>VFQN01000235.1_pt1 | contig 115786 bp, 100 predicted proteins | sample 3512371 | NCBI WGS metagenome assembly VFQN01 (sample SAMN10412370, study PRJNA504923) | tailings metagenome | isolation source: Replicate 2 from Balatoc abandoned mine | place: Philippines: Itogon, Benguet | collected 2017-08-28 | reverse complement strand
CAACGGCACGAGTTCGTCCGCGTCGCCGTGCACCAGCAGCCAGGGCACGCGCACCGCGGCCGCCTGCGTGGTGAGCGATCCGAGTCGTGCCGCGTCGGCCTCGAGCGTGCGGTTCCACACGCAGCCCGGCTTGTCGAGCATGAGGCCCTCGCCCGGCACGAGGTGGCCGAAGGTGCGCTGCATGAACGCGTGTACGTGGAACATGCCGGCCAGCGACACCAGCGCACGGATGCGAGAGTCGTTCGACGCCCTGAGCACGCCCACCGCCCCGCCCATGCTGTGGCCGGCGTATGCGATGGACCGCACGCCCCAGGCCTCGAGGGCGTCGATGACGCTCCCGAGGTCGCCCGCTTCCTTGGTGGGCGTGCAGTCCTCGAAGCGCCCCTCTGACTGCCCGTTGCCGGCAAACGATACGAGCAGAGAAGACACGCCCGCACGCGCCATCGCCGCAGCCAGTTCCGTCTGCCAGGGCCGATCCCAGTGCGACGTGACGCCGTGGCCGATGATCAGCACCGCGGGCGGGGCTGACACGCCGACCGGCGGCGAGGAAGACAGGTCCTGTGTCCCCGCGTCCTGCCACCCGATGTCGAGCCGCTCCCCGGCGCCGTTCGTGATCAGCTGCATGGGATGCAGCGTCTCAGAAACGTCCCAGGCCCGTCCACACGCCGGGCTCTTCGCCCGTGAAGTCCCGCCACGTCACCGAGGGCGTCGGCCCGCAGTGGCCAGCAAGGATGTCGATCAGGTAGACGTTCCGGGACCCCTCGTCGGGACCGGCGCCGTAGTTGTACGCGATCTCGTCACCGGCCGCGATGACCGGCTGCCCGCCGTTGTCGGACGGCCCACGCGTCGGCTTGGCGTTGTAGCCCCAGCGCGTGTCCTGCTTGCGCAGCTCGTCGATGATGTAGTCGAGCCAGGGGTTGTTGCGGTACTTGACTCGCGGGTCGCCGGGACAGGACTGGCCAATCAGCTCAGGCCGTGCCGCCGACAACTGCTCGACGAAGGCACGCACGTTCGGCAGCGGCAGGCGCGCTCCGCCCACCGGGTCGGGTGTGCGCTTGGGCAGCCGCACGATGAGCCCGGCCGAGCCGCGCACCGTGCCGAACGACGCGGTGATGGCAGACGTCCCGTCGGCGACGGCCGTGACGACCCCGTTGGCCGCGACCGTCGCGACCCCTGGATTCTCGGATGCCCACTGCGCACTGCTGGTGCGATCCTCGGTGGCGCCGGTGGACAGCGTCACGGTGGCTGTGAACTGTGCGGTGCCTCCGGCCGCGGTGATCGCCTCGGGGCCGCTGACGCGGACGCCCGTCACCGTCGGCGTCGAGGTGGTCGGGGTCGGCGTCGGCGACGTCACCGTCACCGTGCGCGTCGTCGATTCGCCTGCGCAGCCGTGCACAGCCAGCCCCATCATCAGTACCAGCGCCGCGCGCGTCGCCCGGCCTCCCGCGGTGTTCTCAGTCGACATTCGTACTCTCTGCTCCTCCGGCACGCGACGGCGTGCCGGCGGATTATATCGACACAAATACGACATGTACTGAATTTTTTGTAACTAATTTCTCTTCGCGGTCCGACGGGCGGTCCGCTGGCCCGCCTCGATGAGGCCGATCAGCCGATCCACCGCCTCCTCGACGAATGCGGGATCCTCGGCGTGCAGCGGCCGTTCCACGACCTCGATCGACGAGGGCAGCGCCGCCTTCAGCGCGGCGAAGTAGGCCTTGTCGCCGGCCGGGTCGTTCAGCGGGCCGCCGGGCATCGCGTAGCTGCCGGTGCCGAGGGTCGGAATCATCAGCACCGCGTTGCCACGCGTGGACTCCAGCCGCCTGCCGATCTCGCGCGCCACCATCTTCAGTTCCTTCACGTTCAGCCGAGGCGCCAGCACGACCTCGTTGTGCCAGACGTGCTTGTGGTCCTTCCACCGGTCCGGGAGCTGGTGCGGCGTGGACACCAGGATGCCGAGGTGTTCCGAGCCGCCAGGGCAGAGCACCTGTGGCAATCCGAGTGGACCCGCCACCGTGAGTCGTTCCTTGCCGCCGGCACGCAGGCCGTGGAACAGCTCGTCGCTGATCTCGCCCATCGCGTAGTCGAACACGGCGCCGATGATGCCCTGCTTCATCATCAGCTCCATGGCACGACCGCCGGTCCCGACCGCGTGGAAGACGATCGACTCGTACCCACGCCTGCGGAACAGCTCGATGGCGTGCAGGGTGCCCCGCGTGAGCACCCCGAGGTTCGAGATGCCGATCAGGGGCTTGCTGCCCTTCGCGCGCCCCTTCAGGGTGACCTTCACCTGCGCCATGCCGTGTGCCGCGCCCGCGGCGTTGGCCAGGACCTTCCGCATGAACGCGTTGAGGCCGATGATGTCGCCCACCGAGAACATCATCGTGATGTCGGAGATGCCGACGTACGACGACGTGTCGCCGGAGGCGACGGTGGACACCATCACCTTGGGGACGCCATAGGGCAGCGCACGCATGACGGCCGTGCAGGCCGCGGTGCCCTGGAGACCGCCGAGGCCGATCACGCCGTGGACCTGCCCGGCCTCGAGGCGCTTCAGGAGCAGCCTCGTGGCGCCGGCCGACATCACGGGCTGCGACGCCTCGCGCGACTTGCCGGCCTGCAGCGCCGCCAGCGACGCGCCACCCGCGCGCGCCACCTGGGCGCGCGTGAGATCGGCCTTCGTCGCGGGCCTGTCCATCACGCCGATGTCCACGAGCAGCGCGCGGCTGCCGAGGGCCTCGAGCTGCTCGCGGAGGAACTCCGCTTCCTCGCCCTTGGTGTCGAGCGTCGCGAGGACGGCAATGACCTTTTTCATGAGCCTGGCTCCATTCGACGGACGCCTCCCGCCTTCGTCACCCGGCTTCGGGGCGCCAGGCGGAGAGGCGTCCTTACCTGTTGTCCGGGAAACGGAGGGCCTGGAACTCCTTCGCGGCGGCCGAGACGGCCTGCTCGATGGGCAGGCGCTCGGTGGACGAGCCCGTCCAGAAGCCCTCGCACGACGTGTGGTCGAGGATGTACTGCGCGTCGGCGGGGGTCTCCATCGCGGCACCGTGCGCCACGAGGATGATGTCGGGCTTGATCCGGCGCAGCTTCTGGTTGGCTTCCTCGGTGCGGCGCGCCGTCTCCTCGATCGTCTCGCCCGAGTCGTAGCCGCGCAGGCCGCCCTTGGTGGTGCCGGCGTGGAAGCAGAAGATGTCGGGCTGAGCTTGCTCGACGAGACGGATGCTGTCCTCCTCGTCGAACGCGAGCCCGATGGTCACCATGTCCATCTCGCGCCCGAGCTTCAGCAGGTCGATCTCGTTCTGCAACGTGATGCCCGCGCTCGTGAGCACCTTGCGGATCTCGCTGCCCTTGTCCACGTACGAGATCGACGGTCCGATGTTGGACACCGAGTGCACGCCCATGCGCAGGCAGTCGTCGAGCACCATGCGCATGTCCTTGAGCGGATCGTTGGCGTTGAGGCACGCGCAGATGAAGGCGTCGCCCTTGATCGCCGGCATGATGTCCTCACGCGTGTAGTCCAGCGTCTGCCGGTTGGAGTCGAGGATGGGCCACAGCATCGACATCGTCCCCATGCCGTTGGCGCGCAGCCGGGCGCCGGAGAACGTGTTGATGCAGTCCACACCCGCCGCCTCGAGCAGCTTGGCCACCAGCCCGCTGCCGGCGCTCGCGATGTGGATGGGCAGGCGGCTGGCGACCTTGGCGCGCAGCTTGTTCATGATCTCGGTGCGGGACGTGCGAGGGACGATCACTGGGGCTCCTTCTCTCTATCGGGTAGCGGGAATCGGGTAGCGGGTAGCGGTGGCCGACACGCATCCTACCTCGTGAGGGTGCGGCCCGGGCGCGCAGCGGTGGCACGGCCGTCGTGCCAGACCTGCGTGCCGTTGACCCACACGGCGCGCACGCCCTCGGCCAGCGTGCGCGGCGCCTCGAACGTGGACCGATCGATGATGGTCGCCGGGTCGAACAGCACGAGGTCGGCCTTCGCCCCGACGCGGATCGTGCCACGGTCGCCGAGCCCAAGGCGCGCAGCCGGCAGCGACGTCATCCGTCGAACCGCCTCGGGAAGCGTGAGCCACTGCTGCTCGCGGACCAGGCGCCCGAGGACGCGCGGGAAGGTGCCGGCGCCGCGCGGATGGCTGTTGTCCACCCCACCGTCGCTGGCCACCATCACCCACGGCTGCTGGTAGAAGGTCTTCAGGTCGGCCTCGGTCATCGTGTGCCCGATGATGCCGACCTCGTCGCCGGCGATGCGGATGAAGAAGTCCACCTCGCTCACGCCCTCGGCGGCTGCCGCCTCGCTGAGGCGACGGCCCACGTACTGCGGATACCGCGGCAGGCGCACGAACTGGATGTTCTTCCCCCCGCCCACATCGTCCAACCCTTCCCTGACGCTGGCGGGATCGGTGTACTGCCGGTTCGGGATCAGCACCTTCAGGTTCGACTGCCAGGCGAGATAGGGGTAGGCATCCGCCGTCACGTCGATGCCCTGCCGCCGCGCGGCCTCCACCAGGGCCACGACCTCGGCGGCCTTGCCCCACACCCCGACCGTGCCGAGCTTGATGTGCGTGATCTGCACCGGAAGACGAGCCCGCGCCCCGATCTCGATCGTCTCGCGCACCGCCTCGAGCGTCCGATCGGCCTCGTCGCGGATGTGCGAGATGTAGATGCCCCGCCGCTTTGCGGCTGCCGTGGCCAGTGCGACGACCTCGTCGGTGGAGGCATAACTGCCCACCACGTACTCGAGCCCCGACGAGAGGCCCATGGCCCCGTCGAGCATGGCGCGGTCCACGAGCGCGGCCATCTGCTCGACCTCTGCCGGGGTCGCCTCGCGGCGGAAGTCGTCGCCCATCACCAACTGCCGGACCGTCGCATGGCCGACCAGGGTGGCGATGTTGAGCGTCGAGGGCGACGCGCGACGCGCGGCCAGGTAGTCGGCGATGGGCCACGGCGAACTGCCGTCGGGCCCCACCAGGATGGTGGTGATGCCCTGCGCGAGCTGGCTCGCCGCTTCAGGATCCTTCGCGATGCCTTCGGTGGAGTGGTTGTGGACGTCGACGAAGCCCGGGGAGAGCACCAACCCCGTTCCGTCGATGCGCGTGTCGCCCGCCTCGGGCGTCACGTCACCGATGGCGACGATCGTGTCGCCCACCACGCGGACAGCCCCCGTCTGCAGCGGGCCACCGGTGCCATCGGCGATCTGCGCGCCGGCGACTACGAAGGCCCGCGTCGCCTGTGCGCTCGTCTCGACGACCCGTGCTGGCGCGGCCAGGGTGACCAGGACTGCCACGGCAGTCAGGCGTCCACGCCGAAATGCCACGTCAGACACCGGCCACATCGCCATGGCCGGCCAGTCTACAGTGAAGCGCACCAGCACCGGCACGCATGCTCGCCGCGTCCGCGCCCCGTCGCCACCCGCACTCATGGCAGCGGGGCGAGATCCTCGAGCAGGCGCGAGAGGGCCACGGCACGAATGCGCGGTGCCAGGGGAAAGGTGTGATCGCCGGCGTGGATCACGTCGAGGCGGGAGAGCCTGAGGTCCTGCAGGGCCACCCGCATCGACGGCGTGACCGACGGCGCGACGGTCCGCTTGATCTCGAACCCGAGCCTGGTGCGCCCGCGAACCACGAGCAGGTCGAGCTCGGCGCCCGCGTGCGTGGCCCAGAAATGGCACTCGCTCCACCGCGCGCGCAGCCGGTCCACGACCGCGGTGATCGCGAAGCCCTCGAACGAGGCGCCCACCTTCGGGTGCCGCTCGAGGTCCTCGCGTGTGCCGATGCCGAGCAGGGCGTGCAGCAGGCCAGTGTCGGCGAGATAGACCTTCGGCGATCGCACCTGCCGCTTGCTGATGTTCTCGTGCCAGGGCACCAGGATTCGCACGACGAACGTGGCAGCCAGCAGGTCGAGGTAGCGTCGCACCGTCATGTCCGACACACCGAACGAGCGCGCGAACTCCGACGCATTCCACACCTGTCCGTGGTAGTGCGCCAGCATCGTCCAGAAACGGCGCAGCGTCGGGGCCGGAATCGACACGCCGAGCTGTGGCAGGTCTCGCTCGAGGAACGTGCCGACGAAGTCGAGGCGCCAGTCGAGGCTGTCGCGTCCGGACCGCGCCAGGAACGCACGTGGAAACCCGCCGCGCAGCCAGAGCTGGTCGCTCCGAGCCTGCCCGGTCTCGGCCAGCGACAGGCCTCCGAGCTCGTGGAACGCCAGGCGTCCGGCGAGTGACTCGGACGACTGGTGGAGCAGGTCGGGTGAAGCGCTGCCGAGGAGCAGGAAGCGCGCCGGCGTCCGTGGCCTGTCGGCGAGGACGCGGAGCACTGGGAACAGGTCTGGCCTTCGCTGGACCTCGTCGAGGACGACCAGGCCGCGCAACGGCCCGAGCGCAAGCATGGGGTCGGCCAGGCGGGCGAGGTCCGACGGATCCTCCAGGTCGAAGGTGGTCGACGGCCGCTTCCACGAACGACGCACGGCGTCGGCGAGGGTCGTCTTGCCCACCTGGCGTGGACCGAGGATGGCGACGGCAGGTGACCGCCCGAGGAGGTGCGCGATGCGCCCGAGATGCCACGGCCTGGTGATGGTCACACCTTGAAGTATCAACTCGTCATGTTGATATTTCAAGGTATGGTCCGCCGCATCGACGGCCGGGACGCGGCCGTGTCAGCGCAGCCAGATCAGCGTGACGGCACTGGCTGCCGCCATCGCGGCGAGCGTCCCGGTGGCCAGCACGCGGAAGCCCGCGCCGCCGAACAGCGCCGCGATGACCGCCTTGAGCAGCGTGTTGGCGAGCACGCCAATCGCAATGGCCCGGGCCGCCGTCTGGAGTGAGATGGCCTGCGCCACGTCGCGCGCCATCGAGAGGGTGAGGGCATCCACGTCGGTGAGGCCGAGCACGGCGGCGCTCGCGAACACGCCGGCGGTGCCCTGGGTCACGCGGGCGAGGTGGACCAGCCAGAGCACGCACTGGAACAGGACCGCCATCTGCAGGGCCGCGCCGAGTTGTAGCGGATTGCCGACGTCGGGCGCCGGCGTGCCGGCTGTGGCACGTGCCGCGCGCGTGCCCGTAGCCGTCAGCCCCAGGGCGACCGCGGCCGGTGCGGCCAGGTAGGGCGCCAGCACCGGCACGAGCGACGGATTCAGCACGGCGCACGCCGCGAGCACGCGCGGGTAGAGCACCGCGTTGGCCGCGATGGTCCCGAACGCCAATGGGCGCGCCAGCGGCGCCTCGCTGCGGCTCAGGCGCGCGAACGTCCACGTGACGTTGGTGGACGACAGCAGGCCGCCAGCCAGCCCACTCAGGAAGTAGCCCTGCCCCGGGCCCAGGCTCCTGCGGAGCAGGTGACCGAGGAAGCTGAGGCCCGAGAAGAACAGCACCAGCGCCCACAGCTCTCGCGGCTTCACGCCGCCGAACGGTCCGATCGGCCCAGCGGGCAGCAACGGCAACACGACCAGCGCCATCACGCCGAAGCGGGCCGCCGCACGAAGATCGAGGTCGGCGATGCGCCGCACCCAGCCATGCAGGCGCGACTTCTCGACGAGGAGGAGACTCTCGATGGCGATGATGCCGCTCGCCAGACGCACTTCGCCGATGCCGGCCAGGATGCCCGCCGCGAGCACGATGAGTGCCGCCACCTCCGTCGTGCCGTCCACGTCGTGTCGGCTCGCCCTGACGTATCCCGTCACGGTGAGTCCGACGGCCCCGGCCAGCAGGAGGGCCGCGAGCCACGTGACGCCCGCCGTCCACAGCATGCCGCTCAGGCCCGCCGTCGCCCCGAGCATGGTGAACGTGCGAATGCCGGCAAAGTGCGCGTGCGGTCCGTCGGCGTGCCCGGACCACTGGCGCTCGAGTCCGACCGCGGCGCCACCGAGCGCCGCGACCACGATGCCGAGGATGGGCGGGCCGGTCATGACCGGTGTATTGTGGCGCACGCGTGTCCCGCAAGTCCTTCGTCCAGTGGCTCTCGGCACTGCCGCGCCGCCTGGGGCGCGACCTCCGGCGTGGCGCCCTGCAGCTCGCCCTGCTGGCCGTGCTGGGCTCGGTGGTCGTCCTCTGGGTGATGGGTGGTGTCACCCCGCTCATGGCCCGCTGGATGGAGCCCGACGTCGGCGTGTGGCCGCTCGGTCACGTGATGCGGCGGGTCGCCGTCGGGGTCACCGCGCGCCGGGCGCCCGATCCGGTCACGCTGGCACCGCTGGTGCGGTGGGCGCACACGCTCGAACCCGCCGACGCATTGTGGGACGACGTCGTCGCGGCCGCCGGGGGGCTGCTCGATGTCGAGACCGACGATGGCGACGTCCGGGAGACACTCACCCGCATCGACGCGGCAGCCGCACGTGCGCTGCAGCAGCCCCTGGGCCCGCTCGGTGTGCTGGGCTGGTGGGAGCTCGACCCCTACTTCGTGGACTGGCTGGACGGCCTGGCGGGAGACGACGTGCCGCTGGCGATCGAACGCTTCAACCGGATCGGCTCGCGCGACGGCCTGCCCAATGCGGAGTGGTACCTGAAGGAACTCGGTCGGGCCATGGGCGATGCGCGTCCCGTGCGGTTCGTGATCGTGGCCGACACGCCAGGACGGCGGTGGTCACCCGTCGCCGTCGCGCCCGACGACGTCCCCGACGGCGCGAGGCGCATCGACGCCGACACGGTGGGCGAGGCCTTGATCGTGGGCCTGTGGGCGCTGGTGGACGACCGTCCCGAATCGCCCGACACCGATCCGATCGCCTGGTGGACGCCCATCGCCGAGGCGCGAGGGCTCCCGCGAGCGGGGAGCCCTCAGCGCGCGGCCCCACTCGACGGGCCGCCGGGCACACCCGGCGCACCATAGCCCTTCGACGCGTCGTCGAGCACGAGCACCCAGTCCAGCAGTTCGCCAGGATCGGGCGGGACGAACGTGCGTTCCCCGGTGTTGGGGAACGTGCCGACGACCGATGACCGTCCGTCTCGTGGATTGAACCACCACGCCCGGACCTGGCTGCCGGCGATGACCGACATCCTCACGCGGAAGGGACGCCCGACCGGCGCGTACACCATCGCGTACGTGCCGGGTTCATCGCGAGTGGCCGTGAAGTGATACCGGCCCGCGCCGGGCATCGCCGTCGGAATCGACGAGGCCACGACCACCGAGGGATCGGGCACGCGCGTGAGGAACGGACGCGACTCCAGCAGGGCACGCGCATGCTGCATCTGCGCGGCGCCGGGCTGATCCAGCGCGTCGGTCCAGGGCAGCAGCGGGTTGTTGACCGGCTGCCGCCCGGGCGACCACATCTGCCAGACGGAGTGATGGCCGTACGTGTGGCCGAAGGCGCCCGTGAAGAGATTCCAGTAGAGCGGTCGGCGGACGTCGCCGGCCACTGTGTGTCCAGACTGCGCCGCGTTGAACGCGACGGGATGATCCTCGTAGGCGGGCTCGCCATCGAGCACGGGCTTGACCGGCGTGCGGTCGTAGTCCACGCGCGTCTGGTCGTACCGCCCCGTGAACTCGATGCCGTGGCCGTTCTGTCGCATGTTGAAGTCCAGCCAGGCATCGTCCTGGAACCATTGCGCCGAACCCTGGCCTCCGGTCGGGTGGAACGTGATGAGGTGTGCGCCACCGTCGCCTGCACGCAGACCACGCGCCATCGCCGTGACGATCGTGCGCTGCGCCTCGGTCTCGATCGGGCGGTCGCCGCCCACGATCCAGATCACGCCGGCATCGCGATATCGCTCACCCAGCCAGCGGCCGTAGGCCTCCGCATTGGCCGGCGTGAAGATCTCGGGGCCGACACCCCACTTCCGGTTCCACTTGTCGCCCCAGGTCGGCAACAGCCCGACGTACAGGCCCAGGCTGTTGGCGCGTGCGATGACCCAGTCCACGTGCGCGAAGTACGGCTCGGATGGCCGTGTGGGATCGTTGTCCACGAGCGGGGTGTGACCGTAGGGATTCGGCGTGCCGAGTCCATCGAGCTCCGCAAGGGCCACGGCCTGGATGACGGTGAACCGCTTCGCGGCCCTGTCGCGGAGGTACCGGTCGGCCTGCTCGCGGTCGAGCCGGTGGAACAGCTCCCAGGCGGTGTCGCCCAGCCAGAAGAACGGGCGCCCGTCGGCGGTCACCAGGAAGCGTCGGTTCTCCGAGACGGACAGTCGCGGCAGCGACTGGCCGAAGGCGTGGCTGCCGACGAGCAGCGTCAGGCAGCCGAGCACGCATGAGCCGATGAGGCGACGGGAACCTGCTCGCATGCCCAACAGCCTACGCGACGGACGTCGCGCGCGCCACGCGCGAGCGGTGCCGGCCACGCCGTCTCACGGCGATAATGAGGGCACCATGGCTTCCCGTCGCGCACTCGCCGTCCTGCTGTCCGCGCTCGTGGTCGCGTGTGTGGCCCTGCTGCCAGCGCAGGCCCCGACTCGTGTCGTCGTGGTGAGCGACGTCCACGGCGACCTGGGCACGTTCGTCCAGGTGCTGCAGGATGCCGGCGTCGTCGACGCGAAGCGCAAGTGGTCGGGGGGACGCACCGTGCTCGTGCAGACCGGCGACGTGCCAGACCGCGGCCCGGCGTCGCGCAAGGTGATGGACCTGCTGATGGACCTCGAGAAGCAGGCCCGCAAGGCCGGCGGCCAGGTGCATGCCCTGCTCGGCAATCACGAGGTCATGAACATCATGGGCGACCTGCGGTACGTGAGCCCCGAGGAGTTCGCGTCCTACCGGTCGCCAGACGCCGAGACGCTGCGCGAGCAGGTGTACCAGGCCAACGCCGATCCGGTACGACGCGAGGACGCGGCCTACAGGCGCGAGTGGATGGACGCACGCCCGCTGGGCTGGGTCGAGTTGCTGCAGGCCTTCAGCGCGCGCGGACGCTACGGCAAGTGGCTGCGCACGCACGACGCCGTGGTCAAGGTCGGCGACACCCTCTTCGTGCACGGTGGCATCAGTCCGACGTACGCGGAGCTGACCGTGGACGAAGTCAACCGGCGCGTGAAGGCCGGCCTCGCGACGGCCGCGCCCGAGGCCGAACCGCTGCTCGTCGCCGAAGACGGCCCCTTGTGGTATCGGGGCCTGGCCCTGGCCCCCGAGGTCGAACTCGCCGCGCACGTCGACGCCCTGCTGGCACGACACGGGGTCGCGCGCATTGTCGTCGGCCACACCGTCACCCCGGGCGTCGTGCTGCCGCGATTCGGCGGAAAGGTGATCCTCAACGACGTGGGACTTGCGGCGGCGTACGGGGGCATGCGGTCGGCGCTCGAGATCGAAGGCGGGCGCGTGTCCGTCAGGCATCGGGGGCACGTGATCCCGCTGCCGACGTCCTCCGACCTGTCGGCCTATCTCGCCGCAGCGGCCGCGCACGAACCGGCCGAGTCTCGCCTGCGCGCGTGGATGGCCGCGGGAGCGGTCTGGCCGCCGGTCGCCGCTCCGCCCCCCGCGCAGTGAGCACGTCCGGGTCTACGGTCTCCTGAGGTCGAACAGGGCGCCCGGGCCGAGCGACTCGATCCGCGCCACCAGTCGATCCCGCCGCGCGAGCACCGCCTTCATCTCGGGCTCGGTCAGGTAGGGTGCGAGCCGCGACTGCATCGTGTCGAGCGTCAGCGTCTTCATCCGGGCCCACATCGACCGCTCGCAGTGGCGAATCCGCTCGAGCTCGGGGACGTCCTCGTGCAGCCGGAACGCCCGCGTGTGATCGATGAGCCACAGCTTCCAGGCCCGATCGATCAGCATGTTGCCCTGGTTGCGATCGGTGTTGCCGATCAGCGCATCGAACATGCGCATCACGCGGATCTGCTCGCTCCAGTACATCGACTGCGGGGGCAGCACGTTGGCCTTCACCCGGCTGACCTCGTCCATCAGCACGTCGTCGACCCACCACGTGTAGGCCGCCTGATCCAGACGGTGCCGTCGCGGCACCGAGGCGGGGACCATGTCGAGCCCGAGCATCACGGCGAGACGGTACGCGGCGACGTTGTAGCCCCAGTAGTCGCGGAAGTTGAACTCCACGCGTCGGCCCACGTCGTGACGCGCCTTCGACTCGTTCACCGTCTGGATGCTCGCGTCGTGAGTGCGTGTGCCGTCGGTCAGCGTCGCGCGCAGCGTGCCGGTCACCCCCTGGCTGACCTCCCTGACCCTGGCCACCCGGGCCTCCGACAGGAAGCGCTCCTGTTCCTCGAGCGTCGGGACGAGGGCTGCCGGCGACGCGGCAGACACCACGCCGGTGGTCGAGGTCGAACTGGCCACGTCCTGACCGGACGCGGGACCCGCCACCAGCAGGGCACACAAGGTCAACGCACCGTGACGCATCGCGTGACTCCAGGCTGTGAATCGCTGTACGGCGATTCTACCGGGAGACGCGGCATCCGGGCGCGAAAAGGCTCACACCGGTGCGTGGGACTCCGACCCGGCCCTCAGCTGGCCGGCGGACGCAGGTCGTAGAGGGCGTTGGGGCCGAGCGCCTCGATGCGTTTCACGATCAGGTCGCGTCGCTTCAGGATGGCTTCGATCTCGAACGACGTGAGGTACTCGCCGAGCTCGGCCTTCAGCGCGTCCTCGGTGAGCGTCTTCAACCCGGCAAACAACTTCCGCTCGCAGTGCAGCAGCTTCGCGGGGTTGGCCAGTTCGTGGGTCATGCGGAACGCGCGACTGTGGTCGATCATCCACAGCTTCCAGCGACTGTCGATGAGCAGGTTGCCCTGATTGCGGTCGGTGTTGGCGATCAGCTCGTCGAAGACCTTCACGACGTAGTTCTGGGTGTTCCAGTACAGCACGTGCGGCGGCTTGAGCTTGCGCTTGCTCCGCTCCTGCTCGTCCATCACCACGTCGTCGATCCACCACGTGTACGACGCACGAGACCCGCGGAAGATGCGCGCGACCGACGGCGGCACCATGTCGAGCCCGAGCATCACCGACAGACGGTACGCCGCGACGTTGTACCCCCAGTAGTCGCGAAAGTTGAACTCGACACGCCGCATCGACTCGAATCGCGCCACCGACTCGTCGATCGTCTGGATGCTGACGTCGTGCGTGACCGTGCCGTCAGACAAGGTGGCACGCTGCGTGCCGGTGATGCCCTTCTGGCCACCGCGCACCTTGACCACCGGCGCCTCGAGCAGGAATCGCTCCCGGGCCTCGCGCGTCAGGGGCGCAGCGACGGGAGACGAGGCGTCGGCCGAAGCCGGCGGCTGCGCGAGCGACGGGCCGCCCCCGAGCAACAGCAGGGCGACGCAGAGAGCAGGGACGAGTCGACCGGTCATGGCACAGCCCTCCCCCGGGCACTGCGCCGATGGTACGCGCGTTCGTCGCGGCCGGGGACTACCCCTTGGGCGAGGGCTCCACACGGGTGCCGAGCGCCCCGCGCAGCTTGTCGGCGAGCGAGCCCAGTCCACCCGTCGGCGCCGTCGTGGCCCGGGCGATCGCCTCGGCCTGCTCGGCGGCATCGGCCGCGAGGCTCGCGGTGGTCGTTCCCTCGGGCACCGGGCCAACGCCAATCCGCTTCTTGTCCGCCTCCACGCTGACCACCTGGAACGTGCCCGTCGCGCCGACCACCACCGACCGCCGCCAGGCCCCCCGCTGGCCGGAGGCCGGGAACGTGGACGCATGAGCGAGCGCTTCCACTCCGGGCTCCAGTTCGACGAACGCGCCGAAGTCGGCGACGCGCGTGACGCGCCCCTGAAGGACCTGGCCGACCGCATACGTCGCGGCGACCTTCGTCCATGGATCCTCGAGCAACTGCTTCAGCCCGAGCGCAATGCGCCCTCCGCTCTCCTCGACCCGCAGCACCTTCACCGACAGGACGTCGCCGACCTTCAGGGCCTGCGCGGCATCGGCAACGCGCGACCAGCCGATCTCCGACACGTGCAGCAGGCCCTGCACACCGCCACCGAGATCGACGAACGCGCCGAAGTCGCGGACCGAAACGACACGACCCTCGAGGACCGCGCCTGGCACGATCGACCGGCGCACCTCCTCGGCACGCGCCGCCTGCTCCACCTCGAGGATCGCGCGCCGCGACACGACGATGCTGCGGCCGCCTTCGCGGAACTCGGTGATGCGGAACGTGTAGGTCTGGCCGACGTGCGTCTCGGGCACCTCGGTGCGAAGCACGTCGATCTGCGAAAACGGACAGAACGCCCGGCTGCGGCCCACCCGGACGTCGTACCCACCCTTGATCACCGCCTGCACCGTGCCCTCGACCGGCAGCCCCGTGCGGAACGCATCCTCCAGTTCACGGTCGGTTGCGGCCTTGCGCGCCAGGCGACGCGACAGCGTGATGCCGCCGGCCGTGTTCACGACCACGGCCTCGATCCGGTCGCCCACCGCCACCTCGAGCGACCCGTCGTCGGCCTTCAGTTCGGCGACGTCCAGAATGGCTTCGCTCTTGGCGCCGATGTCGATGAGAGCGACCTCGGGACCGATGCCGGCCACCGTGCCCTGAACGGTCTGCCCCTTCGAGAACGAGGACGCGCGCGTCGAGGCCTCGAAGAGGGCCGCGAAGTCGTCGTCTGGATTGAAGTCCTGTGCGTCGGTCATGCGATCGTCAAGCGTATCGTAACGGGACCGGGGACCGGGGACCGGGGACCGGGGGCCGGAGGCCGGGTGGTGGATGCGGACGGGCTGGAAGGGACGGCCGTCCCGGCCGTCCGCCATCCGGCAAGGCAGGGTCTGCTGTCCCGTCCGTCCGGCAGCGCGCAGTCGCACGGTAGACTCGATCCATGGCCGCGATGGGTCGCCTGGCGCGAGCATTTGCCTGCGCGAGCCTGCTGGCGGGCGTCGCCGCGAGCGGGGTGGCCGGTCGTGCGCAACAGACCGGTGTCCTCCTCATCACCGTCACCCTCGGCGAGGGTGGGGCGCGTGTGCCACGCCACGTCCTGCTCGTGAGTGACAACCCGGCCAGCCGCATCCCATGGCGAGCCGTGACGGGTTCCGATGGCAGGGCCAGGGTCACGCTGCCGCCCGGCAACTACACGGTCGAGTCCGAAGAACCCCTGGCATTCCAGGGCAGGGCGTACGAGTGGCGGCAGACGCTCGACGTGGCGGCCGGTGGCGAGACGACACTCGCGCTCACGATCGCCAATGCCGAGGTCGTGTCGCCCCCCGCGCCGGCGTCTGATGCCGATGGCCCCCCGACCCTCGACCCCTGGGACCTGCTGGTCCGCTGGGAGGCGAGTGTCGTCGGGCTGTGGACGCCCACGACGTACGCGACGGGCACGATCGTCGATACCGGCGGGTTACTGGCCACCAGCCACCACGCCGTCGGCACGGCCGAGACGGTCGAGGTCCAGGTCACGCCGGCGTTGAAGATCGCGGCGCGTGTGGTGGCGACCGACCCTGCCCGTGACCTCGCCATCCTCTGGCTCGACGCGGCAGCGCTGGCGACGCGCGCGCCCGTTCCGCTGGCGTGCGACGTGCCACGGTCACCGTCCGCCCGTCGCGAGACCATTGCCGCTCTCGGGGTATCGGTGCGCGGGCAGGCGTACACGACAACGGGCACCGCCGTGCGCCTGCCGACCGGTGCAGTCATGGCCGACTTCGATTTCGCAGTCGACAGTACCGGGGGGCCGATCCTGGCCGGCGACGGGACGTTCGTCGGCCTCGCCGTGTCTGCCGCACCGACCGACGGCGCCACCGAGGAGACTTCGCGTGTGGCGCCGGTCGAGGACGTCTGCCGGCTCGTGGACGCCGCGCGTGCGACCGCGCGCACCGCCACGCCTCCCCCACCGACGCCGCTGCCGCAGGAACCGCCGGCGGCCGTGCCGGAGGACGCGCTTCGTGCGGCCCTGAAGGCGCGCGCGGGCAGCCTCACGCCGTACGCCGCCAGTTCCGCAAGCTTCGACATCGCCCTGATCACGCCAGTGGTGGCATACGCGGGCCTGCAGCAGTCGATGGACTTCGGCAATTGGTCGGCCTATGTGGCCGAACGGCCGGCCGTGCTCCTGGTGCGGGTCACGCCGAAGCAGGTCGAGAGCTTCTGGGTCAAGGTGGCGCGTGGGGCTGCCATGACGCAAGGCGTCGCGCTGCCGCCCATCAAGCGCTTCAAGCCGGGATTCGCAGGCATGCGCGTGCGATGCGGCGAGGAGGCGGTCACGCCGATCCACCCGTTCGTGATCGAGCGGAGGACGTCGGAAACCGATGCCGTCCGCGAAGGCCTGTACGTCTTCGCCCCCGACGCGCTCGGCCCCCACTGCGGCACGGTCACGCTGGAACTCACGGCGGAGAAGGCCCCGGACCGACGCGAAACCGCAACCATCGACAAGAGGCTTCTGGAGCAGATCTGGGCCGACCTCGCGCCGTTGCGCCAGGCCGACTCGGGCGGTCCGCCTGTCAGGAACTGACGTCGGGCACCCTGCGACCCTCGGCTTCCGGAGCGTCCGTGTCCGCTCCGGCGTCGAGCAGCACTCGCGCAGCGGCGAGGTGCCCTCCCCGGGTCGCGAGCCGCAGGAGCGACTCGCCGTCCGGCGTCGCGCTGTCGACCGGCACACCCGCCGCGAGGGTGTGGCGCAACGTCACGACGTCGCCCGTGCGAGCCGCCTCGATGGCCAGCAGCGTGAGTTGGGTCAGATCCGGAAGGGGCATGGCGTCACGTCCTCCGTCGCGTGCCCGTGCGTAGTCCTCGGGCGTGTCGATGTCCACCAGCACCCCCGTGTCGGCCACCGGCACGTCGAGCACCTGTCCGGCCGCCGCCAGCGCGCGGACCACGGCGCGCCCCCCCTGCGCCGGATCGGCAGCCGCCAGCCGCGCGACCGTCTCCCGGTGCCAGACCACCGGATGGCCATGGCGTGCCCCGATGGCAGGACGGACGATCAGCGCCGTGCTGCGGCGGGCCGCGTCGAGCAGGAGCCGTACGGTCTCGCCCGTCACGCCCGGCACGTCCACGAGCGTGACCAGCGCCCAGTCCCCCGAGGTCTCGGCAAACGCCCAGGCCAGGCCATGCTGCAGCGACGCGAGCTGGCCCTGCGCGTGCCGCGGATTGAACACCACCGAGATGCCCGAACCCTGCAGGGCCGTCGCCACGGCGGCGTGGTGGGCGCCTGTGACGACGCCCACCGGGCGGGCACCGGCGGCGCGCAGGGTCTCGGCCACCTGCACCACGAAAGTTCGTTGCGTGCCGGGCCATGGCAGCAGGGCCTTGACCCGACCCATCCGTGAGGACTGACCTCCCGCCAGGATCACGCCCGGCGTGTGCGGGAACTCACTTCCGTGCGGAGGCGTCATATGGTCACGTCTAGGTGAGGGCGGGCGTGTGCCCGCACGCGGGTACCTCGCCCGGTCCCGAAAGGGGCGTGTTACCATTGCCCGCACCTGCTGCCTCAGACAAGCCGGGGGAGAAACGCAACGCGCGTACGGGACGCGCCACCCCCCGGGCAGCCATCCTCGCCGGCGTGCCGCGCACGACCGCGCGAGGCCTCCCTGCCGCTCGTACGTCGGGGAGGACATCGGAGGTCATGGTATGCCGTCGGGAACCATCGCTCGCCTGCTCATCGACAAGGGATTCGGTTTCATCCGCGATGAAACGGGCGTGGAACACTTCTTCCACCGCAGCGCCGTCCGCGGCGCCGTCTTCGAACTGCTGCGGGAAGGTCAGCGCGTCGAGTTCAGCGCCGAGGACTCGGGCAAGGGCCCCCGGGCCGGCGACGTCCGGCTGCTCGACTCGTAAAGCTGAGCTTTCCAACCCGTTCCACCGTGCGGGACGACGGGGCCGATGTCCGCAGGGCGTCGGCCCTTTTGCGTCTGCGCGGCGAGGCGTGGCGGAAGCCCCTGGGAGTCGAACCCAGCCATCCTGCATGACAGGACACCACCGGTTTTGAAGACCGGGAGGGCCACCGGGCCCCGTTGGCTTCCTCAATCCCGACGCCCGCCGGGGGCGGGCGTCACCTGTGCCGCTCACCGCCGGCCGAGGATCCGCAGCACCTCCTCCACGTCGCTGAGATCGTGGAAGACGACGTCGGCGCCGGCCGCCACCAGGGCCTCGCGGTCGAACTGGCCGGTCGTCACGCACACGGCGCGTGTCTGCCCCATCCGCGCCACCTCCACGTCGTTGGGCGTATCGCCGATGATGACGACGTCGGCCGGGTCGATGGGCGTACCGGTTCGCTCGCGATACCTCGACAGCGCCACGGGCAGCAGGTCGTTGCGATCCACGGCATCCTCGCCGAACGCCCCCCACTCGAAGTATCGCCAGAGATCGAAATAGCCGAGCTTGATCTGCGCCGACTGGGAGAAGTTCCCGGTCAGCAGCGCCACGTGATACTCCGGGTCGTCCGAGAGTCGCGACAGCAGTTCCCGCGCGCCGGGCAGCACCCCGGGACCGCCACCCGATCGCTCGAGTTCCTCGCCCAGGAAGCCACAGTACACGTCGCGGATCTGCTCACGCAGGTCGTGCGAGAGCACACGGCCGTCGAGCGCGTGAAGCGCGTCGCGAAGGATGATGCTGTCGGTACGCCCGGCCACCGGGATCCCGTCGAGGGCTCGCTCCACGCCGAGCACGTGCTCCACGGCGCGCTTCATCGCGCGATACCCGGCGCCGCCGGTCGTGATGAGGGTGCCGTCGATGTCGAACAGGAGCAGCGTGGGCATGGGCAGGTGGCAGGTCGGGAACCGACGCGTCTGGGCAGCGGCCGCTGGGGCCAGGTGTCATCCGAGGGCCAGGGGCGTCAGCGCCCCTGTACCCGGGTGCAGTTGCAGGTGGCGCGTCGCCACGCGCCGGGCGAACTCCCGATCCTGACTGCACGCGATCATCGTCAGGCCCCGCGTGTCCACCACACGGCGCACGTCGTCGGCAAATGCCGGGCGGTCGGCTGCCTCGAGTGCGGCGGTGGGATGTTCGAGCAGCAGCAGGCGTGGCGAGAGCGCCACCGCGCGCGCCAGGTGGATGCGCATCCGGACGACGGGCGGCGCCTCGTGGGCCGGTCTGTCGAACCACGATTCGTCCACGCCCGCTTCCGCGGCCAGCGCGTCCACGCGGGGCACCCACTCCGCGGGCAGCGGGTCGATGTCCAGCGTGAGCGGCAACGCCACGTTCTGCCGCACCGTCATGCGCTCGAGCAGCACGGCCCGTGCGGTGACGACGCCGAAGGGGTCGAGTGACGCGAGCCACTCGTCACCCGTCGCAATCGCGGTCGTCGGTCGGCCGAACACCGACACTTCGCCCTGATCGGGCAGGGTGAAGGCGTTGAGCAGGTTGGTGACGACCTCGGCGCCGATGACGTCGATGCCGCTCAGCACGAGGCGTTCGCCGTGCGGCACGCTGAGGTCCAGCAGACGGAGCGGTCGCAGCCCGCGATAGTCCTTCACCACGCCGGTGCAGCGCACCACCGGGGTGTCGACGCTCACGCGGGAGCCTCGGCCCGGCCCCGGTCCTTGCGGGTGAGGATGCGATACTCCCGAATCAGCAGTTCGAGGTGATCGCGCTCCTCGTCGGCGAACTCCAGGAAGATGCGCTTGCCTTCCGAGTCTTCGAACTTCTCGCCGTACCGCTTGAAGAACTTGTGCGACCCGCGCTCGCACTTGATGCCGAGCATCAAGGCGTCCTTGTCGCTGGTCACACCGCGCAGCGCATCGACTCCGGCAGAGAACAACCCGTTGGCTGCGCCCTTGAAGAACAGGAACGGCGGCTGGCTTTCGAGGTCGGGCTCGGCCGCGAGCAATTCCTGGTAGCGGCGCTCGAGCCTCTCGAGATGGTCGTCTTCGTCGGTGGACAGGCGCTCGAAAATCGACCGGGCCCGCGCATCCCTGGTCATCCGCGCGGCCCGTGTGTAGAACTCGCGACCCGAGCGCTCGGTGGCAATCGCGATACGCAGGGCATCGCGCGCGAACAGGGCCTCGGTCGAGACCTTGCGGGCCGTGGACTTCCTGCCGGACGCGCACGCCTCGCAGGTGCCATACAACTGCACGACCACCTGGCTCACCGAGAACTTGCGGGCCTCGGCCACTTCCTCGATCAACTGCTCGATGTCGGAGCTGAGAAACTCCATCGACTCGTTGCAGGTCTTGCAGATCAGGTGGAAGTGTCGGGGGTGCCGGTAGCTGTGCTCGTAGCGGAAACGCCCCTCGCCGAAGTCCACCTTGCGGGCGATGCCCGCCGCCTCCATCCAGGCCAGCGTGCGGTACACCGTCGCACGGCTGATGCGCTGATCTTCTTTGCGAATCAGATCCACCAGGTCGTCGGCCGTGAGGTGGCCGTCCTGGCCCAGGAACACGTTGACGATGGTGTCGCGCTTGCTCGATCGCTTGCTGCCCGCGGGGCGGAGGCTGTCGACGAAGGCGGCTGGAGATTTCTCTGGCTGCATATGGGCGCCCGCAGGGTCCAGGTCACGACCAACGCAATCGGCCCCGCACCTGGCGCCGGAACGCAGGTGCGGCAGGGCCGACACGAGACGGCGGTGAAATCGCCCGAGGCCGGGCGGCCTCCCCACGGAACACGCGTGCCGTGGGTCGAGCGACTACACCGAGAACGACGAGCCGCAGCCGCAGGTGGACTTGGCGTTCGGGTTCTTGATCGTGAAGCCGCCGCCCGACAGGTTGTCCACGAAATCGACCTCGGCGCCCTTGAGGTAACGGACGCTGATGGGATCCACGAACAGGCGGATGCCGTTGGACTCCACGATCTTGTCCACGTCGGGCGTGGGCTCGCCCTCCTCGATCATGAGGCCGTACTGGAAACCCGAGCAGCCGCCGCCCTGGACGAACACGCGCAGCCCGGCCGTAGGCTTCCCTTCTTCGGCGAGCAGTTCGCCAATCTTTTCTGCCGCGACGCTGGTGACGTTGATCATGGGATGCAGGACTCCTCGATGGCCGGGGCCGTGACGCCCGATGGGCGCAGGTGGCTCATGGCAGTATAACGAGCGGTCCGAGGCCCGGGCAACCGCCCGGGACGGCCGGACGCGTGCGGCAGGTGCCGCGCACGAGGCGCTCCATGTCTGCCCAGATCCGCCCGCTCTTCCTGGCCGGTCAGCTCCGCGAGACGACTGCGTCCGTGGACGTCCGCTCTCCTTTCGACGGCGCACTGGTGGCCCGCGTCTCGATCGCCGGCGCCGCGGAGTTCGAGGACGCCGCCCGTGCCTGCGTGGCCGCCGCCCCGGCCGTCGCCCGCCTGCCGGCCCACGAACGTGCCCGGATCCTGCGCCAGGTGAGCGGGGCCTTGCGGGAGCGGCGAGACGCGTTCGCGCGTGTGCTGGTCAGCGAGGCAGGGAAACCCATCCGCGATGCCCGCACCGAGGTCGATCGGGCCGCGATGACCTTCGAGGTCGCCGCCGAGGAGGCCCGACGCCTCCCGGGGAGCGGTGAGGTCATTCCCATGGACCTGGCGCCCCACGGCGAGGGCCGGATCGCCCTGACCCGGCGCGTGCCGCTTGGCCCCATCGCCGCAATCGCCCCGTTCAACTTCCCGCTGAACCTGGTGGCGCACAAGCTCGCGCCCGCCCTGGCCGCCGGCAACCCCGTGGTGCTCAAGCCCGCGACCAGGACGCCCCTGTCGGCCCTGGGCCTGGCCGACCTGCTGCACGAGGCCGGACTCCCGGCAGGCGCCCTGAGCGTGCTGCCGATGGAACGCGAGACCGGCGATCTGCTCGTGCGCGACGACAGGTTCCGTCTGCTCACGTTCACGGGCTCGGCCGAGGTCGGCTGGGCCATGAAGGCTCGGGCCGGCCGCAAGCGCGTGGTCCTCGAACTCGGCGGCAACGCTGCCGTGATCGTGGACGCCGACGCCGACGTCAGCACGGTGGCTGAGCGTGCCGTCGCCGGCGGGTTCGGATTCGCCGGTCAGAGTTGCATCTCCGTCCAGCGCATCTACGTTCACGCCGACGCCTGGGACGCCTTTCTCGCGGCCTTCCTCCCGCAGGTCGAAGCGCTCGTGGCCGGCGACCCGGGTGACGAGCGCACCACCGTGGGTCCGCTGATCAGCCCCGGTGATGTCGAGCGGATCGAGTCGTGGACCCGTGAAGCGGAGGCGCGCGGGGCGCGCGTGCTGACCGGCGGCCGGCGACTCTCCGAGCGGCTGTTCCCGCCCACGGTGCTCACCGACGTGCCGCGCGACGCCCGCATCTGCGCCGACGAGGCATTCGCGCCCGTCGTCGTCGTCGAACGCGTGGGGTCGCTCGACGAGGCGATCGAGGCCGTCAACGACTCGGCCTTCGGACTGCAGGCGGGGGTCTTCACGCAGCGACTCGACGCGGCCCTGGCGGCATTCGACCGCCTCGAGGTGGGCGGCGTCTTGATCAACGACGTGCCGACCTGGCGCATCGACCACATGCCGTACGGGGGCGTGAAGGATTCGGGCCTCGGCCGTGAAGGCCCGCGCTACACGATCGAGGACATGACCGAACTGCGCCTGCTCGTGGTCAACCGGGCAGTACGCTGACCCCCCTGAATTCTGAATGTTGAATTCCGCATGGTTTCGGTACGTCCCTTGCAACAACTCCTGCAGGCGCGCGACTCGGCGTGCCCAGGAAAGGACACGAGCATGAGATTCGGACACTCCACCCTCGCACTGACCGTCGCGGCGCTGCTGCTGGGCGTGGCGTGCACGTCCTCACCGCCTGACGCATCGGCGCCGGCAGGTACCCAGCCTCCCGCTCAGGCTGCTGGTGGAACCGAGGCAGCGGTCGCGCCACAGGAGCCGACAGCCGAGCCCGAGCCTCCGGCCACGCCCGTCGACGCGCCCGCGCTCTCGCGGACACCCGCCCCGGCACCGGCCGGACAGGGGCGACCCGCGCCCGCCGGGACGTCTGGCGCGTCACGCGCGCCGGCGCCGGAGGCCGCTGCCCCCCGAGACACGTCGGGTGCACCGGCCACGCCGCCACGGTCGCAGCCGGAGCCCGCACCGGTCCCGGTGGCTCCCCCGCCGCCTCGCATGGTTTCGGTCCCCGTCAGCACGTCGCTGCCATTGGTACTCCAGACCGACCTCGCGTCTGACACGAGCAAGGTCGAGGACCGGGTGTCGGCACGCGTCTCCCGCGACGTGGTGGTCGGCAACGAGGTCGTGATCCCCGAGGGCTCGCGGGTGGGTGGTCGTGTGACCTATGCCCAGGAGAGCGGCAAGGTGAAGGGGCGCGCCGGGCTGACCGTACGGTTCCACACGCTCACGATCGGTTCGCGCACGTACGACATCGCCGCCGAACCCGTGCGCCGCGAAGCGGCCGGCACCAAGTCCAAGGACGCACGGAACATCGCGATCGGGGCCGGCGCGGGCGCCGTGATCGGCGCCATCGCGGGCGGACGCAAGGGCGCCGGCATCGGGGCCGCCGTGGGCGGTGCAGGAGGCACGGGCGTGGTGCTCGCCACCAAGGGCGAAGAGGTCCGGATGCCTGCCGGTACGGCGGTGACCACCCGACTCGCCGAGTCCGTGGTGATCGAGCTGCCCCCGGGCAGCCGGGAGTAGAGTGGGGTCTGAGCATGCACACCCTGGGGGCGGCTGCCCGCGCGGCACTCGTGCAGGTGAGCGTATGCGGGGCGATCCTGGCACTCATCGTCGCCGCCGCCGAGGGGCAGGCGCCGCGGCGCCCGCTCCCGTCGGCAGCCCCGCCGCCGCCAGGCCGGCCCTCGCCGGCCGCGCCGGCCGCTCCGTCGCGACCCGATCCGGCGATCGCAGGGCGGGCCAGGCCTGCCGCACCGCAGCCGTCGCAGCAGCGCGCACACGGGCGGCTGTTCCAGCCGCATGAGCTGGGCATGCTCGAGGGCCCCGATCGCGAGGCCTGGCAGCGGCCCGACCTGATCATGGACGCCCTCGGCATCGGCGACGGGTCGGTGGTCGCCGATCTCGGCGCCGGCGGCGGCTGGTTCACCGTGCGGCTGGCCAAGCGGGTCGGCCCGAACGGCGTGGTCTACGCCGAGGACATCCAGCCCCAGATGATCGAGGCGATCCAACGCCGGGTGCAGCGCGAGGGCCTGCGCAACGTGACACCGGTGCTCGGATCGGCCGATCACCCCGCACTCCCCGCGGCGCGCCTCGACGCCGCGCTGATGGTCGACACGTTCCACGAGGTGACCGACTCGCAGCTCCTGCTCACGAACGTGCGCGCGGCTCTCAAGCCCGGTGGCCGCCTCGGCATCGTGGAGTACCGCACCGACGGCGGAGGCCCCGGCCCGGCGCAGGAAGAGCGGATGCCCCCGCAGCAGGTCGTGCGCGCGGCTGAAGCCGCCGGCTTCCGGCTGTTGCGGCAGGAACAGTTCCTCCCGTACCAGTACCTGCTCATCTTCACCCGCTGAACCCGCCCGGACACCGCGCCACGCCGTTCACCCGCGCCCCGTTCGGCTTGACGACGCGAAGCCCCGTCGGGCTACGCTTACGCGCCGATGCGCTACCAGCCGCCTGCCAGACGCCCTGCATTCGCGCCAGCCACCCACTCCGGTGAAAACGCATGAGTGGACGGGTCAGCTGGTCGATTGGACTCCTCGTCGTGCTTGGTGTGGTCCTCGGCAGTGTCCTGATGCTGGTGCCGGGTCGGGGGCAGCGTCCGCGCGCCATTCCTGCACGACCGGCCCAATCGCAGGACCAGGAGTTGCGAGCCCGCACGTACGCGGCGCTTCAGCCGGTGCGACTGGCCAACTGCACGCTCGCACGGCTCGGCGAGCCGCGCGACGGCGGATACCTGATGTGCGGCAACCTGCTCGACGCGGAGGCTGGCTACTCGTACGGCATCTCGAACTACGACGGCTGGGGCTGCCAGGTCTCGACACAACTGGGCATACCGGTACACCAGTACGACTGCTTCGATCAGCGCCGGCCGCGTTGTGATGGCGGCCAGACGCGCTTCCATCCCGAGTGCATCGCGGCAGCGGCGCGCGTGGACGAGGCCGGGCGGCGCTTCGACGCACTCGACGCGCAGATCGCCGCCAACGGCGACGCCGGCCGCCGGCTCCTGGTCAAGATGGACGTCGAGGGCTCCGAGTGGGAGAGCCTGTTGCAGACGCCGCGGGAGGTGCTCGAGCGCATCGACCAGCTCGCCATCGAGCTCCACATGCACGAGGGCGACGCCTGGACGCAGTACCTCGTCGTGGAGAAGCTGCGCGACGTCTTCCACGTGGCGCACCTCCACTTCAACAACTACGCCTGCTCACCCGCCGTGCCGCCGTACCCGTCGTACGCGCCGGAAGTCCTCCTGGTGAACAAGCGCCTGGCCGTGCTCTCGACCGATCGAAGCCCAGTGCCCAGGCCTCACCCCCTCGACGCGCCCAACAACCCTGACGTACCCGACTGTCAGTACGGGCCGACCGAGCCGCGTCCGCGCCTGCGCTGACACGCGAGCGGCCCCGAAGGAACCCCTGTGCGCTACGTCGATCGCGTGGTCGTGGTGACCGGTGGGTCACAGGGCATCGGCGAGGGCGTCGCGCGGGCGTTCGCCGCCGAGGGCGCCCGCGTGGTCGTGGTCTCCGTCGATGCCGGGCGGGGTGAGGCCCTGGCCGCGTCGCTCGGCCCGGCCTGCAGCTTCAGGCAGGTCGATGTGCGGCGCGAGGACGAGCTCGCCGAGCTCTTCGAGGCCGTCCAGCGCGATTACGGCCGGATCGACTGCCTCGTCAACAACGCCGGGACACACCCGCCGCACCGTCCGATAGACGCGATCACCCCCGGCGAGTTCCGGGCGCTGCTGGACCTGAACCTGGTGAGCGTGTTCATGGCCTGCCGCCTGGCCCTGCCCCACCTGCGGCGGGTTCATGGTTGCGTCATCAACATGGCCAGCCTCGTCGGCACGATCGGCCAGGCCCACGCCGTGGACTACGTGGCCAGCAAGGGCGCGATCGTGGCCCTGACCAGGGCGCTGGCCATCGACGAGGCGCGACACGGCGTGCGCGTGAACAGCGTGTCGCCCGGCAACATCGACACGCCGCTGTGGCAGTCGTTCGCAAACGCGTCAGCCGATCCTGACGCGACGCGTCGCGAGGGCGCGGCGACCCAGTGGCTGCCACGCCTCGGGACGGCCGACGAAGTCGGTCGGTTGTGCGTGTACCTGGCGGCCGAGGCGACCTACACGACGGGCGTCGATCACGTCATCTCCGGCGGCGCGGAGATCGGGTACGGGATCAAGGTGATGCCTGATGCCTGATGCCTGATGCATCAGTTCAGGATTCGGCGTTCACAATGCAGGGTCTTCCGGAAACAGCGGTGAGCCCTGCCGCACCTGGCACAGGAACTCGCCACGACTCGCCCGGGTGCGGGGTCCGGCAGGTGGCGTGGCCACCCTGATCCTGGAGGCACCTTCATTCTGAACTGTGAACGTTGAATTACCTGTATGGTTCCAGCTGCTCCGTGATCTGTGACGTGTCGCCCACGACGACGAGCGTCATCTTCGTCGGGTCGAGGTAGGTTTCGGCGATGCGCCGTACGTCGTCGGGCGTGACGGCACGGATCGTCTGCACGACCGTGCGCAGGTAGTCGGCGCCGAGGCCGTGCTGGCGCGTGAACTCCAGCTGGCCCACGATGCCGCCGCGCGAGGAGTTCTGCAGCACGAACACGCCAGCCAGGTAGTTCTTGATGCCGTCGAGTTCGTCGGCGCCGGGGGCTTCCTTCCGCAGCCGTTCGACCTCGAACAGGATCTCCTTGATCGACGCGCCGGTGACGGCCGTGGTCACGTCGGCGACCTCCACCCAGTGCGCGATCTTCGGGTGCGTCACCAACTGGCTGTTGGGCGAGTAGGTGTAGCCCTTCTGCTCGCGGATGTTCGACGTGATGCGCGACGCGAACGAACCGCCGAGCAGCGCGTTGGTGACGCGGAGGGCGATGTAGTCGGGATGCCCGGGATCGACGACGGGCAGTCCGATGAAGAGTGTGGACTGCGGCGCCTTCGGCCTGTCGATCACGTGCAGGGAGCGCGCGCGTGTCGGCGACGCGGCCGCCCTCCGCGGCGCAGTGCCGCGCGGCCACTCGGCAAAGGCGCTCCTGATGGCCCGGCGCGCCGCGGCCTCGTCGAACCGGCCGACCACGTAGAGATGGGCCCGACCGGCGCCGAACTGCGACGCGTGGAACGCCGTCACGTCGGCGTGCGTGTAGCGTTCGAGCATCGCCTCGGTCGGGAAGAGGCGGCCGTACGGATGGTCGCCGTACAGCACTTTGGCGAACTGCTCCTGTGCCAGGCTCTGGGGTTGCGAGCGCGCCAGCGACAGGTTCCGCGCGAGATCGGCCTTGAGGCGCGGCAGTTCCGACGCCGGCAGGGCCGGGTGCCGCACGACGTCGGCGACGACGGCGAGCGCGTCGGCGGCGAACTCCGAGAGCACGTCGGTCGAGACGGTCGTCACGTCACCGCCGACGCCAACCGACAGGCTGCCCCCCATCTTCGCGAGGCTCTCGGCAATCGCCTCGGCCGACCGCGTCGTGGTGCCCTCCTTCATCAACTGGCCCGTGAGGTCGGCCAGCCACACCTGCTGTGGCATCTCGTCGACGTTGCCGGCGTCCACGGTGAGGCGGACGGTCACCTTGGGGACCGTGCCGTACGGCACGAGCGTGACGCCGAGTCCGTTGGGAAGCGTGTAGGTCTGGGCCGGTGGCAGCGCGAACGGCTTCGGCGTGTCGCCCCTGGGTGGCGCCTGCCGCGCTGCCGGCTGGGCCAGGGCGGTGGTGGCGGCGAGGAGCAGCGCCGGCGTCGTGGCAAGAATCGTCGCGCGCATGGTCCTCACTCCTCGGGTGCGCCGGCCGCGCCGGGCTTGCCGGGCTCGATCACGAGCACCGTGCGGTTGGTGGGTCGGAGGTACTCGCGCGCGGTCTTCTGGATCAGCGCGGGCGTCACCTTCCTGAACTCGCCCTCGAGGCGGTTGATGCGGGCCGGGTCGTTGTCGAAGAGCGCAAAGCAGGCCAGCAGGTCGGCCGTGCCCACCCCGTTGAGTTGCGTGAGCTCGTCGTAGAGCGACGAACGCAACTTGACCAGGGCCCGATCGACCGCGGCCTGATCGACCGGCGCGTCCTGCAGGCGGGCGACGGTGGCGTCGATCGAGGCGAGGATGTCGTCGGCGCTGTTCGCGGGCTCGTGGATCAGCGACGCCATCCACAACATCGGGCCGTCGTAGTTGAACATGTTGCCGAGCAGGTAGTTGATGCCCCCGCCCACGTCGCTCCCGTAGGCCTTGCGCTTGACCAGTTCCTGGTGGAGCAGGCTGTCGTCCCCCTGCACGAGCAACTGGTCGATGAGACCCATGGCGTAGTACTCGGGCGTGTTGCGCTCCGGCATGTGGTAGGCGATGCCGAGTGCGGGTTTGGTCGCGAGCGGATCGGCCTTGGTGAACCGCTTCTGCTCGGTCTGCCGCGGCTCGGTGAGGTCGGGCTGGGGCTGGGGCTTCGGTCCGGGAATCGACGCGAAGTACTTCTCGACGAGCGCCTTCGCCTTCGGTTCCTCGAAGTCTCCGACCACGACGAGCACGGCGTTGGCCGGCGAGTAATAGGTCGTGAAGAAGGACTTCACGTCCTCGAGGGTCGCTGCCTGCAGGTGCTGGAGGTCGCCGTAGAAGTTGTGGGCGTTGTACCAGTTCGTGTTGGCGTACTGCGGCAGGTCGAGCCACGGGAATCCGCCGTAGGGCTGGTTCAGCACGTTGACCTTGACCTCGTTCATCACCACGCCCTGCTGGTTGGTCAGGTTCTCCTGCGTGATGTCGAGACCACGCATGCGATCGGCCTCGGCCCACAGCGCCGTCTCGAGCGCGTGGGCCGGCAGCACCTCGAAGTAGTTGGTGAAGTCGAAGCGCGTCGAGCCGTTCAGCACGCCCCCGTTGCTCTGCACGAGGCGGATGAACTCCATCTTGCCCAGGTTGGCCGAGCCCTGGAACATCATGTGCTCGAACAGGTGGGCGAAGCCGGTCCGCTCGCGTGGCTCCACGCGGAAGCCGATCTGGTAGTAGACCGCCACGACGACCGTCGGCGCCGTCGTGTCGCGCGACAGGACGACCTTCAGGCCGTTGGGGAGGGTGTAGTACGTGACCGGCACCTGGTAACCGGCCGCAGCAGGCGACTGCGCAACGACCGGCGGGGCCCCACAGGCCAGCAAGGCGGCGAGGGCCAGTCCGGCCGACACCGGGTTTCTCTTCAGCATGCGTCCTCCACGGAGCAATAGCGAACTCTACGGCCGCGGCCGTGCCGTTGATCCACGCGATGTGACGGACCAGGCACCGGACGTGACGGGCGCCAGGGCAGGCGTGACCAACTGCCACGCGAGGCGAGTCCGACGGAGACGAAACGGAAACGGGGCGCCCCCGCTACCGGAGGCGCCCCTCTGTCCTGAGCCCTGAGCCTTGAGCCCTGAGCCTTGAGCCCTGATCCTTGAACCCTGAGCCCTGGCTACCGTGTCCGTGCCAGCAGCTGCCAGAGCGAGGGCAGGATGCCGGCCGCCAGCACGAGCTTGAGCAGATCGGCGACGGCAAACGGCGTGACGGCAGCGATGGCGGCGTCGAGGCCGATGGCGGGCGGTGCCAGGGCGAGGCCGGTCACCCCGCCGACGTACACGACGGCGAGGCCGGCCAGCATCGCGACGAACGACGTGAGGTATCGCCTGTCGAAGCGGCGCTCGGCGAGCAGCCCGGTCAGGAAGGCCGCGGCCGGGTAGGCCAGCAGGAACCCGCCCGTCGGGCCGAACAGCCGCCCGATCCCGGGCGGGAGCGTCGGCGAGGCCGCGAACACGGGCAGCCCGGCAATACCGAGGAGCAGGTAGAGCACCTGGGCCGAGGCGCCCAGGCGCGAGCCCAGCGCAGCGGCCCCGAGCAGTACGACCATCGGCTGCAGGGTGAAGGGGATGGGGTCGAACGGTATGCTGAACTGCGCGGCCATCGCGGTCGCGGCCGTCGCGGCGAGCACGGCAGCCCCCCGCAACGCCCGCGAGGAGCTGCGGTGGGAGACGACGTCGAACAGGGTGGTCCCGGCGAGGAAGCCGATCGGAGTCCGGCTGGCGGCGTACATGGAAGCGGATCTTACGGCATGGTCACGGCACTGACAATCGCGGGCAGCGACTCGGGCGGGGGGGCCGGCATCCAGGCCGACCTCAAGACCTTCGCCGCCTTCGGGGTGTTCGGGACCAGCGCGATCACGGCCATCACGGCGCAGAACACCACCGGCGTCCGTGCCGTCGAGGTGCTATCGCCGGGGCTCGTGGTGGCCCAGATCGAGGCCGTGCTCGACGACATCGGCGCCGGTGCGGTCAAGACCGGCATGCTCGGTACGGCCCAGGTGGTGCGGGCCGTGGCCGCCACCCTGCGGGCCCGGTCGGCCGCCCCGCTCGTCGTGGACCCCGTCATGGTGGCCAAGAGCCGCGACCGGCTGCTCGCCGCCGACGCCGTCGACGCCCTCGTTGCCGACCTGCTGCCGCTCGCCACCGTCGTCACCCCCAACGCGCCCGAAGCCGAGGCGCTGGTCGGGCGGCCCGTGACCACCGAGGCCGAGGCCCGCGAGGCCGCCAGGCGCCTGCTGGATCTGGGACCCCGGGCCGTCATCGTGAAGGGCGGGCACCTCGACACACCCGACGTCGTGGACCTGCTGTACGACGGCCGGTCGTTCGTCGAGGCTCGCGGGCCCCGGCACGCGACCCGGCACACGCACGGCACCGGCTGCACGTTTGCCGCGGCCATCGCGGCCGGGCTCGCGAGCGGACGTGCGCTTCCCGACGCATTCCTCGACGCGCGCACCTACCTCGACGGGGCAATCCGCCACGCCCCAGGCCTGGGCCACGGCGCCGGCCCCGTCGCGCACTTGTGGAATCTCCGGTAGGGCCGGCTCTCCGAGCCGACCGCCATCGCCCTTCCCGCTTGCCCCCTTCCCGCTCCCCGCTTCCCCTTCCCCCTTCCCGCTTCCCCCTTCCCGCTTCCCGCTTCCCGCTTCCCGCTTCTCGATACCCGCTCCCCGCTCCCCGCTCCCCGAGTCGTATACTGAGATGTTGGCGCTGTTCGACATCTCCACGGACCCGCTCGACGTGGCCGGCGTGATGGTCCACGCGCAGGACGCGCATGCGCGGCAGGCGGCCCGAGACGGTGCCGAGGGCCCCGGCGCGGTGCTGCTGTTCGTGGGCACGGTGCGCGGACAGCACCAGGGGCAGGCGGTGCGCGGACTGACCTACGAGGCCTACGCCCCGCTGGCCGTCACGGCGTTCGAACGCATCGCGCGCGAGGCAGCCGATCGGCTGCCAGGCGTGGTGCTGGCCATCCACCACCGGGTCGGCGACCTGAGCGTGGGCGAACCCTCCATCGTGATCGTCGCCGTCGCGGCGCATCGCGCCGAGGCCTATGCGGCCTCGCGGTTTGCCATCGAGCGGGTGAAGCAGATCGCCCCGGTGTGGAAGCGCGAACACCTCGTCGACGGTGCCTCGTGGGTGGAGGGCGCCACCGTGCACCCTGACGAACCGGAGCCGCTGGCCGAAGCCTGGAGGCGTGCATGCCCGTGACGGTGCGACTGTTCGCGCGGCTGCGCGAGATCGCGGGCGCCGACGAACTGGCACGAGAGGTCACCGGCCCCACCACCGTGGCCGACGTGTGGCGCGGGTTGGCGGCCGAGTGGCCGGCCCTCGCCCCCCACGCGGCGAGCCTGTCGTGCGCCGTGAACGCGCAGTACGCGCGCATGACGACGCCGGTGCACGATGGCGACGAGGTCGCGTTCCTGCCACCGGTCTCGGGCGGCTGACGATTGCCGCCTTGGCGGGCCACGGGCTTCGGCCAGGCAACCCGAGGCCCCTGGCGCGTGTTCATGATGAGGTAGCCTGCAGCCCCGCAGCCTGCAGCCTGCCTGCCCGTTTCGACCAGTCTGTAGGCTGCAGGCCGTAGGCTTCCGATGTTGGACAAACTCGCGTCCGTCGAGGCGCAATACGACTACCTGATGGGGCTCATCGCCGACCCGGCGGTGCAGGCCGACCCGCAGGCGTACCGCACGCACACCAAGACCCTGTCCGAACTGCAGGAACTGGTGGACGCGTACCGGTCGCTCAAGTCGCTCGAAGAGCAGCTCGCGCAGGCGCGCGACCTGGCGTCGGGCGCCGACGCCGACATGGCGGCGCTGGCGCGCGAGGAGCTCGCCGACCTCGAGCCGCAGCACGAGAAGCTGCTCGAGCACGTGAAGTTCCTGCTCATCCCGAAGGACCCCAACGACGCCAAGAACGTCGTCCTCGAGGTGCGGGCCGGCACGGGCGGCGAGGAAGCCGCGCTCTTTGCCGCCGAGCTGTTCCGCATGTACGCGCGGTACGCCGAGCGCCAGGGCTGGAAGTTCGAGGTGATGTCCACGAGCGAGGCCGACGCGGGCGGGCTGAAGGAAGGCATCGCCACGATCGAGGGCCGGCAGGTGTACAGCCACCTGAAGTACGAGAGCGGCGTGCACCGCGTGCAGCGCGTGCCGGCCACCGAGGCCAGCGGTCGCATCCACACATCCACGGCCACGGTGGCCGTGCTGCCCGAAGCCGAGGACGTGGACATCCAGATCCACGACAAGGACCTGCGCATCGATACCTTCTGCTCGAGCGGCCCGGGTGGCCAGTCGGTCAACACGACCTACTCGGCCGTGCGCATCACCCACATCCCCACCGGCGTGGTCGTCTCGCAGCAGGACGAGAAGTCGCAGATCAAGAACAAGGCGAAGGCGATGAAGGTGCTGCGGTCGCGCCTCTACGAGATGGAACTGCGCAAGCAGCAGGACGCCATCGCGAAGGACCGCAAGAGCCAGGTCGGCACCGGGGAACGCTCGGAGAAGATCCGCACGTACAACTTCCCGCAGAGCCGCGTGACCGATCACCGCGTGAACTTCACCACCCACCAGCTCGCCGCCATGATGGACGGCGACCTCGCCGAACTGGTGGACCAGGTCACGACCTTCTACCGGTCGGAGTTGCTCAAGGACGCGAGCCGCACCGAGGCGGTGGACGCCTGACCACCATCCGCGCCGCGGCCGACGCCGCGCGACGCCGCCTGGCGGCCGCCGGCATCAGGGAGACGGAGGCACGGCTCGACAGCGAGGTCCTGGCCCGTCATCTGCTGGGCTGGGAGCGCGCCGACTGGATCACGCGCGCGGACGAGCCAGCCGAGCCCGCCTTCCTGGCCGGCTACGACGCACTCGTGGCGCGACGGGCCACCCGTGAGCCACTGGCCTACATCCTCGGATACCGGGAGTTCTACGGCCGCGCGTTCGCCGTGGCGCCCGCCGTCCTCATCCCCCGTCCCGAGACCGAGCTGATCGTCGAGTACGCGCTGGCGCACCTGCCCGCGGATCGATTCGTCCGCCTCGTGGACGTCGGCACCGGCAGCGGCGCACTGGCGGTGACACTCGCGGCCGAACGCCCGGCCTGGCACGTGGAGGCCGTCGATCTCTCGCGCGAGGCGCTGGACGAGGCACGGCGCAACGCGCGCACCCATGGTGTGCTCGACCGCATCACGTTCCTGCAGGGCGACCTGCTGGCGCCGACCATGGGGACGTTCGACGCGATCGTGGCCAACCCGCCGTACGTGGCACGGCGCGACGCCCCGGGCCTGATGCCCGAGGTGCGCGACCACGAGCCGGCGCTCGCGCTGTACGGTGGCCCCGACGGGCTGGACCTGCCTCGGCGCCTGCTCGCCGAGGCATCGGGGCGGCTGGTGCCCGGCGGCTGGATCGCGATGGAGTTCGGCTACGGCCAGGAGGATGACGTCACGTCGGCCGCTCAGGACGCCGGCCTGCACGTCGTCACTGTCCTCTGCGACCTGCAGGGCATTGCGCGCACGCTGGTGGCCCGGCGGTGACGGCAGTTCAAATTTCAGAATTTCAGGATTTCAGAATTTCGGCACCACCGCCAACCTTCGAGGCAGTACTGAAGGCGATGAAATTCTGAAATTCCTGCAATTCTGCAATCCCGTTCGCTAGCCCGGCGGCCAGCCGAGCCGGCGGCCGGCCAGCAGGTGCAGATGGATGTGGAAGACCGTCTGCCCGGCGTCGGCGTTGCAGTTCATGACCGTGCGGTAGCCCCCCTCGGCGTACCCACGCTCCCGCGCAATCTGGGCGGCGCGGTACTGCATCTGGCCGACGAGTGTCGCATCGTCGGGCGACAGGTCGTTGAGGGTGGCGACGTGCCGTCGCGGAATCACCAGGCAGTGCAGGGGCGCCTGCGGGTTGATGTCCTCGAAGACCACGAGATCGGCGTCCTGGTACACGACCTTGGCGGGGATCTCGGCCGCCGCGATGCGACAGAACAGACAGCTCGACATGCAGACAGGGTAACCGCGCGGACGGCTGGGACAGCCGTCCCTACCGACAAACCCGCGCCCGGCGGAGGGCTGGAACGGCAGCGCCCCTTGCCGAGCAGCCCGTGGCCTACAATTGAAGCTTTATGGCCGACTGGAAGAACAGCGTCAACCTGCCCCGCACCGAGTTCCCGATGAAGGCCAACCTGCAGGTGGCCGAGCCGGCGGCCATCGCCCGCTGGGAGTCGATGGACCTGTACGGCCAGATTGCGAAGGCACGCGCGGGACGCCCGACCTACGTCCTGCACGACGGCCCGCCCTACGCCAACGGGCAGGTGCACATCGGCCATGCCCTCAACAAGATCCTGAAGGACTTCATCGTCAAGTCGAAGTCGATGGCCGGGTTCGACGCCCCGTACGTGCCCGGCTGGGACTGCCATGGACTGCCGATCGAACTGCAGGTGGACAAGGAGCTCGGCGCGAAGAAGCGCGAGATGAGCCTGGCCGACATCCGCCGGGCGTGCCGTGCCTACGCCGAGCGGCACGTCGAGGAGCAGCGCCGCGACTTCAAGCGCCTCGGCGTGTTCGGCGACTGGGACCACCCGTACCTGACGATGGCGTACGGATTCCAGGCGGCCATCGTGCGCGCGCTGGGCCGGTGCGTCGAGCGCGGCCTCGTCTACAAGGGCAAGAAGCCCGTGTACTGGTGCATCTCGGACCGCACCGCGCTCGCCGAAGCCGAGGTCGAGTACGAGGCGCACACCTCGCCGTCGATCTACGTCGAGTTCCGCCTGGATCCGCGTGACGCAGACCTGCTGGCCTCGCGCGTGTCGGGGCTGGCCGGCAGGCCGGTCTCGGTGCTGATCTGGACGACCACGCCCTGGACGATCCCGTCGAACCTGGCCGTCGCATTCCAGCCCGGGTTCGACTATGCGGCGTACGACGTGGACGGCCGGTTGGTGATCGTCGCCGAGGCGCTTGCGGAGGCGACGTTTGCCAAGGCCGGGCGTACGCCGGGCGAGCCGGTGGCGCGCATGAAGGGCGAGGTATTCGACCGCGTGCGCTTCAAGCACCCGCTCTACGACCGCGAATCGCTCGGCGTGCTGGCCGACTACGTGACGCTCGAGCAGGGCACCGGTGCGGTGCACACGGCGCCCGGCCACGGCGCCGACGACTTCAACACGGGGCAGAAGTACGGGCTCGACACGTACGCACCCATCGGGCCGTCGGGCGAGTTCCTCGAGAGCGTCGAGCTGTTCGGCGGCCTCAAGGTCTGGGACGCGAACCCGAAGGTCGTGGAGGCGCTGCGCGAGCGCGGCGCGCTGTGGTTCACCGAACGCTACGACCACAGCTATCCCCACTGCTGGCGCTGCCACAAGCCGCTGATCTTCCTCGCGACACCGCAGTGGTTCATCGCCATGGACCACGAGGGTTTCCGCGAGAAGGCCCTCGAGGCCGTCACAGGCGTCGAGTGGCTGCCGGCGTGGGGCGAGGAGCGCATCCACAACATGCTGGCCAACCGGCCGGACTGGTGCATCTCGCGCCAGCGCGCGTGGGGCGTGCCCATCCCGGCCGTCACCTGCACGACCTGCCGCGAGTCCGTGCTCACGCCGGCACTCACGACGCGGGCTGCCGAGGTGTTCGAACGGCACGGCGCCGACGCCTGGTACGAGCGGCCGATCGAGGAGTTCCTCCCCGACGGCCTGGCGTGCGCACACTGCGGCGGGTCGTCGTTCGAGCGCGAGCGAGACATCCTCGACGTGTGGTTCGACTCGGGCACCAGCCACGAGGCCGTGCTCGCCGTGCGCCCCGACCTGCACTGGCCCGCCGACATGTACCTCGAGGGCAGCGACCAGTACCGCGGCTGGTTCCACAGCTCGCTGCTCGTCGCGCTCGGCACGCGTGACCAGGCCCCGTACCGGTCGGTGATCACGCACGGGTTCGTGGTGGACGAAGAAGGCCGCAAGATGTCCAAGTCGCGCGGCAACAACGTCGTGCCGCAGCAGGTCATCGAGCAGAGCGGGGCCGAGGTCCTGCGCTTGTGGGTCGCGATGGTCGACTACACGGAGGAAGTCCGCCTGGGCAAGCAGATCCTGGCCAGGACCGTGGAGGCCTACCGGAAGATCCGCAACACGCTGCGTTACCTCGCCGCCAACCTGTACGACTTCGACCCGGCCGTCGACCGCGTGCCGCGCGGCGAGATGCTCGAGGTCGATCGGTATGCGCTGGCACGATACGCCGACGCCGCCACGACCATGCGCGCGGCCTACGAGCGGTTCGACTTCCAGACGATCTTCCACGAGCTGAACCGCCTGACGGTCGTGGACCTGAGCGCGTTCTACTTCGACGTCTCGAAGGACCGCCTGTACACCTTCGGCGCGGCGTCGCACGCGCGGCGATCCGCCCAGACCGCCATGTACACCATGGCCGACGGCCTGGCGCGCCTGCTCGCCCCGATCCTGCCCGTGACGGCCGACGAGCTGTGGCGGGTGCTGCCCGGCGATCGCGAGCCGTCCGTGCACATCGCCCTCTTCCCCGAGGGCGTCGAGGCCTGGAGGGACGAGGCGCTGGTCGCGCGCTACGCGACACGTCTCGAGCTGCGCGATCAGGTCAACGCCAGGCTCGAGGAGCAGCGCCAGGCCAAGGTGATCGGCACGTCGCTCGAAGCGGCGATCACGGTCGCCGGCACGGGCCGGTTCGCCGACGCCCTGGCCGACCTGACCCCGGACGACCTGGCCGCGTTCTGCATCGTGAGCCAGGCCGCCACGTCCGCGCCGGCCGCCGACCAGCCTGCAGACTCGCTGGCGATCACGGTGAGTCGCGTAGGCGGCGAGAAGTGCCAGCGCTGCTGGCGCTACGTGCCGGCCGTGAGCGGGGCCGAAGAGACCGAGGGGCTCTGTGAACGGTGCGTCGAGGCGCTCGGCCTCGGGGATCGCGCCGCATGACCGACCGCGCCGTCCCTGCGTGGCGCCGGCCCGAGGTCTGGGTCACGCTGCTGATCGTGGTGCTCGACCAGGTCACCAAGCTGCTGGTCCTGCAGCGCATCCCCCTGCACGACACGATCCCCGTCGTGCCCGGCTTGCTGAACCTGACCTACGTGCGCAACACGGGCGCGGCCTTCGGCATGCTCAACGCACAGGACTTCGCGTACAAGCCCCTCGTGGTGGCAGGGCTCGCCGTCGGCGCGCTGCTCGGCATCCTCTGGTATGCCCGCACGTTCGCGGGCGAGTCGTGGGTCGCCCGCTACGGCTTCGCGCTCATCGTCGCGGGTGCCGCGGGCAACCTCATCGACCGCCTGACGCTCGGATTCGTCGTGGATTTCGTGGACGTGTACGTCGGTACGTGGCACTTCTGGGCGTTCAACGTGGCCGACGCCGCCATCACCATCGGCGCGATCCTGTTCGTCGCCGACACCCTGTTCTCGAGGCGCCATGTTCCCGAAGCTGTTTGACCTCGGGCCGTTGACGGTCTACTCGTACGGCGTCCTCCTCGCCGCCGCCTATCTCGGCGGCCTGCAGTTCTCGCTGGTGCGCGCCAGGCAGCGCGGCATCGACCCGGCACGCGTGATGGACCTCGGGATCTACATCATCGTGAGCGCGCTCGTGGGGGCCAAGCTGCTGCTGGTGATCGTGGATGCCGAGCACTTCCTGAGCAATCCGGCCGACCTGCTGTCGCTGGCCCGCTCGGGCGGCGTGTTCTACGGCGGGCTGATCCTGGCCGTCCTCGTCGGCCTCTGGTACGTGTGGAAGCACCAGCTCCCGACCTGGCGCATCGCCGACATCATCGCGCCCGGTATCGCCTTCGGCCACGTCGTGGGTCGCCTCGGCTGCTTCCTCGCCGGGTGCTGCTACGGCCACGAGACCGACGTGCCGTGGGCGGTGACGTTCACCAATCCCCTGGCCCTCGAGAACGTCGGCACGCCCCTGGGTGTGCCGTTGCACCCGACGCAGCTCTACGAAGCCGGTGCCGAACTGGTGATCCTCGGGCTGCTGCTCGCCTTCGAGCACCGAGGCCGGGCCTTTCCCGGACGGACCTTCTGGGGCTACATGCTGGTCTACGGGCTGTCGCGCTTCGTGATCGAGTTCTTCCGCGGCGACCCGCGCGGCATGGTGTTCGGCAACGTCTCGACCTCGCAGTTCATCTCGTTGCTGATCGTGCCGCTCAGCATCGCCATGCTGTACTGGCTCTCGCGGCGGGGTCCGGACTCCGTACCGGTCACGTCGTCTCCCCCGCGCGCACGGGCCGCGCGCGCCTGAGCCTGCCATGCACGATCACGACGAAGACGACGACCTCGACCTCGAGCCCGACGAGGATGCGGCTGGTCTCGAGGCAGACACCGGGGGCCGGGTGACCGTGACCGTCGGCGAGGACGAGGCCGGCCAGCGAGCCGACCAGGCGCTCGCCGCGCTGCTGCCGGGTATGTCGCGATCCCAGGTGCAGCGGCTGATCAAGGAAGGCCACGTTCGCATCGGCGAACGCCCCCTCACCAAGGCCAGCGAGGCCCTGCCGGCGGGCGTCGTCCTCACCGTCGATCTGCCGGAAACGGCGGCCGCAGAGGCCGTCGCCGAGGACATCCCCCTCGACGTCCTCCACGAGGACGCGCACATCATCGTCGTGAACAAGCCGGCCGGCATGGTGGTGCACCCGGCAGTCGGACACGCCTCGGGCACGCTGGTGAACGCCCTGCTGCACCACGCGCACGACCTGAGCGGCGTTGGCGGGGACGCGCGGCCGGGCATCGTGCACCGGCTCGACAAGGGCACGTCGGGCGTGATGGTCGTGGCCAAGACCGACGAAGCGCACCAGGAACTCGCGCGCCAGTTCCACGATCGCGAAGTCGAGAAGGAGTACGTCGCGCTGGTGTGGGGACTGGTGCACAGCGGCCGACGTATCGAGGCGCCCATCGGGCGGGACCCGCACGACCGACACAAGATGACCACGCGGCGCGCACGGCGATCGCGGTCGGCCGTCACGCGCGTGACCTGGGCCCTGCACCTGCCAGGCGTCTCGCTGATTCGGGTGGCGATTCACACCGGGCGCACGCACCAGATTCGCGTGCATCTCAGCTCGATCGGGCACCCGGTGTGCGGCGACGCGACGTACGGCGGAATCCCGCGGCGCCTCGCGCCGCACCTCAAGGCGCTCGCCTCGCTCCAGCGGCCGTTCCTGCACGCCGAGCGCCTGGTGTTCACCCATCCGGTCGAGGGGCGGCGGATGGAGTTCGAGGCGCCGCTGCCCGACGATCTCACCCTCGTGCTCGAACAGCTCGACGAGGCCGTGGCCCGCTTCGGCTACAAGACCGTCCAGAATCCGTGATGACCGAGATCTCCTCCACGACCGTCTTCGAAGGCCGTGTCTTCACCGTCACGAAGGACCGCGTCCGCATGCCGCACGGGGTCGAGGCCACGCTCGACGTGGTGCGGCACCGGGGCTCGGTCGTGCTCATCCCGATGCCCGACGACTCGTCGGTGATCCTGGTGCGGCAGTATCGGCATGCGATTGGGCAGCACGTGTGGGAACTGCCGGCCGGCAGTCTCGACCCCGGCGAGGAACCGGACGTGGCCGCCCTGCGCGAGTGTCACGAGGAGATCGGCCTGTTGGCCACGAGCGCCGAGCGCCTCGCGTCCCTCTACCCGTCGCCCGGCTATACCACCGAGGTGATGCACTTCTACCGGCTCACGGGGCTCCACGACCCCGGACACCAGGCCGAGCAGGACGAAGACGAGCACCTGGAGCCGCGCCGGTTCACGATCGAGCAACTGCGGGCGGCAGTGGCCGACGGGGCGATCACCGACATGAAGACCGTGGCGGCGCTGCAGGTGCTCGACAGCTGCCGGAAATGACGCACGGCCGCCCCGGTATACCCGGGCGCGGCCGTGCGGTCAGGTCGAGACGTCGATGAACGGGTGACTAGCTGGCCAGATCCATGAGCAGCGACGTCGTGCCGCGTCGAGCGACGAACTTCTCACGGGCCTCGGCCTTCTCGCGCTCTTCCTCGCAGTCCTTGCACCGCAGCGCGAACGGCAGGGCCCGCAGCCGCGGCTCGGAGATCTCGTCACCGCATTCGTAGCAGAACCCGTAGCTGCCGGCCTCGAGCCTGCCGAGCGCCTCGTTCACGCGGTTGAGCGTCTCCGACTTCATTTGCATCAGGGCGATCTCGATGTCCTCCTGGATGTCGGACACCGACGCCTCTTCGGCATCGACGACGCCTTGCGCTTGATCGGCAGGGCCGATGGCGCGGACGTCGTGGATTTGGCGACGCAACTCGTGGCTCAGGGACTTGCGGCGGTCCTCGAGGATGCGGCGCAGCTCAGCGTAACGGTCTGTATCGATGGTCCGGGTGGACTTCTTGGTCTTCATGGCCTGTCCACGCTCCTCTCCGCGTGCTCTCAGGTATCGACCGGGGATGACTGCCCCGCCCCGCACCCAAACCATCAGGTGCAGTGGAGCCCGACCACGGATGACCGCTGGCCGGACCGAGTCCTCGACGAGTGACTGGGCGGGGAAAGGAGGGAGGAACCTACCGCGAGACCCTCCAGGCCTCGCCGAACCGCAAGGTACTCATACGAAGCAACTTACCTACGCTACCCGATCGTGTACGACCACGGTGTGTCTCGGCCGTACGTCCGGTTAGACGCCGCACCCGCCCGGATGGTTCTTTGCTGTACGACCGCGGGGACCGGGCCGGTCGGCGCCCCGGTCGCGGTCCGCCGGCCAGCTACTGCAGCCGGACATGTCGCCCTCGGCTGAGGACGACGCCCCGTTCGACGAGCAGGCGCTCGGTGACCCGGTCGCGCGACTGCTGCCACGCCTCGAGGGCGCGGACGAGGCCGGCCGGCGTCTGCATCTCGGCCCGCTGTCCCACCTCGCCCAACACATCGGCATACTGGGCGAACCGTTCAGCCAGATCCTTGAAGATGGGCGCCAGCACCTGGGGTTCCTGGCCGAGCGTGCCGTACGCGAACCCACCCACGCGGTGGTAGTACGCCGGCGGCACGGCGCGCGTCGAGGCGCGCGACGCGAAGAAACCGCCGAGCAGCAGGGCCGCATCGGCAACCTCGCGCAGGGCCCGGCCCGGCGACGGGCACCGATCGTCGAGGGCGGCGGCCAGGCGCAAGGCCAGCGGTCGTGGGTCGAGCAGGGCGGCCGCGGGGCCCGACGCGTCGCTGCGCGCCGCCTCGGCCAGCAGTTGGACCACGTAATGCGCCGTGTCGTCGTTGGCGGGGACGCGGCGCTGCGACAGCGCTCCCTCGACCTGGTCCTTGAAGTACTCCACGAGCGACGCACGGGCGATGACGGCCATGACGCGGACCTCCCCTGTTGCGGGCGGCCCAGCGAGCGAACGGCCCGCAGTGACGGATTTGCCGTCATTGTGCAGCAAGTCGCGTTCCAGTCAAGCCGGCCTCAGTGGGTGGCAGTTCCTCGAGTTGTCCGACGGGTCATTGGCTCCGAAACGACAGGATTGACGGCCGATCGTCGCTGTGGGAGGCTCGCGGGCATGGCGGCGTGTCCCCTGTGCGGCGGAGGCAAGGCGCGGCGGTCGTGTCCGGCGCTCGATCGGGTCATCTGCGCCACCTGCTGCGGCACCAAGCGCCAGGTCGAGATTCGGTGCCCCGAGTCGTGCACGTGGCTCCAGGCCGCCCGGGCGCATCCGCACGCCGCCCAGCAGCGCCAGCAGGAGCAGGATTCGGCGCTGGTGGTCCCGCTCATTCGCGAGTTGAGCGACGAGTCGTATGCGGTGCTGATGGCGTGCCTGCAGGCAGCCGTCGCGGCCAGGCGCGACGCGGTGCCCCGTCCACTCGACGAGGACCTGCAACAGGCGGCGGCCGCGCTGGCGGCAACGGCCGAGACGGCCGTGCGGGGCGTGCTCTACGAGCACCAACCCGACTCGCCCGTCGCCAGCCGCCTGGCGCGGGCCATGTCGGCGCCCCTCGCCGAGGCGACCCAGGCTGGCGCGCCTCCGCTCGAGCGCCCGACGATCGAGGCCCTGCGCCGGCTCGAAGGGGTCCTGAAGGCGTACCGCCGGGCAAACCCGCCGGCGCCAGACGCTTTCTTCGACTTCCTCGAGCGCGTGCTGAAACCCCGCGTCGCCGATGCGGCGACGGGCCGGCCCATCACCGGGCCGTTCACCTAGAAGGATTGCAGAATTGCAGAATTGCAGGAATTTCAGAATTTCGTGACGAGCGCCAACCTTCGGAGCAGCCAGGACGTGCTGGTGAAATTCTGGAATTCCCGCGATTCTGCAATTCCGTGTGCTAGACTCAGTGGTTCGCGCGCCCGGAGGTGCCTCCAGGGAGGCCCCCTGCTGCCCAGGCAGGTCGAGGACGCGCCGGCATCACAGTCATGGCGAATCGGTGCGAAGTCTGCGGTAAGGGTCCCACGTTCGGCAACAACATCAGCCACGCACACAACGTGTCGTCGCGCCGGTTCAACCCGAACCTGCAGACGGTGCGGGCGCTGGTCAACGGTGCGGCCAAGCGCCTGAAGGTCTGCACGCGTTGCATCCGGTCGGGCAAGATCACCAAGGCGGCCTAACAGTGGCCACGCGCGCGTCGGTGTCCTCGCCGGACGCCCCGCAGGCCATCGGTCCGTACTCGCAGGCGATCCGGGCCGGGCAGTTCCTGTTCCTGTCGGGGCAGATTCCCCTCGACCCGGCGACGGGCGAGGTGGTGACAGGTGACGTGCGCGCGCAGACACGACGGGTGCTCGACAACATCAGCGGCGTGTTGTCGGCCGCCGGCGTGTCGATGGACGCCGTCGTCAAGACCACCGTGTTCCTGGTGGATCTGGCTGACTTCGGCGCCATGAACGAGGTCTACGCCACGGCCTTCGAGGCGCCGGCCCCGGCGCGCTCCACCGTGCAGGTCTCGCGCCTCCCGCGCGACGTGCGTGTGGAGATCGAGGCCATCGCGCTGCTGCCCTAGGAGGCTCGTTCCTCGGTCCGCCCTGCGCTCCGATCCACGGCGAGCACGCCGGGAATCCCCTTCACGGCGCGAATCACCTTGTCGAGGTGCTTCACGTCCTGGATCTCCACCGTCATCTCGATGAACCCCTGCTCCTGGTCGGTGGTGGCTTCCATCGTCCGGATGTTGGTGTTGATCGCGGAGACCTGGCTGCTGATGGCGGCCAGCATGCCCTTCCGGTCCTCGACGGCGATGCTCAGGCGCACGGTGTAGGCGGCCCCCGCCTCGTCGCCCGTGTCCCACTCGACGTCGATCCGGCGTTCCGGGTCGTAGAGCAGGTTGGTCACGTTGCGGCACGACGCCGAGTGCACCGAGACGCCCTTGCCCCGCGTGATGTAGCCGACGATCTTCTCGCCCTTGATCGGGTTGCAGCACTTGGCGCGGAAGACGAGGAGATCGTCGGCGCCCCGCACCCGGATCTTGTCCTCGCCCGCGCGCGGGCGCAGCACCTTGCGGACGGTGGCGAACAGCCCCGCGTCGGGCGGCTTCTCCTGCAGATCCTCGACGGGAACCAGCTTGCCGAGCAGGAGGCGGGCCGTGAGCTTGCCCCAGCCGACGGCGGCCAGCAGGTCGTCGGTCTTCTGCATGCCCGACTCGGTGCAGACCCGCTGCCAGGCCTCGGGCGGGATGTTCCTGGGGTTGATGTCGTACCGCTTGGCTTCCTTCTCGAACAGCTTCCGGCCGAGTTCGACAGACCGGGTCTTCTCCTCGAGCTGGATGAAGTGCCGGATCTTGTTGCGGGCCCGGGAGGTCTTGACGAACGCGAGCCAGTCGCGACTCGGCTTGTGGCCGCTCTGCGTGAGGATCTCGACGATGTCGCCGTTCTTGAGCGGATGACGCAGGGGCGCCATCTTGCCGTTCACGCGCCCGCCGACGCATTGGTGCCCCACGTCTGTGTGCACCGCGTAGGCGAAATCCACCACGGTGGCCTCGCGGGGCAGTTCCTTGAGCTCGCCGCCCGGCGTGAAGCAGTAGATCTCCTCGGGATACAGCTCGATCTTGAGGCTGTTGATGAACTCGTGGGGGTCGCGGACCTCCTGCTGCCACTCGAGCAGCTGCCGGAGCCACTTGAAGTACTGCTCGTCGCGTTGCGCGCCGACGCGACCCTCCTTGTACTTCCAGTGCGCGGCGATGCCCTCCTCGGCGACCCGGTGCATCTCCTCGGTGCGGATCTGGATCTCGAACGGCAGGCCGCGGTCGCTGATCACCGAGGTGTGCAGCGACTGGTAGCCGTTTGGCCGCGGCATGGCGATGAAGTCCTTGATGCGCTCCGGAACGGGCGACCACGTCTGGTGAACGATGCCGAGGGCGGCATAGCAGTCCTTGACGCTCGTCGTCACGATGCGCAGGGCGACGAGGTCGTACACCTGGTCGAGGTCGATGCGCTGCCGCCGGAGCTTCAGGTAGATGCTGTAGAGACGCTTGATGCGCCCGTCGATGGACACGACGGGCACCTGCGCCTCGGCCAGCTTCTCCTTCATCGTCGCGATGAGCTCCTCGATGAGGCCCTGGGTGGCGCGCCGGCGCCGGTCGACCTTGTCGCGCAGCTCCTCGTAGGCCCGGGGCTCGAGGGCCTTGAAGGCGAGTTCCTCGAGCTCGTTCTTCACCTTGCTCATGCCGAGCCGGTGGGCGATTGGGGCGTAGATGTCGAGGGTCTCGCGGGCGATGCGCTCGCGCTTGTCCTCGGGCACGTGGCCGAGCGTCCGCATGTTGTGGAGCCGGTCGGCCAGCTTCACGAGGATGACGCGGATGTCGTCCACCATGGCGAGGAACATCCGCCGGAAGTTCTCGGCCTGCTGGGCCTCCTTGGAGGAGAAGGGGATGCTCGAGAGCTTGGTGACGCCCTCGACGACGTGGGCCACCTCGGGTCCGAACAGCTCGCGGACGCGCTCCACGGACGTGAGGGTGTCTTCGACGACGTCGTGGAGCAGGCCGGCGGCGACGGCCACGGCGTCCAACCGCATGTCGGCCAGGAGGTTGGCGACTTCCAGGGGGTGGACGAGGTAGGGCTCGCCGGAGTGGCGCACCTGCCCCTTGTGCTCCCGGGCCGAGAACACGTATGCCCGCCGCAGCAGCTCGACGTCGGCGTCGGGACTGTAGCCACGGACCTTGTCGACCAGGTCCTCGAACCGAATCATGCGCGGCGGTGTCTAAGCCGGGTGATCAGGGTGTTCAAGGCTGGATCATAGCCCACCGCCGCCACCTTGACCGTGAGCCGGGGCCGTCACTATACTCGCGATGTTTTTCCGCCTGGAATCGACCCTGGCCGGGTGTTCGCGGCCGATTCCCGTCCTCATGCTTGACGCACCGGGCTGACCGGGGTTCTGGGTCCGCGAGCGTCCGCACGTGAGCGGGCGCCAAGGAGTAGATGCAATGTCGACGCGGTTGACCATTGTCCGGCTGGCAGCCATCGCCGGCCTCAGCGTGTCGCTGACCGCCTGCGGGAAGGTCACGGCCCAGATGTCGTTCAAGGACGGCCTGGCTGCGTACCAGCAACAGAACTACCGTGTAGCCATCACGGAGTTCACCGAAGCCGTGGAGCACGACTTCGAGTACCGGCCGTTTGCCTACTTCTACCTGGCCAACGCGCACGACAACGCGTACAAGTTCACGCGCAAGGGCCAGCCCGACAACGACGCTCACCTGCCGGAGGCCGAGCGGTACTACAAGCTGGCCTACGAGACGATCGACCCGAATTCCCGCGAGGGCCAGGGGGCGATCTTCAAGAAGCGGTCCCTCGAGTACCTGGTGGGCCTCTACGGCCCCGACAAGCTGAACGCCCCCGACAAGGCCGAGGCGGTCGGCAAGCAGATCGTGGATCTCGACCCCAAGGACGTGAACAACTACTTCGGCCTGGCCAAGCTCTACGAGGACGCCGGGCGCGTCGAGGAAGCCGAGCAGATGCTGGCCCGGGCCAAGGAAGTGGCGCCCAACAGCGTCGACGTCCAGCTGCAGCTGGCCGGCTTCTACAACCGCCAGGGCAACTTCGACAAGACGATTGAAGCGTTCCAGACCCGCATCCAGCTCGAGCCGAACAACCCCGAGGCCTACCACACCGTGGCCGGATACTTCGAGGAGAAGGTCCGCAAGGACTACACCCTCAAGCCGGCGACCAAGGCCGAGTACATCCAGCGCGGTCTCGAGGCCTCCGACAAGGCCATTGCCATCAGGCAGGATTACGTCGAGGCGATGGTCATGAAGAACCTCCTGCTCCGCCAGCAGGCGCTCGTCGAGAAGAGCCCCGCGCGCCAGCAGGAGCTCCTGAAGGAGGCCAACGCGCTGCGCGACAAGGCCATCGAGACGCGCAACCGCCTCCAGGGCGAAGCCGACGCCGCCGAGGCCAAGGCCAAGGCCGCCAAGAAGTCGGAATAGGCCTGTTTGTCCGAGGCGCCCCCGCTGGGGGCGCCTCACCCTCGTGCCGTCTGGGGCCGACGTGATGCGCGTCGGCCCTTTGTCGTTGCCGCCCACGGAAACGGCCGCGACTCGGCCGGTGTCCCGTGGCGATGGCGGTGCACGTGCCTCAGCCGTTTACGCTGTCGAAACACGCCCCTGCTAGCCTCGTGGGCGGTGTTTTTTCCCGCCCGGCTTCCTCACGCGGGTGGTGTGCAGTGCGGGCCCTCCCGGCCCGGTGTCCTTCCTCGTTCAAGACTGGCCGGCCCAGGCCGGACCGACCGGTGTCCTTCTGGTAGGAGAACTTCGATGGAGAGTGCGTTTCTGCGACAGCGCGTCCTGCGTTCGACGCGACCGTCTCGTGCGGCGAGCGGGTGGTGGCGCGTCCCGATGGCGGCAATCGCCGCCTTGCTGTTGGTCGCCGGGCTCGCGTCAGACGCTGCCGCCCAGGGCGTGACGACGGGTTCGCTCGGCGGCACCGTGACCGACGCGCAGGGCCAGCCCGTGGCCGGCGCCAGTGTGATTGCGATCCACACCGAATCGGGCACCAACTACGAGACCACGACGCGCACCGACGGGCGGTACTTCATCCCCAACATGCGCGTCGGTCCCTACATCGTCACGGTGACGTACGTGGGCGGGGGCAACGCCTTCGAGCCGTACACCAACGAGAACGTCGTGGTGAACCTCGGCGTGACCGCCGACGTGAACGCGCAGGTGAAGAACATCGCGGTCGAGGAAACGGTCACCGTGACCGCCGCGACCGACCCCGTGTTCAGCACCCAGCGCACCGGCGCGGCGACGACGGTGTCGCGCGACCAGATCCAGAACCTGCCCAACGTCAGCAACCGCCTCGAGAACTTCACCCGGCTCACGCCCCAGGCCAGCGGCACGTCGTTCGCCGGGCAGGACAACCGCCTGAACAACATCACCGTCGACGGGTCCTACTTCAACAACTCGTTCGGCCTGGCCGGCGCGCCCGGCGACCGTACGGGTGTCGCACCGATTTCGCCGCAGGCCGTCGAGCAGATCCAGGTCAACGTGGCGCCGTTCGACGTCCGGCAGGGCAACTTCGTCGGCGCGGGCATCAACACGATCACGCGCAGCGGCGGCAATCAGTTCCGCGGGTCGATCTATCGCCAGTTCCGCGACGACAGCATGGTCGGCACCCAGGCCGGCAACAACGTCGTCAACGTGGGCACCTTCGAGTTCGCCAACACGGGCGGCTGGGTGTCGGGCCCGATCTGGAAGAACAAGGCGTTCTTCTTCTTCAACGTCGAAGACGAGGCGCTCACCGAGCCGGGCACGACGTTCCGCGCCAACAACGGTGGCGAGGCCGCCGTGGGCGGCGTGACACGCGTGCTGGCGTCGGACCTGAACAACCTGAGCAGCTTCCTGTCCAGCAGTTTCGGCTACGAGACGGGCGGCTTCCAGGGCTACGACCACGAGGTGCCCGCGCGGCGCTACCTCGTGAAGGGTGACTACAACCTCAACACGAGCAACAAGATCACCTTCCGGTACACGCACCTCGACTCGATCAGCGACATCCTGGTGAGCAACTCCTCGTCGCTCGGGTTCGGCAACCGCCGCACCAGCACGCAGGCGCTGAACTTCCAGAACTCGAACTACCAGCAGAAGGAAGAGATCCGGTCGGCCATCGGCGAGTGGAACGCCACCTTCGGCAACTCGATGGCCAACTCGCTGATCGTCGGCTACACCAAGCAGAACGAGGACCGCGCGTCGCGGTACACCGGGGCGCTGTTCCCGATGGTGGACATCCTCGACGCGGGCACCACGTACACGACGTTCGGCTTCGAGCCGTTCTCGCCGCGCAACCAGTTGAAGTACGACACCTTCCAGGTGCAGAACAACTTCACGAAGTTCGCCAACACGCACACGTTGACGTTCGGCGCGACCGCCGAGCGCTACAAGTCGATCAACGTGTTCTTCCCGGGATCGCAGAGCGCGTACGTGTACAACTCGCTCGCCGATTTCTACACCGACGCCAACGACTACCTGCGCAACCCGAATCGCACCGTGTCACCGGTCAACCTGCGCCGGTTCCAGGTGCGCTGGAGCAACATCCCGGGCCAGGACGAGCCGGTGCAGCCGCTCGAGGTCTTCTACACCGGTGCGTACGCGCAGGACGAGTGGGCGCCGACGGCCAACCTGAAGATCACGGCCGGCATCCGCTTCGACGTGCCCTTCTTCGAGGAGACCGGGTACCAGAACGCCAACGCCGACGCGCTGGTGTTCCGCGACGAGACCGGCGCGGCGGTGCAGTACCAGACCGCGAAACTGCCCGACCCGAACGTCCTGTGGTCGCCGCGCGTGGGCCTGAACTGGGCGGTGGACGAGAACCGCAACACGCAGGTGCGCGGCGGCACGGGCGTCTTCACGGGGCGCCCTGCCTACGTCTGGATCTCGAACCAGATCGGCAACACGGGTGTGCTCACGGGCTTCGAACAGCTCGACAACACGTTCGCGCGGCCCTTCAATCCGAACCCCGACGCGTACAAGCCGTCCAACGTGAGCGGCGCGCCGGCCAGCAGCTACGAGCTGGCGCTCACCGACGTGAACTTCAAGTTCCCCCAGTTGTGGCGTACCAACCTGGCCGTGGACCAGCGACTGCCGTGGGGCATGGTCGGCACGGTCGAGTACATCTACAACCGTGACGTGAACGGCATCTACTACATCAACGCCAACCTGCCCGCCGCCCAGACCGCCTTCGCCGGCGCCGACAACCGGCCGCGGTACACGAGCAACCGCATCCACTCGAACGTGTCCAACGCCGTCGTGCTCAGGAACCAGGGCGTGGGCCGTTCGTGGAACTTCGCGACCACGCTGGCACGCAATCACCGCGGCGGATTCCTGAAGGGCGCCTTCAGCTACGGCGAAGCGAGGAACCTCGTCGACCCGGGCAGCATCGCGTTCGGCTCCTGGAACAACAACCAGCACCCCGGAGACCCGAACAACCCTGGCCTCGGGTACGCGGTCGGCTCGCCGGGACACCGCTTCTTCGTGGCAGGCTCGCACACCTTCGAGTACTTCAACTTCGGCGGCACGACGTTCTCGTTCTTCTGGGAGTCGCGCACCAACGGCAACACGACCTACACGTTCGCGAATGACCTGAACGGCGACGGCGGCACGAGCAACGACCTCTACTACGTGCCGCGCGACCAGTCGGAGATGAACTTCCAGGCCTACTCGTCTGGCGGCGTGACCTTCACGGCTGCGCAGCAGGCCGCCGCGTGGGACGCCTACATCTCGCAGGACGAGTATCTGAGCAGCCGTCGCGGTCAGTACGCCGAGCGCGGCGCGATCTTCCTGCCGCTCGTCCACCGCCTCGACTTCAGCGTGGCGCAGAACTTCTTCGCGACGATCAAGGGCCGCCGCCACACGTTCGAGATCCGCGCCGACATCCTGAACTTCGGCAACCTCCTCAACGAGGACTGGGGCGTGGGCCAGCGCCTGATCAACAACCAGCCCCTGATCGTGCCGACCGCGGCGCAGGGTGGACCCGTGGATGCGCAGGGGCGGGCGCAGTACCGCCTCCGCGCCATCAACAACGAGTTGATGACGCGGTCGCTGGAGCCGACTGCTGGTCTCGGCGACGTGTACCGCTTCCAGATCATGCTGCGCTACCTGTTCTAGACCGTCGAGAACGGCCCGCTCGGAGAGCGGGCCCTACCGGGTCGCAGGGGCCCGTCGGAGCGATCCGACGGGCCCCTCGTGTTTCGCCCCACCGTATACTCGGGACACCCAGGGAGATCACCGCCCCATGTCCGAGCCCGCCTCGCAGCGACGCACGCCGCGACGACCGAAGATCGCCATGATCGGCGCCGGATCCGTCGTGTTCTGCAAGACCCTCGTGTCCGACATCCTCGCGACGCCGGCTCTCTGCGACGCGGAGTTCGCCCTGATGTCGCCGACCGAGCCCAAGCTGCGGCGCATGGAGGCGTTCATCGGACGGATGATCCGCGACAACCGGCTGCCGGCGACCGTGTGGGCCACCACGGATCGACGCGAGGCCATTCGCGACGCCGACTTCGTGGTCGTGATGATTGCCGTCGGCGGCTTCGACGCGTACGGCGTCGACTACGAGGTGCCGCTGAAGTACGGCGTGGACCAGTGCATCGGCGACACGCTCGGCCCCGGGGGGATCTTCCGGGGTCTGCGGCACATTCCCGTCCTCGTCGACATCGCGCGCGACATGGAGGCCGTGGCTCGGCCTGGCGCGCTGATGCTGCAGTACGCCAACCCCATGGCAGCCAACTGCCTCGCGCTGGGTCGTGCGTCGACCGTCCCCTACGTCGGCCTGTGCCATGGCGTGCAGACGACGCTCGACCTGATCGCCGGCTACTGCGGCATTGCCGACAAGCACGCGATCACGTACACGTGCGGGGGCATCAACCACATGGACTGGTTCCTCCGTCTCGAGCACGAGGGCCGCGACCTGTATCCGGAACTGCGCGAGAAGTTCGAACGACCCGAGTACTACAAGAACGAGAAGGTGCGCGGCGAGGTGTTCCGGCACTTCGGTTACTTCATGACGGAATCCACCGGCCACCTGAGCGAGTACGTGCCCTGGTTCCGCAAGCGGAGGGATGCGCTCGATCTGTATTGCGACGAGCCGGCATTCGGAGGCGAGAGCGGGGCCTACTACAAGTGGGGCAAGGCGATGGCCGACAAGTACGCCCGCGTCGATCCCCTCGAGTTCGAGGACACCGCCTGCGCGACCCGCAGCGTCGAGTACTGCTCGTGGATCCTGGAAGCCATCGTCACGGGCCGGCCGTTCCGCTTCATGGGCAACGTCTACAACGACGGGTACGTCGACAACCTGCCGCGCGATTGCTGCGTCGAGGTGCCGACGTTCGCCGACGACACGGGCGTCCGGCCGACGCATGTCGGTGCCCTGCCGCCCCAGTGTGCCGCCGCCTGCCTCACCAACGTCCTGGTGCAGCAGCTCACGGCCGAAGCGGCGCTCACCGGCGACCCGGAGCACGTCGTGCACGCGCTGGCGCTGGATCCGCTCACCGCTGCGGTGTGCACGCTGGCCGAGATCCGGGCGATGGCCAGCGAGATGCTGGAGGCCCAACGCCGGTGGCTTCCGCAGTTCGACGGGCGCGGGATCAGGCCCACCCCAACGATTGCGATCCCCCCCGACGTCGTGCCGGTGGACGTGCCGCTGGATCCCGCGCTGGCCATCCACCAGCGGTTCGGTTCGCTGCTCGCTCAGAAGACGGACTGAGTCAGGACTGGTCCCGCTTCAGGTAGGGCCGGTTTCGTTCAGGTAGGGCCGGCCTGGTTCAGGTAGGGCCGGCCTGGTTCAGGTAGGGCCGGTTTCGTTCAGGTAGGGCCGGCCTGGTTCAGGTAGGGCCGGCTCTCCGAGCCGGCCGCCCACCGCAGGGAGGGATCGCTCAGACCCTCACGCCCATCGCGCGGAGGTCTTCGCGGCACTGCTGCGCCGAGACGAAGTGCACCGCGTGCAGACCGGCGGCCCGCGCGCCGACGATGTTGGGCAGGTTGTCGTCGATGAAGACGGTGCGGTCGGGGACGAAGCCCGTGCGGCGAAGCGCGAGGGCGAACATCGCCGGGTCTGGCTTGGCGATGCCCTCGACGCCGGAGATGACGATGTCGTCGAACCACGCGAGGAACGGGAAGCGCTCGCGAGCCACGGGGAAGGTCTCGGCCGACCAGTTGGTGAGCGCGGCCAGGCGGTAACCTCCCGCCCGCAACTCGTCGAGGAGCGCAACGCTCTCGTCGATGGCCCCACCGAGCATGCGCTCCCACTCCGACTTCCACTCGGCGAGCAACGCGGCGTGCGCCGGGAACAGTGCGACGCGCTCCTCGATGGCCTGGGCGAACGGCTTGCCCAGATCCATCTCGTGGTTCCAGGCGCTGGTGGCGACCTCGTCGAGGAACGCCTCCATCTGCGCCTCGGAATCGAAGCGATCTCGGTAGTGGTTGCGGGGGTCCCAGCGGATGAGGACGTTGCCGAGGTCGAACAGGAGCGCGTCAATCACGGGGCGGGCTGGGGCTGTGGCCGGTGGTTGGCAGTCTGCGGGGGAAACGCAAACACGCCGGCGCCCCGGTGCTGGAGCGTCGGCGTGTGCGTGGTGACGCGAGGAGTGGAGCTAGTCTGCGCCGGCGCCACCGCGCCGCTTCTCGGTCACGATCCCCACCTTGTCCACACCGGCGCCGCGAGCGGCGTCGATGGCCTGGACCACGGTGCCGTACGGCAGCGTGCCGGCGCCCAGGATGAACATGGTCTTCTCCTTGCGCGCCTCGAAGATCTCGGTGAGGCGGCTCTGGAGGTCGGGCATCGTGACGGGCTGGTTGTTGATCGCCAGCGTCCGGTCCGCGTTCATCGTCAGCACGATCTGCGTGCTCGTGTCCGCGGCATCGGCCGACTTGGTTTCCAGGGGCAGGTTGATGTCCGTCCCCTTCTGTGTCATCGGGAGCGCGGCCATGAAGATGACCAGGAGCACGAGGAGCACGTCGATGAGCGGCGTGACGTTCATGTCCGCACTGGCGTGCGGCAGCTCGCTCTTGACGACTTTCTCTGCGCCGTGATGCTTGTGTGCAGACATCGCTAGTCGCCTCCTCCGCCTTCCTGCTTCTTGGCGCTCTCGGTGATCAGCGCGACGTTCTCGATGCCGGCCTCGCTCAGCTTGTCCATCATGCTCATGATGGCCGCATACGGCGCGTCGGTGTCGCCCTTCAGGTAGACGATCCGCTCGGCCTTCTCCTCGAGCGCGTACTTGATGCGATCGACCGCCTCGCCTTCAGAGACCTGGATGTTGTTCACGTACAGGTTTCTCTGGGCGTCGACATGGACGACCGTCTGCTCCTGCGTGTCCGGCTTCTCGCCGGTGTTCTCCGCGATCGGCAGGCGCACGTTGACGCCCTTCTGCAGGAGGGGCGCGATGAGCATCATGATGATCAACAGCACCAGCATGATGTCGACGAGGGGGGTGACGTTGATGTCGGCCTTGATGCCGCCACTGCCGCCACCCATGCTCATTGCCATGGTGACTTCTCCTCAGAAGGGGACGCGGCCGGAGCACGCGTCCCCGTCAAATCAATCGGCCCTTCGCCATCCAGCCAACCTGCGTCGATGGCGACAGACGCGGCCGGCTGCGACAGCCGGCCCTGCCTGCTCAGGCGCTCTTCTTGACGAAGTAGTCGACCATCTCCGACGAGCTGTTGTCCATCTCGACGTTGAAGTACTCGAGACGACCCGTCAGGTAGTTGTAGAACCACACCGCCGGGATGGCCACGACCAGCCCGAGCGCGGTCTCGACGAGCGCTTCCGAAATACCGGCCGACACCGAGCCGATACCGCCCGAGCCCGTGGCCGCGATGCCCTGGAACGCCGAGATGACGCCGACCACCGTGCCGAGCAGACCGACGAACGGAGCGGTCGAACCGATCGTCGCCAGCGACGCCACGCCCTTCTTCAGGTCGTTACCGGTGAGGGCGGTGGCGCGCTGGATGGCGCGGCGCACCGTGTCCAGAAGGTCGTCACGGCTCAGCGTCTGCCCGCTCTCGCTCTGGAACTGGTACTCCTGCAGGCCCGCGAGCACGACCTTGGCCAGGTGGCTGTACTTGAAGTTCTTCGACTGCGAGAGCGCGATGGCGTCCTTCAGCCGGCCTTCCTTCAGGTGCTTGGCCACCTGCGGCGCGTAGAGCTTCGACTGCTTGCGCGCCTGCGAGAAGGTGTACCACCGCTCCACGAACACGCCCACCGACCAGAAGGACATGAAGAAGAGGATGTACGCCACCGCCTTGGCAACGAAGCCCATCTGCTGCCACATGTGAATCAGATTCAAATCACCCATTGCGCTCCACCCCTCCGGGGATGACTGCCCGGGACGCGCCCCTCACCCGGGACCCGCCCACCGCTCGTTCGTCTAAGTGCGACCGACCGTTTGAGTTGACGATGACAGGCTCCGCGCCCGGCCGGAACGGCCGGGCGGCGGGAACCCAGGTGACTACTGCAACGTAAAGTTCACCGTGACGGTCATGATGACCGGCACCGGCACGCCGTTGAGGAGCGTGGGCGTGTACTCCCACTGCTTCACGGCGTCGAGGGCGGCCTGATCCAGCAGCGGGATGCTGCGGAGCACGCGCGCGTTCTGCACCTTGCCGTTGGGACCAATCGTGGCCTCGATGATGACCACGCCCGAGACACGCGCCGACTGCGCAATCTGCGGGTACACCGGCTTGACGTCGCGGGTCTTCTTCGGCGGCGCGATGTTGCCACCCACGCGGACCGGCTGCGTCGGGGCCGGCGGAGGCGGCGGAGGCGGCGGCGCGGACGGCAGGCCGCCCACCACGCCACCCAGCGCACCACCGGGGATGCCACCCTCGACACCACCGGGCACGCCCACGCCCACGTTGGCGACCGGCGGCGCCGGCGCCTCGGGCTTGATTTCCTTCGGCGGCTCGATGGGCGCCGCGTTCGGGTTGGTCACCGGCGTCGGCGTCGGCTGCGGTGCCGCGGCCGCAGGGGGCGGCGGCGGCGGTGGCGGCGGCGGCGGTGGCGGTGGTGGCGCCCCGACGAACGCCGACATGCTCCCGGTGACCTCGGGCAGGGCGTCCATCGCCATCAGCGGGACCAGCACGACTCCCCCCACGATTGCCGCGTGGACGAGAATCGAAACGGGAACCGTGTACCACTTCTGCGATCCGACCTTGATGGACGGATCGACCACGTCCCCGAACATGTCTTTCGGCACTGGCCTGTCCTCCTACCGCCCCAGCTGCGTCTGAAGTTCCGCTGTGAGGCGCCGATTATAGCGACAGCAAAAAAACAGTGTCAACGAACCCCGATGTCCTCTTTGACACCGATTTTCGCAAATCGGACCACGGGTTCCGCACACGATCTTTCTCAGGCCCCCACACGTTCGCCACACCGCGCGACGACCGCCTGGCCTGACCGTCATCCGGACACATCCAACCCGCTTGCGCCCTGCTGAGGTCGCAGAATTCCGGATCGTATAGACCGGCCTCTGCCCTGTCAATCGCGCGGCGGAATCGGCGGCGTCTGCGCCCCTCGCTCGTCGCGCGCCGACACGTGCACCGCGGGTGGAAGCGCCATGCCGCCCGTCAGGAACACACGCAGCCCCTCCTCGACCGTGATGTCGGGATAGCGGACCCGCTCCCGTCGGTAGAGCACGACATCGCCCAGGTACAGATGGTTCGTCGGAACGTACACGGCCACCCACGGCTCAGGCGTGCCGTCGGCCGAAGGCACGGTCAGCTCGCGTGTCAGGAACCCGAGCACCACCCCCCGCTGCGGCTCTTCGACCAGCACGACGCGCTTGAACCCCGAAGCGTTCTGCGGGTTGAACGCCCAGACGAGCTGCTTGACCGGCGCGTAGATGGATCGGAACAGCGGGACCAGCAGCAGGTAGTACTCCGCGCGCTGCAGCAGGCGCCGCCCGAGCACGTTGGCCGCGAAGAAACCCACCAGCAGGATGCCGGCAGCCGTGACCGCGATGCCCAGGCCCGGCACCCGGCGCCCGAACACCTGCTCCACGAACGGCGACGTGAGCGCATCGGCCACGCCGAAGATCCACACCAGCGCCGCGACGCTGAGCGCGATCGGCACCGTGACGAAGAACCCGGCCACGAATCGGACGCGCAGGTAGTTCCACATGCCGGGAATCAGCGCGCCAGCGACCACGCCACCACCGCCGCGGCGAGCGCCAGGCGATACCAGGCGAACACCGCGAGCGAGTTGGCGCCGAGATAGCGCATGAAGAAGCGGATGGCGAGATAGCCGACGACGAACGCGGTGCCGCCGCCGACGACGAACAGCTGTGCGTCGCCTGCGGCGAGTCCCGTGTGGCGGATCTCCAGCCCTTCCTTGGCCGCCGCCGCCAGGATGGCCGGGATGCCCAGCAGGAAGCCGAATCGAGCCGCAGCCGCGCGCGTGAACCCCATCGCCATGCCGGCAATGATGGTGGAACCCGATCGCGACACCCCGGGCACGAGGGCCGCCGACTGCGCCACGCCGAACACGAGCGCCTGCGCCACGCTCATGCCGCGGTCGTCGTGCCGCCATTGCGCACCGACCCGTTCGACGAGGAAGAAGAGCAGCGCCCCGATCGCCAGCGTGCACGCGGCCACCGCCGGCGTCCGCGTGTGGGCCTCGATGGCATCGGCACCCAGGCCGCCGACGATCACGACCGGGATGGTGCCGATGGCGATGAGCCGCACGCGCCGGGCGTCGGCATCCGTGCCGGTCAGCGCGGACGGAAGGGCCCGCGCCATGGCCAGGATGTCGTCGCGGAAATACACGAGGATGGCCAGCAGCGTGCCGACGTGCGTCGCGACGTCGAACGCGAGGCCGAACCCCTGGTCGTCCCAGCCGAAGAACGCCCTGGCCAGGATGAGGTGCGCCGAGCTCGAGACCGGCAGGAACTCGGTGAGGCCCTGCACGACGCCGAGCAGCGCCGCGGCCAGCAGGTGTGGCACGGCGGCTCGTCCCTACGAGACGTTGCGACGTTCGCGGCGGCGCGGACGCTCACCCGCGGCGCGCGCCGGCGCCGCAGCTGCCGCCGGCGTCGCCGTCGTCTTGCTGAGCGCAATCGCGATCGACGAGGCGATGAACACCGTGGAGTACGTGCCGCTGACGATGCCGACCAGCATCGTGAAGGCGAACCCCTCGAGCACCTCGCCGCCGAACAGGTAGAGCGCGAGCACCGACAGGAACGTGGTACCGGCCGTGATGATGGTGCGGCTCAGCGTCTGGTTCACGGCGGTGTTGACCTGCGCCTCCAGGGCCTGCCCCCGCATCGTCCGGGCGTTCTCGCGCACGCGATCGAAGATGACGATCGTGTCGTTGACCGAGTAGCCGGTGATGGTGAGGATGGCCGCGATGACGTTGAGCGACAGCTCGTAGCCGAAGAAGGTGAGGAACGCCAGCGTGACGATGACGTCGTGCAGCGTCGCCGCGATGGCGCCGATGGCAAACGACGGACGGAAACGGAACGCGATGTAGATCGCGATGCCGATGATGCTCGCCAGGGTGGCGTAGATGCCCTTGCGCTGGAGATCCTTGCCGATCACCGGCCCCACGATCTCGGTGCTGATCACCTCGAACTGGCCGACGTTGGCGGCCCGGACGGCGTCGACGACCTGGCGGGCGCCCTGCTCCAGGCTCGTGCCCTGTTCGCTCTGCTGGGCCATCGGCAGGCGCACGAGCACTTCGTTGGCGCTGGCCGCGCCGTACTGCTGCACGACCTTCTCGCCCGGAATGTTCGACAGGGCCTCGCGCACCGCCTCCTCGGACACGGGCTGCTGGAACTTGAGCACCACGATGGTGCCGCCCGAGAAATCGATGCCCAGCGGGAGGCCGTTGCGGGCGACCTGGACGACTCCGAGGACGACGACCAGCACCGAGACGGCCAGCGCCTGCCAGCGCCAGCGCGTGAAGTTGTAGTTGGCGTTCGTGAACAGGTCCATGGCGCCCTCAGATGCTCAGCTTCGCGGCCTGCGGGCGGCGCGACAGGATGAGTTCGAACAGCGTGCGCGACACGAACACCGCCGTGAACACGTTGGACAGCAGACCGAAGAACAGCGTCGTGGCGAAGCCGCGGATGGGCCCCGTGCCGAACTGGAACAGGAAGGCCGCGGCGATCAGCGAGGCGATGTGCGTGTCGAGGATGGTGAGGAACACGCGATCGAACCCGGCGGCCACCGCGCCGCGAGCCGACTTGCCGGCGGCCATCTCCTCCTTGATGCGTTCGAAGATGAGCACGTTGGAGTCCACGCCCATGCCGATCGTGAGGATGAAGCCGGCGATGCCGGGCAGTGTCATCACGGCGCCGATGTACGACATGAAACCCAGCAGGATCAGGAGGTTCAGCGTGATCGACAGCAGCGCGTTGATGCCCGACAGCTTGTAGTAGATCAGCAGGAAGACCGAGACCAGGCCGAGGCCGATCAGCGAGGCCATGATGCCCGCGCGAATCGAGTCGGCGCCGAGCGACGGACCCACCGTGCGCTCCTCGAGGTAGGTCAGGCTGGCCGGCAGCGCGCCGGATCGCAGCGTGAGCGAGAGGTCCTGCACCTCCTGCTGCGTGAACGACCCGGAGATGCGCCCTTCGTCGTAGATGCGGCCTTCGATGGTCGGGGCGCTCTGCACCCGGCCGTCGAGGATGATCGCGAGCTGCCGGCCGATGTTCTGGCTGGTGAGCGTCGCGAACTTGTCGGCGCCCTGCTGGTTGAGCGAGAAGCCCACCGCCGGCTGGTTGTTCTCGTCGAGCGAGGGCCGGGCATTGCGCAGGTCGCGGCCGGTGATGCCGGCCACCCGCTTCACCAGGTAGTACACCGGTCCGGTGCCGCCCGGCTCGCTCGCGCCCGGCACCACCTCGGAGTCCGGGGGTACCTGCCCGCCACGCGCGGCGAGCAGGGCCTCGCGGGTGGGTGCGGGGCCGTCCTCGACGATCTTGAGTTCGAGCAGCGCCGTGGACCGGATGATCTCCTTGGCCCGGTTGACGTCGGTGACCCCCGGCATCTGCACGAGGATCTGGTCGCCCTCGCCGTGCGGCGCGACGATGGGCTCGGCCACGCCGAGCTCGTTGACGCGGCGCTCGATGGTCTGCAGCGCCTGCGCCACCGCCTCCTGCCGCAGGCGCGTGACCTGGGCGGGCTTCAGCGTGAAGGTGTAGGTGCCACCGGCCGCCGAGGACCGATCGAAGACCTGCCCGACCCACTCGTCGGCCACGCGGCGGAAGTCTGCGTCGCGGTCGCCGGGCACGCCCTCGACGCGGAACGACCGGACGTCCTGCGGGGCGACGGCGCCGACCGAGATGCCCTGCCGACTCAGTTCGTCGCGCAGGCGCTCCCCGCTCGTCTCGGTCTCGAGCTTGAGGGCATCGTCGGTCTGCACGCGAAGGACGAGGTGGACGCCGCCCTTGAGGTCGAGGCCGAGCTTCACCTTCTCCCGCGGCGGGTAGAAGGCGACGACGGCCAGCGCGACCACCACGAGGATGGCGATCAGCTTCCAGCGGAGGTTGCTTGTCATGAGAACGTTACGCGTCGCCCTGGTCGGGCACGACGGGCTCCTGACCCTGCAGGCCGCCGATGGCGGCGCGGGCCACGTCGATGCGGACCTGCGGCGCGATCTGCAGCTGCACGTGCTGCTCGCCGAGGCGCGTGATCGTGCCGTAGATGCCGCCGGTGGTGATCACCTTGTCGCCCACCTTCAGGCCGCTCTGGAACGCCGCCACCTTCTGCTGCCGTTTCTTCATCGGCATCAGCACCATGGCGTAGAAGATGCCGAGGATGACGACGAAAGGCAGCAGCGACAGCCACGGGCTGGCGTTGGGATCGGCCGGGGCCGTCATGGCGAGCAGCGACGAGACGAGCGGACTCGGGCAGGGCATCAGGAACTCGGGGTGGTCCGGGAGAAGCGGCGGTGGAAATCCTGTCGGAACTGCTCGAACCGCCCGAAACCAATAGCCTCACGGATCCGCCGGAGGGTGTCAAGGTAAAAGACGAGATTGTGCACGCTTGCGAGGGTGCCGGCGTTCATCTCCTGGTTCTGGAAGAGATGCCGCAGGTAGGCCCGTGAGTGCCGCCGGCAGGTGTCGCAGGGACAGGCCTCGTCGATGGGGCGGTCGTCGCGCGCGAAACGGGCGTTGCGCAGGTTGACCGGACCGTCGGGCGTGAACACCTGCCCGTTGCGGGCGTTGCGGGTCGGCAGGACGCAGTCGAACAGGTCGATCCCGCGCGCCACGCACTCCACGAGGTCGTCGGGCATGCCAGTGCCCATGAGGTACCGCGGCCGATCCGCGGGTAGCAGGGGCGCCGTGAAACCCACGACCTCGTACATCGTCTCGACCGATTCACCGACGCTGAGGCCGCCGATCGCGTACGCCTCGAACCCGATGGCCTGGAGCGCTTCGGCGCTCCTGGCGCGAAGGTGGGGGTAGACGCCCCCCTGGACGATGCCGAACTGGGCCTGACCGGGATTGGTGACGACCACCCCGTCGACGGGACCGGCCGTGAGGGCGAGGAACCGGTCGCGTGCGCGTCGGGCCCAGCGCAGCGTGAGGTCGAGCGAGGCGGCCGAGGCGGCTTCGCTGGCGGGCGCGGCGAGGCACTCGTCGAGCACCATCGCGATGTCGGGCCCGAGCTGGGCCTGGATGTCGACGACCCGTTCGGGCGTGAGGTCGTGCCGGGAGCCGTCGAGGTGCGACTGGAAGCGCGCGCCCTCCTCCGTGATCTTCACGAGGGGCCCGAGACTGAAGATCTGGTAGCCACCGCTGTCGGTGAGGATGGGCCCGGGCCACCCGATGAAGCGGTGCAGGCCTCCGCGCTCGGCGATCAGGTCGTCGCCGGGCCGGAGATAGAGGTGATAGGTGTTGGCGAGGACGATCTGCGCGCCCGCCTCTTCGAGCGCGCGCTGCGTGACGCCGCGGACGGCGCCGCGCGTGCCCACCGGCATGAAGGCCGGGGTCTCGACGAGGCCGTGCGGCGTCGTGAGGCGGCCCGTGCGCGCCTGCCCGTCCTGCCCCGTCAGCGTGAACCCGAAAGCTGCGGGCATTCGGCTATACTACGGCATCCATCCGGCCGACTCCGGCCGTCTTCCCGGACTCCCAGGACGACCTTGAAGAAACTGCGCGTGGGCGTCATCTACGGCGGCCGCTCGGGCGAGCATGAAGTCTCGATCGCCTCGGCCGCCGCGGTCATGGCCAACCTGGATCGCGCCCGCTACGAGCCGGTGCCGATCCGCATCGACCGCGACGGGCGCTGGGCGCTGGCCGACAAGCCGCCCACGGCGGCCTCGGCCTCGGAGGTGATCGAGCAGACGCGCGGGGAGCTCAAGGCGCTGCGGGCGGGGCGCGAGGTCCACCTGCTGCCGCGCCCCAGCGAGGAGACCATCCTCGCCATCGACCGCACGGCCGGCCGCGATCACGACGAACCCCGGGCACTGGTCACGGGCGTGGGACTCGACGTCATCTTCCCCGTGCTGCACGGTCCGCATGGCGAAGACGGCACGGTGCAGGGTCTTCTCGAACTCGCCAACGTCCCCTACGTCGGCTGCGGCGTGCTGGCCTCGGCCGTCGGGATGGACAAGGCCGTGATGAAGACGCTCTTCGTCGCGCGGGGCCTGCCCGTGTGTGCGTGGGCTTTCGAGTCGCGTCGGCGGGTGCTGGCCGAACCCGGCGCGGTGGCCGACGACCTGGCGGCGCGCCTCGGCCTGCCGGTGTTCGTCAAGCCGGCCAACCTGGGATCGAGCGTCGGCATCTCGAAGGCCCGCACGATCGACGAACTGGTGGAGGCGCTGAAGCTCGCGGCCGACTACGACCGCAAGGTGGTCGTGGAGGCGGCCGTTCCGCACGCGCGGGAGATCGAGGTCGCGGTGCTCGGCAACGACGCGCCGATGGCGTCGGTGCCCGGCGAGATCGTGCCGTCGCGCGAGTTCTACGACTACGAGGCCAAGTACCTCGACGGCGCGAGCCGCCTCACGATTCCGGCCGACGTGCCCGATGCGCTCGGGCAGCGGCTGCAGGCGCTGGCCGTCGAGGCCTTCCGCGCGATCGACGGCGCGGGGCTCGCGCGCGTGGACTTCCTGGTGGACGGCGAGCGCGGCGACGTGTTCGTCAACGAGATCAACACCATGCCCGGCTTCACCACCATCAGCATGTACGCGAAGCTGTGGGCGGCCTCGGGTCTCGCGTACCCCGATCTCGTGGATCGCCTCGTGGAGCTGGCGCTCGAGCGCCACGCCGAGAAGCAGCAGCTGCGCGTCACGGCCTTCTGAGCGCTCCGCGCGCCGCGCCGGAGCGGCGCGCGGATTCACGTCTACCTTCACTTACGCAACAGGCGGCGCACGGCCGGCTCCGACTCGGAAACACGGGCCGGAACGCGGCGCCGCGCGCGACGAAAGCGCGTAAGCATTCGATTGAGCTTGTCAAGTTGACACGGCCGCCGGTTTGCGCTAGCCGAGCTTCGGAGAGAATTTTGACAAGCACGCCTTCTTTGTGCTTGACAAGCGAATTTTCTCATCCATAATCTACATCTTGTGTGAGGCAGGGTAGCTCAATCCACCTGTAGTGATGGGCCAATGACGGCTCACCGGAGCGAGCACCGCCAACCTAGGAGGAAGAATGGCGAAGAAGGCAGCCAAGAAGGCCGCGGCGAAGAAGGCCGCTCCGAAGGCCACGAAGAAGGCCGCGAAGAAGCGGTAAGGTGGTCGCGGCTCGGGCGCTCTGTCGCCAGGCCGCATCGGGCGTCGCGGTCACACGCGGGGCCCGACAGTTGGACCAAGCGGCGGCTGCCAGTCTCGACCGGCGGCCGCCGGCCATCACCGGCCGTAACGAACGGCTGTCCTCTTCTGCCAGTCACGGGTCGTGATGCGGGAGACAGCGTTGCGAGCGCACGCAGATGCCTGCGAGCGGCCGGCCAAGTAGACCACCTGGAAAGGGGGGATACGTCATGGCCAAGAAAGCAGCCAAGAAGGCCGCGAAGAAGGCCGCCGCCAAGCCGGCAGCCAAGGCCACGAAGAAAGCAGCCAAGAAGCGGTAACGCGGATCCCGATCACGCAACCGCAGGGGCGCGGAAGGTTCGCGCCCCTTTTCGATTTCAGAATGTCAGAATTTCGGAATTTCACTCACCGCTGACGCGCTTCGCGGGCCGTCCAGCAATTCCGCAATTCCGCAATTCCGCAGTTCCGCAGTTCCGCAGTTCCGCAATTCTGAAATTCTGAAATTCCTACTGCGGCGCCGTGACCCCGTCCCACACGCGCACGCGCGTGACCGTGTCGCCCACCTGCAGCCGATCCACCACGTCCATCCCCTGCACCACCTGACCGAAGACCGTGTAGCGGCCCTCGAGGTGCGGCTGCGGTGCGTGCGTGATGAACCACTGGCTCCCGCCCGTGTCGGGTCCCGAGAGCGCCATGCCCACCGTGCCGCGCAGGTAGGGCCGATCGTTGAGTTCGTCGCGGATGCTGTAGCCGGGCCCCCCGCTGCCGTCGCCGCGCGGATCGCCGTCCTGCACCACGAAGGCCGGCACCACGCGATGGATCGTCAGCCCGTCGAAGTACCCGCGCCGCGCCAGCGCGACGAAGTTCTCGACCGTCAACGGCGCGTCGAGCACTGCCAGCTCGACCTGCACGGTGCCCTTCGGCGTGTCGAGGTACACCTGCGGTGAGAAGGCCGGGGTCACCACGCGCGGGGCCTCGTACGTCTCGGGCGACACCGTCACCGGCGCCGGCCGGATGCGCGCGAGCGCGTCGCTGGCCGGATCCTGCGCCACGAGCCAGCGCGCCGCGCGCAGGCGCATCGCCCAGTCCCGATCGGCGAGCGCCTCCTCCATCGGCCCGCGCGCCGCGGCCACGTCGATGGCGGCAAGTGCCGACAGCGCAGCCCATCGCGCGTCGTCTGCCGGATCGGTGCGCGCCCGCTGCCACGCGGCGACGAGGGCATCGCGCAGGCCGGCCAGCCTGGCCGTGCCCGCAATCGACGCGGCCGCCGCACGCACGGCCACGTCGTCGCTGCCGAGGGCGCGCGTCAGCTGCGCCTCGAGCCCGGGCAGCGCGAGCCGCTGCCACGCCTGCAACGCCGCGGGCACGACGCGTGCGTCGGCGTCGACGGCCAGGCGCTCCAGCATGGGACTCGCGTTCTCGGGCGTCAGCACCGTGAGGGCGTCGGCCAGCGCCGCGCGCACCCGCCAGTCGGGATCGGGATCGAGCCCCGAGAGCACGGTGGTGAACGACAGCACGTCCACGCGCGCCAGTGCCCGCAGGGCCGCTGCCCGCACGAAGGGCGACCGCGCAGTGAGACGGTCGATGAGTTCCGGCTCGGCCTCGCGAGCCGCGAGCTGGCCGAGCGCAGACAGAATCTCGAGCTCGACGCCGAGCGGCACGTCCTTCTGCCTGAGCAACGCGAGCAGCGGCGGCACCGCCCGCGCATCGCCCATCTGCCCCGCCGTCCGAATCGCCGCCACGCGCACCTGGGCGTGCACGGGACGCGCGGCCTCGAGCAAGAGGAGCACCTGCGGCGCCGCGCTCACGGCCTTGCGCTCACCGAGCCCTCGCACGGCGGCTCCAGCCGTGTAGGGCGACGGCGACGACAGCAGCTCGGTGAGCGCCGGCACCGCGCGGTCGTCGCCCACGCGCGAGAGGGCCACGGCGATCGGCCACCACGCGCTCCGTGGACGCCCCTGGGCGTCGAGCACGCCGGCCGCAATGCCGTCGTAGCTGCGCAACAGCGTCAACGCCACGAGTCCGCGCCGCACCGCTTCGGCTTCGGCAGCCCCCCCGGACTGGTCGTCACCCGGAGGCGTGGCGATTGCGCCCTCGTCCACCAGTTGCTTCACCATCGCGCCGATCGGCGCCGCCGCACGCGAGGCACGCTCCGGGCCGATGAGTCCGAGCGCATGGGCGGCGCGCCCCTTCACGAGCGGGTTGGGGTCGCCGAGGGCCGTGACGAGCGGATCCACCGCGGCGGCGTCGCCGACCAACCCCAGCGCGAACGCGACCATCGCGCGCACCTCGGCGTCGGGGTCCTGCAGGCGCGCGACGAGCGGGGCGACGCCGGCAGGGAGGCCGACACGGCCGATGGCGAGGGCTGCGCGGCGCCGCACGCGGGCGTCGGGGTCGCCGAGCAGCGACACGAGATCGAACGCCGGCGGCGGCGGGGGAGCAGGCAGGGGTCGCCCCCGCCGATCGAGCGCGGGCGGTGGCGGCGCGGGCGGCCGCGATCGCTCGTCCTCGAGCACGCGGTGATCCTCGAGCCGCAGGATGCTCGCGATCTTCGCTTCGTACGGAGGAGCCACGACCGGCGGCGGGGGCGGCGGAGCCGACGCACAGGCACTGGCCACGGCGAGGCCGGCAAGGGACAGCAGGCGACGCGTCATCACCGGGCGCATGCTAGCACGCGACACTTGCTGGCCTTCGAAGCCCGTCGATATACTGCGCGCCATCTTGGACGCGCGTTACCTCGCGATCGAGGGCCCCCCCGGCGTCGGCAAGGCCGTGCTCGCCGAGCGGCTCGGCCAGCGCCTCGACGCCAGCCTCGTCCTCGACGACACCGACAACCCCTTTGCCTCCGACCGCCGGTCCCGGCGCAGCGGCGCTGCGTTCCAGGCGCAGCTCTTCCACCTGCTCGCCCGGCATCGCCAGCAGGAGGCCCTGCGCCAGGGCGACCTGTTCAGCCAGGTCACCGTGTGCGACTACCTGTTCGACAAGGACAAGGTCTTCGCCTACCTGACCCTGGACGACAACGAGCTCTTCATCTATCAGCGCCTCTTCGACCTGCTGGCGCGCGACCTGCCGACGCCCGACATCGTGATCTACCTGCAGTGCCCGACCGACCGGCTCCGCAAGCGCATCCGCGAGCGGGCCCGGCGCTGGCCCGATCGGCAGACGACGCCAGACGAGGACATCGGCGAGCTGAACGACGCGTTCAACCACTTCTTCTTCCACTTCACCGGAGCTCCCCTGCTGGTCGTCGAGACGTCGGCCATCGACCTCGAATGGCACGACGAGGACGTCGAGGACCTGCTGCGGCAGGTCGAGCACATGCAGCAGGGCACGCAGTACTACGTCCCGCGGCAGCGGTGATACTCTTTCCCCTTCGCCTGTCCGGCAGGCGTTGCCCATGGCCTGGTTCAAGCGCGTTCCCAAACCCATCGCCCCGGCGCAGAAGTCGAGCCGCATCCCCGAAGGTGTGTGGGTCAAGTGCCCTGACTGCGGCCAGGCGCTCTACAAGAAGGACCTCGACGCCAACCTGCAGGTGTGCCCGAAGTGCGCGCACCACTTCCGGCTCGGGGCGACCGACCGGCTCGCCATGCTGTTCGACGGGCCCTGGGTCGAGCACGACCGCGACCTCGCGTCCACCGACCCCCTCGGCTTCATCGACACCAAGCCCTACTCGCAGCGCCTGCGCACCGCACAGGAAGCCACCGGCCTGAGGGACGCCATCGTCTGCGCCACCGGCGCGATCGAGGGGATCGAGACCGAGGTGGCCGCCATGGAGTACGCCTTCATCGGCGGCAGCATGGGCGTCGTGGTCGGCGAGAAGATCACGCGCGCGATCGAACGCGCGCTCGCGCATCGCCGTCCCGTCATCGTGGTCTCGTGCTCGGGCGGCGCGCGCATGATGGAGGGCACGCTCTCCCTCATGCAGATGGCCAAGGTCAGCGCCGCCCTCGCGAAACTCGATCGCGCCGGCCTGCCGTTCCTGTCGATCCTCACCGACCCGACCACCGGCGGCGTCACCGCGAGCTTCGCGATGCTCGGCGACCTGAACATCGCCGAGCCGAAGGCCCTGATCGGGTTCGCCGGCCCGCGCGTCATCGAGCAGACCATCCGGCAGAAGCTGCCGGAGGGCTTCCAGCGCGCCGAGTTCCTGGTCGAACACGGCATGGTGGACCTGATCGTCGACCGCCGGAAGCTGAAGGCCGCCATCGCCGACGCCCTGAGGTTCATGTACACGCCGGCATGACGCCGCAGGACCGGCTCGCCTCGCGCGAGTTCTTCGGCATCAAGCTCGGACTCGAGGCCATCGGCGCACTCGTCGCCGAACTGGGCCACCCCGAGCGCACCTTCCTTCCCGTCATCGTCGCCGGCACCAACGGCAAGGGATCGGTCACCGCGATGACCGCGCGTGCGCTGCGCGCGGCCGGCCTGCGCGTCGGGCGATACACCTCCCCCCACCTCGTCCACCTGCGCGAGCGGTTTGCCATCGACGACGTTGCGGTCGGCGACGCGGCACTCGATCGCGCCCTGACCGAGGTCTTCGCCGCGGAGGACGCACTCCTCGCGCGCGGTGCCCTGACCGGCCCCACCACCTATTTCGAGCTGACGACGGCCGCCGCCCTTGTGATCTTCCGCGACGCCGGCGTGCGTGTCGCCGTCCTGGAGGTCGGCCTCGGAGGCAGGCACGACGCCACCAACATCGTGCGCGCGCCGTTTGCCGCCATCACGTCGATCGGCTTCGACCACATGGCACAGCTCGGCAACACCCTCGACGCGATCGCGGCCGAGAAGGCTGGCGTCATTGCCCGGGGTGCAACGGTCGTGAGCGGCGTCGCCGATCCCGAGGCCGCCCGGGTGATTGCCGACACCTGCCGCTCGCAGGGTGCCCGCCTCGTGCGGGCGACCGACGAGGTGCAGGTCGAGGCTGACGAGGCCGGCGGCGAGACGACCCTGCGGCTGCGGACACCCGTGCGTGAATACGGCCCCGTGCGACTCGCCCTGCGCGGCGCGCACCAGGTGGCCAACGCGGTCGTCGCCGTCCGGCTGCTCGAGGCGCTCGAGGCCCATGGCGTGGGCGGCGGCGCGGAGCCCATCACCGCGGGCCTGCGCGACGCGGACTGGCCCGGACGCCTCGAAGTGCACCGGCTCGCGGGCGGGGCGCGCCTCGTCCTCGACGGCGCACACAACCCCGACGGCGCCGAGGCGCTGGCCCGCTGGCTCCGCTCGGCGGAGTTTGCGCCCTTCACGCTCGTCACGGCCTGCATGCGCGACAAGGACGTCCACGGCCTGCTTGCGCCGTTGCTGCCCCTGGCGCGTGCGGTCGTCACGACGGCCGTCGCCTTGCCACGGGCCGTTGCGGCAGACGATCTGGCGACGGTGGTGCGCGATCTGGCGCCCGCCATGCCCGTGCGCGCGGTGGCCGCCCCGCCAGCCGCGCTCGCTGCCGCGCTCGAGGACGACCCTCGGGTGGTGGTGGCCGGGTCGCTCTACCTCGTGGGTGCGGTCCGCATGGCCCTCGGCGAGGCCGCCGGACGCGCCGAACCCGCGTGATATCCTGCCAACCGCTGTCGCGCCAGCCCTCCGTCCCGAGCCCGTGTTCTCCACGCCGACGATTCGTGTCCCCGCGTTCCTCCTGGTCCTGATCGCGCTGCTCCCGGCGGGACTGGCCGCGCAGACGGTGCCGGGCTTCAAGGTCACCAAGCAGCTCCGCATCGAGATCAGCGGGTCGAAGTACCACCTCGAGGGCGAGGTCGAGATCACCGAGGGCAACCAGAAGTTCTACGCCGACCAGGTGGACTACGACACGGAGACCCGTGTGATGGTGGCGACGGGCAACGTCGTGTACTCGTCGCCCCTCACACGCATCGCGGCCGATCGGCTCGAGTACAACCAGGAGACCAAGCTCGCGGTGTTCACCAACGCGACCGGCTCGACGTACCTCGGCGAGAAGGTCGACCGGAGCTTCTTCGGCACGCAGGAACCCGACGCGCTGTTCTACGGCGAGAAGGTCGAGAAGATCGGCCCCAAGCGCTATCGCATCACGCGCGGGGGGTACACGAGCTGCGTGCAGCCGACGCCGCGATGGGAGCTCGTGTCGAGCACGAGCACCGTGGAGCTCGACGAGTACGCCGTCCTCACCAACACCGTCCTGAAGGTCAAGGGCGTGCCGATGTTCTACCTGCCGGTGATGTACTACCCGATCCAGAGCGACGATCGGGCCACCGGCTTCCTGTTGCCGACCTACGGCGCCTCGGTGGTGCGGGGCCAGAGCATCAGCAACGCGTTCTTCTGGGCCATCAACCGCAGCCAGGACGCCACCCTCTTCCACGACTGGTTCACCAAGCGCGGCCAGGGGCTCGGCGGCGAGTACCGCTACGTCGCGGGTCCGGGGTCGCAGGGCAGCTTCACGACCTACTACCTCGACGAGAAGGAAGCCACGTACAACTCCGGGGGCGGCAGCGTCACGACACCGGCGCAGACCAACTACGAGATCCGCGCCAACGTCGCGCAGGTGCTGCCGGCCGGCCTGCGTGCGCGCGGCAACGTGGACTACTTCTCGAGCGTCGTGACACGCACGACCTTCAACCAGAACCCCTACGACTGGTCGTCACGCACGCGCAGCGTGCGCGGCAACCTCTCGGGGAGCTGGGGTCGGCAGAGCATGAGCGCGACGTTCGACACGACGGAGCTCTTCTACTCCGACACCTCGTCGAGCCTGCAGGGCGGCACGCCGCGCCTCTCGTACAACCTGGCGCAGAGCCGCATCGGCAAGACACCGCTCTACTACAGCGTGGGCACCGAGTGGGTGAACATCGCCCGCCTCGACAAGGACGGCGACCGCGAGTTCGACCAGGGCCTGCAGCGCTTCGACGTCTCGCCCACGCTGCGGATTCCCTTCAACACCTGGCCCTTCCTCACGTTCAACTCGTCGGTGTCGTACCACTACACCCGGTACAGCGAGAGCTACGTGAAGGACGCCAACAACCGCGACGTCCAGGCCGAGGTGCCGCTGACCCGCCGGTACTGGGACCTGCGGTCCGACATCGTGGGTCCCAAGCTCACCCGGGTGTGGGACACGCCCGGCAACGGATACGCGGAGAAGTACAAGCACACCATCGAGCCGATGTTCACGGTGCAGCGCATCACGGCGTTCGACGGTTACGACAACATCCCGAAGCTCGAAGGCTACGACTTCACCTACGGCGGCACCACGCGCATCGCGTACGGCCTCGTGAACCGCTTCACCGCGAAGCGGCGGGCCGGCGCGTCGGCGGCACGAACGCGCGACTTCCTCACGGTGGGCATCACGCAGAGCTACTACTCGGACCCGCGCGCCAGCCTCTACGACTTCAGTTCCTATCCGCTGAACTACTTCGGCCGCGAGCCGAGCAACTTCTCGCCCATCAACCTCAGCGCCAACTACGCGCCCACCGAGCGCACGTCGGTGACCACGCGTCTGGACTGGGACGATCGGGCCGGCGAGTTCCAGAGCATCCGGCTCAACGGGCAGTACGGCCTCAAGGAGTGGCTCGACGTGAGCGGCGGCTGGAGCCAGCGCAAGTTCTCGTTCTTCCCCGACCGTCCCGACAAGTTCTTCAACGCGAGCACGTCGGTGAAGACGCGCGGGAACCGGTTCGGCGGAACCTACGCCTTCTACTACGACATCGGCCGGTCCGTGATGCTCGACCAGCGCATCGTCGGCTACTACAACGCCCAGTGCTGCGGCATCGTCGTGGAGTACCAGCAGTACAACTTCCCGCAGTACTCGGCGTTTGCCGTGACGCAGGATCGCCGGTTCAACATCGGCTTCACGCTGGCCGGCCTCGGCACGTTCTCCAACTTCCTGGGCGCGTTCGGGGGCAACACCGGACAGGGCGGGGGGTTCGGGGCCCGCCCCTTCTAGCGCCATGACACGGCCGGTCCTGGTCACGGGCGCGGCGGGCTTCGCCGGTGGGCACCTGGTCGAACTGCTCGGCCGCGACGGCCCGGTCGAAGGGTGGTTCCGGCCGGGCGATCCGCCGTCGGCCGCGCTGCAGGGCCTTGGCGAAGGTGTGACATGGCGCGCGGTCGACCTGCGCGACGAGACCGCCATCGAGTCGGCGCTGGCCGACCTGCGGCCGGCCGCCATCTACCACCTGGCCGGGGCCGCGAACCAGGGCGCGTCCTGGGCGCAGACCGACGTCACGTTCGACCTCAACGTCCGGGTCACCCATCGATTGCTGCGGGCCGTCGCGCGACACGTCGCCGATGCGCGCGTGCTCGTCACGGCGTCTGCGGCCGTCTACGCCCCGTCGGACGCGCCGCTCTCCGAGGACGCCCGAGTCGCACCGGCCACGCCCTATGGCGTGAGCAAGCTCGCCCAGGAGATGCTGGCCCTCGGCGCCGCGCGCGAGGAGGGACTCGACGTCGTCGTCGTGCGGCCCTTCAACCACATCGGCCCCCGACAGGACCCGGGCTATTTCGCGCCGGCGTTCGCCCGCCAGATCGCCCGCATCGAAGCCGGCCTGGAATCAGGTCCGATGCGCGTCGGCAACCTCACGCCCCGGCGCGACCTCACCGACGTGCGCGACACGGTCCGCGCCTACCAGCTCCTGATGCGGCACGCCCAGCGCGGCGAGACGTACAACGTGTGCCGGGGCGAAGCGCTGGCCATCGGGGACCTCCTCGATCTGCTGCGAGCTGCGGCAACCCGTGCCGTCGAGGTCGAGATCGATCCAGCCAAGCTGCGGCCCGTGGACCTGCCGATCCTGCTCGGCGACCACGGACGCCTCACGGCCCGCACCGGCTGGCAGCCGGAGATCCCGATCGCGCAGACGCTCGCCGACATCCTCGACGAGCAGCGCCGCGCGGTGAGGACAGCGCACACGTAAGTTCAGAATTGCAGAATTTCAGAATTGCACAGGGTCAGAAGCGCATCGAGGAGTCGGGAGCGCATCGAGGGGTCAGAAGCACCTCGAGGGTTGGCGGTGCCATTGAAATTCTGAAATCCCGCAACTCTGCAATTCTCTCGGCTCTTCACACCCTCAAGAAGGTTCCGTTCCGGTAGAGGTAGTGCAGGAACACCCACCGTGCGGCAATCGCGCCGAGGGCCAGCACGACGGGGCCGGCTGCACCGGCCAGCATCCCCACACCGCCGAGGAAGAACTTCGAGATCTCGTCGAAGTTGATGAATCCCTGTGCCACGTAGATCGTGATGGCGTTCATCCCGATCACGACGAACGGGAAGGCCCAGCGTCGAGCCCCCTGCACGTCGATCACGTAGTGGAACAGCGCGACGAGCAGCAGGCTCCAGCCGGCCGCCACCATGACGTACGAGCTCGTCCAGAGGTTCTTGATCACCGGGAACAGCGGCCACCATGCGTAGCCGATCGCCAGCGATGCCACGCCAGCCAGTGCCAGCCCGCCCACGCGCTCGCGGGCCGGGCGCGCCGAGGTGAGCCACGCGCCTGCCAGCGCGCCGAGCAACGTGGTCGCCACTGCGGGGATGTGCGACAGCAATCCCTCGTTGTCGCCGTAGGGATAACAGCAGAACTTCCCGGGAATCAGCAACCGGTCGACGTAGCCGACGAGGTTGCCCTCCATCGAGAGGTCGTAGGCGCGGAAGCCGGGCGCGGGAACGAACGCCAGCAGCGCCCAGTAGCCGAGCAGCAGACCCGCCGCCAGGATCGCCTGCCCGCGCACGCGGAGGTGGAGCACGGCCAGCGCCGCGAACAGATAGCAGATGGCGATGCGCTGGAGCACGCCGGGCCAGCGCATCTCGGCGAAGTCGAACTGCAGCAGGCCCCAGTTGATCCAGCCGAGGATCATCAACAGGGCGAAGCGTCGGACGATGCGGCCGTAGGCCTGCGAGGGCACGGCCGCGTAGCGCTGCAACGACATCGGCAGCACGAGACCGACGATGAAGAGGAAGAGCGGGAAGATCAGGTCGTAGAACACGAACCCTTCCCAGGGGACGTGCTCCAGGTGGTGATCGAGCCAGCGCCACCCGAGCCACGCCGCGAGGGCGCGGCCCAGCACGTCGCCGCCGGTGATCCAGAACATGTCGAAGCCCCGCAGGGCGTCGATGGACAGCAGCCGCGACGAGGGTCGTGCGGCTGCTGCGACGGGAACCGACGGTCGTCGGGTGGACGCGTGCACCGGAGGCGACGTTACGGGCGGCGCGTCGCCGACCACGACCCGGCGTTGCCGTCGATGTCGTAGGTGCCCTTGAGCGTGCCGCCCTCGAGTGCGCCCTTGATGGTGCCGGCGGCGTCACCCTGCACCGCGAGCGTCAACGTCCCGTTCTCGAGCGTGCCCTTCACGGGCAGCGAAAGACCCTGATCGGGGTTCCTGACCGTCCCGGTGACGGCCGACCCGTCCTGGGTGAGGTCCATCGACCATCCGCTGCCGGCCTCGGAGCTGATCGCCCACGTGCCCGTCAGCGAGGCGCCGCCGTTGGTCGAGCCGCCGTTGGTCGCCGCCGCGCCCGCCTTGCGCCCTTCGAACTCGCCGGTCGCTGCGCCGTTGCCATAGTCGACGGTCCCCTTGAGCGTGCCCGCGTCGAGCTTGCCGTTCATCACGATGGGAAGCGGCTGGCCCTGGTAGTCGACGGTGAACGCCAGGTTCACACCGGCATCCGAGGTCTTCACGGTCAGCGGCGTGGTGCCCATCCCGCCGCTCACGGTCCCTGCCAACTGGCCGCCCTCCTCGCGGATGGTGACGGTGGTGGGGTGCGTGCCCTGGGGCGACGTGACGGTGACGTTCCAGGTGCCGACGAGCTCCTGGGTGGAAGGTGCCTGTGCGAAGGCCACCGCGGCCGACCCGAGGATCACCGAAGCGACCATCACCTTGACGAAAGACTGGTGGGACATGACCTTCGAGTCTACCCGAACGCACGGACAATCGCGTGACGGCCTTGACGGCTGGGGGTCGGTTGCCGGACGATACGAACAAAAGGCGAAACTTCATTGGCGGACCAGTTGACGTTGTTCGAACGGGCAATCACCACGCGCGACGTCGCCACACTGGTGAAGGCCGGCGGCGCCGCCGCACTGCCCTCGGCCGCGCGCCGGAGCGACGACGTGCGTTACCAGGAGGTGGTGTGCCGGTCCGCGCTCAATGCCGTGAAGGGGATGCCGTTCCGCTGGACGCTCAACCCGTATCGCGGCTGCACGCACGCCTGCCAGTACTGCTTCGCCCGCCGGTACCAGACGCAACTCGAGATGGGTGCCGGCGACCAGTTCTCGTCGTACATCTTCGTGAAGCGCAACGTCGCCGACGTGCTGGCGCGCGAGGTGCGCCGCCCGTCGTGGCGCCGCGATCTGGTGGCGGTCGGCACCGCGACCGACCCCTATCAGCCCATCGAAGGACACTACCGGCTCACGCGCGCCTGCCTCGAGCACCTCGACGCCACCGACACACCCATCGGCCTCGTCACCAAGGGGCCCATGGTCGTGCGCGACGCCGACGTCCTCGCGCGCATGTCGCGACGCGGGCTCGCGACGGTGTATGTCAGCGTCCCGACGGTCGATCCGGCGTGGGAGCGGCTCGAGCCGGGCACCGCCCCACCGAGACAGCGCCTGCGGGCCGTGCGACAACTGCTCGACGCCGGTGTCCGCGCGGGCGTGCTCATGAGCCCGCTGGTGCCGGGATTCACCACGCAGCCGTCGCGCATCGAAGCCACGCTGCAGGCGCTGGCCGATCTCGACGTGCCGCTGCTCGGCGGCAACGTGCTCTACCTGCAGGACGGCAGCCGCGACCACTTCTACGAGTTCCTGCGCGCCGAGGCGCCGCACCTGCTCGAGAAGTACGGCCGGATCTACACACGCACGTACCCGGACCCGGCCTACGCACGTCAGGTCAAGGCCGTGCTCGCCGCCCTGCGCGTGCGCTACGACGCAAACCGCCGCACGCCCGAGGAGGACGTGCGGCGGCAGACGGACTGGATTGCGGACGAACTGTGAGAATTTCAGAAATTCAGAATTTCAGAATTTCAGGAATTTCAGGAACTTCGTTGCCGCCGCCACCGTTCGCGACCCGCTACGGTTGGTGATGCAGTCCTGAGATTCTGCAATTCCTGAAATTCCCTACACGGTGCGACCCATGAGTGCGGCGATGCGCTGCTCGGTGGGCGGGTGCGTCGAGAACAGCGAGAACAGCCCGCGCACGCTGAACGGCTTGATGATGAACATGTGCGCGGTCGCCGGGTTGGCGTCCATCGGCACCTGCTGGCTGTAACCCTCGATCTTGCGCAGCGCGCTGGCCAGGCCATATGGCGACCCGGCAATCTGCGCACCGCCCGCGTCGGCGAGGAACTCGCGCGACCGCGAGATCGCGGCCTGGATGAGCATCGCAGCGAGCGGCGCGACGAAGATGCCCACGAGCAGCGCCAGCGGGTTCGACCCGCCTTCGTCGTCGGACCGCGAGTGACCGCCGAACATCGTCGCGAACTGCGCCATGCGCGCCACCATCATGATGGCGGCCGCGATGGTGGCCGCGATCGAACTGATGAGGATGTCGCGGTTCTTCACGTGCGCCAGTTCGTGCGCCATCACGCCAGCCAGCTCCTCGCGGCTCAGCAGGCGCATGATGCCCTCGGTGGCCGCCACGGCCGCGTGCTGCGGGTTGCGCCCCGTGGCAAACGCGTTGGGCGACTGATCGGGAATGACGTAGACGCGCGGCATGGGCAGCTGCGCGCGCTGCGCCAGCTCTGCGGTGATCTGGTGGAGCGGATGGCCGGGACCGACTTCCTTGGCCCGGTACATCTTCAGCACCACCTTGTCGGAGAACCAGTAGGAGCCGAAATTCATCACCGCGGCGATCAGGAAGGCAAACACGAGGCCTTGATCGCCACCGAACATCTGGCCCAGATAGAGAAACACGGCGCTCAGCAGGGCAAGCAGCGCCGCCGTCTTCAGCGAATTGGTCATGGTCGTCTCAGTGTAGGGCGAGTGCGCCCATCTCCTACAATAGACGCATGACGCGTGCGATTCAGCTGACCGTGTGGCTCAGCCTGGTGGCCGCCACCCCGGCCATGGCCCAGGGCCGCCCCCAGACGCCTCCTCCGCCACCCCCCGGCGTCGCACCGCAGCCGGTGGGACGGGGTGGCGAGACGACACCGGCAGCCGGCACGAACCCGGCAGCGCCGACCGCTCCCGCGCCGCGCCCCGCGCAGCCAGCACCCGCCGCCACGCAGACGAACCCGCCCGCTCCGAGAGCGGCGACCGCCCCGGCTGCCCCGCTGGCCTCCGTGCTTCCGGCCGAGCCGGCGCCGACCGAGGCGCAACTGGGCCTGCCGATCTACCCCGGGGCGACGTTCCTGCGCTCCTACGACGCAGGGCAGGGACAGCGCTATTACCTGTTCGGGACGACCGCGACGTTTGCCGAGCTGGTGCTGTACTACAAGACGCAGCTCCGCAAGGGCGGCGACCTCGTGTACGACGAGCCGCCCGTCCACATGTTCGAGGTCGGGCGATTCCGCGAAGAGACGATGGCGTTCCCGCCGGGGGTGACGGTGAAGGACTACACGTGGGGCGGTCGCAAGGGCTATCTCGTGCCGATCCCGGGCGCGACGCCCAGCCACTACCCCACGGTCATCCAGATCGTGCCGGTGCTCGCGGCCAATCGTTGAAAGGCGGACGGGTCGGAGACCCGTCCCTACCGTTCGGGCACGTAGATCTCGCCGGCCTGCTTGAAGTCGGCGGCCTTCTCCTGCAGGCCGGTCTCGATGGCCTGCTCGGCGTCGAGTCCCTTCTGCGCCGCGTACTCACGCACCTGCTGCGTGATCTCCATCGAGCAGAACTTCGGCCCGCACATCGAGCAGAAGTGGGCGACCTTGGCGCCCTCGGCCGGCAGCGTCTCGTCGTGGTAGGCGCGCGCCGTGACCGGGTCGAGCGCGAGGTTGAACTGATCGCGCCAGCGGAACTCGAATCGCGCCTTCGACAGCGCGTCGTCCCACACGCGGGCCTGCGGGTGGCCCTTGGCCAGGTCGGCAGCGTGCGCGGCGATCTTGTACGCGATGACGCCCGCCTTCACGTCGTCGCGGTTGGGCAGGCCGAGGTGTTCCTTCGGCGTCACGTAGCAGAGCATCGCCGTGCCATACCAGCCGATCATCGCCGCGCCGATGGCCGACGTGATGTGGTCGTAGCCCGGAGCGATGTCGGTGGTCAGCGGCCCGAGGGTGTAGAACGGCGCCTCGCTGCACCACTCGAGCTGCTTCTCCATGTTCTCGCGGATGAGATGCATGGGGACGTGGCCGGGCCCCTCGTTCATCACCTGCACGTCGTACTCCCACGCGATGCGCGTGAGCTCGCCCTGCGTCTGCAGCTCACCGAACTGCGCCTCGTCGTTGGCGTCGGCAATCGACCCCGGACGCAGCCCGTCGCCGAGCGAGAACGACACGTCGTAGGCGCGCATGATCTCGCAGATCTCGCGGAAGTGCGTGTAGAGGAAGTTCTCCTTGTGGTGTGCGAGGCACCACTTGGCGAGGATCGACCCGCCACGCGAGACGATGCCCGTCACGCGCCGCGCCGTGAGCGGGATGTAGCGCAGCAACACGCCCGCGTGCACGGTGAAGTAGTCCACGCCCTGCTCGGCCTGCTCGATGAGCGTGTCGCGATACAGCTCCCAGGTGAGCTCCTCCGGGCGGCCACCCACCTTCTCGAGGGCCTGGTAGATCGGCACCGTGCCGATGGGCACCGCGCTGTTGCGGATGATCCACTCGCGGGTCTCGTGGATGTCGCGACCCGTGGAGAGATCCATCACGGTGTCGGCGCCCCACAGGGTGGCCCAGCGCAGCTTGTCCACCTCTTCGTCGATGGACGACGACACGGCGGAGTTGCCGATGTTGGCGTTGATCTTCACGAGGAAGTGGCGGCCGATGATCATCGGCTCCAGTTCCGGGTGGTTGACGTTGGCGGGGATGATGGCGCGCCCGCGGGCCACCTCGTCGCGCACGAACTCGGGCGTGAGGCCCTCGCGCGTGGCGATGAACGCCATCTCCGGGGTGATCTCGCCGCGTCGTGCATAGGCGAGCTGCGTCACGGCAGCCCCCTCGCGCGCCCGGCGCCGCGTGCGCGTGCGCGCCGCCAGCGCGGGCGGCATCTCGCGCTTCCACGCATCCAGCAACAGGAACCGCGGCTCCTCGACCGTGTCGCCACGCTGCTCGATCCAGGACTGGCGAAGGCGCGGCAGCCCCTCGCGCACGTCGATGCCCTGCGGACCGCTGGTGTCGTACACGCGAATCGGCGCGTTGCCGCCCGAGAGGGCGATCTCGCGCATGGGCACGTTCACGCCGGACGGGCCGTCCACGAGCACCTTGCGGGAGCCCGGGAATGCCTCTTCGTAGGTGAGCAACGCGGATGCCGGAACAGAAGGCTGGGTCACAGGGGGATCATAACCGGGCACCGGGTACCGGGAAGCGGGAAGCGGGAAGCGGGGAGCGGGGAGCGGCGGAGCGGGGGAGCGGGACAATGCCGCGATGCCGGAATGCCGGGAATGCCGTGAGCCCTCGACCCTGAGCCCTGAGCCCTGAGCCTTGAGGAGCCCTGAGCCATGAGCCCTGAGCCGATTGTGCCCCTGCCCGTCGATGCGCACCTGGGCGCCCTGCGCGAGGCGCTGCAGTCACGGCGCGCGGCGGTGCTCGTGGCGGCACCAGGCGCCGGAAAGACCACGAGGGTTCCACCGGCGCTGGCCGCGGATGGTCCCGTGCTCGTGCTGCAGCCGCGCCGCGCGGCGGCGCGGGCGCTCGCCAGACGCGTGGCCGACGAGCAGGGATGGACACTCGGCCGCGAGGTCGGCTGGCACGTCCGGTTCGAGCCCCGCTTCACGCGCGACACGCAGGTGCTGGTTGCCACCGAGGGCATCCTGACGGCACGCCTGCAGCAGGATCCGCTGCTCGAGGGCGTCAGCACGGTCGTCCTCGACGAGTTCCACGAGCGGAGCATCCACGCCGACCTCGGCCTCGCCCTCACCCGGCAGGCCTGGCTCGCGCGCGACGACCTGCGCATCGTCGTGATGTCGGCCACGATCGATCCTGGGCCCGTCTCGCGCTTCCTCGGCGGCTGCCCCGTGCTGGAGGTGCCGGGTGACCCCCATCCGCTCGACGTGACGTACGAGCCCGACGTGCCCCTGGCCGGTGCCGCCGATCGCCTGCTCGCCGCCTTCAGCGGCACGCTGCTCTGCTTCCTGCCGGGCGCCCGCGAGATCGACGAGGCGACGCGCGACCTGCGCGCAGTGGCCGACCGCCACGGCGCCCGCATCGTGCCCTTGCACGGAGCGCTGCCCGCCGACGCCCAGGACGCCGCGCTCGTCGCCACCACGGAGCGACGTATCGTCCTCGCGACCAACCTCGCCGAGACGTCCGTGACGGTGCCGGGCGTGCGAGCCGTCATCGACACGGGGTGGCAGAAGGTCGCGCGCTACGACGCCGCGCGCGGCATCGACACCCTGCGCACGGAACGCGTGTCGGCCGACGCCGCCGACCAGCGCGCCGGCCGAGCCGCGCGCCTGGGCCCCGGCGTGGCGGTGCGCCTGTGGAACGCCCACGATCGGCTGCGCCCGTTCCGCGAGCCCGACATCAGTCGCGTCGACCTCGCGCCCGTGCTGCTGTCCATCCTCGCGTGGGGAGGTCATCTGGACGACTTCGAGTGGTTCGAAGCGCCGCCGACACACCGGCAGGCCGAGTCGCTGGCGCTGCTGACTCGCCTCGGCGCCTGCGAGCACGGACGGCTGACGCAGCTCGGCCGCCAGCTCGCCAGGCTGCCGCTTTCGCCGAGGCTCGGCCGGCTCGTCCTGGAGGCCCGCGCTCACCCGGACGCGTGCCTGCTGGCCGCGTTGCTGTCCGAAGGCCGCGTGCCAACGCCCGACGGCCGCACCACGAGCTCCGATCTGTCGTCGCTGCTGCCGGGCGCGCGTGGGCTGGTTCACCTGACGCGCGCCGCCGAGGCGCTGGGTCGCGCCGCGCACGAAGCTCGAGGTGAGGGCGCACAGTCACCGCGCACGACCGTCGCCCCGCTGGACGACGAGAGCCTGTGCCGTGCCGTACTGGCGGGCTTTCCCGATCGCGTCGCCCAGCGACGGGCGCCCCGCAGCGATGCGTTGCTGCTGGCCACGGGCACCGGCGCGCGGCAGGCGGCATCGAGCGGCGTGCGAGACGCGGAGTACCTCGTGGCGCTCGAGGTGCGGGCCGTAGAGGACGGCCTTCCGCTGGTTCCGCTCGCCAGCGCCGTGGATCGCACCTGGCTCGGGCCGACCCACGTCACACGACGTGTCTCGGTGGACGACGCCGGACGATTGCGCGCGGTCACCTCTCGCCACTACGACGCGCTGGTCCTGCGCGAGGACGCCGACGCCCTGCGCGACGAAGACCGTGCGGTCCTCGCGCGCGCCTGGCTCGAGGCGCCGCGCTCAGAGGCCGACGCCCAGCTGCTGGCACGCCTCGCCTTCTGCGGACGGACGATCGCGCTCGATGCACTGCTCGACGCGGCCACGTCAGGCGTCTCGCGCCTGGCCGACGTGGACCTCGCCTCGGCCCTGCCATGGGACATACGTCAGCATCTGCTCACCGATGCGCCTGAGCGATTGATGCTGCCGAGCGGCCGCTCGACCAGGCTCGTGTATGCCGAGGACGGGACCGTGCGCGCGGCCGCGAAGCTCCAGGAGCTCTTCGGCCTCGCCGACACGCCGCGGATAGGGCCCCGACAGGAGGCCGTGGTCTTCGAACTGCTCGCGCCCAACGGTCGCCCCGTGCAGACGACGCGCGACCTTCGCAGCTTCTGGTCCAGCACGTACGCCGAGGTCCGCAAGGAACTGCGCGGGCGATACCCGAAGCACCCGTGGCCCGAGGATCCCTGGACCGCCAGGGCGACCCATCGGACAACGCGCCGGGACGTATGATGGGCCCGTCATGAGCCGGGTGGCCCTGGTCACGGGCGCGTCTCGCGGGATCGGGCGCGCCATCGCGCTGGCCCTCGCCGAGGAGGGCTTCGACGTGGTGGCCGCAGGCCTGCCCGACTCCGACGCCATCGCCTCGCTGAGAGCGGCGGTCGAGGCGCAGGGTCGCGCTTTCACCTCACACCACCTCGACCTCTCCGACCTCTCCACGCATGGCCCCGTGCTGGACAGGGTCTGGGCCGAGGTCGGGCAGGTGGACTGCCTCGTCAACAACGCCGGCGTGTCGGTGCGACACCGTGGCGACCTGCTCGACGTGTCCGTGGAGAGCTACGACCGCTGTTTCGACGTCAACACGCGCGGCACCTTCTTCTGGACGCAGGCGGTCGCCCGCCGGATGTCGGAGCACACGCCCCCGCCCGACGCCGCGCACCGCAGCATCGTGTTCGTCACCTCGTCCAATGCGGTGGCCGCCAGCGTGACCCGGGGCGAGTACTGCATGTCCAAGTCTGCACTCTCGATGGCCGCGCGCCTGTTCGCCATCCGCATGGCCCCGCACGGCGTCGGCGTCTACGAGGTGCAGCCGGGCATCGTCCTCACCGACATGACTGCGCCGTCGAAGGCCACCTACGACGCCCGCATCGCCGACGGCCTCCTGGTCGAGCCCAGATGGGGGCGTCCCGAGGACGTGGCGCGCGTCGTGCGCACGATGGCCGCCGGACTGCTGCCGTACACGGCGGCGCAGACGGTGCGTGTGGACGGGGGCCTGTTGCTCGCACGCTTCTGACAATCCCCTCTCATGGCCCTGCGCGATCTGTCGGCCCGCTTCGACTGCTGCAGCATCAACACGGCGACGCTCGGACACCGCGAGCCCGTCGAGGTGGTTGCCGGTCGCGTGGCCGCGGCGGGCTTCTCCTGGATCACGCCCTGGCGCCGGGAGATCGACGAGGCGCATCCCGCGCGCGCAGCCGCCGCGATCCGTGCGGCTGGCCTTCGCGTGGCGGCGTACTGCCGGACGTCGCCGCTCACCTCCGGCACGGCTCCCGACTGGTCCCACGCCCTCGACGACAACAAGCGCGCGCTCGAAGTCGCCGCCGAGCTCGGTGCACGCGACCTGGTGGCCGTCGTCGGTGGCCTTCCGGCGGGATCGCGCGACCTCGAGGCGGGCCGATCGCAGATCCTGAAGGGGCTCGAAGCCCTGATGCCGACCATAGAGGCCACCGGCGTCCGGATCGCCATCGAACCCCTGCATCCGCTCTACGCCACCGACCGGTCGTTGCTGAACACGCTGGCGCAGGCGCTCGAGTGGTGCGAACGACTCGACCCCGACGACAGGTACCTCGGCATCACGGTCGACGCGTACCACGTCTGGTGGGACCCGGCGCTCGAACGTTCGGCCGCCGCGGCCGGGCCGCGAGTCCGCACGCTCCACGTGTGCGACTGGCTCCGGCAGACACGCGATCCGCTGCTCGACCGCGGGATGATGGGCGACGGCGTCATCGACCTGCGCCGGCTCCGCGGGCTGCTCGAGGGCGGAGGGTTCGGCGGGTTCGTGGAAGTGGAAATCTTCTCGCGCGACCACTGGTGGCAGCAGGACCCGGACACGGTCCTGCGCACCTGCCGATCGCGGCTGCAGGAGGTCTGTTGACCGACGACACGCTCGTCGGCTTCGAGCGCCGCCAGCACGGCGCAGCGCTCGTGGCCGAGATCCGTTTGAATCGGCCCGACAAGGGCAACGCCCTGACGATGGCGATGATCGATCGCCTTGCGGAGATTGCCGACGAACTGGCACGCGACCGAGAGACACGCGTGGTCGTGCTGCGCGCCGAGGGCCGCTTCTTCTGCACCGGCGGCGATATCGCCGCCTGGGGTCGGCTGACGCCAGACGAGATGGGTCGCGACTGGATCCCGCGCGGCTGCGAGGCTTTCGCGCGCCTCGCGGCGCTGCCCCAACCCGTCGTCGCTGTGATCGCTGGACACGCACTCGGCGGCGGCCTCGAACTCGCCATGGCGGCGGACCTGCGGCTCGCGCTCGCATCGGCGCGCCTCGGATGCCCCGAGGTCACGATCGGGATGATCCCGGGGTGGATGGGCGCCGGCCGCCTGGCCGACCTGATCGGACCGGCCCGCGCCCGGCACATGCTCCTGCTCGGCGAACCCATCCCGGCGTCCACGGCGTACGAGTGGGGCCTGGTCACCGCCGTGGCGGCGGATCAGGCCGACCTCGAGACGCAACTCGGTGCCTGGCTCGATCGCCTGGTGGCCAATGGCCCTGCCGCCATGGCGCTGGTCAAGGGCCTGCTGTCGGAAGAGGGGGCTGGACGGGTGTCGCACCACGCGGCGGCCGCCGCGCAGGCCACCGCCACGGCAGACTGCCGCGAGGGCGTGCAGGCCTTTCTCGAGAAGCGCCCACCCGTTTTCCGGAACCGCTGACGAGGCCTCATGTCACGCCCGACATTCCTGGCCGCGGCCGAGGCCGCCCTGCTCGTGCACGACGGCGACACGGTCGCCATCAGCGGCAATGGCGCCGGCATGATCTCCGCCGAGGCCATCTTCGCAGCCATCGAGCGCCGTTTCCTCGACACGGGCCACCCGTGCGACCTGACGCTGGTGCACTCGCTCGGGCTCGGCGATCGGGGCGCGCTCGGCACCAATCGCTTCGCGCACGAGGGCATGGTGCGTCGTGTGATCGCGGCGCACTTCACCTGGTCACCCCGGATGCAGCAGCTCATCGCCGACGAACGCGTCGAGGCCTACTGCTTCCCGGGCGGCGTGATCCAGCACCTGCTGCGCGAGATCGGCGCGGGCCGTCCAGGCCTGTTCACCCACAGCGGCCTGGGCACCTTCGTCGATCCCCGCCAGCAGGGCGGGCGCTGCAATGCCCGCAGCCGCGACACGCTGGTGCAGTTGATCCACGTCGACGGGCAGGAGGTCCTGCACTACCGGCCCTTCCGGGTCGACGTGGGCATCGTGCGTGGCACCTACGCCGACACGCGCGGCAACATCAGCCCCGAGGAAGAGGCGATCGACATGGACGTGCACTCGATCGCGCTGGCGGCGCACAACAGCGGAGGACGCGTGCTCGCGCAGGTGCGCCAGGTGGTCGAGGCCGGCCGCCTGCCCCCGAGGCACGTGAGGATTCCCGGCATCATGGTGGACGCCATCGTCACGGCGCCCGACCAGGCACAGTTCTACGGCCGCGACTACGACCTCACCATCAGCGGCCAGCGTCGCGGCGCCATCGACGAGGTGCGGGCGGAGGTGCCGTCGAAGCTCGAGCGTCGCATCATCGCGCGGCGCGCCGCGCAGGAACTCGCACCCGGGGCCTCGCTCAACTTCGGGTTCGGGATTCCCGGCGGGATCTTCGGCGTCGTGGCCGAACAGGGCCTCGGCCCCGACCTCTGGATGAGCGTCGAGCAGGGCGTGCACAACGGCCAGATGCTCGACGATGCGCTGTTTGGCGCGGCCCGGAACGCCGACGCGATCCTGCCGTCGATCGAGCAGTTCGACTTCTACAGCGGCGGTGGCGTGGACATCGCGTTCCTCGGCATGGGCGAGGCCGACGCCGACGGCAACGTGAACGTCTCGCACCTGGCGGGCGCGCTCATCGGGCCGGGTGGCTTCATCGAGATTGCGCAGAACGCGCGCACGGTGGTCTTCTGCGGCACCTTCGACGCACAGGGCGCGCGGGTGTCGTTCGAGGACGGCTCGCTCCGCGTGCTGCAACCCGGCGCCGTGCGCAAGTTCGTGTCGCGCGTGGAGCGGATCACGTTCAGTGGCGACGTGGCCCGCAAACGGGGGCAGCAGGTGCTCTACGTCACCGAGCGCGCGGTCTTCCGGCTACAGCCCGACGGCCTCGAGCTCGTCGAGGTCGCGCCCGGCATCGACGTCGCGCGAGACATCCTGCCCGGCATGGGGTTCGTGCCGGGCGTGAGTCCTGCGCTGCGACGCATGGCGCCCGAGGTGTTCCGGTGAGCGTCGGCGTACGGCCGGCGCTCGACGAGGCCGGCGGCTAGCCCGCCCGCCGGAGGACGAAGCACTTCAGGTAGTACGTCTCGGGCACGCCGAGCAGCACCGGGTGGTCGCGCGCCTGCATGCGCTTCTCGACCACCACGACCGGGATGCGGGCGTCGGTGGCGGCCGCGAGCACGATGCCGCCGAACATGGCCTCGTCCACGTGCGCCGAGCACGTGCAGGTGATCAGGTGGCCACCCGGTCGGAGCAGGCGCAGGGCACGCAGGTTGATGTCCTTGTAGCCGCTGATGGCCTTGGGGACCGCGCCGCGATGCTTGGCGAAGGCTGGCGGGTCGAGCACGATCGTGTCGAACCGATCCTCGGCCCGCTCGTACTCGCGCAACGCGTCGAACACGTTGGCCTCGCGCGCCTCGACGTTGCCGAAGCCGTGGCGCGCGGCACTCGCGGCGATCGCGGCCACGGCATCGGCCGAGGCGTCGATCGCGGTCACGTGCTCGGTATGCGGGGCCATGCGCAGCGCGAAGCCACCGTGATAGGCGAACGCGTCGAGCGCCCGCCCGCGCGCGTAGCCGGCCGCCACGGCGTGGTTCTCGCTCTGGTCGAGGAAGAGCCCGGTCTTCTGGCCGTGCCAGGGATCGGCCCGGTACGTGACCGGCCCCTCGCGCACGTCGATCCGCTCGGGCACGTCGCCGTACGCGAGCGTGACCTCCTGCGCGAGCCCCTCGAGGGTGCGCACCTTCGGATCGTTGCGCAGGAGGATGCCGCGCGGCTGCAGCAGTTCGACGAGGAGCTCGACGAACAGCCCGCGCAGCGCGTCGGTGCCCTGCGACAGCGTCTGCACCACGAGCACGTCGGCGTAGCGGTCCACGATGAGCGACGGCAGGAGGTCGGCCTCGCCGTGCACGAGGCGCATCGCCGTGGCGTCGAAGCCGAGCCGTTCGCGCACGGCCACGGCGGCCGCCAGCCGCCGGCGCCAGAAGTCGCGATCGACCGGGGTGTCGTCGCGGGTGATCAGGCGCAGAGTGATCTGAGAGGTCGTCGAGCAGAGCGCCCGGCCGAGCAGTGCGCCCCGGCCGTCGCGCACGTCGACCACCGCGCCCGGCTCGGCGTGCTGCAGGTCGGCCACGTCGGAGCGGTAGATCCAGGGATGTCCGGCACGCGCACGGTCTGCTCCCTTGCGGGACACGATGGCGGTCGGGGCGTGCGGAGGGGCGGGGTTCGACATGGTGTGGTCCCGCCCGGTACGGGCGGACCCGTATAGTACAATTCGCTTCTATGCGCGTGGCGCTGGGCGCCGATCATGCGGGCGTCCACCTGAAGAACGCCGTCCGCTCCCTGCTGGAAAAGAAGGGTATCGAGGTCCGCGACGTCGGGACCACCGACGATGCGTCCGTGGACTACCCCGACTTCGCCGAGACCGTGGGTCGGGCGGTGGTGACCGGCGAGGCGGACCTCGGCATCCTCGTGTGCGGCACCGGCCTCGGCATGGCGATCGCCGCCAACAAGATCGACGGCGTGCGCGCCGCGTCGGTGACCGACCTCGACAGCGCACGACTCGCACGCGAGCACAACGACGCCAACGTCCTCGCGCTCGGTGCGCGGGTGACCGCGCCCGACCGGGCGCTCCAGATCGTCGAGACGTTCCTCGACACCCCGTTTGCGGGCGGCCGCCACCAGCGCCGCCTCGAGAAGATCACCGCCATCGAGAACGGCCGCGTCAAGCCGTGACTCGCAGGTCCGACTCCATGCTCACCCACCTCTCGCCCCTACTGCTCCGGACGCTGGCCCAGGTCGATCCCGACATCGCCAAGGCCATCGCCGACGAAACGCGCCGCCAGAACCTCGGTCTCGAGCTCATCGCCTCGGAGAACTTCGCCAGCACCGCCGTGATGGCCGCAGCCGGGTCGGTGATGACCAACAAGTACGCCGAGGGCTATCCGGGCAAGCGCTACTACGGCGGGTGCGAGTACGTGGACGTGGCCGAGTCGCTGGCCATCGACCGCGCGAAGGCGCTCTTCGGCGCCGAGCACGCCAACGTGCAGCCGCATTCGGGCGCGCAGGCCAACATGTCGGTCTTCCTGTCGTTCCTCGAACCCGGCGACACGATCCTCGGCATGAACCTGGCCCACGGCGGGCACCTCACGCACGGACACCCGCTGAACTTCTCGGGCAAGTACTACAAGGTCGTGCCCTACGGGGTGCGCGCCGAGGACGAGCGGCTCGACTACGACGAACTCGAGCGGCTCGCGCACGAGCACGCGCCGAAGCTGATCATCGTGGGCGCGAGCGCCTACTCCCGGGTGATCGACTTCGAGCGCATCGCGGCGGTGGCACGCGCCGTCGGCGCCCGCATGATGACCGACATGGCCCACATCGCCGGGCTCGTGGCCGGCGGCGTGCACCCGAGTCCCGTGCCGCACAGCGACTACGTCACGACGACCACCCACAAGACGCTGCGTGGGCCGCGCGGAGGGCTGATCCTGACCCGCGAGGCCAACGCGAAGGCCGTGGACCGGGCCGTGTTCCCTGGCGTCCAGGGCGGGCCGCTCATGCACGTGATCGCCGCCAAGGCCGTGTGCTTCAAGGAGGCGCTCGAGCCGTCGTTCCGCGCCTACCAGGCCCAGGTGGCGACCAACGCCCGTCGCCTGGCGCAGTCGCTGCGCGACGAAGGTTTCCGCCTCGTGAGCGGGGGTACCGACAACCACCTGATGCTCGTGGACGTGTTCTCGAAGGGCATCACCGGCAAGCAGGCGGAGGCGGCGCTCGGCGAGGCCGGCATCACGGTCAACAAGAACGCGATCCCCTTCGACACGAACCCGCCGATGGTCGCCTCGGGCATCCGGATCGGCACGCCGGCCGTCACCACGCGAGGCATGGGCGAGGCCGAGATGGATCGCATCGCCGACCTGATCTCGGCGGCCCTGAAGCACCCCGAGGACAGCGCGGCGCTCGCGAAGGTGCGCGCCGAGGTGGAAGCCCTGTGCCAGGAGTTCCCGCTGTACCCGCTCCAGGGCTGATCGACGGCGTCCGGCGCGTCCTCGGCCACGGGGGCGCCCTGGCCTCGGTGCTCGACGGCTTCGAGCCGCGAGCCGGCCAGCAGCAGATGGCCGAGGCCGTCGCGCGGGTGGTCACCGACGGCGGCGTGCTGCTGGCCGAGGCCGGCACAGGCACCGGCAAGACCTTCGCCTACCTCGCTCCCGCGATCCTGTCGGGCCGGAAGGTGCTCGTCTCCACGGGGACGCGCAACCTCCAGCAGCAGCTGATCGACAAGGACCTCCCGCTGCTCCGCAAGGCGCTCGGGCCGTTCCGCGCCACCTGCATGAAGGGCCGCGGCAACTACCTGTGCCTGCACCGCTTCGAGCAGGCGCTGCACGACGACCGTCCGCGCGACGACCAGACCCGCGTCGCGATGACGCTCATCGAGCACTGGGCCCCGCGCACCGCCACGGGCGATCGCGCCGAGCTGGCGGACCTGCCCGAGGAACTCCCCTTCTGGCACACGGTGGCGGCGACCACCGAGAACTGCCTCGGCAGCGGGTGTCCGCGCTACACGGACTGCTTCGTCACCCGCATGCGGCAGGAAGCCGCCGAGGCCGACGTGGTGGTGGTCAATCATCACCTGCTGTGTGCCGACGCCGCCGTGCGCCGGCACTCGTTCGGCGAGGTGATTCCCGAGTGCCAGGTCGGCATCGTCGACGAGGCCCACCAGCTCGAGGACGTCGCCACGCAGTACTTCGGCGTGAGCGTGAGCAGCCATCGCGTCGAGCAGCTCGTCACCGACACCGCCACCCTCCGCACCACGCCCCTGTTCGTGCCGCAGCAGGACGCCGAGGCCGTGGCCCGTGCGATCGAGCAGGTCGCCACCTCGTCGCGCGCCTTCTTCCTCGACCTGCAGACGCGCCGGCCCGGCGTGCGCCAGGGACAGGATGCGGGCGGGACGCTGTTCGACGAGCGACTGCGCGTGACGGGCGCGCTGCTGGCCGAGGCCGCCGGCGAGAGCGGCCTGGCCGTGATCGACGCGCTCACGTCGCTCGAAGAAGCCCTCGCGCTGATCAAGGACGCGCCCGAGGATCTGCGCGCCATCGCGAAGCGCGCGGCCGAGATCCGCGACGACCTGCGCTTCCTCCTGCGCGCCGAGGCCGAGGAGTACGTCTACTTCCTCGAACTGCGCGGCCGCTACGTGGCCCTGCGCGCAGCGCCCATCGACGTGTCGCACATCATCCGCGACGTGCTGATCGACCGGCTGCCCGCACTGGTGCTCACGTCGGCGACACTCTCGATCGGCGGGTCGTTCGGCTACGTGCGCGCCAGGCTCGGTATCGGCGACGCGCTCGAGGTGCGCGTGCCCTCGGAGTTCGACTACGGCAGCCAGGCGCTCGTCTACCTGCCGCGGAAGATGCCCGACCCACGGACGCGCGAGTTCGCCGAAGCGTTCGCGCGCGAGGCCGAGCACCTGCTCACGGCCTCCGAGGGCCGGGCCTTCCTGCTCTTCACGAGCTATGCGGCCCTGCGCGATGCGCATGCGCGCCTGTCCACGCGACTGCCCTATCCGATGCTGGTGCAGGGCAGCATGCCGCGCGGCGTCCTCATCGAGCAGTTCCGGTCCACCCCCAATGCCGTGCTCTTCGGCACCGCCAGCTTCTGGCAGGGCGTAGACGTCGTCGGCGACGCCTTGAGCTGCGTGGTCATCGACCGCCTGCCCTTTGCCTCGCCGGCCGATCCGGTGGTGGCCGCGCGCATCGAGGCGCTCCAGCGACGCGGCATCGACGCCTTCGCGGGCTTCCAGGTACCGCTCGCGATCCTCACGCTGCTGCAGGGGGTGGGGCGACTGATACGACACAACCAGGATCGCGGCGTGATCGCGCTGCTCGATCCCCGCCTGCAGTCGATGGGCTACGGCCGCCGCTTCCTCAACGCCCTGCCCCCCGCCCCCGTCACGCGCCGCCCCGAGGACGTCGCGCGATTCTTCTCGCAGAGGTAGGGCGCGGTCTCCTTTGGGCGCCGAAGCGCATGGCGCGGAGGCGGCCGACCGCGCCGTTGGGGGGGCGGTGAGCGTAGAGTGTTCGTCATGGCCACGGACTCCCGGCGCACCCCGCTGTTGGCCTGGGGCGTCGCCGCGACGCTGCTGCTCGCGCACCTGCTGACGATCGGGCGCTACGGCATCTTCCGCGACGAGCTGTATTACGTGGCCAACGGACGCCACCTCGCCTGGGGATACGTGGACCATCCCCCCCTCGTGGCCGTCATCGCGTGGATCACCGAGCACACCCTCGGCACGTCGGTGCCGGCCCTGCGCGTGCCGATGCTCCTCGCGCTCGTCGCGGTGCTCGCCGTGCTCGCGGCGCTGGTCCGGCGCATGGGAGGAGGCGGCGCGGCCGTCGCGTCGGCCTGGACCGCCTTCGCACTCTCGCCGTACTACCTGTTCGGATTCCATTACCTGTCGATGAACGCCCCGGAGGTGCTCTGGTGGGCGCTCTCCGCACTGCTGCTCGCGCGCGCCACCGACCTGCATCTCGCCCGCGACGGACGCGCCGAGCCTGCGGGACCTGGCCCCTGGCTGCTGCTGGGTGTCGTGATGGGCCTGGCCCTCCTCACCAAGGTGTCGGGGCTCGTGTGGGGAGCCGCGCTGGCCGCGGCCCTCGTCATCTCGCCGGCCCGACGCGATCTCCGGCGTCCCTGGCCCTGGTGCGCGGTGGCGCTGGCCGCGGTGATGTTCGCGCCGCACGTGCTCTGGCAGGTGCAGCATGGCTGGCCGACCGCCGAGTTCGTCCGCAACGCGCAGGCCGGCAAGATCACCGCCTTCGCTCCCGGCGACTTCCTGCTCGAGCAACTCAAGCTGCTCGGCCCCGTCGGCGCACTGGTGGCCCTCGCCGGACTGGCCGCCTCGTTCTCGGGACGCGTCGCCGGTGGCAGCGTCTGGGCCGTGACGTTCCTCGTGCCCCTGCTGGTCTTCCTGACCCAGCAATCCAAGCCGTACTACCTCATGCCCGCCTACCCGGTGCTGCTCGCGGCCGGTGCCGTCCTCGTCGAGCGCTGGGCGCCGTGGCGGCGGGGCGGCGGACGCGTCGCGATCCTCGCACTGGTCTCTGCGGGTGTGCTCCTGGTGCCCCTCGGGCTGCCCCTCCTGCCACCGCCCACGCTGCAGGCCTACCTCCGGACGCTCGGCATCGAGATCGCGTCGGGCGAGCGTCACGCCCAGGGCGCACTGCCCCAGCACTTCGCGGACATGTTCGGCTGGGAGACCCTGGCCGACGATGTGGCGCGGGTGGTGGAGGGACTGACGGCGGACGAGCGGGCCCGTACGCGGATCTATGCGCAGAACTACGGCGAGGCCGGCGCGCTCGAGTACTTCGGCCCGGCCCGCGGCCTGCCCCCCGTCATCAGCGGACACAACGCCTACTGGTTCTGGGGACCCGGCCCCGAAACGCCCGACGGGGTGCTCGTCATCGTCGGCGGCGACGAGGAGGATCACCGGAAGGCGCTGAGCGACGTACGCGAGGCGGGGCGCACGACCTGCACGCTCTGCATGCCCTACGAGCAGGACCTTCCCATCTTCGTCGCGCGCGGGCTGCGGCGCCCCCTCGCGGACATCTGGCCGGCGACGAAACATTTCGATTGAGGCGCAGGGCGCAGGGCTCAGGGCTCAGGGCTCAGGGGAGTTCCGCTACCCGCTACCCGATACCCGATACCCGCCCCCGGCGCTACACTAGAGGGTCGGACGTCCGATCGTCCCGGAGGAACCAATGTCAGCATTCAAGTTCGGCGTGCGCACGGGCCTGGCCGCGCTGCTCGCGCTCGCATTCGTGGTGACCGGCAGCCCGGCTGCCGCCCAGACGACCGGCGCCATCAAGGGCAAGGTGGTCGACGGCAAGGGGCAGCCAGTCGAGAAGGCCCTCGTCAAGATCGAGTACAAGGGCGGCACCAACCTGGTGCGCGAGGTGAGGACCAACAAGCGGGGCGAGTTCACCCAGGTGGGCCTCACGCCGGGTCCGTACTACGTCGTCGTGACGCACGAGACGGCCGGCCAGGCCGCCGACCAGTTGCAGGTCCCCATCGGCACGGCCCCGGAGATGAACTTCACCCTCAAGCCTGCCACCAAGGGCATCTCGCCCGAGGAGGCTGCCTTCCGCAAGGTGTTCGACGAAGGCGTGCAGGCCGCCGGCGCCAAGAACCACGACGTGGCGATTGCCAAGTTCGCCGAGGCCACGCAGATGCAGGCCGACTGCTACGCCTGCTACATGAACATGGGTGCGGCCCACTACGAGAAGAAGGAGTTCGACAAGGCCGAGGCGGCCTTCAAGAAGTCGGCCGAGCTCCGGCCCGACGACTCCAAGCCCATCCAGGCGCTGGCCGACCTGTACAACGGCATGGGCCGGCGTGAGGATGCCGTGGCCATGGCGACCAAGGCGGCGGCGATGGGCGCGGCCACGGGTGGGGGATCGGCCCAGGACAGCTTCAACCAGGGCGTCATCCTCTGGAACGCCGGGAAGATCGCCGAGGCCAAGACCCAGTTCGAGGCGGCCGTGAAGGCCGACCCCAACTATGCCGAGGCCAACTACTGGGTCGGCATGGCCAACCTCAACGGCGGCAACATGCCCGAGGCCGTCAAGTATTTCGAGAACTACCTGAAGCTCGCCCCCGACGGCCCCCTCGCCGCGCAGGCCAAGGGGATCGTCGATCAGCTCAAGCCCAAGGAGTGAGCACCGACACCGGCCTCGCGGAGCGGCTCTCCCGCATCCGCGAGCGCATCGCCGCCGCCGCCGCCAGGAGCGGGCGGTCCGCCGACGCCGTCCGCCTGGTGGCGGTCAGCAAGACCTTCGGCCCGGACGCCGTCCGTGCCGCGTTCGCGGCGGGACAGGTCGATTTCGGCGAGAACCGGGTTCAGGAAGCGCTGGCCAAGCAGGCGGCGCTTCCGGACCTGCCCCTCCGCTGGCACCTCATCGGCCATCTCCAGTCCAACAAGGCCAACAAGGTCCCCGGAGCGTTCGCCTGCGTGCAGTCGGTGGACAGCGCCGACCTGCTCGCCCGCCTGTCACGTGCGGCCGAGTCCGCAGGCACGGTGCTGCCGGTGCTCATCCAGGTCGATCTCGCGCACGAAGCGACGAAGTCCGGCGCCGAGCCGGCCGACGTCCGCCCCATGATCGCGCGCGCCGGCGAGCTGCCGGGTGTCCGAGTCGAAGGCCTCATGCTGTTGCCCCCGTACAGCGACGACCCGGAGCAGGTGCGCCCGTGGTTCCGCCGCCTCCGAGAGTTGCGCGACACCCTGCTGTCCGAGGGGGTCCCGGCCAGCCAGCTGGCCGAGCTGTCCATGGGCATGTCGCACGATTTCGACGTCGCCGTGGAAGAGGGCGCGACCATCGTCCGCGTCGGGTCGGCCATTTTTGGAGAACGGGCTACTGATGCCTGATGCCTGATGCCTGATGCCTGATGACTTGCGTTCCTGGCATCAAGCATCAAGCATCAGACATTTATCCAATCCCGTCATCGGGCGTCGGCAGATCGTCATCGGCCAGGGCTGACCGGCGGCGGGCCTACAGTTTTCGCCAGAAAATGCTGATACTTCCAGCGTGGCACGGCTTGTGCCTCTCCCATCCACGCTGAAAGAGCAGGAGTCCAGGCCCATGAAAGTCACGCCCCTCGATTTGCGCCAGACGCACCTCTCGACCTCGCTCCGGGGGTACGACCGCGAGGAGGTCCGCACGCTCCTCAGTGATGCCGCCGACGACTACGAGGCGGCGCTGCGTGAACTCGACCGCCTGCGGCAGGAGTTGCAGACCGTCGAGACGCAGCTCGGGGAGCACCGCGACCGCGAGGCGAACCTCCGGAACACGCTGCTGACCGCGCAGAAGGTGGCCGACCAGATCCGCGAGAACGCCGGCAAGGAAGCCGACGTGCTCCTGCGCGACGCCGAGAGCCGATCGACGGGGATGCTCAAGGACGCCGAGACCCGCTCGGCGGCGATGCTGAAGGAAGCCGAGCTGCGGGCCTCGACGCTGACGTCGGACGCCGAAGTCCGGGTGCGGACGCTGATCGACCAGACCACTGTGCGCACCACGGCCCAGGTGGCCGACGCCGAATCACGGGCGGCCGCGACGCTGCGTGAGGCCGAGGCGCGGGCCGACGTGACGATCCGCGAGGCCAGCGCGCGGGCGCAGGCGACCATCGGCGAGGCCGAGACGCGGGCGCAGGGGATGCTGACCGACGCGCAGCTGCGCGCCGACGCCACGATCACCGATGCCCAGCTTCGGGCCGACGCGATGGTGAAGGACGCCCAGGCCCGCGTGGACGTGCTGATGCAGAAGGCCAACGCGCGCCTCGACGAACTCGACCACGCCGTGAGCGAGATGCGCCTGCGCAAGCGCGACGTCGAGGGCACGCTCGAGCAGTCGATCGCGTCGCTGACCTACGCGCTGGAGTTCGTCCGCACGCAGGACGCGCGCGACGACAAGGTCCGCCTGCTGCGGCCGCGACAGGCCGAGAGCGGCGCCGACACCTCGCGCGCCCAGGGCGGAGACGCCGCCGCGATGCTGGGCTGACACCCGGAGTGCCGCGATGCTGGGCAACATCGTCCGCCTCATCGTGCTGGGGCTCGTGGTCCACGCCGGCGTGCGCGTGACCCCGGAGTTCTGGCATTACCTGAAGTTCAAGGATGCGGTCGTCGAGGTCGCCACCTACGCCGGACGCAAGACGCCGGAGCAGGTGCGCGACCGCGTGGTGGCGCTGGCCGCCGAACACGGCGTGCCCATCACGGCCGCCGACGTGGCGGTGAGCAAGCAGGGCGACACGACGTACGTCTCGACGGCGTGGACCGCCCAGCTCGAGTACCTGCCGACCCGCTTCTACCCGTACGACTTCGTGGTGGACGTGGAAGGGCGCCCGCAGCGGTTCGCGAGCGTGGTCGTACCGTAGGGAATTTCAGAATTTCAGAATCTCAGAATTTCAGAATTGCGGGAATTTCAGGATTGCACCAACCACAGTGCTGCCTCGACGGTTGGCGGTGGTGATGAAATCCTGAAGTTGCGCAATTCTGGAACTCCCCCGCGTCAGTCGATCTGATCCCCGATCCGCCCCCAGCGCGTCTTGGTGACGAAGCCGGTCACCACCGAGAACAGTTGCTCGAGGCCGGGCCGCTCGTAGTCGGCGGCGTCGCTTTCGAACGACCAGTACACCATCACCGCGCGGCCCTTCACGTAGGACTGCGGCAGGAACCCCCAGTAACGGCTGTCCTGCGAGTTGTCGCGGTTGTCGCCCATCACGAACAGGTGTCCGGCAGGGACCGTCGCGGGCGCGTACGTCTCGCGCTTGTCGAAGGCGGTCATCTCGCCGTCGGGCCGGGGCGGCAGCAGGTAGTGCACGTAGGGCTCGTCGAGTGCGGTGCCGTTGATGTAGACCTTCTTCTGGCGCAGTTCGACCATCTCGCCCGGCAGGCCGATCACGCGCTTGATGAAGTCGCGCTCGGGGTTCTCGGGCGACTTGAACACCACCACGTCGCCCCGGCGCACGTCGCGGATCGGCAGCACCGCGCGCTCGGGGCCGGCCGGCGCGAACAGGAACTTGTTCACGACGAGGTGGTCGCCGATGAGCAGGTTGTTCTCCATCGACCCGGTCGGGATCTTGAAGGCCTGGAAGCACCAGGTGCGCACGAACAGCGCCAGGATGACCGCGATGACGATCGACTCGAAGTACTCGCGCGCCGTCGACTTGGGCGGCACGGTCGCGACGGGAGGCGTCGGCGTGCTCATGCGTCGGTCCCCACCTTGAGCACCGCGAGGAACGCCTCCTGCGGAATCTCCACGCGGCCCACCCGCTTCATGCGCTTCTTGCCTTCCTTCTGCTTCTCGAGCAGCTTCCGCTTGCGCGAGATGTCGCCGCCGTAGCACTTGGCGAGCACGTTCTTGCGAATCGCCTTCACGGTCTCGCGGGCGATGATGCGGCCGCCGATGGCGGCCTGGATCGCGACCTCGAACATCTGCCGCGGGATCAGCTCGCGCATCTTCGACGCGAGCAGCCGGCCGCGCTGGTAGGCCGTGTCGCGGTGGACGATGATCGACAGGGCGTCCACCGGCTCGCCGTTCACCAGGATGTCGAGCTTGACGAGCGGCGAGTCCCAGAACCCGGTCACCGCGTAGTCCAGCGACGCGTAGCCGCGCGACACCGTCTTGAGGCGGTCGTAGAAGTCGAGCACGACCTCGTTGAACGGCAGCTCGTAGGTGACCACCACGCGGTCCGAGCCCATGTACTCGATGTTCTTCTGCTGGCCGCGCTTCTCCTGACACAGCGTGAGGATCCCGCCGACGAACTCCGACGGCGTGATGATCGTCGCCGTGATCACCGGCTCCTCGAAGCGCGCGACGCGGCCCGCCTCCGGCAGCTTCGACGGGTTGTCGACCTCGGTCACCTCGCCGTCGGTCGTCGTCACGCGATAGAGCACGCCCGGCGCGGTCGTGACGAGGTCGACGTTGAACTCGCGCTCGAGCCGCTCCTGCACGATCTCCATGTGCAGGAGGCCGAGGAAGCCGCAGCGGAAGCCGAAGCCGAGCGCCGCCGACGTCTCGGGCTCGAAGTGGAAGGCGGCGTCGTTCAGGCGCAGCTTCTCGAGCGCGTCGCGCAGCTCGGGGTACTGGTGGCCCTCGACCGGGTACAGGCCGGCGAAGACGAACGGCTTCATCTCGCGGAAGCCGGGGAAGGGCTCCGCGGTCGGGCGCGCGGCGTCGGTGATCGTGTCTCCGATCTGCGCGTCGCTCACCGTCTTGATGTTGGCGATGACGAAGCCCACCTCGCCGACGCCGAGCGACTCGACGACGGTCGGCTTGGGGGAGAAGACGCCGACCTGGTCGATGTCGTACGTCTGGTCCTTGATCATCAGCCGCGCCTTCATGCCGGCGCGGATCTCGCCGTCGATGACGCGCACCTGCACGATGACGCCGCGGTACGGGTCGAACCACGAGTCGTAGATCAGCGCCTTCAGCGGCGCGTCGGGCGAGCCCGAGGGCGCGGGGATGCGCTCGACGATGGCCTCGAGGATGTCCTCGACGCCGATGCCGGCCTTGGCACTGGCGAGCACGGCGTGGCTGGCGTCGAGACCGATGATCTCCTCGATCTGCCGCTTGGCCTCGTCGGGCATCGCGCCGGGCAGGTCGATCTTGTTGATGACCGGGATGATCTCGAGGTTGTTGCCGACAGCCAGGTACGCGTTGGCGAGGGTCTGCGCCTGCACACCCTGGGAGGCGTCCACCAGCAGCAGCGCGCCTTCGCAGGCCGACAGGGACCGGGTGACCTCGTACGAGAAGTCGACGTGCCCCGGCGTGTCGATCAGGTTGAGGACGTACTTCTGGCCGCTGCGCGACGTGTAGTCGAGCCGGACCGAGTGCGCCTTGATGGTGATGCCGCGCTCGCGCTCGAGGTCCATGCTGTCGAGCACCTGCGCCTCCATCTCGCGGGCCTGCAGGGCGCCCGTGATCTCGAGGAAGCGGTCGGCCAGCGTCGACTTGCCGTGGTCGATGTGCGCGATGATGGAGAAATTGCGGACGAAGCGCGGATCCATGAAAAGCTCACCATTATAGCGTGAGTCCCATGGGCGGACGGACGGCCGGGACGGCCGTCCCTACCGCTGATCGCGGGGGACGAAGCGCTGCGGGTAGGTCGGGCCCGTGTAGTCGGCGCGGGGACGGATGAGCCGGTTGTTGGCCAACTGCTCCAGCACGTGGGCCGTCCAGCCCGAGACGCGGCTCACCGCGAAGATGGGCGTGTAGAGGTCGATGGGAATGCCCATCGTGTAGTACGTGGAGGCCGAGTAGAAGTCCACGTTCGGGAAGAGCTTCTTCTCGCCCGTGACCACCTGCTCGATACGCTGCGAGATCTGGAACCAGCGTGGATGGCCCGCCCGCTCCCCCAGTTCCTTCGACATCCGCCGCAGGTGCGTCGCGCGCGGGTCCTCGGTCCTGTACACCCGGTGGCCGAAGCCCGAGATCTTCTCCTTGCGCGCGAGCTTGGCGCGCACGAACGCCTCGGCGCGCTCGTCGGTGGCGTCTTCCCCGAGGTCGAGCAGCATCTTCATGACCTCGGCGTTGGCCCCGCCGTGCAGCGGCCCCTTGAGCGTGCCGATGCCGGCCACGATCGCCGAGTGCACGTCGCTCAGCGTGGCCGCGCACACCCGCGCGGCAAACGTCGACGCATTGAGCTCGTGGTCGGCGTGCAGGATCAGGCCGATGTCGAACGCGCGGACCGACGTCGGGTCGGGCCGCTCGCCCTTGAGCATGTACAGGAAGTTGGCGGCCTGGCCGAGCGCCGGATCCGGCGCGATGAGGCCGCCACCCTGCAGCATCCGGCCGTAGGTCGCCACCAGCGTGCCCATCTGGGCCGTGAGGCGCACCGCCTTGCGGTAGTTGGCCGCCGCGGAGTTGTCGCCGGCATCCGGGTCGTAGTGCGACAGCGCCGACGTCAGCGTGCGCAGCGCGTCCATGCCGTCGCCGGCCGGCAGGCTGCGCATCAGGCGGACGACGCCATCAGGCAACGCTCGACCAGCCGCCAGCTGCGACTGGAGATCCCCGAGTTCGGCGCGATTTGGCAGCCGCCGGTGCCAGAGGAGGTAGCAGACCTCCTCGAAGGTCGCCGACTGCGCGAGGTCGTGGATGTCGTACCCGCAGTACGACAGCACCCCGCGCTCCCCGTCGATGAAGCAGATGGACGACGAGGTCGCGACGACGTCTTCGAGGCCGCCCTTGGCCGCAGTGCTCATGACAGCACAGCATAGCGAAGAACAAGGGAGGAGAGACGAGCGAAAAGTCAGAAGGGCGTCAAGAGAGAAGGGAAAAGGAAAGCACAGGGAGAAGGGAAAGGGAGCGGGCCGGGTCGCGACGCGGTCCCTTTCCTGTCCCTTGTCCCTTGCGCTGCTGTCCCCTTATCGCTTGTAGCCCTTGTGACTCCTCCCCTTTTCCCTCGTCCCTTGTCCTGCCGTGTAACATGTCGGCCCGTACCCCTCATGGCTGCCGACGTCGATGGCCCTGCCGCCGACCGCACGCTCGACCTGCTCGCCCGCGCACGCGCCGGTGACGACGATGCGCTCGACCAGCTGTTCGCACGCCACATCCCCCTGCTGCGTCGCTGGGCGTCGGGACGGCTGCCCCGTTGGGCGCGCGACATCGCCGACACCCCTGATCTCGTGCAGGACACGGCCCTGCAGACGTTCAGGAACCTGGAGGGCTTCGAACCCCGTGGCGATGGCGCCTTGCAGGCCTACCTGCGGCAGGCCCTCGTCAACCGTGTCCGCAACGAACTTCGTCGCCACGCGACGCGCCCCGCTGCCACGCACCTGGCCACCAGCGAGCCGGCCGACGCGCCGTCGCCGTTCGAGGCGGCCGTCGCGGCCGAAACGAGCGCGCGCTACGAGGCCGGCCTGGCCAGTCTCTCCCCAGACGAGCGGGACGCGGTGGTCAGTCGGATCGAGTTCGGCCTGAGTTATGCCGAGGTGGCCGAGGCCATCGGCAAACCCTCGGCCGATGCCGCACGCATGTACGTCGCGCGAGCGATCGTCAAGCTCGCCCGGCTCATGGATCACGACGACTGATTCACGACCGCGACGCGCGTTCGGTTCACGTGCGCCGAGTGTTTTGAGGACACGCATGCTCCACCCTGCTTCCCCATGGATGCCGACGCACGTCTGATCGCCCTGGCCGAAGCCCTCGCCGACGGACTCGTCCCCGACTGGGAACGTGAGTCGGCGAGCGCGAGCGAGGACGAGCGGTCGGCCATCCGGCAGTTGCAGAACATCGCGCTCGCCGCCCGCCACAACGCCGAGCGCGCGATGCAGGTCACCCTCAGCCTTCGCAGCGCGCGCACCGAGGCACTGGGCCTCGCGCCAGACAGCACCGCACCGATTGCGTGGGGCCCCCTGACCGTCCACGAGAAGATCGGGAGCGGCCGGTTCGGGGACGTGTATCGGGCGACCGATCCCGGGCTCGAGCGCGATGTCGCGCTGAAGCTGCTGCGCCACGACAGCGAGGCCGACGGACGACTGGTCGTCCAGGAGGGGCGGCTGATGGCGCGCGTGCGCCATCCCAACGTCGCCACCATCTACGGGGCGCAGCGCATCGACGGGCGCACGGGCCTGTGGATGGAGTTGATCGACGGCCCGTCGCTCGAGGCCGAGCTCGCCGTCCGCGGGCCGTTCGATGGGGCCGATCTCGTGCGAATCGGCATCGAACTCTGTCGCGCGCTCGATGCCGTCCACAAGGCCGGACTCGTGCACCGCGACGTCAAGGCCCAGAACGTGCTCATCGAGCCTGGCGGCCGCGTCGTGCTCGGCGACTTCGGCACCGGACAGGATCTTCGCGACCACGCAGACGCCACGGCGCTCGTCGGCACGCCGGCCTATCTCGCACCCGAGGCCCTGGCGGCAGGAGCCGACACGCCGCAGCGCGACATCTACAGCCTGGGCGTCCTCCTGTTCCATCTCGCGACCGGCCGGTATCCCGTGCAGGCGCGCACCCTCGCCGACATCCGCGCCGCCCATGCGCGTGGCGATCGGACCTCGCTCCGCCAACTGCGTCCCGATCTGCCGTCACCCCTCCTCGCCGCGATCGAACGGGCGCTGGAGCCGGACCCCACGCGCCGGTTTGCCGATGCGGCGAGCATGGAAGCCGCGCTCGACTCGTCGCGGCCGGCCGGCGGCGCCACGCCTCGCCCGACATCCCCGTCTACCTGGCTCGGCGTGGTGGCTGCGATGGCGCTGCTCGGTACGGCCACCATCTGGATGGCCGGCCTCCGTGATCCGGGAGCCGCGCCCGCCCCCGTGCAGGACCGGACGCTGACGCGTGCGTTCCGGCAGATCTCGCCCGACCCCACCCTGGCAGGCCCGGGAGCCCCGTCTCCCGATGGCCGCCTGCTCTCCTATGTCGACGAGGAGACCGGTGACCTCGCCGTCCACGAGATCGCGACCGGTCGGCGCTGGCGCGTCACACGCCACACCGATACGCCAGGGGACGCCCCCGGGTACGCCGAAACCTCGCGCTTCACCGATGACGGCGCGCGGCTGCTGTATCTGTGGTTCTCCGCCCCTCGCGAGTCGCCGCCCGGTCACACGGAGATCCGGACGATTCCCGTCGAAGGCGGAGTGCCGTCGCTCGTCTGGCGCGACCCCGACCGGGCACACGTCCGCCTGCATCACTGGGCGGGAAACGACAGCCTGATCCTGATCAACCGCTGGATCGGCGACGCGCGCTCCGAACTGGCCGTGGTCGACGCGCAGGCGGGCGCGATGCGCGCCTCCATCGAGGTCGGCAGCGCATCACCCTACGGCGCGTCCCTCTCGCCCGATGCCTCGCTCGTCGTCTTCGATCGACCGGATCCCGCGACGCGATTGCGCGACCTCTACATCGCGGAAGTGGGCAAGCCCGGAGACACCGCCCTGATCCGCGACGCGGCCAGCGACCATTCGCCGATGTGGACGCGTGACGGGCGCTTCGTGCTTTTCCTGAGCGATCGATCGGGCCCGACCGGCCTGTGGGCGCAGCCGATGCACGGGGCGCGCCCGGTAGGTCCCCCGCAGCGGGTGGAGCCGAATCTCGGGTGGGCGTTTCCGATGGGAGACACGTCAAGCGGAGGTTACTTCTTCCGTCGCCAGATGGGCACGCGCGACGTCCACACGGTGACGCTCGACGAGTCCGGCGTCGTTTCCGGTGAGCCCGTCCGCGCCAGCACCGAGGTGATCGGCGCCAACGGGGGTTCCGACTGGTCGCCCGACGGGCGTTCGCTGACGTTCTTCCGGCGGCGCGACGACCGGTGGAGCCTCGTGATCAAGGATCTCGCGAGCGGGCGTGAACGCGAGATATCCGATCCGCAGATGGTCGGGATCGGCCGTCCGCGCTGGGAGGCGGACGGCCGCTCGATCCTGCTGAAGGCGAGCTACCGGGACCGCATCGGCGTCCATCGGCTCGACCTGCACACCGGTCTGGTGTCGATGATCCTCCCCCATCAGATCGGCCACTACGAGCTGATTCCGGGTACGCGCGAGATCCTGTACAACACCCGGAGACACGAACTCTACAGGCACGATCTCGACACGGGCCGCACCGTCGTCGCCCACCGCGTGGAAGCGCCCTGGTTTGCCACCGGCATCGCCGTGTCGCGCGATGGCCAGCGCATCGCCTACAGCGCCAGCGACGGGCGTGGCGGCGGCAGCCTCCGTGTCGCGGGAGTGGACAGTCCTGAGCCCGCTCGAGAGATCTTCGTGGCCTCGGCAGACGAGTACATCGAAGCCTACGCGTTCACGCCCGACGGCACCGAAGTGCTCTTCAAGCGCTCCAGGCGGTCACCCGGTCCCCTCGAGAGCGATCACAGTCAGGTCTGGGCAGTGGACGTCGGGTCCGGCGAGGCTCGCCTCGTGGGGCTCGACATCCACGGCATCAACCAGCTGCGGCTGAGTCCCGATGGCCGCCGGTTGTCGTTCGACGCGGGCTGGCCGACGCAGGAGGTCTGGGTGCTCGAGGACTTCCTCGAGACGTTGGGCGATCGTTGAGGACATCCATGCCGATGCGCGCTGTCATCGCCGTCGTCGTCGTCGTAGCCGGGATGCTGGATCCCGCCGTCGTCCGTGCCCAGCGTGGCCAGCAGGCCAGCCTCGCCGGCACCGTCACCGACGACACGGGCGCGGTGCTGCCGGGCGCGCGCGTCACCATCAGCAGTCCCGAGTTGATTGGCGGGGCACGATCTCTCATCGCCGACGAGCGCGGGACGTACCGCTTCGCGGCCCTGCTGCCTGGCACGTACCTCGTCGTGGCGACGCACGCGGGGTTTGCAACCACGCAGCGCGCGAACGTGGAGGTCGGTGTCGGCATGGAGGCGACCGTCGACCTGCGCCTGCCCGTGGCGGGTACCGAGGTGATCGTGACCGTCGACGCCGTCGTGCCCGCCGTGGACGTACGCAGCGCCTCGTGGCCGGCGACCTTGTCACGCCCCTTTCTCGAGCACACGCCCGTCTCCCCGTTGACCCGTTCGGTCGTCGACCTGGTCGAGCTCGCGCCCGGCATCTCCCGCAACGTGGCCTGGGGTGGCCCCGCGGGGGTGATGAAGCTCTCGCGCGACGGCACCGACAGCAACGACCCGTCGATCGGGTTCCCCGACGCGGGCCCGAGAGTGAACTGGATCGACTCGATCCAGGTGGTGTCGGTGGGTGCGCCCGCCGAGTACGGAGAGTTCACCAACGCCCGGATCAACGTCGTCACGAGGTCCGGAGCGAACCGGTACTCCGGTCTCGGCGAGGCATGGACGACGGGGCCGCAATGGACGCAGTCCAACCGCGGCGGATTGCCGGAGGACACGTTCAGGCCCGCAGAGACGCTGGAGTGGTGGAACGTGACCGGCCAGGCCGGAGGACCGGTGGCGCGTGACCGGGCCTGGTTCTTCGGCGGATTCGATTACTTCCGGCAGTCGTACCGTGCGTTCGGCTTCACGGGGCCACGCAGCGAGGACGAACCGGCCTTCACCCAGCAGGAGCCTCGCCTGCTCGCCAAGCTGTCGGTCGCGCCGACGTCGGCCCTGCGGATCGAAGGGTTCGTCGAGCGCCTCGACGGCTCGTCGCGCAACGACAACGCTGGACCGAGTGTCGCGCCAGAGGCCCGTTCCAGTTCGCAGTACCCGCAGGCCTTCTACAACCTTCGCGCGACGTGGCAACTGGGCGCACGGACACTGCTCGAAGGCCGTTACGGAGGCTTCAACGGGCGTCGCACGTCGGGACCTGCCTCGGAGGAAGGCCGGAACGGCCCAGCCCCTCACCGCGACCAGGCCACTCAGGTCAACTCGGTGAACGTGCAGTCGTTCGGCCAGACGGTCTCGCGGGTGCACGCCGGGCGCGCAGTGATCACCCACCAGATCGAGGGCGGGCTCGGCAGGGGTCACGAGCTGCGCGCCGGGCTGGAGTACGAGCGCACGAGCCGTGTGCAGGAGCAGCGCTACCCGGGAGACATGCTGTTCCTCGACCGCGACGGGCAGCCGGAGCTGGTCTGGATCTGGCCCGGGGCCATCACGCGGCCCTCGCTGGATCGCACCAGCCTGTTCGTTCAGGACGAGTGGCGGGTCACCGAACGCGTCACCGTGCAGCCTGGCGTGCGTGTGAGCGTGTATCGCACCGACCTGCCGGACACGGATGCGCGCCTGTACGCCAACGAAGCCGTGTCGCCGCGCATCGGTGTGGCGTGGGACGTCGGCGCGGACCATCGCACCGTCGTGCGCGCGCACTACGGTCACTACCACGAAGGCCTGTACACGGGTCTGGTCGCTGATTTCGACCCGCTGGCGCAGGCTCCCACCATCACGGCCCGCGTGCTCGGCCCGGGACAGTACGAAGAGGTCTCGCGATCGACAGTGACCTCCACCACCGCGTCCTTCGATCCGGACGCCGCCCACATGTATACACAGGAGATCACCGCTGGTGTGGAGCACGAGTGGCGGCCGCGCTGGACCGCCACGCTGCAGTACGTGCGACGCAACACGCGCAACGCGCTCGGCTATGTCGACAGGGGCACGACGTGGACGCCGACCCGGGTGATGGATCCCGGACGCGATGGCCGCGCCGGGACGGCCGACGATGGCGGCCCCCTGACGCTGTTCTTCAACCGGCAGGAGACCGCCGCGGAGTACGTGGTGACCAATCCGCCTGGCGCGTGGCGCCACTACGATGGTCTCTCGTTCGTGGTGAACCGGCGCCACGCCTCGGGATGGTCGGTGCAGGGCTCCTACACCTGGGCCTGGACGCGGGGGAACTTCGACAACGACGCCGCGAGCAATGCCGGCAGTTCCGATCTGGCGTCCAATGGCAACTTCGCCAATCCCAACCGGGCCATCAACAGCACGGGCCGTACGCTCTACGACCGCCGCCACGACGCGAAGGTGTACGGCACGTGGGCGACGCCGTTGTGGGGTATCCGCCTCAGTGGGATGTACCGCTACCTCAGTGGCGCCCCGTATGCGCGGATCACGAACGCGTTCATCGCACAGACCGGTGCGTTCACGATCAACCTCGAGCCGGTGGGTGCGTACCAGCTCCCCGCGCACAACAGCGGCGACCTGCGCGTGGACAAGACCGTGGCGCTCGGCGGCGCGGCCCGCGCGGAGGTGTTCCTGGACGTCTTCAACGTCAGGAACCAGGGCGGGCCGTTCCAGGTCAACAACGTGTCGGGCTCGGCGTTCGGCCAGCCGCGGTCGTGGATGGCGCCGCGCCAGTTCCGCGGTGGGGTGCGCGTGCTGTTCTGAGCACGCGCGACATCGACGTGCGCTACTGGTAGAAGTCGATCCGGACGGGCATGACGAACGGTTGGCCAACGGTCTGGGCCTTCTTGCCGGGGGCGAACTTGACCAGGCGGAACGTCCCCGTGTACTCGACGCGCTTGTGCCCCGGCCCGTTCGACGTGATCGCTGCGGCCGACTCCGAGCGGACCTCGTAGGAGTTCGGAGAGTCGAACATCACGGTGAGGAAGTCGATGGTGGTCGTTCTGGCCCGAGACTTGTAGAGGGTGGCCAGCCGGATTCGCGGGTTGTCGCTGTGCGCCAGCACGCAGGCGCCTGTGGAGAGAGCCGTGTCCCAGGGCTCTCCGTTCACGTCGGTCAGGGGCAGTCCGGCAAGCGGGTCACTGAGGATGTCACACGCGGCATCGTTGGCGATGCGAAGCACGAAGTTGCGCTGCGTGCCGGGTTCACCAGGGATCGGCCCGGGGTTCTCCGTACACCGGAGCACTCCGGCGTCGCCATCCAGTTTGCGGTTCAGGCGGACGAAGAGATTGCCTGCCGGGTATGGTTCCGCATCGACACACCAGTTGAGCGGGTCCGCCGTGTTGATGCGGTAGTCCGCATACCAGTTGGTGCCCGTGATGGTGCCGTCGCTGGACACGCCCGCACCACCGGCCGACGGAAACGCGTCGTCGATGGTGAAACTGACGACGCTCGACTGGGCGGACGGGATCGCGAGGGCACCGACGACGAGCAGGCCGGCCGCCAGGAATCGGGACAGTGGGTGCATGGTTGGCTCCTTTGCACCCTCCAAACACAGGGGCAAAGAGAACCGAACAAGGGAGAAGGGAGGAGGGAAAAGTCAGGAGGGCGGCAAGGGAGGAGGGACAAGGAAGGAAAGGAAAAGGGAGCGGGCCGGGTATCCCCGAGCGCTCCCTTTTCCCTTCTCGTCCCTTGTCACCGAGCTGCTCTTCCCTTGTCCCTCGCAGCCCTTGTGACTCCTCCCCTTTTCCCTCGTCCCTTGTGCGGCTACCCGAGAACCGAACAAGGGAGAAGGGAGGAGGGAGAAGTCAGGAGGGCGGCAAGGGAGGAGCTGCTCTTCCCTTCTCCCTCGCAGCCCTTGTGACTCCTCCCCTTTTCCCTCGTCCCTTGTGCGCCTACTCTCCCGCGGTCTGCGTGCTCAGCTGCGCTTCCTCGCCGCCGAACTGCTGGAGCAGCGACATGCCGCCGGTGTACAGGAAGCCGACCTGGAACAGCACGAGGAACGGCAGCGTGCCGTAGATGCCGTTGGCGAGCGCGTAGACGACGGTGCCCGTGAAGTAGACGCCGAGGGCCACCTCGAGCATCGGCTGCCAGAGCATCATCTGGTGGTACTTCTTGCCAATCCAGTCGTCGCCCGTCCGCTCGACGCCGTGCTTGGGTGTGCGGACGAACTCGCTCTGGCGCCCGAGGAGCGCCTCGAGGACCGCGCGGGTGTTGTTGATGGACAGCCCGATGCCCACGGCCATCAGCAGCGGCAGGTACTTGATCCGCGTCGTCCAGTCCTGCGGGTACGCCTGCTTCTGACAGAACGCGTAGAAGTTCACGACCGAGAACGTGGCCGCGAAGAACATCGGGATGTCGATGAGGAGCATCTCCGACCAGCCCATGTTGTAGCGGACGTACATCGACGGGAACATCAGCACGCACAGCACCACCATGAGCAGGTAGTTGAAGTTGGCGCTGAGGTGGAAGAACGCCTCGGCCTTGACGCGGAACGGCAGGTCGGCGGCCAGCAGCTGCGGCAGGAGCTTGAGGCAGGTCTGGATCGAGCCCTTCGCCCAGCGGTGCTGCTGCGACTTGAAGCTGTTCATCTCCACCGGCAGCTCGGCCGGGGTGATGACGTCCTCCATGAACACGAAGCGCCAGCCGGCGAGCTGGGCCCGGTAGCTGAGGTCGAGATCCTCGGTGAGCGTGTCGTGCTGCCAGCCGCCCGCCGACTCGATCGCGTCGCGCCGCCAGATGCCCGCGGTGCCGTTGAAGTTGAAGAAGCAGCCTGCGCGGTTGCGGCTGCCGTGCTCGAGCACGAAGTGCCCGTCGAGCATGATCGACTGGATGGTCGTCAGCGTCGAGTAGTCGGCGTTGATGTGGCCCCAGCGTGCCTGCACCATGCCGACCTGCCGGTCACCGAACTGCGGCAGCGCCCGGCGCAGGAAGTCGGCCGGCGGCACGAAATCGGCGTCGAAGATCGCGATGTAGCGCCCCTCGGCCACGCGCATCCCCGCCTCGAGCGCGCCGGCCTTGAAGCCGGTGCGGTCGGTGCGGTGCAGGTGCACGATGTTGAAGCCCTGGAGCTGCCAGCGCCGCACGGCGAGGGCCGCGACGTCCACCGTCTCGTCGGTGGAGTCGTCGAGCACCTGGATCTCCATCAGCTCCTTCGGGTAGTCCATCCGGCAGACCGCGTCGATGAGGCGGTCCACCACGTACATCTCGTTGAAGATGGGCAGCTGGATGGTGACGACCGGCAAGGGGTCGAGTTGCGGACGCGGACCGGGCACGTGGTCGGCGTACCGCTTGTACCAGTACACCATCACGTACCGGTGCCAGCCGTAGAAGGCCAGGATGCTCAGTACGAAGAAGTACGTCGCGAGAATGGCGAGTTCCGGGAGGGTCATAGGCGACTGGCAGCTCTACAGTCCGGGTTCGGACACACGAATTGTCAAGGTTACAGCGACCGGCCGGGCCGGGTCAAACCACGAGACGCTGCGCCGGAGTTCCTCGACGACGACCAGGCGTGATAGGCTAAGAGGTTCGTCCACGCTGGTATCGGTCCGATTCCGGCATGCCTCCCATGCAGACCACCACGCTCCGCGCCCTCGAGTTCGACCAGATCGCGGCCGTGGTGCGCACGTACGCCGTGACCCCGCTCGGCGGACGGCGCCTCGAGCAGGCGACCCCGTCGACCGACCCCGTCCGGGTGGCCGAAGCGCTCGACCTCACCGGTGAGGCCATCCTGCTGCTGCAGGACCACCAGGCCCTGCCCCTCCGAGCCGGCGAAGCGGTGGGCGCCGCGCTCGACGGCCTCGCCGTGCTCGGGCGGCCGCTCGAGCCACTGCGGTTGCTGGCCCTGGCCGACTTCTTCGACGCCCTCGATCGGACCTGCGCCCTGGTCGAGCGCGCCGCCACCCGCCTGCCGGCCCTGGCCGCCGTCGCCCGGCGCGCCGCGCGCTTCACCGACGAGAACGCCCGCGTGCGCAAGGCCATCAGCCAGCACGGCGACGTGGTGGACGAGGCGAGCCCGGCCCTGGCCTCGCTGCGCGAACGCCTGCGCCGGCAACGGCAGCGGCTGCGAGGCACGCTCGAGTCGTACCTCCGCGGCCGCGACACGGCGAAGTACCTCCAGGAGCAGGTCGTCACGGAGCGCAACGGCCGGTTCGTGCTCGTGGTGCGCGCCGAGCACCGCAACGCGATCCCCGGGCTGATCCACGGCGCGTCGGCCAGTGGCGCGAGCCTCTACCTCGAGCCGCTCAGCACCGTCGAGGTCAACAACGACATCGTCGCACTCGAGGAGCAGGAGGCCGAGGAAGTCCGCCGGATCCTGCTGGCGCTCACCGACGGCTATCGGGCCCGCGCGGCCGACCTGCAGAAGACGGTCGAGGCCGCCACCGAGCTCGACGTGATCCAGGCCAGGGCGAGGTTCTCGCTGTCGTTCAACGGCGTGCGCCCTGCGCTGTCGCACGACGGTCGCCTCGAGCTCCGGCACGCGCGCCACCCGCTGCTCATCCCCGCGGTCGCCCGTCGCTTGCCGGATACGGAGCGGCGCGTGCCGCGCGAGACCGAGCCCGTGGCGAGCGACCTGCTGGTCGTGCCCCCGGCCAGGGCGCTCGTGATCACCGGCCCCAATACCGGCGGCAAGACGGTGGCCCTCAAGACTGCGGGCCTGCTGGTGCTGATGGCCCAGGCCGGCATGTTCGTGCCGGCCGAGGCGGGCTCGCGCCTGCCCGTGTTCCGGAGCGTGTTTGCCGACATCGGCGACGAGCAATCGATTGCGGCGAACCTGAGCACGTTCTCCTGGCACATGACGAGCATCGTCGCCATGGATCAGGCGCTGGTGCTGCCCGCGCTGGTGCTGCTCGACGAAGTCGGCAACGGCACCGACCCCGTGGAGGGCGGCGCGCTCGGCGTGGCCATCATCGACCACTTCCGGCAGCGGGGCGCGGTGGTCGTGGCGACCACGCACTACGAGACGATCAAGACCTACGCGACCAGCACGCCGGGTGTCACGTGTGCGGCGTTCGGCTTCGAGCCCGAGACGTTCGCGCCGACCTACCGCCTCATCTACGGATCGCCCGGCGGCAGCCTCGCGTTCGAGATCGCGGCGCGGCTCGGGCTGCCGCGGCCGGTGCTGGCAGCGGCGCAGGCCTGGCGCAGCGACACCGAGGCGCGCGTGTCGGAGCAGATGGCCAAGCTCGATCGCGAGCTGCAGTCGCTCGACCACGAGCGTCGGCTCACGGCACAGGCCCGCGCCCAGGCCGAGGCAGCGGAACGACAGCTCCGGGCGCGCGACGAGGCCTTGCGCGAGCGCGAAGCCCAGTTCACGCGCAAGCTCGAGCAGCGTCTGAACGAACAGCTGCGCGATGCTCGCGCGGAAGTGGACAAGGTGGTGGCGGATCTGCGAGCGCAGGCCGCGGCCCTCGAGAAGAAACAGCTGAAGCACGTCGCCCCGATCCCGACGGGCGTGACGGGCGACCTGCGCGTCTCGACGCGCGCGGCGCTCGACGCCATCGCCGAACGGGTGCGTGAGGGCAGCAGCCCCGCCGAAGCGGCGCCCGAAGGTGACGCAGCAGGCGCCGCGAAGGCGGGGGCCGCGAAGGTGGGAGACCGCGTCGAGGTGGGTGTGCTGCGCCTGCAGGGCGTGCTGCGGTCGCTGTCGGGGCGCGACGCCGAGGTGGACGTCAACGGCAAGCGCATGCGCGTGAAGGTGGACGAGCTGCGCAAGGTGGGTGGAGCCGTGGGGCCGGCCGCCCCGGCGGTCACGGTGCGGCTCGCCGCCACGGGCGACCGCGTCGGCAGGGGCGCAGACCTGAACGTGATCGGGTGCACGGTGGACGAAGCGATCGACCGCGCCGACAAGTTCCTGGACGAGGCGGCCATGCAGGAGCTGCGGACCGTGCGCGTGATCCACGGCCACGGCACGGGGCGCCTTCGGCAGGCCCTGAGCGGGTACCTGAACACGCACCCGCTCGTGTTGCGCGCGACGCCCGCTCCCAACGACATGGGCGGCAGCGCGGTCACGCTCGTGGAACTCAAGGAGTAGGCGGGACCGTGCGCTATTCGCGCGAGCTGATCGACCAGGTCCGCCACGCCGCCGACATCGTCCAGGTGGTGCAGGAGTACGTGCCGCTGAAGCGCGCCGGCGCCACGTACAAGGGGCTGTGCCCGTTTCACGGGGAGCGGACGCCGTCGTTCACGGTCAACCGCGACAAGGGCTTCTTCCACTGCTTCGGCTGTGGACAGGGCGGCGACGTCTTCAAGTTCGTGGAGCTCCAGGAGGGCGTGGGGTTCCAGGACGCCGTGAAGCGGGTGGCGTCGCGGTTCGGCATCACGCTGCCCGAGGCGCCCACGACTCCCGAGGCCCATGCCGAGGACGTGGAGCGCGAAGCGCTGCTGAAGGCGCACGAGCTGGCTCGTGCGTTCTACATGGAACAGCTGGTCGGGCCGGCCGGTGCGCCAGCCAGGGCCCTTCTCGGACGTCGGGGTGTACGGAACGACACGGTCGAAACGTTCGGGATCGGGTACGCACCTCCGTCACGGGATGCGCTCGTCCGGCATCTGAGGCAGCAGGGCTTCTCGCCGGGACAGCTGGTGCGTGGCGGGCTGGCGATGCAGCGCGACGACGGGTCGGTCGTCGACCGTTTCCGCCAGAGGCTGCTTTTTCCTATCCATCGGGAGGGCGGCTCGGTGGTGGCCTTCGGCGGGCGGGCAATGGCCGACGATCAGGTGCCGAAATACCTGAACTCGCCCGAAACGCCGCTGTACACCAAGGGACGGGTCCTGTATGGCCTGCATCTGAGCAAGCACGCCATCAGGAAGGCCGGCTGCGTCGTAATGATGGAGGGCTATTTCGACGTGGTGCAGGCCTGGCAGGGGGGCGTGCAGCACGTGGTGGCCTCGAGCGGGACGGCCCTGACGCAGGCCCAGGCCCAGACGCTGCGCCGGTTTGCGTCGAAGGTGGTCCTGAGCTTCGACGCCGACGGCGCGGGGCAGAACGCGGCCGTGAAGTCGGGCGACCTGCTCCTGGCCGAGGGCTTCCAGGTGAGCGTGGCCCTGCTGCCCGAGGGCGAAGACCCCGATACCTTCGTGCGACGGCACGGAGGCGAGGCCTATCAGGCACGGGTCGATCAGGCGCGTCTGTACCTCGACTTCGTGCTCGACCGGGCGGCGGCCCGGCACAACGTGAAGGACCCGACCGGACGGGTCGCGTTCCTGAACGAGATGTTGTCCGTGGCTGCGCGCATTCCGGACGCGCTGGCCCGGGATCAGTTCGCGGATCGTCTCGCGCACCGCGCGCAGGTGGGCGAGGACACGGTCCGGCAGGAAATTCGCAAGGCGGCCGTCACGCGGCAGGAGACCCTGCCCGACGCGGCCCGCCGTGCGTCGATGCCCGGCGTGACCCGGGCCGAACGCGAGCTCATCGTGGGCGTGCTGACGACGCCCCGCGAGGCCGTGCTCGCGATGGATGCGCTCGAGGACGCCGACCTCGAGCACTTGCGCACCGGGCGCCTGTTGCGCCTGGTGCTGTCCACCGACGTGTCGGACCCCGACCAGCTCCCTGGCGCGGTCCTGGCACGACTGACAGAAGAGGAGCGCCGGTGGGTCACCGGGTTGACGATGAGCGCGGGCGCCGTGGCGCCCCCACGAGCGTGCGTGGAGGACATTCAGCGGCTTCGGCTGAAGTCGGAGCTGGCCGCGGTCCAGCGCGACATCGAGGAGCTGCAGGAGACCGACGCGGCGAACATCGGGCGAATCAACGCCCTGTGGCAGCGAAAGCTGCGCATCGCGAAACAACTGGAAGAGACAGAGGGCCTGACGTGATAATCGATGATCGCCCGACCGCCCCGCGCGCGGGCCGAGGAGGCCAAGCCGACGTGTCCATCGAAGACAAGTACGACGAAGTGCGTCACCTGATCGCGATCGGGAAGGAGAAGGGCTATCTCCTCTACGACGAGGTCAGTGAGGTGCTTCCCGCCGACATCACCTCGTCGGCCGAGGAACTCGAGGACCTGTTCAGCACCTTCGGCAACGCCGGTATCGAGGTGGTCGAGTCCGAGCAGAAGTACCGCGAGGACAAGATGCTCGATCGCCCCGACACGGGCGAGGAGCCGGAACTCGACCTGACCCCGGGCGCGCTCGACAAGACCAACGACCCGGTGCGCATGTACCTGCGCGAGATGGGCACGGTGCCGCTGCTCACGCGCGAGGGCGAGGTCGAGATCGCCAAGCGCATCGAGCGCGGCAAGCTCGCCGTGATCAAGTCGATCTCGCGCACGCCGACGGTCGCCAAGAAGATCCTCGAGATGGGCGAGCAGCTCAAGGCGGGCCAGCGCACCATCCGCGAGATCGCGATCTTCACCGACGAGGAGGTCACCGAGGACCGCCTCGAGGAGCGCGCCCGCGAGGTGCTGAAGCAGATCGAGGCCGTGAAGAAGGCCATCGCCGCCTACAAGACGGCCGAGGCGAAGTTCGCGACGCTCAAGAAGGGCAAGACCAAGGCGGAACTGGCCAAGTGGCGCAAGGCCCGCTGGTCGATGCTCCGCAAGCGCGTGCAGATCTCCAAGGCCATCCGCCGCATCGAGTTCACCGAGGTGGTCAAGCGGCGCCTGATCGAGGAGATCAAGGAGCAGGTCGAGGCCGTGCAGCGCCTGCAGCGCGAAGCCGACCACATCGAGCGCCAGGTCAACCCGACGACCAAGGCCCGCAAGCCGAAGCTGAAGGAAGAGGAGAAGAAGGTCCTCCTCAAGAAGCAGAAGGACCTGCGCGCGGCCGTGCAGCAGATGTCGGCCGACCTCGAGGAGACGCCCGAGCGCCTGCGCCACACGCTCGAGACCATCTACCGCGGCGAGACGCAGGCCGAGCAGGCCAAGAAGGAACTCGTCGAGGCCAACCTGCGCCTCGTGGTGTCGATCGCCAAGAAGTACACCAACCGCGGGCTGCAGTTCCTCGACCTGATCCAGGAAGGCAACATCGGCCTGATGAAGGCCGTGGACAAGTTCGAGTACCGCCGCGGCTACAAGTTCTCCACCTACGCCACGTGGTGGATCCGCCAGGCCATCACGCGCTCGATCGCCGACCAGGCGCGCACCATCCGCATCCCGGTGCACATGATCGAGACGATCAACAAGCTCATTCGCACGTCGCGCGCGCTCGTGCAGGAGCTCGGCCGCGAACCGACCTCCGAGGAGATCGCGCAGCGGATGGACATCCCCGTCGCCAAGGTCCGCAAGGTCCTCAAGATCGCGCAGGAGCCCATCTCGCTCGAGACCCCGATCGGCGAGGAAGAGGATTCACACCTCGGCGACTTCATCGAGGACCGCAACATCGTGTCGCCGGCCGAAGCCGTCATCAACCTGAACCTCAAGGAACAGACCGACGACGTGCTGAAGACGCTGACGCCGCGCGAAGAACGCGTGATCAAGATGCGCTTCGGCGTGGGCGACGGCAGCGAGCACACGCTCGAGGAAGTCGGCCAGAACTTCGCCGTCACCCGCGAGCGGATCCGGCAGATCGAGGCCAAGGCGCTGCGCAAGCTGCGCCACCCGTCGCGCAGCCGCAAGCTCAAGGCGTTCCTGGAAGGGCGATCGTAGAGCAACGCAGACTTGTCCGCCGTAGCCCGCAGGGCGAAGGTGGAAGTAGAACGCAGAACCCGACACGTCGTAGCCGCCGGACTCGTCCGGCGGTCAGCTCACGAAGGGGCGCCCTCGAGGCGCCCTTTGTCTTGCCGCGTGGCCGCGACGGCCGGTGCACGCTGCTGCACGAGTTCGAGGCTGTCGTCGACGACCCGACGACCCGTCCCTCGATCCCACACCAGGTCGTGGACGCTCCGCGGCAGTCCACCGTCGTGTCCGAACACCTCGCCGCTGCGCGCCGACAGGCCGTCGGCGGTCATGATCCACGCGGCAGTGGCGCCGGATCGTTCCGGTGTGCTCGTGCCGGGCAGCAGCGGCGCGACCCAGCGCAGCACGGACGACCACACCAGGCGTGCCGCCAGCGGCGCGGTGCGCGCCAGGCCCGTACCCGGCATCAGCCCCGGATCCAGCGCGAAGAATGCCGTGACATCCGGTCGGTACCGCCGGGCCAGTTCCACCGCCGTCACCATGTTCAGGAACTTCGACGTCGCGTACCGGTCGAGGCCGCGCTGCCGGGTCGACGCGGCATCGCTGCTGTCTCCCGAGGCCAGCGCGCCGATGGACGTGAAGCGTGCGCCGCGGAATCCGAACAGCCGGGCCATCCTGTTGCCAGGGTCGTGCGTGCCACTGCCGATGAACAGCACGCGTCCGCCGCGCAATCGCGACAGCAGGCCCATCGTCAGGGCGATGGCACCCAGATGGTTCACCGCGAACGTCTCTTCGTGGCCGTCGCAGGTGAGGCGGGTGCGGTCGGTGATCTGCACTCCGGCGTTGTTCACGAGGCCCGCGAGGTCGCCCTGCCAGTCGCCGACGAAGCGCGCGATGTCGTCGAGTGAGGCCAGGTCGAGCCGCAGGGCCGTGACGTTGGATCCGAGTGAGGCCGCGACCGCCCGCCCGCGGTCGAGGTCGCGAACGGCCAGCACGACCCGGTTGCGTGAATCGGCAGCGAGCGCGCGCGCCGTCGCACGGCCGAGGCCCTGCGTGGCGCCGGTGACAAGGTGGACCGCCGTCATGCGCCGACTCCCATCACGACCAGGGGCGCCGCCGGTGCCAGGCGGGCCAGTGCCGGGGACGCGAAGGCAAGAAATGCGAAAATCATCGTGCGTATCCGAAGAACATGAAGCATGATTCGGATCCTATTGAACCCGGCTCCTCCTGGGAATTCGCATATGCCGACAGCCCTCGCCCCCCGGCTTCAGCCGCGGAAAATGCCGTCGCAGGCAAGGTCCGGGGTCACGGTCACCGCGATACTCGACGCCACGATTCAGGTTCTGATCCGCGACGGCCTGACCCGCCTGACCACCACCAGGGTCGCCACACGCGCGGGCGTGTCGGTCGGGACGCTCTACCAGTACTTCGCCGACAAGCGGTCGCTCCTGGCCGCGGTCAAGCAACGACACCTCGACGAGATCGTCGTGGCTGTCGAGCAGGCCTGCACGGAGAACCATGGCGTGCCGGTGCGGGTGATGATGACCTCCCTGTGCCAGTCGTTCATCGACGCGAAGCTCCGACGCATGGACGAGTCGCGTGCACTGTATGCAGCAGGCAGGGACGTGGACGGTGATGTGCTCGTGCGCGCCGCGAGCCTGCGGGCGCAACGGGCGATTGCCGCGATGCTGCCCACCGCCCCCGACGCGAGGTTCGAGGACCCGGCGGTGGCGGCGATGATCCTGTCGACGTCCCTGATCGGGCCCGTCGAGGCCCTGCTCGAGGCCGGTGCACCGCCTGCCCATGTCGCCCTGCTCCGCACGCACCTCACGGAGTTGTGCGTCGGCTATGCCGAGCGCATCTCGCGTCGCCCTCGGCGCTGGCGGGCAGCGAGCGCCACACGCGCGTAGGGATGGCACGCAAGGCCGTGATGTCGCGCAGGCGCGCGCCACGCGCGTGTGACGGCCTACTGTTGCCGCTCGAAGCGCACGGGTCCTTCGATGATCGTGGGGAGTGCAACGACCGTGAAGGGGTTCGCGTCCGGCGGGGAGGCAGCGGGCTCCGTTCGCCACACCACGACGGTCTCGCCACCATCGTTGGTCACCGACACGACGACGGGCGTGCCTGCTGGCGCGTCGATCCCGGAGCCGACAACGGCGAACAGCGTCGCTCGGGTGAAGTCGATCGGTGGCGCCGCCTGCCGCGTGGGAAGGTGGCGCCAGAAGGCCTGCCACTCCTCATCCGTGCGAATCACGATCGTCGCCGGAGCGGCATGGC
>VFQN01000234.1_pt1 | contig 116385 bp, 76 predicted proteins | sample 3512371 | NCBI WGS metagenome assembly VFQN01 (sample SAMN10412370, study PRJNA504923) | tailings metagenome | isolation source: Replicate 2 from Balatoc abandoned mine | place: Philippines: Itogon, Benguet | collected 2017-08-28 | reverse complement strand
CCAGGAGGTGGCGGTCTATTTCTTGAGCCGGACGAAGTCGAACATGGTCTTCGAGTGGGAGCGGGAGCAGGCGTGGGATCACGGCGACAGCCGCAATCGGGGGGTGCAGCATGACCAGTGGGTGAAGTCGCCGGAGGGTTACACCCTGCGACTCATCGAATACGAGGATCCGGAGACCGGGAACCGGTTCCAGTACCTGACCAACGAGCCGGACCTGCCGCCTGGGGTGTTGGCGGAGCTGTACCGTCGGCGGTGGGAGGTCGAGAAGGTGTTCGACGAGATCAAGAACAAGCTCGCGGAGAAGAAAGCATGGGCCAGTAGCCAGGAGGCCCGAACGATCCAGGGGCGTTTCGTGGCCGTGACGGAGAATTTACTGCTCCTGTACGAACGCCGACTCGAACGTGAGCACGGGATCCAGAACGTGGCGGAGGACCGGAGGCGCGAGCAGCGTCAAGGGTTAGCCGCCGCCATGGCCCGTGCGGCAGGGCGGGCGGTGTCGCTCGTCTTGCTGAAGGCCAGGAAGGCGACGCAACGCAGCGTGAAGTTCATCCGGTGGCTCCAGGGGGAGCTGCTACACAACCTCGCGGAAGCCGCCGCCGTGACTCGCCTGAGGCAACTCTATGCCACCCTGTGAGTTGGATAATCGGACACCGTTGGGTCGCAGGCAGTTCACGGGCAAGCCCGGTGCGCCCGTGATTATCAATCAGCGGGAAAGCGGAGTCGAACATCGGCACGCCGATGGGCGCGATGACGAGAACTTGGCTTTGTTGCGGAAGATAGGAAGCGGAGGCCAGCGCGCCGCAGGGCTGGTCGCATTTGCCAGGGCTGGGAGGGCATTTGGAATGCTCCTTTGAGCAGCACTCCTGTTTGCCGAGCAGCCCCGACGCATCAATCAGGCAGCACGAAACCGCCGGCAACCAAACGAGCGCCAGCACCAACGCAACCGCTGCCTTGATCCGCTGCACGGAGAATGCAATACCACGGAGGCAGGGCCGGGGCAATGCACGAGATTCGCGGCTATGTGAGAGTTCCACTGTGATTGTCTTGCTCATTTCCATTTCAACAACCGCAGCGCGTTCGCGATGACGACGAGCGTTGCGCCGGTGTCCGCCAGAATCGCCAGCCAGAGGCTTGTATGCCCGGACAAGGCGAGCACGAGGAAGACGGTTTTCACGCCGAGCGCGAGGGCGATGTTCGCCTGAATGATGCGTACGGTGCGATGGCCTAGCTGAACGGCCTCGGCGACTTTGCTCAAATCATCCTGCATCAGCGCGATGTCCGCCGCTTCGATCGCCGTGTCTGTTCCCGCGCCGCCCATGGCGATGCCGACGCTCGCTGCGGCCATCGCGGGCGCGTCGTTCACGCCGTCGCCGATCATGCCGACGTGTTTGTGTTGCGCGAGCAGTTCGCGGACGCGCTCAATCTTTTGGTCGGGCAGCAAATCTCCCTTCGCCTCGTCAATGCCGACCTGTTTGGAAATCGCGTCCACCGTCCGCTGATTGTCGCCGCTCAACATGACGACTTTTTCCACTCCGGCGGCGTGAAGGGCTTTGATGGCTTCAGCGGCGTTGGGGCGAACCGTGTCGGCGACTGTCAGAATTCCCAGCACCTCCCCGTTGCAGCCTTCGTGCGGTTTATGGCCGACGATGACGACGGACATCGCCCCGGCTTCCAGTTCGCGTAGCTTGTTTTCGAGTTCGTCCGAGCAAACGGCGGATTCGTGCGCGAAGCGGTGATTGCCGACGAAATAGAGATGCCCGTCAATTTGCGCCTCCGCGCCCCGTCCCGTTTTGGACTGGTACTTCTCGCTGCGCGGGAATTGAACCTTCTTTCCCTCCGCATACTTCACGACGGCCACGGCGAGTGGATGTTCCGAGTGCGTGTCAATTGCGGCGGCGATGCGCAAAATTTCTTCCTCGGATTTCCCGTTCCACGGAATCACCTGTTGAACGCGCGGCTTGCCTTCCGTGATCGTTCCGGTCTTGTCCACTGCAAGCGCCTTCAGCTTGCCGATTTCTTCGAGGAACACTCCGCCTTTGATGAGCACGCCGCGCCCCGCCATCGCGGTCAGGCCGGAGACAATCGAAACCGGCGTGGAAATCACCAGCGCACACGGACAGGCGATGACGAGCAGCACGAGTGCGCGATACGTCCACTCCAGCCATGCACCATTGAAAAGCAATGGACCGGACAAAAGGACGAGAATGGCGACGAGGAAAACCCCCGGGGTGTAAATCCTGGCGAACCGGTCCACGAATCGCTGCGAGGGCGCCTTCTGACTCTGCGCTTCGCCAACGAGCTTGACAATTCTCGCCAACGTGGTGTCGGTCGAAGTCCTAGTCACTTTGACTTCAAGCGAGCCTTCGCCGTTGATTGATCCCGCGAACACAATGTCGCCGGATTTCTTCTCCACCGGCATGGATTCGCCAGTGATGGGAGCTTGATTGATGGCGGATTCACCGGAAATGACCACGCCATCCAGCGGCACGCGCGCTCCCGATTTGACGATGAGGATTTCCTCCAGTTTGACTTCCTCAACCCGAATCTCCTGAATCTTGTCGCCGTGTCTGACCAGCGCGGTATCAGGCGTGAGTTCGAGCAGAGACTGAATGGCCCGGCGGGCGCGACCCACGCTGAATCCTTCAAGAAGTTCAGACAGCGCGAACAAGAACACGACCGCTGCCGCCTCCGTCCATTCCCCGATGCACGCCGCGCCGATCACCGCGACGCTCATCAGCACATTCATATCGAGCGAGACATGGCGAAGAGCGCGAATCGCCTTCGGAAAAATAAACCAGCCTCCAGCAAGGATGGCGATGACGGCAGCGGCGGCCTTTCCGTAAGGCGCAAAAAGATTCTGCCACTGAAACAGGAGCGACGCGGCCGTGAGGATGCCGGAGACAATCACCAACATCAGATGGACGCGGCTTGCATCTGCGCTGTGTTCATCTTCGGTTTGGCTTCCATCCATCGTGGAAGCCTTCAATCCCGCCGTGCCGATGGCTTGAATCAACTGTTCGGGCGTGACGCGATGATCGTGATGAATCGTCGCTATGCCCCCCATGAGGTCCACCTCAATTTCGCCCACCCCGGCGAGCGGTTTCAGCACGCGCTCAATCGCGGCGATTTCGTCGGGGCAATCCATCCCCGCCACGCGCAAGGTGGTTCCCGATCTTCCGTCCGACGCGGACGCGGGAACGGACGCGGTGGGAACGTCCCTTTTCGGTCCGCATCCGCGACTGTCGCATTCTTCAGTCATGGTTCGTCACCTGGTTCTGGCCGACGTGCGGTGCTTGGGAAGCCGGGTCGTTTGTCAATTTGCTGGGTTGCTGGTGCTGGTGACGTCGCTCGTGCCGCACTTTCGCCTCGTGCCACAGCCAGAGGTAATCCGCGACCATCAAACCCATCGAAGCGACGGCGATCCCGATCACTAACAGCCAATCTCGGCGTCGTCTCTTGCGTTGCCGCTCGACGTTCCTGGCCACGCGTTCCGAGCGTTTGGCAGCGACCTGCGGTGACTTCCATCGACTCAAGTTCCTCCTCCGTGGTCAACTTATGCGGAGTCTCACGACGTTGCCGATAGCTGGACGCGAGCGCACCGTAGGTGCAGCGGCGGGCCTGGCTGTGAACACCGCGGCGGTCCGCCGCACCGCGCCGATGAGCCCTGATGTTGTCGAAGGTGTCATGAGCGTGTCCTTAGGGCTTTCCCGCCGCGCGACGACCGTCGTCCTCGCGGCGGGCGTGTTCACGGGTCAGTGGTCGCAGATACAGCCGTACTCGGCTCGTTTGCATTCGGCACAGATCTGCATGTCCAGTTTGAACCTCAGATTCAGGGGTTTGGCCTCGGCTGTTTGTCTGAACTGTACGACGACATTGTAGCCTTCGCCCTCGGGTAGTTTCGTTTTGCTTACCAGCGAGTCGCCCTTTTTCTCGAACTGGAGCGTCGACTTGCCACTCTTCGCGTCGGCGATGACGGTCACGCTTTGGGTCGTGGCGGCTACCGGCTTCATTTCTTCGCTGTAAAAGTTGATGGAGACGGTGCGATCCTTCTCCACCACGAATTCGGCGTGCGGTTCGGTCTTGTCGAGCAGACGTCCGCCCTTTGGGGTGGCCTTGTGGGCATGGTCGTGCTTTTCGGCGGCGTTGGCGGTGAATAGCCCGACGCACAAGGCGGCGGCCAATGAGAGGATACGGAGGTTTGTTTTCATATATCGTTCGGTTCTTTCAGTTTGTGGTTATGGTTTTGAGGTGCGGGAACAAAATGATGGCCGCGCCCGCCAGACAGACGATCGCGCCGAGAACATCCCAGCGATCGGGCGATTGCCCTTCCACCAGGTTGAGCCACGCAAGCGAGGCGGCGATATAGATTCCGCCATACGCCGCGTAGGTGCGGCCCGCGGCGGTGGGATGCAACGTCAGCAGCCACGCGAACAGCGCAAGGCTTGCCACGCCTGGCACGAGCCAGAGGGGCGACTTCTTCAGGGACAGCCAGAGGTAGACCGTGTAGCAGCCGAAGATTTCGGCCAGGGCCGTTACTGCGAATAGTCCGATGGCGCTGAGATAGACGTTCATGCGTGGTCATGAAGCTGTCGCGGCGTCAGGAGACGGCCCCTCTTCCCTGAAGGACGATTCAGTTGGCAGGTCGTAAGCAGGTTTCTTCATTCCTTCCAACCACTCGTAGAGCGTCGGAAGCAATACGAGCGTGAGGAAAGTGGAACTTAGGATGCCGCCAATGACGACGGTGGCGAGGGGGCGCTGCACTTCAGCGCCTGCGCCGCTGGCGATGGCCATTGGGACGAAGCCGAGCGAGGCCACGAGCGCCGTCATGAGTTTGGGGCGCAGTCGCAGGAGCGATCCGTCCCAGACAGCCGTGCGCAGATCCGCGCCACGCTCGCGCAACTGGTTGAAGAACGTGATGATCATCAGCCCATTCAACACCGCGATGCCGCTCAACGCGATGAATCCGACGCCCGCCGAAATGCTGAAGGGCAGATCACGCGCCCAGAGCGCGAACACGCCGCCCGTTACCGCCAGCGGCACGGCGAGAAAAACGAGCAGCGATTGACGGAGACTTTGCAGCGCCATGAAGATGAGCAAGAAAATGAGCGCCATCGCCCCCGGGACGACGATGGTCAGGCGTTGGCGAGCTTCCTGCAGATTCTTGAACTGCCCGCCGAACTCAATGGTGTAGCCCTCGGGCAGGTTGATCTGCTGGGCGATCTTTCGCTGCGCTTCGAGGACGAAGCTCTCCACGTCGCGCCCGCGCAGGTTCACCATGATGGCCGCGCGACGTTGACTGTATTCACGTGCGATGGCGGCGACCTGCTCAACCACCTTGAAATCGGCCACCTGACCCAGTGTAAGCAAGCCGCCGTCGTCCACCCGCACCGGCAGACGATTCAGGTCGTCAATCTTCTCGCGAAGTTCCTCGCTCAGACGCACCACGATGTCGAAGCGGCGGTTGCCCTCGATAAGCTTGCCGACCTCCTGCCCGGCCAGGGCGGTGCCGACCACGCGGTTCAATTCGGCGGCGTGCAGGTTGTATTTGCTCATGGCCTCGCGTTTGGGGACGATCTCCAGGAGGGGCGACTTGCCGAGTGCGTCAAACTCCACGTCCGCCGCGCCGGGAACCGTTTCGAGTACTTCGCGAATCTCGGACGCAATCCGTTCGATGATAGCGAAATCCTCGCCGAAGACCTTCACCGCGATGTCCGCGCGCGTGCCTTCAAGAATCTCATTGAAGCGCATTTCAATCGGCTGGCTGAACAGGTGACCTTCGCCGGGGATGTGCTTGCCAAGCTCCTCGGTCATCAGGTTGGCGAGGGCTTCCTTGCTGATCGGCCTGCCGCCCACCTTGCGCCATTTTTCAATGGGATTGAACATGATGTAGGTGTCGGCGACGTTGACGCCCATCGGGTCACTCGCGATTTCCGCCGTGCCCAGGCGGCTGAAGGTGTACGACACCTCGGGGAACTTCTCCATGAGCAGCTTCTCGCCTTGCTTCTGCATCTCCACGCTAGCGTCAATGCCGATGCTCGTGGTGCGGATCATGTGCGTGGCAAATGAACCTTCATCCAACTGCGGTACGAACTCGGCGCCCAGCCGGTTGAAGACCGCGACGGCGAGAATGAACAGGCCCAGCGCCGCACCCATCACCACCCAGCGGAAGCGCAGGGCAAAGCGGAGGATGGGTGTGTAAGCGATCTTCGCCCAGGAGACGAGAAAGCTGTCCTTCTCCTCAATGTTTCCCCCTAGCAGATAGGAACAGAGCGCCGGCATAAGCGTGAGTGCCAGCGCCATTGAACCAACCAGCGCGAAGATGACGGTGATCGCCATCGGCCTGAACATTTTTCCCTCGATGCCGGTGAGCGCGAGGATCGGGAAATACACCACTGTGATGATGCACACGCCGAAAAACATCGGGCTCGCGACCTCCTTCGCGGACACAAGCACCTCGTGGGCGCGTTCGATGGCCGTCAGGCGGCGCTTGAGCTGGTGCTGTTTTTCTGCGAGGTGGCGAATGATGTTTTCCACCATCACCACCGCGCCATCCACGATGAGTCCGAAGTCAATCGCGCCCAGGCTCATCAAGTTGCCGCTCACCTTTCCCTGCACCATTCCGGTCATGGCGAATAGCAGCGACAGCGGAATGGCGAGCGCGACAATGAACGCCGCGCGCCAATTGCCCAGCATTACCAGCAGCACCACCACGACGAGGATCGCGCCTTCGAACAAACTGGTCTCGACGGTGCGAATGGTGCGGTCTACCAGCACCGTGCGGTCATAGACCGGGATGATCTCCACGCCCGCCGGGAGCTTCGGCTGAATTTCCTTGAGCTTCGCATCCACTGCCTTGGCCACAAGACGGCTGTTCTCGCCGGCCAGCATCAAGGCCGAACCCAGCACGGCTTCCTCGCCTTTGTAAGTGCCCGTGCCGGTTCGAACGGCCTTGCCGATGCTCACCTCAGCCACATCTTTGACGCGCAAGGGTGTGGCGCGCGAACCGAATTTGAGCGGCAGCAGTTCGATTTCCTCCATGGTCTGAACCCGGCCCGCCGCGCGCACGGTCAACGTTTCGCCGCCGAGCTGAATCACACTGCCTCCGGCATTCTCCACGTTCTCGCCGACGGCCGCAGCGATTTCGCTGAACGACATGCCAACGCTCTTTAGCTTGTCGTGGTTCGGCTGAATGACGATCTGCTTCTCGTAACCGCCTGTGGTGTTGACCTCCGCCAGGCCGGGCGTCGAGCGCAGGCGTGGCTTGACGACGTAATCGTGGACGAGCTTTAACTCCATCAGTTGCGCCTCACGCGTGGGGGGCTTGTTCGTCGAGTCGGCGGAATATTCGACGACGTAGTAGAAGATCTCCCCGAGACCTGTGCTGATGGGCGCAAGCCTGGGCGTCAGACCCGGCGGCAGTTCATCCACGACTGTCTGCAATCGTTCGCTAACCAACTGGCGCGAGCGGTAGAGGTCCGTGCCGTCCTCGAAGATGAGGTTCACCTGCGAGAGTCCGAACTTGGAGAGCGAGCGCAACTCGGTGAGGCCAGGAATACCGGCCATCTCGTTTTCGATGGGAAAGGTGACGAGCTTTTCGGTTTCCTCCGGCGCGAGCGCGGGAACGGCGGTGTTGATCTGGACCTGGACGTTGGTGATGTCCGGAACGGCGTCAATCGGCAGGCGCAAGGCGGAGTAGACGCCGATGCCGATGAGGACGACGGTGGCGAGCAGCACGAACACGCGCTGGCGAACGGAGAATTCAAGAAGGCGGTCTAGCATAACAGTCAGTGGGAGTGGCCGCCGCCTTTAGTGGCGCGAAGCTCGATGAGCCAGAGGCTTTGCACGGGCTTGGTCACCACCTGGTCACCGGCCAGCAGGCCGTCGGTGATTTCCACCCAGCCGTCGGCCTCCGAGCCGGCCTTGACCGGGGTGCGGAAGTAGGCGTCGCCGTTGACGGCGTAGACGAACGAGCCTTCGGATGTGCGGAGCAGCGCCGATTGAGGGATCACCGGCACAGCTTCCTCGCGCGGAAGGTTGATACGGGCCGGAATGAACCCACCGGGCTTAAGTGCCGCTGTGGCGTTGGATGCGCCAACGACGACTTCTGATTCACCGAGTGCCAAAGCCTTCTGGACCGCGAGCACGATTCCCCCCAGCGATGCGTTCGTGCTCATGAGCAGTTCCACCGGCTGACCGGCCTTCAAAACGGCAGCGGTGGTGGTTGACACGAAACCCGAGCCATGCACGTCGCAGCCCGTATGGTCTTCAGGATTGAGCAGGTGATGATGCTTCTCGCCAAAGATCTGCAGGGTGATGCGAATCTGGTTTGGCAACTTGCGGTCGGTCACGTCGGTGACTTCGACCCCGAGCAACTTCTTGGTCTCTTCGGTCACGATCACGCCTTTGCCGGCCTTGAACGAAGCGCCAGACGGCGATTCCTCGCCGTGGCCGTGCCCCTCGTCCTTGGCGTGGCCCGCTTCCTTGCCGTGGTCGTCGCCCTCTTTGCGACTGCAACCCATGAGCAATGAGCCTGCGATCAACAGGGTGTGGAGAAATGCGACGGAGCGAAGCGCCTTCATTTCTTCTCCTCGGTCGGGGTGATTTGCGAGAGCGGCAACGGCAAGCCGGTAAGCAGTTCCAGCTGCGCCGCCGCTTCGAGCGCCTCTCGTTTGGTGTCGAGCAATCCTTCCACTGCGTCGAGGTATTGCTTCTGCAATTCGACATAAGTGGAGATGGGCACTGCGCCGAGGCGGTAATGACGGTCGGCGACCTCGGCCGCCTCCCGGAAATGCTGCACGGAGTCGGGACGCCACTTCGCCATCTCGCGCAGCTTTGTCTCGTAGGTCAGCGCGGCTTCGAGGACTTGGCGCTGAACCTCCCGCTCGGTAACGTTGAGCGAAACTTCCGCCTGCATCTGGCGAGCAGCCGCTGCTTCAATGTTGCCCTTGTTCCGATTCCACAGTGGCAGCGGGAGCGAAATGACCACGCCCAGGATGCGCTGTTCCTCGGATCCTGCCGTCTGCTCCGAGTAACTTGGCCCGACGCTGATCGTTGGGAAGCGCTCGTTCCGGGCGAGATTCACGCGGAAGCCCTGCTGGGTTAATTCCACGGCGCGCGCCCTCAGCTCGAAGTTGTTGGTCCGTGCCAGAGTTAGGAGCGAATTGCGATCTTGGGGCGGTGGGCGGAAGGAGAGGTTCGCCTGGCTCATGGCTAGACGCGTATCGGGTGAAACGCCGCGAAGCTGGTTCAGCTCCAGCAACGCTGCTTGCGTGGCCAACGTCGCCTCGCTGGCCTTGCGCTGCGCGTTCAACTCCGTTGCTTCGATGACCCGCGTTTCGAGCAGCGGCGTCAGGCCCGCGGGATCGCGCTGCACGAGCACTTCGCGCAATGCCTTGAACCGCTCGGCTACTTCCATCGCCGCGGCGGACTTCTCCTGTGCGGCGAACAGTCCGTAAGCCACCGTCCGCACGCGGCCGGCAAGCGCGATCTTGAATCGCTCGTAACCCAGTTTTGCGAGTTCGATGTCGTGGTTCGCGATGGCTTTGCGCAGGCCGATGCGCCCCGGCCACTCGAATGGCTGTACCACGGACACCGACCACGCAACGCCTTCCGCGCTCAAGCCGCCAAACTTCTGCGCGTTGTGTCCTACGTCGCCACTGAGTTGTGGGTTGGCGAGCAGTCCGGCGGTTCGGCGACCGGCCTTGGCGGCGACAATCTCCGCCTCATAGAACTTGAGTTCCGGATTGCTCAACAAAGCCTCGGCGACCAAACCGTCGAGGGTAACGGCACTGTTGGTGGCGACCGAGGAGCGCGGAGACTCTTGTCCGCACGTGGTAGACGCCGCCAAAGCCAGGGCGAGGGTCGCAAGGATCAGTTTACGGGATTGGTTAACGTTTGCGGGAGACGATTTCATGTTGAAATGATGCAGGCATAGCAGGGAGTGGGGGCCGGCCCGGAAAGGGCCACCGAGCACGGTCGTGCAACCGGGTGTGAAGAGACCTGAAAGGCCCTCAGCTAACGTGAGGGTGGTTCAGGAAGCCGACGAAGGGGCGCGGACAGGAAGAGCCGTGCGAAGGGAAAACTGCCAACCAACCCGTAACTCCGGGGGAGCCGCGGTGAGGATGCCGAGGCAGACTTGCGCGGGGAGCGGCAAGACCAAGACGACCGAGGTTTCGATCGGAGCAACCAATCCAAGGGTACTTAGTACGAGAGGCTGCTGACGGTTTGATTGGTATTTGGCGGACTCAACCGCGCAGCAACCTCCGTCCTGGCAAGGTTCCCCGGAGTCATGCGAGGAGTGCGTCTCCTCGACGGAGCATCGGAAGAACTCGAACCCAGGCAGATTCGAGAGCGAGCAGTGCGAAGCAAGCGGCAGCCAGGCGAACGCCAAGGCTGCTGCGATAATGGCTCTGATTGCCCGCACCGGCAACATTTGTACCAATACATCGCATTCCGCAACCTGAATTTCAACTCAAGGCGGTAGATCCCCCGATCGATTGGGTCCGAATCACCCGGAAGAAGGAAAATCGCTGTTTCGACTGCCACGGCGTCACGTGGGTTTCGTCGGCCTGCTCGACCAACCTAAAGCCCGCGCCCAAAACCTGTTGCAGGCTCTCCGCGTCGTACCGGGCAACGGGCAATCCGCAGCACTCCTCGGGTCCGTCGACGGCGAACGTGCCGATGATCGCTTGGGCTCCCACCGGAAGCGCGCACTTCAATCCATCGACATAACCCCGTTGGTCCACGGGGTCGGTTAGAAAATGAAAGACGGCTCGATCGTGCCACAGCCGAAACGGTCGACCGGCCTGGAAGCTCGTGACGTCGGCTTCGATCCAGGTGACCTGAGCCGCACGAGCCCCCAATCGCTTCCGGGCCTGCTCCAGCGCCGCACCTGAGATGTCCAGCACCGTCAGGTCACTGAACCCCGCGTCCTGCAGGCAATCGATGAGCAGCGAGGTCCCACCGCCGATATCCACGATCGGTTCGCCCTTCGACACGCCCGCCGCCTCGATCAGGCGAAGGGAGATCGCAGGCTTGGCTTGAAACCAGCTGATGTCTTCCTGGCCCTTGGTTTCGTAAACCCGATTCCAGTGCTCTTTGCGATTCATCCTGCATTCTCCTCAGCGGGAATCGACCCCGAGACCGCTGGGTTCCTGGCCTGCCACGCCAACACCAGCGCTTTCAACAACCGAAGCGATTCGACGCTCCCATCGCCTTCCCCCTTTTCGAAGTCCCCCTCCTCGACTCCCATGCGATTCGTGATGTGGGCGAAGCAAATGACCGACCGGCGTTTCGCCTCCGCCATGGCGTATAGGGACGCCGCCTCCATCTCGACCGCCAGGATGCCGCGAGCGCGAGCCGACTCAATGGCGGCTGCGGTTTCACGGAATGGCGCATCCGTCGTCCAAGCCGCGCCCGCCTCGACTGGAAGACCTGAACTGCGGAGAGCGCCATCGCAGAACGTGCGCAGTTCGGGTTGCAGGCGAGCGTAGGTGGCTGGCGGCAGGTAATGATGACTCGTGCCCTCGTCGCGCAGCGCGTGGTCGATCAGGATGAAGTAGGGGGGTGGGCGGACCGCCACGATCTGACCGGCGGACGTAATGCTGACGAGCAACTCGCAGCCGGAAGCGAACATTTCCTCGGCGATCAGGACCGCGAAAGAACCGCCGACCGCACAGCCGACGACTCCACAGGTCACCCCGCCCACGGCGAATTCGTGAAGCGTGGTGTGATAGCAGGCCCAAGCCGGGCTGGTCGTCGCCAGTCCATGCCCGCACAGGTAGCGGACAACGTCGCCATCGGGGTCCAGGAGGCAAACGGGCGGAATGCGCCCTTCGGGCACGCGTTTTTGGCGACGGGCCTCCCGAAGGAGGTTCTCCGGGGTGAACACGGGCTCAGCCCCAAAGTCCTTCTCCAACGTCAACGGACTCTTCCCGTTCGCCGTGCTATCCCCGTTCATCGCTGTTCGCAGGCTACATGCCTCATGCTCGGCACCTTCATCAGGGCGCTTTCCTCGCGCTCCTCGGATCTTCGGCCGGGATCACGTAGTTGGTGATCCAAGGCCCGATGCCATGAAACTGGACGATCGTTTCGCCTTCAGTCCAAACGGCATGTTTCATCCCAGGAGGCCAGACCCCGAAGGTGCCGGCGGGCAAAATGTGGGCATTCGAGAATGCCTTGGGCAAGGCGGGGCAATGCACAAAGGGTCGCCATCCCAGCGGGACGGCGACCCTCCGATTCGATCTGCGGACAACCTCAGTGCTTCTCCATGCCTTTGGTGGGCTTGCCTTCCTTCGAGCTCGAGCAGCAGAACACGGAGCCGTCACCGCAACCTGAGCAGGTGTGCGACACTTTGTCGGTCTTTGCCTTGCCGTGGCCCACGGTTTCGATTGTCGAATTGCACCCGGTGCACAGGTGTTTGGCGGTCATCGTCGGGATATCCCGTCCCTTGGACTTCGAGACCGTGTGCATCATCACCGTCTGGCACTTGCTGCAGACCATGACGAACTTGTCGCCCGATTTCAGGTTCTCCAGGTCGCCGTAGGTGGCCACCTTCGACAGGCTCTGAAGCCGCTCGGCGCCTTTCTGAGCAGCCTGAGCGGCGATCCCGGAAAGCCCGAGGACGAGGAGGGCTGCGGCCCAGATGTGGAGGATGGTTCGACGTGTGGTATTCATTCTGTTCCGTGGGGGGTTGGTTGGTGAGGAGGTTCTGATGGACCTCTTGGATTCCAATGGGTGATACGCCCGTCGAGTGCAAAACCCTCAGGAAATCACTGTCCGCCCTCCCCGGTTGTGGCGACACTCGTGGATCCCGGTTTGCCCCACGTAGGCTTACTACTGCCTCAACAATCGGTAGAACCGCTGTCCGATCGGCTCGGCGATCCGCACGGTCCAGCGTTGACCGAAGACGACCGGAACCTCCGCGACGGGCCCCCACGGCGAGCCGACGGTTTTGGCGGAGACTTGCAGCCGCCAGTTCTCCGCGGATTCTGGCCACGAAAGAATGACATCTCCACCAGCGCGTTCGATGGCGAGTGCGGGTGGCCCCAGGATCTCGAAGTTCTGCATCATCCCCGAGTCTTCGTGCTCCAGGTTGTGGCAGTGATGGACGAATACTCCCGGGTACGAATCGAATCGCATCAAGACGCGGACTGTTTCGCGAGGGTTCACCAACACCGTGTCCCTCCATCCTCGGTCTTCCGCAGGCAGAACCGCCGTCGTGCTGCGGCTCAACACCTGACCCAGCCCGCCATGGGCATGCATGGGATGTGGTTCGGTGCCCGTGTTGCGGTATTCCCAGATTTCTACGTCCCCGAACGGAACGGTGAACTCCACTCGCTCCATGTCGAATAGCCTTCCGTTGATCGTGTGAACCATGCCCGACATGGCGAGAGTGAAGACCCGAGTGCGAGTCGCATGCGTCTCCGACAGCGCCTCGATCGGCGGGAGGACCGCCGGCACCTTGGCGTTGCCTGTCGTCGTCGAATCGACGTAGAAGCGGATCAGGTCCATTGCCGAGCCCTGGGCTGAGCCACCCATCATCCCGCCGCCGATCGCAAACGGCAGGCTCACCAGGAGAAGGGAGGTGCCGACCTCAGAGTTCGAGAAGTCCACGAGGACCTCGGTGCGTTGACCGGGCGCGAGCATGAGCGACCTGACCTCCGCAGGTGTCGGCAGCAACCCGCCGTCCGTTGCGAGGACCCTGAAAGGTTGGCCATCCGCAAACCCCACCTTGCAGATCCGTGCATTGCTGCCGTTGAGCAACCGGAACCGATACAGCCCCCGGTCCACCGACAGCCAGGCATCGGAAGTCCCGTTCACCAGCATGACGTCGCCGACGTAGCCCGACATCTGGTCCATCATCGATGCCGCGTAGACTAATTGCCGCTGAGCGTTCACGCGCTTGTCAGTCAAAACCAAAGGGACGTCGTGGTCCCCTGTCGGCAAGCCGAGTTCACTCTCGGCTGGATCCTCGATCAGGAAGAGCCCGGCGACGCCCCGATAGGCTTGCTCGGCGGTCAATTCGTCCGTATGGGAGTGGTACCAACAGGTGGCCGCCCGCTGAAGGACGCGGAAACGGACGTCGTAGTCTTGTCCGGTCTCAACCTGGTCCCGCGGGTGCCCATCCATGCGTTCGGGAGCGAGGAGTCCGTGCCAGTGCAGGACGAGCGGTTGGTCGAGCTGGTTCTGGATGCGCGCCGCTACAGCCAGCCATCGCGTCGGCCGAGTCGACGCCGTTCTGGGCGGAGGTCGACCTGGCTAGATTGCGAGTCGAGCGAGTCCGCGATTTCGGTCAGGTCTATCTCGGTTTGAGTCTCTGGCGGCGCCTGGGATTGCATACGGTCCTGCGCCAAGTTCTGCCTCCTGGGCAGGAGGACGCTCCGTGGGATCTGACGGCGTGCATTCTCACGCTGGCGAGATTCTGCGGACAGAATAGCGAGTTGGAGGTGGCCGAGCGATGGTTCGCCCAAAGCGCCCTCGATGATTTGCTGGGCGTGGCTTCGACCCAGGTGAACGACGCGCGCCTGTATCGCGGGCTCGATGCCATCCTTCCGCACAAGGATGAGCTCTGCCAACACCTGCAAAGGCGCTACGAAAGCCTGTTCGGGGTACGGTTCGAGTTTCTTCTCTATGACGTCACCAGCACCTACTTCGAGGGCCAGGCCAAAGGAAACGAGAAGGCGGCCCGTGGATACAGTCGGGACCAACGCTCGGACTGCAAGCAGATCAACATCGGCTTGGTGGTGACGCCCGAGGGGCTCCCCGTCGGCTACGAGGTGTTCGCAGATGCGTTCCGGATCTCGAAGAGCGATTTGTATCTGAGGCCGGTGTTCCACCAGAAGACCGAGCGGGTGGACGCGCACATCCTGGTTTGCTTTCTGAGCCTCGTGCTGTGGCGGACGCTGGAGAACTGGATGAGATGCCGCGGACTGGGGACGTGTGCCCGACAGTTGATTGAGGAGGTGGCGACAGTTCGGCGGGTCGACATGGTGTTGCCGATGCGAGCGCAGGCGCAGGAGTCGTCCACGGAGGTGCGGTTGCGTGTGGTCACCCGCCCCGAACCGCGGGCGGCGTAACTTCTAAGCCGACTGTGGCTCGAATTGCCGACCGCCCCGAGGCGAATTGAAAATGTAGTGGCAAAAAACGGGGAAAAATCTTTGTAACGCCCTGCAAATCAAGCCGGGCTCTTCAAGGACTGACGAACTTGGGCTAAATCTGGCCCACCAGCTCCGACCATGCCTCGACGGAATCGACGATGTCCCGATTGCGTCCTCCTCGACGGCGGCGACGCTCATCGCAGCGCCATCAAGGTCGCCCGGTCCACTTCGAGGTCGGCGAGATCGTACGGGCGAATCGCACCTTTCGAAGCGAGGAACTCTTCGGTCTGCCATCGATCTAGGCCGAGCAACTGTCCTACCTCATAACGGCTCAACTGGTCGTGACGGTGGGCGTCGACCACGAGCGCTTCTAATAGCGCACGGTCGAGAATGGGGCAGGCCGGAACCTCTAGGGCACTTTCCCCGGGGAGGTGCAGAGGCCTTTCCATAGCGTGTCAACAGAGCGGTTGCAGAGCGTTCAGGGAGCAGTGCCGGAGTTTTGAACGAGTTGTTGGAGGCGAGGGTCGGAATCGAACCGACGAATGGGGCTTTTGCAGAGCCCTGCCTTACCACTTGGCTACCCCGCCGAAAACGGACCGACAGTGTTCCGGACCTCCCCCCAGGGTGGCAAGGGCCAAGTTTGAATCGGCCAACCCTCCATCCGCGCCCCTGACACCGCCCGCCGGCTAACCATCATTCTTGCCGCAACAGGCCCTCGATAACGCCTCAACTCCAGTGGCCGGCCAACGGGATGGACGCCCGGAGGGGCGCTCGCTGATCGTTGATATCAGGCCATCCCGCCCGGGAGACGACCGCAGGGGCGTCCGGGGATCCCGTTGCCACGTCGCCTGCCGGGCGGTCGGCTCGTCCGGGTTCAGGTCGTCCGGCCACGCCGCCTACACCGTGCCCGGTGCGGGCGGGCCAACCGCGCGAGGGCGCTTCAGAGCCGTGCGAACTGCGGGATCTTCAGGAGTTCCCCGTGCTTCATCGCGGACTGGTGGGCGACGATGCCGGAGACGGTGAGGTTCAGGGCCTGGTCGATGCCGATGAGCGGGGGCCGATTCTCGAGCACGGCGTGGACGAACTCGTTCATCAACTGGCCGTGGGATCCGCCGTGGCCTCCGGGTGCGACACCGGGGGGCAGCGGCGGCAGATCCAGGGCCGGCAGCGCCTTGTGCACGCCCTGGAAGTTCATGCCGGTCATGGACCCCTTCTCACCGCGGACCCGACCCACTTCGCCTTCGAAGCCGGGGGTGTCCCAACTGACCGCCATGCGGGCCATGCCGCCCTCGGAGGTCCGGAAGAGGGCGATCTCGGTGCCGAACGGGTTCTTGTAACGGTTGTTGGCGGCCTGGAGATGGGGGATGGAACTGGGCAGGCCCATGCAACTGACCTCGGTGAAGCTGCCTCCGGTGATCGAGACGTGGTAGGCGTTCGAATGGGTGGGATAGAACTGGGGCGGCAGGCCGACGCGCCAATCCTCGAAGGACGGGATGGGCTCGGCCATGTAGTGGTAGTACTCGCCCTCGCTGTAGATCATCCGGCCGAATCCCCCGGCGCGGTAGATGGTGCGCATGGCGTGGTTCTCGTGGTGGAACGCGGAGGTCTCGAAGAGCATGTAGGTCCTGCCGCTGCTTTTCACCGCCTCATAGAGGGCGTGGGCTTCGTCGAGGGAACCGAACACCGCGGGAACGGCGCAGGCCACGTGCTTTCCGCGCTTCAACGCGGCGATGCAGTGCCGGGCGTGCCGCGGCGCGTCGGTCGCGACGAAGATCGCCTCCAGGCTGTCGTCGTCGACCATGGCCTCAAGCGATTCGTAGGTCTTCTCGCACCGGCAGGCCCGGGCCAGTCCGGCCCGTCGCTCGGGGATGAGATCGGTGACGGCGGCGACGTGGACGTTGGGGTGGTCCTGGAAACCGAAGGCGGCTCCGAACTGGCAGACGCCGAACCCGGCGATTCCCACGCGGATCCGGCGGTCGGACACCGGCTTCCAGGTCGCTTTGGAACGTTCGGCGGTCTTGACACCCGCGGTGCCGAGGATGCGTTCGTCCGGGGTGTCCTGGGCGGCGGCGACGGCGGTGGAGCCTCCGATGAGGGAGAGCCACGCGGCGCCTGCGCCTGTGGCGGCGGAGGTGCGGCCGAGGAAGTCGCGGCGGGTGAGGCCGCGGGTGGTTGGGTGGTTCGCGGAATGGGGGGTGGCTGGGTTCATGGCGGTTGTCCGTGGAAAGCAGGTGCGCGGGACGAGGAACCCCGACCGCGAAGCGCACGTCGGGGCCGAGGTCCGAGGGGACGGCCGGGTCACGCGCCGGTGCGGTGGAGGATCCCGGGGAGTTTTCTCACTCCGATCGGGGCGATGTCCACCGGCGAATCCGCGGCAAGGCCGGTGTCGTCGGGGCGGTGGGCGCGGGGAAGCGGGGAGCGGGCTCCGGCTTTGGTCGGATTCCGGTCCGAGCCGGTGTTCCGCATGCTGTTCCCATGCGGAGTTGCGTCGTCCGTGCTTCATCATGACCTGGTTGATCTCGTTGGGCACAGCCCTGCTCATGGCGGTTCTTGGGGCGTTTGCGATGGGGATGCTGGCGGACCGCTGGACGGTGTGGTTCCGGGTGACGAGCGCCGAGGGTGCGGCGGGGTACTTCGTATTGCTTTATGGGCTCCTGGGGGCGGTCGGCGGGTTCCTGGTGGGCCTGCTCTGTGCGCGGTACGCGGTTCAGGGAGACGACGCGCGGTTTCTGCATGGGCTTGGGCTGGGCGCGTGCTGGGTGCTTGGGGTGGTCGGGGTGCTGGCGGTGGTCAGTCACACCGTTGCCGATCATCCTCCGAAGCTGGAGGGGAAATCCCTGGTGCTGGACGTGGAAATCCGGACGGCTTCCGGTGCGCCGAAGCCTGCGACCGATGACCTGAAGTCGATGGTCACGCTGGAGAACGGGCTGGGAAAGACCACCAGTTGGACGACGGTGCCATGGGCCCGGGCCCGGGAGGGAGACGGGCATTGGGTGCTGCCGTTCACCCTGGCGCTGAGGTCCAGTTCGGCGCATCGCAAGCTCCTGATCCAGTGGGGCACGAACGACTGGTTGACCGCGTCGATGCCGCTTCGCAGCAAACCGACCCGTGCGGACTTCGAGTGGTCCTCGTGGCTGCCGACTGAGCGCCTGGACCAGCCTCCGCCCGAATCGGCGCCGGGAAGTTCCGGAGCCGTCGAGGTCCGCTATCGGGTCGGACTGGCGGCGCCCAAGCCCACGCCGCCCACGCAGGCGGAGGCGGCGAAGGCGAGGGAGGAAGCGATGGCTGCGGAATGGGCGCGACTGCCGGCGGAAGCCGGGTTGAAGGACCGTTTGCCGTTCACGAGGCATGGTGTGGAGGCGGGGCTGCAGCAGGCGGCGCTGGAGGCCTTCCGTTCGCACCCGATGTTCGATGCGGAGTTCGCGGCGTTGCTGAGGGACGACGATGCGGAGGTTGCGGCGGAGGTCCTGCGGCTTGTGCCGCGGATGCCTGGTTCGGCAAAGCTCCTGATCGAACCCGTGGCGGCCGCAGGGCGGGATGTGCTTCGAAGGCTGGAGGGCACCATCGACACCTCGGAGGCGGCGGACCCAAGCTACGAGTGGGCGGCGGACATTTCCCAGCGGTTTTCCGGCTGGATGGCAGCGGCGATGCACCTGCGCCGCCAGGCGGGGGGGGACTTCAGCGCCGAACTCCGGCCGATCCTTCAGGTGGCCCGAAAGCGCCCGGACAGTCACGCACTCCGCCAGGATGTGGTGCGGGTCGCGTCGTTCTACCTTCGGGAATGGACGGGCGAGGCGCCGTTGCCGACGGATCCCCCGCCCCGCTGAGCATGTTCCCACGCTTTCGCCTTCCCGAGCCCATGGACCGGCTGCCGGACGGGCTGCGACAGCTCCTGGAAGCCGAACTTGCCGACGGCAACACCGTCGTGGAGATCGGTGGACCGCCGGCTCCGCCGGTGGGGATTTCCGTGCGCCTCTCCCGGCCGGTGTCGGCGGCCCGTCGCCGAGACGGCCCCGGATTCACCTTCTTCGATCGGAACAGTTCGCTCTGGTCCGGCGAGTTCACCGATGCGAACCGGCACCACTTCGTTCTCGAGCCGCCGCGCCCGCAGGAACCGGAGCCCGATATGGATGCCATCCGGGCACGCGCCAACCCGGTGAGCCCCCGGCAACCTTCCCAAACCACGACGACCGATTCGGCGACCACCGATCCGGTCGCACGTTTCGCCGCCAGTCGGAGGATGGATTTTCACAAGTGGAAGGAAGGCGAGGGCTACGATCTCGCGGCCATCGAGCAGGCAGCCCCGGACCAGCGGTTCCGGATCCAGGCGATGCTGCTGGCGTCCGGGGTCGACGACTGGCGTGACGTGGAGGCCCTGGCGGCGTTGCGGACGCCCGAGGCGGAAGAGGCGCTGCTGCGGGCCCTCGACGCGCCGCGGGTTGAGGTGCGGCTCGCGGTGCTTCGGTTCGCGCCGCGCAAAGTGACTGCCGAACGCCGGACCGAGGTGCTCGTCACCGCCCTGGAATCGGTCAAGCCGTTCGAGGGGCTTACCGAGGCGATCGCGCTGGTGACCCGGCATCACCCTGCCCCGGTGATGGACGCGCTCTGGCGGGGTGTGCTTCGACGCAGCGGCGACGTGGCGCCGCATTATGCGGGACTGCTGCTTCACCTCGGCGGCCAGGCGCCCACGCCGTTTGACTGGAACCAGCGCCCGTTCCTGCTGCGGTTCAACGACGCCGACCCCGCGGAACGCAGGAAGGCGTTCGTGGAGCTGTGCGCCCGACTCGGGGAGGATCCTGAGCAGCGGCTGGCACTGGGCGGTTCCGGCGAGACGGGACCGGCCACCGGAGCGACAGGCGCCGAGCCATCGCCGACGGCCTGAGGGGCTCGGTCCGGGCGGGTGGCGGCGGCATGATGAGTATCCCGTCGACGCGTGGGAAGCGGGCTTGGGTTTCGGGGTTCGACGTTCCCACGGGCCTCGTCCCTGACTACCCTGGCGCATGCCCACGACGGACAGCGAAGGCGTTGCCTCGCGCAGCATTCAGTCGGTCGCTTCGGACCCGGCGGCCACCACGGTTCGGCGGGTGCCCCGCCCTGCCCTGCCCTCCTGGTTCCGGCGTGTCGGCGCGGTCGCCGGTGTGGCGGTCTGGCTGGTCGGGATCATCACCGCGCCCGACCTCGGGGCTCAGGAACCGGCCGACACCAATTACGACGAATCGAAGGTCCCTGCCTACGAGCTCCCCGATCCCCTGATCACGCAGGACGGCCGGCGGATCGCGGACGCCGCGGACTGGGCAGGCCTCCGGCGGCCGGAGGTGCTGGATGCGTTCAGCCGTCATGTCTATGGGCGCACCCCGGCGATCGAGACCCGGTTGGAGGTCCGGCCGAACGCGCCCGACGCGGTGGTGTTCGACGGCCTGGCGGTGCGGCAGCAGGTGCGGCTGCGTTTGCTGGGGTCCGAAGCCGCCCCATGGATCGACCTGCTGTTGTACATCCCGCGGCGCGTGCAGGGCCCGGCGCCGGTGTTCCTGGGGCTGAACTACGGAAACCAGGGGGTGCATTCGGATCCCGGGATCCTGCCCTCGCGCAACTCGGTTGCCGCACGGGGCGAGCATGCTCATCGGTGGCCGTTGGAAACCCTGCTCCGAGGCGGGTACGCCGTGGCGTCGTTCCACGGTGGCGACATCGAAGTGGACCGACACGGGTCGTCCTGCCGGGTGAACGAGGAGACCATCCGCGGCGGCATCCGGCACTGGGTGTTGACGCGGGACGGACGGAAGGAAGCGGCGGAGGATGAGTGGGGTGCGCTGGGTGCGTGGGCGTGGGGTTTGAGCCGGGTCCTCGATTACCTGGTGAGCGACCCGGCGACGGATGGCGGGCGGGTGGCGGTGTTCGGGCATTCGCGGACCGGGAAGGCCGCGCTGTGGGCCGGGGCGCAGGATCCGCGATTCGCGGTGGTCATCTCCAACAACTCGGGCCAGGGCGGAGCGGCGCTGGCGCGAAGGAAGTTCGGGGAAACCGTCGCCGCGTCCTGTTCCCTGTCGGGCTCCTGGTACTGCGACGCGTACCGGCGTTACGCCAACAACGAAGGCGCGCTGCCCGTCGACGCCCACCTCCTGATTGCGCTGATGGCGCCGCGACCGGTGTATGTGGCGAGCGCGGTCGAGGATCGATGGGCGGATCCGAAGGGGGAATTCCTGGCGGTTCTTCATGCGGAACCCGTGTACCGCCTGCTGGGACGCCCCGGCCTCGGACTCCCTGCCCCGGACATGCCCAAGCTGGATCAACCCGTCGGCGGGACCCTCGGGTACCATCTGCGGTCCGGGGACCATGAGATCACGGCATACGATTGGGCCCGCTACCTGGACTTCGCCGACCGCCACCTCCCGAAGCCGCAATCGCCGGTCCATCTCGTGCCGCAGAGGGCGATCCAGGTCACACGCCCGGAAGCGGGTGTCTGGATGCTGGACTTCGGACGGGTTGCCTTCGGGAATCTCCGGCTCACGCCGCCGCCCGGTTCCAGCGGGCGATCCATCACGGTCCATTTCGGTGAGGCCCGGGAGGGTGGCCGGATCCAACGGAAACCACCGGGGAGCGTGCGCTACGCGAAGGTGGCGCTGGAGTTGAAGCCCGGTGTGGAGGTGGTGGTCAGCCCGCCGCCGGATCGACGGAACACCGAGGTGGACAATCCGCGGCATCCTCCCGCGGTGCTGACGCCGGAGCAATGGGGGGTGGTGCTTCCCTTCCGGTGGGTGGAGATCGAGGGCTGGCCCGGGGATCTCGGTGCGGACCAGGTGATCCGCCAGGCCGCGTTCGCCCGGACGTGGGACGACGGGGCCGCGGATTTCCACTGTTCCGACGATCGTTTGAACCGGATCTGGGAGCTCTGCCGGTACTCGATCAAGGCCACGACCTTCGCGGGCATCTACGTGGACGGCGACCGCGAGCGAATCGCCTACGAAGCGGATGCCCACCTGAACCAGCTTGGCCAGTACGCCACCGACCGCGACGTCACGATGTCGCGCTCGACCTTCGACTGGCTGATGAAGAATCCCACATGGCCGACCGAATGGGCGTCCTACATGGTGCTGATCGCGCACGCCGACTGGATGCACACCGGGGACATCGCCTGGCTTGGGCCGCGTTTCGACCGTCTCAAGGACAAGCTCATGCCTCATCGGACGCGGCCGGACGGCCTGATCGGCAGCGACGACGAACGCCTGCGGAGGCTGGACCTGGTCGACTGGCCCGGGGGCGAGCGGAACGGCTATGTGTTCACCGAGTTGAACACCGTGGTGAACACCTTCCACCTGCGCGCGCTGGGTCTCATGGCCGAACTCGCCGAGGCGCTGGGCCGCCCGGCCGAGGCCGAACAGTATGCCGCGCGGGAACGTTCGGCGCGGAGCGCGTTTCTGGCCCTGCTTTGGGACGCGGAGCGCGGCCGTTTCCGCGACGGCGCGGGCACCGACCACACCTCGGTCCACGCGAACCTCTTTCCCCTTGCGTTCGGCCTGGTGCCGGAGGCCGGTCGTGAGCGGGTTGCCTCATGGCTGCTCTCCCGCGGCATGGCCTGCTCCGTGTACGCCGCGCAATACCTGCTGGAGGGCTTGTTCCTCAATCATGCGGACACCGGGGCCCTCGACCTGATGACCGCGGACGGGGACCGCAGTTGGATGCACATGCTCGACCGTGGCGCGACGATCACCTGGGAAGCCTGGGATCAGAAGTACAAGCCCAACCAGGACTGGAACCACCCGTGGGGTGCCGCGCCCGCCAACCTGCTTCCCCGGTTCGTCCTCGGCGCGCAAACACTCCAACCCGGTTGGGCCGTCGCCCGCATCCGCCCGCACCCCGGATCACTCCGTTCCGCCGGGGGACGCATTCCCACCCCGCGGGGCCCGATCGAGGTCCGATGGGAGCGGAACCCGCAATTCCGGATCGAAGTCCGCCTGCCGGAAACCATGACCGGCACCCTGGAACTCCCTGCGACGGAAGGGTCGAACGGCGTGGTCATGCTGGCAGGCCCCAACCCCGGCCCGGTGGCAGCCCGGCGCCATCGCGATCGATGGGTGCTCGACCAACCGATCACGGGTAGGGCGCTTCTCGAGGTGCGCTGATCCGGCACCGCCGGCTCCCGCGCATCGGAGTCGCCCGATGCACGTCCTCCGGGCCGATGCCGGTTCACGGCAGGACCTTTGACGCCCCATCACCGCGGACGAACACTGCCGGCACACCCCGGGTCCGTGCGCGCCGACAACTGCCCGCGCCCCGGCCGGATCATCGCCAGGTCCACCTTGTACCGGACGCACCCGGACGCTGGATGACGGACCCATCGCCCCCTCCCGGGAGGATGGCCGATGAACACAAACCGTTTCCCGATCTCCCCGACCGCCTGCCTTGGCCTCGCCTGTTGTCTGGCAACCCTGTTCAACGGGAAATGCGCCGACGCGACCGGCGAAGCCGCACTCCACGCGGCGACCCCGCCCTTTCGCATCACCGCAATCCGTCCCGCCGGCCCGGGCCGTGTCCGGGTCGAGTTCGAGTCCGACCCGGCCAGTTATTTCATCCTGCTGAACGGCACGACTGTCCGGACCATCCAACAACCGTCCCGACTTCAGATCGGGACGTCCGGGACCGCGGGTTTCGAGGTTTCGGTGCAGGGCGACGTCCCGGGATTCCTCAGGCTAGGCCGACAGCCGGTGGCGACGCCGCTGGACCTCGACGGTGACGGGATCGACGACGTGTATGAACTCGGGCATCCGCGTTGTCTGGATCCGCTTGATCCTGCGGATGCCTCGCGGGATTTCGATCGCGACGGGCGCACCAACCTCGAGGAGTACCGGGACCACACCGATCCGGAGGACGGGGTGTGGACCGGTGAAACCCTGTACGTGGTGGACGCCCCCGACCCGGGGAACCGGGCCCAGTTCGGAACCCTCGCGGAAGCCCTCGACCACGTGCGTGCCTTCATGCCGCCCGCGGGAAGCGCCCGCATCCTGCTGGCCACGTCGACGCCGCAGGATGTGGATGGATTGAACCTGAACGGCGGCATCGATCTGGACGTCGCCGAGGGTTACGGAGGCCGTGCGGTGCTGCGAGGGCCTGGCGCACGGCCGTTCGAGATCCTGACCACCGACGGCTTCGTGCTGAACGGCATCGGCATTGAGAACGCCGGCGGCCTTCGCATCGCCGCGCCCGGTCGTGTCCAGCTCAGGAACAGCCGCCTGCCTGGAACCACCCTCACCCTTGCCGCCGCCGGGGCGGCACGAGCGCGCCTGAACGGAGGCGGAGGATCCACGTTGTCCGTCGGGGACTGCCAGGTTTCGGGGGCGCTGCGGCTGGAGTGGTTTGGCAGCGCCGGACCGGAGGCGCGACTTGCCGTGACCGACACCCGGGCCACGGTCATCGAGGCCGCGGTGCGCAGCACCTTCGGAGGAAGCGCCCGGATTCAAGGCAGCGTCGCCGAGGCGATCCGCCTTTCGTTCGATGCGCTGGCGGCGGGGACCGTTGAACTCACCGATCTCACCCAGGTGAACCAGCTCGATCTCACCGCGCAGGCCACGGGGAATCCCACCCTGACCTTGGGACAGGTTCTTGCCGGCGCGGTGAACGTCGAATTCCAGGGGTTGGGGTCGGTTTTCGCCTCCTTCGAGGAAGTCACCGCAACCACCCTGAACCTCGACCTGGGCGCTGCGGAATCGGAGACCACGCTCTCGCGGCTGGCGTTGGACGATCTCGACGTCGGGGTGCGTGCCGGTTCGGGAGGGCCGCCACGGGTCCGTCACCGGCAGCAGGACGTGAAGGTGAAGGGTGGCATCCGGATCGACGCCTGGGATGCCGAGCGCGGTCAACTCGACCTCGCGCTCGCGGTGGTGAACGCCTCGACATTGGAACTGAGAACCCGTGCCTCGACGAAGCTGAGCCTTGGCGAAGGCGTGACGCTGACGGGGCGGCTGAACGCGACCGTGGAATCCGAGGTGCTGACCCTCGACACCCTCCAGGCGCGGCTGGAGGCGGGTCTCGAAGTCCAGGCGACCGGGCTGAGCGCCGGGGTGAGCGGGTTCTGGCAGGGCGGACTCGTGCGCGGAAGCGCCGACATCCAATGCGCGCAGGGAGTCTGGGTCGGGCTCACCATCGACGGCACCGCCTTCGATCCGGGCGGGGTGTTCCGTTTGCACGAGGAGGCAGGGCCATCACTCCGGGGCGCCGGAAGTGGGACGCCGACCCTTCCGCGGGTGTTGCCTGGCGTCCCGGCGCCGGGAACCGCGACGGTCGCCATTCGCAACCTGGCACAGGCCCCGGGCGAACTGCTGATCGCGGGCATCGACTCCGGGGTCACGGTCCAGGGTTGCAGCTTCCAGGCAACCGGCCTCACGCCCGCGCTGATGTTCGAGGACGTCGGCGGGCCCATTCGCGTCGAGGATTGCCGTTTCGCCGGTCAGGGCCTGGGGATCTCGGACGCACGCGGCGAAGTGGTGCTCTCCGGCAATCGCGTGGAGCTTTCCTCGGCGCTCGTGGCCGGGATCGGGATTGATGCGGCCTCGGCGCTGCTGGAGGACAACACCGTGACCGGCGACGGCATCATGGGCCTCGCGCTTTCGGTGCGCGGCACGTCGGTGGTGCGGCGCACGAGCCTGGAGGGGGAGCTGGGCCTGATCATCGGTTCCGGGGACACCACCCTGGAGGATGGGCGCGTTGGAGGGTTCACCCAGATCACCGGCGGCCGGGTGCAGGCGAGGCGGATGACCTTCGACAACCTGATCATGGTGGCCGATCAGGGACGGCTCGGGTTCTCGGAATGCGCCCTCGCGAATGTGCAGATCGTCGATCTCAACGAGAAGGGCGGGTTGCTGAACGACCCCACCGAACAGGGGGCCCAGCCCGACCTGGTTTATTCGTCCATCGACTTCGACGGCGACGACCTTCATTGCGCCGACTATCCGCCGCCGCAGCACCGGGAGGACACGGGTGAATGCGTACGCCCCGGGGTGGCGCGACCGCAGTAGGGGGCGGCGGTGCGCGCTGCGGAGCCTGCCGCGGGATTCGAGGGCTGCTGGCGCAGGCAGCCGGGCGTTCAGCCTCGTCCCTGGCTGCCCGCTGGTGCGGCCGGGGTTTCGATCGGATTGGCCAGCACCTCGAGTGCATGGAGGCTGGCGCTGGTGCGGGATTCGACCCCGAGTTTCTGGAAGATGCTGCCGAGGTGTTGTTTCACGGTCTTCTCGGAGAGCCCGAGAATGATGCCGATGTCGCCGTTGGTCTTGCCCTGGGCGACCCAGAGCAGGACGTCGGCCTCACGCGGGGTCAGGCCGAGGCGGTCGCGCAGCGGATGGGAGGAGCTGAAGTCGGGGTGGAACCCGCCGGTGTTCCGGGTTCGTGCCAGCCGGGCATGGGAAGCCTCGGCGCGGGCCAGGCGGGCGGCGATGGCGGCCAGCAGTTCCTCACGGATGACCGGCTTGGTGAGGTAATCGTCGGCGCCGACGTTCATGCCGGTGCGGACGTCGGCCTGTTCACCGCGGGCGGTGAGGAAGATGAAGGGGATGTCGGCGGTGCCATCCTCGGCGCGCAGGGCCTGGACGACGCCGTAGCCGTCCAACTCGGGCATCATGACATCGCAGATGACCAGGTCGGGGCGTTCGCGTCGGGCCACCTCCAGTCCGGCCTTTCCGTCCGGGGCGGTGAAGACCGAGTAGCCCTCCAGTTCGAGGAGCAGGGCCAGGTTCCTTCGCATGGGGGCCTGATCTTCGATGACAAGAATCCGTTTCATGGCGGGCGGGGCGACGGTGCCCGATCGGGGTGCGGGGTGTCATCCGACTTCAGCCGGAAGCGCTGGGACGCCGGCGGGTTGGAACAGGGGGACCCGTACGGTGAAAGCGGTCCCCTGCCCTTCCCGGGACTGGACCTCGATGCGGCCGCCGTGCAGATCGACGCAGCGTTTCACGATCAGCAGGCCGAGGCCGGTGCCGGGGGTCTGGCCCACGTTGGTTCCGCGGTGGAAGGCCTCGAACAGCCGGGCCTGATCCCCCGCCGGAATCCCGATGCCACGATCACGGACCACCAGCACGGCATCGCCGCCGTCGCGACGGGCCTCGACCACCACCTCCTGGCCGCGGGCGGAATACTTCACCGCGTTGGAGACGAGGTTGGAGAGGGCGTGCGCCAGCAGGGATTCGTCGCCACGCGCGCCCTCCCAGGACCCGTGGGTTTCGAAACGCAGCACGCAACGGTGGTCGGTCGCGGAGCGGGCCTCGTCCAGGAGCCGTTCCACCAGGGCCGGAAGGTCCAGGGGCGCGACCCGGCAGCCCAGCCGTCCCGATTCGGCCCGGCCGAGCAGCAGCACCTGCTCCATCAGGGACGACATGTGGCGGGTGGAACGGTAGATGTCCTCGAGCAACTCCGCCTTCTTGCCGGGCGAGAGCCGGTCGAGGTAGTTCCGAAGCAGCTCCACCGCGCTCATGGTGATTCCGAGCGGGGTGCGGAACTCGTGGGACACCATGGCCACGAAGCTGCTCTTGAGCTGGCTGATGTCCCGTTCCAGGGCGAGTTCGCGCTCGCGCCGGGCTGCGAGTTCCTCCGCCCGCGCGTAGTCCTCGAGCAGCTTGCGATGGCGGCGCAACGACATCATGGCGATGACCGCCACCCAGCCTGCGGTCATGAGGACCGCCACCGCCACCCACGTCGGGTAGGTGGGAGCCGCTTCCCCGGCCCGCACCCCGCCCGCCAGCGGTGCGACCGCAGGCTGGTCCCAGCCCAGGCCCAAGCCCGCGAGGGCCTCCTGCAGGGCGGGAAAGTTCCAGACCTCGACCGCGTGATCGCGGGTGAGTCCCACCAACCGCCGGCCGTCGGCGCTCCAACGCACCGCCACCAGGGGCGAGCCGGACGGCGATTCCAGCGTCGCCAACCGCCGCCAGGTGCCCGCCTCCAACAGAACCACGGTCCGGGTCGATTCCGCGTAGGCCAGTTGGGAGCCGTCGGGAGCCCAGGCGGCGACCGCCGAATAGTTGGGGTGCTGCGAATCCGCGGGTTGTGCCCAGGCCCGGGTCCAACCGCCGGTCTCGAACACCCGACACGCATGAACCGACGCAAGCACCACCCATTGCCCGTCCGGACTGAACTGCACCCCGCCGGTGTCGTCGTCCAATCGGGTCACCGTCGCGCCGGTGCCTGCATCAAATACGCGCGTTCCCGAGATCCCGTCCGCGCCGCAGACGAACCAGCGGCCGTCCGGACTCAGGGCGATCGTCCCGGTCCCCCAGCAGCTCCCGGACCTGCGATCGACACTGCTGTGAAGGAGGGCGTCGACGCGAACGGGCGGGGACCCCGTCGTTCCCGGTCCGACCCACACGGCGCCCGCGGCCAGGAAAACATAGGCCTGCTTCGCGCTCTCCACGGACGGAACGACCAGGTCGACGCGATGATCCAGGGTCACCTCAGCCGGCATGGGGGGATCCAGCCTCACTTCGCCCGGGTCGTCTGCCGCTCGTATCCCGGAGATCTCGACGCGCCCCTCGCGGGTGAACAACAACCGTGGTCCCCGCGGATCCACGCTGAGGGATTCCACGCCGCTCAGGCCGGTCGGCTCCGGCCCGGTCCTTCGGGAAAGATCCCACTGCCAGATCCGGCCGCGCGTGTCCCTGGACCACGCGAGTTGACCGTCGGGATGGATGTCGAAGGTCACGCCGTCGGACTCATCCGCCAGGCCCGGCCAGCGCCCGAGCACACCCCCCGCGGGTTCGCGCCGGATCTCGAGGCGTTGTCCGGACACCGACCACGCGGATTGCCCGGCCTGGCCCCACGCAACGAGGCGCCGGTCGGTGGCCATGGCCAGCAACCGGCCGTCGCGCAGATCCCAGATCCGGGAGATGCCGTCGAGGGAGGCCGTCGCCAGGCGTGTGCCGGTCGCGTCGAAGGCGCAGGAATAGACGGCGTCCTGATGGCCGGAGAGACGGAGGACCTCGTGGGTCGACCAATCCCAGACCTCCACCGCCAGGGCGTTGCCCGCGATGGCCAGCCGGCCGCCGTCCGGGCTCCAGGCCAACGCCCTGGAACCTGCGGCGAAGGGGAACTCCGTCAGAACCGCCCCGTTGTCCCAGTCCAGCACGGCGACGCGCGAGCCGAGTTCCGCGGCGAACTGCCGGTGGCCCGGGCGGACCGCCACATGGTTGAACGAGCTGATGGCCGGGAAATGGGCCACGGTCGCCCCGTTCACGGCGTCGATGACCGCCATGCCGTCGGGCTCGAACACCGGGACCACAAGGTGCCGGCCGTCGCTGCTGAACCGGGGGACGCTGGCAAGGCGGCGGACGCGGTCGGTGTCGCGATGCACACGAACGGTCATGGTGTCCAGATCCCAGAGGGCGAACGCGCCGCCCGCGTAGCGGACCGCCAACCGGCGCCCCTCGGGCGCGAACTCCAGAAGCGCAGGCGGCCCCTGCTCGGCGGGAACACCAGGTCGGGCGCGGTCCAGGCGTCCCTCGACGGCGCCGTCGGAGAATCGGCGGATCTCGATGTCGCCCTGGGGCATCACCAACGCGCAACGGTCGAGGCCCGGAGCGATGGCGAAGCGGATGGTTGAGTTGTCGAGTGCGATCCGGGATTCCAGGCGGTACTCCGGAAGTGCCAGGGTGGCCACGGCCTGGTCGCGAAGCTCGGGTGAGGGGCCCATCGCGGCGGCGCGGCGGAGGATGTCGAGTGTCTCCTCGCGGCGGTCGAGCCGGGAGCCCTGCCGGGTCGCCACGGCCTCCGCGAGCAGGGCACGGCGCAGCTCCTGGCCGGCTTCGGCTTCGGCGGTTTCGGCGCGGGTCCGCTCCGCCTCGGCGGCGGCCTGCAACTGAACGGCCCGGTGCGTCTGCCAGACCGCCCCGAAGGCCAGGGCCAGCACGGTGGCAAGGGCCAGGGCAACGGCGAGGTTCGCCCGCCGCAGAGTCCGCCGGGACGCCGCCTGACGGCGTGCCCACTCGGCGGCCGGCAGGGCCGCCGAAGCCGGGATGTCTGTCGCGGGCGGCCGGTTCACGGGTCTAGGTAAACCACACCGGGCGCCGCCGCCGATGCGAAACTGCCAGCGGCCTGCGACCCGGTGCCCGCGCGGCCCCATGCCCCCTTCCCGCCCGTGCCCGGGAGGTTCCTTCGCCTGCACCCCGGACCTTCGTCCGATGGCCGGGCCGCCCCGGGTTCCGCAGGGTTTGGCGCGTGTATCGGTTTCTCACCTATGTCCTGGGGCCGGAAGCCGTCGTCCTGGCGTTCAACCTGGCGGTGTTCGCGTTCTGCGCCCGCCACGCGTCGGGGGAGGGCCGGGATCTTCAGCTCATGGAGCGCGGCCTGATGCTGCTGCCGCCGCTGGTGGCCGCGGCGGCGTTTCTGACCGGCGCGGTTCCCGGGGCGCTCCAATGGGGATGGCTGGCCCGCGCGATCGCCGCCTCCTTCCTGGGCAACGCCATCCTGGCCTGGAGGCTGATCGAAGGGTTCGGCACCGGCGCCAAGGGACAGGACGCCGCGTACATCCTGGCGCTCTGTTCCACCGGGATGATGGCCGGACTTGGGACCGCCATCGCCAGCGCGCTGATCCTGAGCCGTTCCCACCCCGGGTTCGCCACCTGGTTCCAGGCACGCCCGATCCTTGGTTCGGTGCTCACCCTGGCCTCCGCCCTCCCGATCGGACTGGGACTGCTGCTTGTGGCGGCCTTCACCGGCGGCATCGCGCTCGGAGTGATCTCCGCCTTCCGCCGTTGAGACGCCCGTGGCCTGTTCCGTCGACCACCTGCAGCCCGGGGTTCGCGTCCGGGTGCTCCGTGACTTCCGCGACGCACGGGGTTCGCAGCATCGCGCCGGCGTCGAGGCGGTGATCCGGGACATCCGCCTCGATCTCGGGCGCGGGGCGTTCACCATCACCTGGGAACGCGACGGGCTCACCGAGGCCCTGAGCTTTTCCCTGGCCGCCCAGGACGGGCCGCGCCACGGCCGGATGCGGGACTACTTCCAGGTGACCTCGGTGCCGGCGGGCGAACCCCGCGAACCATCCAGGTATCGGCCGAGCCCGATCCCGATCCCGCGGGAATCCACACCCCCACGGGCGCTGACAAGCACCGGCGTTGCCTCCGGTGGCGGGAGCCAGCAGCCCCCGGCCCTGACGTGTGGAGACTGGGAACGGGAGGAGGCAGGCCTGCAACAGGTCGGAGCGCTCGCCGTCGAACAACGTTTCGCGGAGGCGCGGGAGCGGCTGTTCGAACTCTGCGGCGGAGACGGGAAAGGCAATGAGCGGCTTCAGGAACTGGCGGAAGCCCTGGGCCGGATGGCGGTCGCGCGCGCCGGCGATGCGAATCGTTCGGTCTACGAATGGTTGCGCGATCGATCCAAGGACCTCTGGTACGCCTGGGGTTCCACGGCCACCAGCGGCGGCGAGGGCGCGGCGCGGTCGGTGGAGATCGACGCGGCCATGGAACGCTTCAGACGCCTCGACCGGGCGTGACGGGACGTTCGCGGGTGCGGACGCCGGGCGGATCAACGGGCGGCTTCGACCTCGGAATGGAATCGTCGGCGATGGGGCTCGCCGGACTCGGCGTAGTGGTCGACGCCTTCCCGCCGGGCGATCTCGGTGAACCGCGCGTAGGTGCCGTCCTCGCGCGCCAGCACCGGGGTCCGTTTGCACTTCAGGTAGAGCAGCGGCAAACGGGCGAGCTCGACCCTGCGCCGCACCTCTTCGGTGTCGGCGACGATCTCGGCCTGGTCGAACAAGCGGCCGGCCTCGTCGATGAAGTCCGCGGAGAACAGGACGTTGTCGGGCCGCAGGCCGAGATGGATGTGGGTGTCGGGCGTCAGGCGGCCGTGGAGCAGGTCGAAGTAGGCCCGCACGAACTGGCCGGCGCGTCCGTAGTACCCGTGCATGAAGTCGCTGATGATCGGTTCGACCTCGGCATCGGGATTCCACAGGAGCCGGGCCAGCACGTAGGCGCGGAGTTCGGCGAACTCCCCGCCGCGGCTCTGGTAGGCCCCCTGTTCCATGATCCCGATGGCGCGATGGTCGCGGAAAAACCGGAGGTTGGGCGCGAGCACGCGGAAGTTGGGGTACGGAAGCACGTAATGACTGAAGTTCACCACGTAATCCCAGATGTAGAGGTGCGGCGCGATGCGGGCCCAGCCGTCCATGTCCTCGACGAACGAACGGTTCTTCGGGCACTCGACGAACGGATGGGCGAAGCAGCATTCGATGCTGCAGAAGCGGACGACCACGTTGTCGCGGGGCCTGATGTGGGCGGGCGGCTTGCGCGTGTACTGGTAGGCCAGCGTGCCGACGAACTTGCCGGGGAACTCGTCCCGGACGGCATCGGCGACGCGATTGACGAACTCCAGCACCGGCCCCGCCTGGCTGCCCTCGCGATCCACGATCGCGCGGCAGTCGGTGCATTCGCACGGACCGGCCCAGTCGTTCTGGGACACGTCGTAGATCAGGTACTCCGGGCTCTCCCGCATCCGGCGGCGGAGGCGGTCTGTGAGGATCCTGAGCACTTCGGGGTTGGTGAGGCATAGCTGGGCCCGCTCGTGGGTGCGGACCCCCTTGATCAGGCTGTAGTACTCCGGGTGCTCGGCGAAGAACTCCTCGGGCGGCACCAGCGGGAAGAAGGTGTGCACCGACCAGTAGGCCTCCACGCCTCCCGGCTGGACCCGCGGGTTCATGGCGCCGTTGACCCGGTTTCTCGCGGCCCAGATCGGATCGAAGGCCTCGAAATAGAAATCGTTCCGCACCCGGATTCCCGGCGCTTCGGAATGGTCGAGGGCTGTGAAGGTCCAGCGGTTGCGCCGCGGGGCGACCGTGACCGACGGGGTGTAGAAGCGCACCCCGAGTTCACGCTCGAGGAAGGACATGACCCCGTACTGGGTTCCCCGTTGGCGCCCGCCCCAGATCAGAATGGATTCGCCGACGTTCAGGTACCGAAACGCCTCGTCGCCATCCGCAGGGGCCTCCTTCTCGCCCCCGAGCAACGCCCGGACCTTCGGGCTCCAGCCCACGTGGAGCGCCGGGCCATCCCCCTGCCCTGCGCCGGTCTCGATGGGCAGCCGCACCCCGCCGACCTCGGCGATCCATTGCTGCAGTTCCCCCGCCGCCCAGCGCTCGCTCTCCGAAGCCGCCGCATCCACGACGATCCGATAGGCGCTTCGTCCGTTGTCGAACAACGCCCGTTCCAGCCTCTGCCCGGCGGTGTCCGATGTGGCGGCTGCTCCGAGGATCGAGAGCCCCGCGCACAACCAGGCGAGGCGGGAGCGAAGGCGTTGGGTACGTCCAACGCCGGGACTTGCCCACGCCGTGTTCAACGGGACGGGAGGGGAACCTTGGAATGAGCCGTGATGGTTCATGATGGAGGCAGGTTTCACCGCGCATCGTGCGGAGCGCGCCCGCCGGCACAAGTCCCCGGTGGCACAACGGTGTCAGGGAATCGAGCGGCGCCCGGCGGATTCCGCGTCCGGCGCGCCGCAGGCCGCCGATCAGGGCTGGTCGATGAACCGGAAGAAACCCGCCGGTCCGGCGGCTTCGATCTCGACCTCGATTCCCGCATCGCCCGGACGCCGGGTACCGGCGTCCCTCCAGACCGTCAGGTCATCCGAGTGCTCGATCCTGCAGGCCCGGCCGCGGGCGGTGTGAATCCTGAAGCGGAAGCGTCCCGCTTCGGCACTGACAACCCCGGCCGAGGGAGCGGGCGGGACCTCCCGTTCCCGCCATTCCAGGCGGAGCACACCCAGGAACACCCGGCCGTCGGTGCTCTCGTTGCCCGCCCCCGGGGAAAGGCGGACGCTGATGCCGCCCGTGTCATCGGGGATGATTCCCGTCACCCACGCGGTGCGGTTGGTGTTCCCCGACGGTTCCAGCGTGGTTTCGGCTTCGGCTTCCTCACCACCGCGGACGAAGTACCGGGTTTCGACGGGCCCGCCCGAGGCGGCGCGCGAGGCGTGGAAGCCAAGGGAGTAGGCCCGTGCCGGATCGAGGCCGACGAGCCGGAACGCCGGTGGTGCCGCCGGGACTCCGCCCGGGGTGCCCCCATGGCCCGTCAACGAATCACGGGTGGCGGAGGAGGCGTAGGCGGTGGATGTCGTGGCCCCGGTGTTGTCGGCGGTGTCGAACGGCGACTCGATGCGCAATCCCACGGACGTCGGGGTGCCGTCGACGGCCACGAGGTCGGACAGAGCGCCGCTGGGATCGGCGCCCACCTCGAGGGTGAGGTCGTTCCAATGCGCGGCCGGAGGTCCGGCATCGCCGCCCGTCGGCGAATCCGCGCCACCGATGTCGAAGAGGAGGACCCGGCCGCCGGGGCTTGCCTCCTCGATCATGAGGGCACCGAGGTAGGTGAAGTGGTTGCTGTTGTTGTTGCGCGGTCCCGGGGTGAGGGCGACGGCAATGCGTCCTTCGGGATCCGGTTCGATGTCGGTGATGCTGGCGATGCCGTTCACGTTGTTGGCGGCGTTCAGATCGGCGAACGCCGTCGTTGCGCCGGTGACGGTGTAGCGGGTTTCGCGGTTGTCGTTCACCCCGGTTCGCGAAGCGTAGAAGGTGAGGTTGAGCGGAACGCCGGGGCGAAGCCCTTCGATGCGAAAGGCGGGGGTGACGTTGGCGAGGCCCGAGAATGTCTCGGTGTTCCCGAACATCGAATCGCGGGTAGCGGAGGTCGGGAACGGGGCCGGGGCGGTGGTGCCGTTCTGGTTCACCCCGTTGAACCTGGAGGTCATCACCCAGGCGGCCTCGGTCCGTTCCCCGGACGCGGCAACCAGGCCGGCGAGGCGTCCCTGGTTGTTGGCGGCGACGGTGGTGGTGATGTTGTTCCAGTGGCGGGGCCCCTCGGGAGCGCCCCCGCCGCCGCTGGGATGGTCGGGCCCGCCGAAGTCGACCAGCAAGGCACCCGCGGGCTTCCGGACCGACCTTTCCGGGTGCGCGGAGGCCCAGCCCTCCAACTCCGGAGCGATCCGTTCCCGCCAAAGCGCGTAGCCGGCGGCGTTCATGTGCAATCGGTCCGCGACGAACAACTCCGGGCGGGGCTCGCCCGTTTCGTCCAGCATCGGCGTCGCCACGTCCACCACCCGGCATCCCGGCCGGGTGGCGCAGTCCTCGGCGATCCGCGCATTCAACGCCTGCTGCGCCGTCAGGATCGATCGCCGGCTTGGGCTGGGTTTCACCGCGGCGAACAGAACGCCCGTGCCTGGCAGTTCCCGCTCCACCCGCCCCACAAAGTTCGTCCAATCGTCGAACACCCGATCCACCGACAATCCGCCGGCGAGATCGTTGTCCCCCTCGTACACCACGATCAGGCCGGGGCGGTAGGCGGCCACCACACGGTCGAAGAAATGCAGCACGTCCGAGAACTGCGAGCCGCCGAAGCCGCGGTTGATCACCTTGAACCCGGGAAAATCGCCGGCCAAATCCGCCCAGAGCGCGAAGGTCGAGGAACCCACGAACAGCACCGGGTCGGGCGGCGGCGGCTGCGCTGCGTCCGCGGCTTCAAACGCCCGGATCTCCGCCTCGTAGGGACGCGGCGCCGTTGCCTGCGCGCGGGCAGGAATCACGCCGGGTCCGAGGACCACCCCGAGGACGAGGCCGCACCGAGCGACCCAATGCTTCAGAAGGACTACCATCGCCATAAGGTTGATTACCGGCTCCGGCGCTCCGGGATTGGGCCGGGCGCCCTTGGGTTCAGACCAAGGAACGGGTGGTTGCCCGCAACAACCCGCGCGCCGAATCACGGGATGCCATCACCATGACCGCCCATGTCGGGTGGCCACGGGCCGGGGGTTAGAACACGCCCCGGCCCGGCTTGGTTTGCACTTCAGCCGGTGTGCCGGCAGCCGGGGGTTCAAGGCGCCGCCACGACCTGGAAGAACCGCCAGGAACCGGTGGTGGGGATCTCCACCGTGGCGGACGTGCCGGACAGGGTCACCGAGCGGACGTCGGTCCACTGCACGAGATTCTCCGAGGCCTGGACCTGGTAGGACGCACCCGAGGTGCCGGTGAGACGGAACCGGAAGGAACCGCCGGCGACGGACACCTGATCGAGGGCGGCCGGCTGGGGCGGCTCCGAGGCGGTCCAGGTGACGCGCAGAACGCCGAGGTAGGTGAAGTGATTGCCGTTGTCGTTGTTGGGGCCCGGGGCGAGCGAGATGGTGATCTCGCCGGAGGCGTCCGGCTGGACATCCGCGATGGTGACGGTGTTGAGCTCGTTGTTGCTCGCGTCGAGATCGGCGAACTTCTCGGTGGCGCCCTGGACGGTGTAGCGGGTCTCCCGGATGTCGCCCACGCCCATGCGCGAGGCGTAGAACTCGAGGGAATAGGCGGTCGCGGGGTTCAGGCCGGACAGTTTGAAGATCGGGGTGACATCGGAGAGGCCGCTGAACTCCTCGGTGTTGCCGAAGAGCGAATCGCGGGTGGCGGTCGCCGGGAAGGGTTCGCCGACGGTCGTGCCGCTTTCGTTGGCGCCGTTGAACCGCGAGACCATCTGGAGCACCACGGGTGTGGCCGTTCCATCCGCACGCACGAGGTTGGAGAGGGAGCCCGAATCGGAACCGCCGACGGACGGGGTGACATTGTTCCAGACCACATCGACGCCTTCGGCGCCGGCCATGGTGGGGGTGCCGGTCGCGCCGAAGTCGATGAGGAAGGTCGGGGGCAACACGGGGGCGAAATCGACGCGCATGGCGCCGAGGTAGGTGAAGCGGTTTCCGTTGTTGTTGTTGGGTCCGGCGGAGAGCGAGACCGTCACCTCGCCGGAGGCGTCGGGGCGGATGCCCTTCACCTGGGCCACGCCATCCACGTTGTTCGCGGTGTCGAGGTCGGCAAACGCCTCGGCAGCGCCCCGGACGGTGTAGCGCGTCTCACGGTTGTCACTCACGCCGGTGCGGGACCCGTAGAACGTGAAGTCGTAGGCGTAATCCGGGTTGAGGCCGGTGAGTTTGAAGGCGGGGAAGACGTTCTCGAGGCCGCTGAAGGTGGCGGTGTTTCCGAACAGCGAATCGCGGGTGGCGGTGGCGGGGAACACCGAGGCCGCGGTGCTGCCGTTGAGGTTGGCACCGTTGAAGCGGGCGACCATCTGCAGGGCCATTTCGGTGGCGGTTCCGTTGGTCGTGACCAGGCCTGCGAGCTGGCCCTCGGGGTTGATGCCGATGTCGGTGGTGAGGTTGTTCCAAGCGATCGCCGGGCCGGGTTCCTCAGCCTCCGTCGGGGTGCCCGCGGCGCCGAAGTCGATGAGCACCCGGGTGTTCCCCGGCAACTCGAGCTGGAGCACGCCGAGGTAGGTGAAATGGTTGGCGTTGTTGTTGTTCGGGCCCGCGGACAACTCGATGGTGATCTCGCCGGAGGCGTCGGCGATCACGCCGGCCATCCGCACGGTGTTGGTGGTGTTGTTCGCCGCATCCAGATCGACGTGGGCGGTGGCCTCCCCGATGACGGTGTACCGGGTCTCGCGGTTGTCGGTCACCCCGAGGCGCGAGGCATAGAAGGTGAGCCCAACCGAGGCACCCGCATCCAGGCCGTACAGCTTGAAGCGCGGGGTCACGTTCTCCAGCGACCCGAAAAGTTCGGTGTTCCCGTAAAGGGAGTCGCGCGTGGCGCTGCCCGGGTAGGGACCGCCCACGCTGGCACCGTTTTCATTGGCTCCGTTGAATCGGGAAAGGATCTGCAGTGAGACGGCGGTCGTCTCGCCCTCGAGATTCATGAGGAACGGAACCTCCGCTCCCTCCGCGGCACCGGTGGAGGCGGTCACGTTGTTCCAGTACACCGTGGTTCCACCCGTACCACCGCCACTCAGTGAATCCGGCGCACCGAAATCCACCAGGAGCCCGTTGGCATCCACCCGCCCGGCGCCACCGAGCAGCAAGCCCATCACCAAAGCCAGGGAACCCGCGACAACCCCACGGCCCACGATACCGGCCGACGGCTTCCCATCCAAAGACGGGGACTCACCCCGAGGAGACAAGTGCATGGGGGACCATAGGAACAACCCGGGCCGATGAACAAGCCGTGCGTTCGGACGCGCATGTTCGGAAGCGCAGCCGGCAGGGGCATCTCCGGGCTTTGTTGCTCCCTTCTCACCAGACACAGCACGTCCACGGGATCCCGACCACCGGCCACGACGCCACCAAGTGCTTTTCCAACACCGCCAGGCAGGGACATGCTGCGCGCACCAAGCCCTTGACCGAGGTCATTCCGGAACTCGCGTCGGGACGGCCCCATCAGCCCATGAGCCCGCGCCTGCCTGCGGTTGCATCCCCGCACGCCCCACCCGGGGCGGGCGAACCCCTGCCCCGGACCTGTCGCCTGACCCTGCCGACCCCCTGCCGTCACCCGGCACCCTGCGGCGTGCCCTGCGAACTGAAGCTGGGTCCGGAACGCCACGCCTTGCTGGAACTCGGCAGCCTCGCACGCCTCGCCGTGATGGCGGTGCCCGTAAGCCGCGGCGGTTTCCGCCAGCAGGCGGAGGAGTTGTTCGCCCAGGTGCGCTGCATCGTGGAACGGCAGTCCGTCCCGCTGACCCCCACCGCGCTCATGGTCTTCCTGCGTGATCGCGCCGATGAACTCCTGTGCCGGACGCTGGTCGCCGGGGCGTTCGGCGATGCCGCGCCGGTGACCACGCTGGTCGAACAACCTCCCTGCTGTGGCGCCGCCCTCGGGCTGGAACTCTGGGCGGCAGGCGGCCCGAGCGTTCACATCGAACGCCCCGGCCCGGGCGTGCTGTCGGTCGAAGCCGATGGCATCCGCTGGATCCACTGCGGCGATGTGCGCGCGGACCCACCCGTCCCGGATGCCTACGGCGAATCCCTGGCCGCGTTCGACCACATGCAACGCCGACTCGAGGCGGCCGGCGCGGGTTTCGAACAAGTGGTCCGCACCTGGATCTACCTGAACCGGATCACCGCCGAGGAGGCCGGACGCGAACGCTACAAGGAGCTGAACCGTGCGCGGACCGATTTCTACGCCGGCATCCGGTTCGCCGGGCGCGTGGGTGCGGGAGATCCAACCGCCTCCCCGTTCCCCGCGAGCACGGGAATCGGCATCGGCGGCGACCGCATCACCATGGCCTGCCTGGCGATGCAGTCATCCCGGCCCGACGTGTTCGTCGTCCCGCTCGAGAACCCGCAACAAACGCCGGCGTTCGATTACCAGCCGCTCTATTCCCCCCAGTCGCCGAAGTTCTCCCGCGCGATGGCCGTGGTTCAGGGGCATTTCGTCACCACCCTCATCTCCGGAACCGCCAGCATCGTCGACTCCCGAACCGTCCACCCCGGGGACGCCGACCGGCAGACCCGCCAGACGATCGAGAACATCGAGAACCTGGTGTCCGCCGCCAACTTCGCCCGTCACGGCCTGCCGGCGGCGGGCGCAACGCTGAAGGACGTTGCGAAGCTGCGCGTCTACGTGAAGCGCACGCAGGATTACGGGATCTGCCGGCGCGCGGTCGAACAGGCGCTGCCCGGCGTGCCGGCGATCTACCTCCAGGCCGACGTGTGCCGCCCCGACCTGCTCGTGGAGATCGAGGCGGTGACCTTCTCACCCCTGCGACCCGCGGCGACGCCCAACCCGTAGCCCGCGCAGCCTTCGCGTGCGATACCACGCGACGCCGAGCGCACGCCTGCCACCGCCGCCGGCAGCCTGCGCCCGAAGCCGTCCCGGGCGCGCCCAGGTTCCAAGGCCCCACCGTGACGCGCCTCCGTGTACCTCGCGGAGGTCACGCCCCCGTCACAACGAGAGAACGTACTCGGCAAGGTCGGCGATCTGCTCCGGGGTCAGATGTGAGGTGACCCCGTGCAGGTCCTCGCGGTTGAACTCGGTGAGCACCTCCAGAACCGTGCGCGCCCGGCCGTCGTGCAGGTACGGACCGCTCCGCCAGACCTCCACCAGCGTCGGTGTGTCGAACCGGTTGGTCGGGTGGTCGTAGACCCCGGCCGTTCCCACGTCGTACGCCTTCAGGTTGGTGAAATACGCGCCCTTGTGGCAGTCGGTGCAACCCACCTTCTCATCCTCGAACAGCAACCGGCCGCGTTCCGCGGCAGGACTCAGCCGGCCCTGCACCCGACGCGGACTCGGGATCGGCTGAAGCGCCCTCAGATAGGCGTCCATGGCCTCGGCAACATCCGGCGGTTGCACCGTGAAGAACGAATTCCGGATGCCGGCGCGCACGGCAACCTCGGCGGAGGCGCGCACGCCCAACCACATCGAGGGTGGGGTGGCGTGGGACTGGAGCAGGCTCTTTCCGCTCTTCGGGTTCCCGATCCCGTCGTTGAGGTTGTCCCAGTTGAGGCCGTCGACCCGCGCGTCATGTGAATGGCAACTGGCGCACGACTGCCAGCCCTGGAAGCAGAGCGTTGCGTCGTTGAAGAGCATCTCGCCCCGGCGCACCGGGGTCATGGCCGCGCCGCCACCGAGATCCACGTTCTCGAACACCGGCGACGGCGCAGCGAGGTCGACGGTCGCCAGGGTCTCGGAGAAGTAGCCGGCAACCCAGGCCCGGGTTCCCGTCACCCACACCGCACGCGGACCGTTCTGTCCGGTGCCAAGCCGGAGGCGATCCCTGAGTCCGACCAGGAAGGCGAGATCGTTCGGCACATCCGCGGGAGTGCGGGACACCACGGTCTCGTCCCGTTTGAGTGAGCGATCGCCGGACGCGATGCGCTGGAGCTTCCCGAGCACCTCGGGGAAACGGATGACGCTGACCTCGTGGGTGCCGGCGTGGGTCACCCAGACCGTCCCCCCATCCCCGCTCCAGGCCACGCCCCACGGGTTCGCCGCGCCGGCGTCGATGTTGTCCAGGAGGACCGTGTTGATCAGGTTCATCGAGGCGATGTCGATGATGCTCGCGGCGCTGGTGTTGACCCAGCCGCGCTCGAGTTGGGTGGTCGGAAGCTGGAACCGGGAGAGCTGATGCGCCAGGACCGCACGCCGCCCGTCGGGGGAGACGCGCAGGTCGCGCAGAAGGGTTGAACCGTTGGGCAATGCGATCTCCCGGACCACCGAACCCGTCCCGACGTCGATCACGCTCACGGTCGAAGCCACCACGTCGGCGTCCGCCCGCCCCGCCTGAAGATGGTTCGCGACCAGCAGGAACCGGCCGTCCCGGGTCACCGCAAGGCCCACCGGCTCGCGTGGCACTCCGACCTTACGGGTGACCCGCCGGGCGGTCAGATCCATGAAGGCCACCTCGTTGTCGAAGCGGTTGCAGACGTAGAGGGTCCTGGCATCCGGCGAAAGCGCCGGCGCCAGGGGGGTGTGGCCGGCGGGAATCCGGCCCACCACTTCCCCGCGACCGGTGTCCACCTCGTTCACCATCCCATCCGGTCCCCCGCAGGTGACGTAAAGCGTCCGGCCGTCCGGGCTGACCGCCAGACCCGATGGCGAGGGGTCCACGCGGACTGTCGCCACCACGCGCCGCAGGCCGGTGTCCACCACCAGCACCCGCGCCGCCGTCTCACACGCCACGTAGAGCCGCCCGCCGTCCACCGACCCCGCCAGAGCCGTCGGCGAGAGATACCCACCCGCTTCCCTCACGTCGTCCGGCTCCGACGCAACCTGGGCGACCGTGGTCGAAACGACACCCGCCAGTGCGACCGCCAGGGTTCTCAACATGATTTTGGCTCTCATGGCAGGGTTTCAGTCACGGGGTGGGATTGAGGGACCGGCCCATGGGCCGGCGCCGGTTTCGCCGCGCCAGGCCTGGGCGGCGGATTGAAGGGCCCGCCGGGTGCTGATCTCGGGATAGCCGCCCGCCAGGTCGTCGAGGTCGGGCAGCAGATCGGGACGCCGCAGGCGGTGCAGCGCAACGGCGGCGGCGTGGCGCACATCCACGGCGTTGTCCAGGTTGCGGATCGTCTGGAGCAGCGACGGCACCGCACCGGGATCCCCGATCCGGCCCAACGCCCAGGCCGCGGCCGCGCGCCAGCAGGGGGTGTACTCGAGGTGCAGAAAATGGATCTCCGGGGACGCCGGATCCGGGCGTCCGTGCCGTGCCTCGTGCAGTTCGTCGCGCAGTGCGGTCCGAAGCGCGTCGAGACTCGATTCCCGGGCCAGATTGCCCAGGGAACGGGCCAGGTAGAACAACACCCAGTGCCGCACCGGGGTCCAGGTCGGGTTGCCCAGGGCACGCTGGACCGGTTCCTCCGGACGGGCCAGGTACCGCTCGAACGCGGCCCGCACGCGGGGTTCGAAGTCCGCATCCGAACACGCCAGGGACAGGATCTGGGCGGCGCGGTTCTCCGGTCCGGGATGTCCCGCCCAGGCGGGGTGGGTCACCGACACCGCCGCCGCAAGCGCCGGGACCGGGCGCGCCCCCGGATCGCCGAGCAGCGACAAACAGGTTTCCACGACCTCATCCTCGAGGCCCGACCTGCGGATCAACCGCCCCACCTGCACCTCGTATTCGTCGTTCTGCGGAAAGAGGGCGCGGTCGGGATCCGTGGGAACGGACCGGATCATCTGTGGGATGACCGCCTGGCAACCGGCCGCACCGATGCGGTTCAGGGCCTCCAGGATCCGTGCGTGGACGGGTCCCGAATGGCAGGCGTAAAGGGCCGGATGATCGCTGTACCACCCCACGTGCTCCCAGTAGTCCGGCAGCGCTGCGAACGCCTCACTCAGGATGGCCTCCGCTTCCCCACCGCCGATCCGACCCAGCGCCTCGGCGGCGGCCTCAGCCACGAACAGGTTGCCCGTCCGCGCCGACGCATTCTCCTTCAGCAGACGCCGCAACAAAGGAACTGCCTGGCTGTCTCGCAGGGCGCCCAGGGCACGGACGGCCTCCTGCAGGGTGCGCGGGTTCAGCGGCGAATCCGCCCCGTAGGTGAAGGTGTCGGTGCGGTTGTCGTTCTCGAACACCGGGTAGACCTGGGTCGTCGCCGCTGTCGCGACCCAGGTTCGCAGAGCCTGGCGGGCGGCATCCCCGCCCACGTGCCCAAGGGCCACCGCGGCGGCTCTCGGGCCGAACCCGACGAAGCGAACCACTGGCGTTTCCGCAGTCCCGCCTTCCCCCGGGCCATCGCGTCCAGGCGCGCCAAGCCTTTCGATCAGGCCGGCCTCCAGGGAGGCCCAATCGGCCTTGCCCAGCCATTCGTCCCATTCCTCCGCGGCGCGGACCTGGCCGGTGAGGTTCTCCAGCGCCAGCCCCGCCGCGCGTCGCACCAATGGATCGGAATCGCGCAATGCCGCCGCCAGCGGGGCCGCCGACTCCCGTGTGCCGCAGGTCGCCAACGCCAGCGCGACCGCCACGCGAACCTCGCGGACCGCATCGGTCAACCGCGCCGCAAGCGCCGGCGCCGCGGCGTGTTCGCGCAGCAAACCCAGGCGTTGCGCCGCCGATACGCGTGTCCCCGCCGCACCGTCCGCAAGCGCCGAGCACCATGCGGCCACCTCCTCCGCGCCCGCAGCCCGCGGCCGGTCCCGCAGCGCCGACCGGTTCAGGGAGGCGCATTCCCTGAACCGTTCGAACTGAAGGTCCATCATCCCGGTCACCCCGGGGTTGTTGCCGCGGAACCGGTGGGGATCGCCCTGCCCGAGGAGCTTCAGCGCGGGGGAACGCAACGCCATGGGACGCCCGGTCGTCGACGGCGGAGCCGCCTCCCTCGGCTGGTGGCAGCCGATACACGAACGCCGCTCCCCCGGCCGCACGTACAGCCACGACATCTCGTTCAGCTCCGACCGCCCCTCCGCGTCCACCGCCTGCAAGGCCAGCGGCATGTCCGCCGGCACTTCCACAAAGAAACTGCCGTCCTCCGCCAGCGGCACGGTCCCGAGTTCCACGGTCTCATGCCCCACGTGAACGATGTGGGAATGGGACGACCGGACGGTCAACGGAACCGCACCCAGCACCCGGATCGCCCGCACCCCCTCCCAGCCTGCCCCGGTCTTGGTGGTCAACCGCGCGTCCTGGCACAGGAGAAACCCGGTCGTTCCCGGACGATCCGCCGCCTTGGCATCCACGTAATCCGGGATGATCGGCGGCCGGGTACGCGCCGCGGCGAACACCGGCGAATGGATCGACCCGAGCGTGGACCGGAGGATCGGGGTGACCCGGTTGTCGGAGGGATCGATGACCGCGAGCACATCGGAGGCCATGACCCGGCCGGAATGTCGCAGGACCGTGGCCAGGAGCCGCCCATCCGGCAGGGCGGCGAGATCCCCCAGCGGCCCGGGCAGCCGCCGGTGGTCCTCAGGCCGGCTCCCGGGAGAGGCGATGAAGTTCCCGTGGCTCGAAATGAACGCCAGCCGTCCGTCAGGCATCGGCGCGGGGCTGCCGTAACCGAAGGCCCGCAGCCGCACGCCGTACTGCGCCCCCACGTTGGCGGCCACCTCCGCGTGGCCATCCGTGCCGTCCGGCCGCATGACATGCAGATGCGTCTCCACCTTGCCCCGATCGAAGAAATTGTCGGTGCGGATGAAGGCGATCCGACCGTCCGCCGTCGGCTTGGGTTCGTTGTCGAAGATCAGGGTCGCGGAGATCGGATGAATCCCCGTGCCGTCGGCGTTCATCCGGAACAACGCCCTCGAAGGCGGCTGATGGTACTCCTCGAACGTCCCGATCCGCGTCGAGGTGAACACGATCCGTCCGTCGGCGAGCTCGGCGGGATCGATATCATGGAACGGCCCGTCGGTGAGCCGGACCGGAGGTCCACCGTCCAGCGGCACGCGGTGGATGTGGAAGAACGACCCGCCCTCCGGCGCGAAGGCCACCAGCACCGCACGGCCGTCATGGGTCACACTCGGCGATCCCATCACCCCGGCCCCCGCGTCCAGCAGCACCCGGGGCACGGCGTCCGGCCCGGGTTTCAGCAGGTAAAGCCTGCGGCCGATCTTCGAGGGACACGGCAGGTCGAACTCGGTGTAGGCCCTCGACCAGTCGCCCACCCGGAACGCCACCCCCCAGGCGTCCGCGCGTCGCGGCACATAAACGCTGCAGTCCTCCCCCAGAAACACCACCGCCTCGGGCCAGGCGAAATCGGCATCGGGCTCGGTCAACACCACCCCGGGCCGCGGTCCCCGCGCCCGGCGTTCCGCCTCCTCCGACCACGCCACCCTGCCCCAGGGCGCCATGCCCATCGGCCCCACCACCCGCGCCCGCCCCCAGTCCGGGCCTTCCACAAACTCGGGATGCGAGGCGTCCACCACCGATTCACCGGAAACCACCCGCCAGGCATCGTCGGTAAGCAGATCCAGCGGCGGTCGCTGGTCCTCGTCGAACTCCACCCGCAACCCCGCGATCACACCACGGATCCCGCCCAGGTCGATGCCCCGCACGTGGATGACGTTCCGCCCCCTCACCAGCCTCCCGGTCAGGTCGTACCGCTCCACCGATTGCCACACCTCGGCTTCCGCCCCCTGATCCTCGCCGATCGGCGCGCCGTTGACCCGGAGGATGTAGCTGTTGTCCGCGGTGATCAGCGCCGTGGCCCGCCGGGGCACCGCATCCAGCACGAAGACACGCCGCATTTCGCAGACCTCGGCGGTCTCCGCCCCCCAGATCCATTGCGCCCGATCCAGCGGCGGCATCCGCGTCTCATCCCCGCCGGCGAGACGGGCCGCGCCCAGAATCATCAACACCGCCCACGCCACGACCGACCCGATGCCGGGGCGTCCAACCACTTCCTGCGGAGGGGACATGCGCGCTGATGAAAGTCGATCCGGTCGCGCCTGGGTTTGATGCATGTCAAACGACACGCCCTCCGTGGTGCGGGGACCCGGGAACGGGTCGGGACGACGCGGCTTCACACGCGCGACCCTGAGGTGCTGCGACAGGGTGCGGGAAGGGATTTGGGGTGGATGCAATCCGGGTCCTGGATGCCGTCCATCGAGGCCAACAACGTTTCCCACGGCAGGCGCCGGCGTCGTGGCGGGCGCGATGGAAGCCGCTCCGTGACGGTTCGCGGAGGAAGGGTTGCCCGTGACAAAGCAGCGGGGTCATTCTTCAACCCCATGGGCTCCCCGATCCATCGTCCCACCGAACCCCTCCCACCCTGTCGCGTCCTCGCGCCAACACGGCTCCGACGCCTGGCGTCGCTGGCGCTCGGCCTGCTTCTGGTCCCGATCCAGGGTGTCTCCGGCGCCGAACCGGGTCCGGCCGCCAGGGAACTGCTCAGGACCCTGCGCGACCTCGGCAACGGCAAATACCTCTTCGGGCAGGTCGCCACCTGGGTCCACAATGAGAATCCCGACCCGGATCATCCCTCCAACTGGGTGAGAAAGGTCAGGGACCACACCGGCATCCTTCCCCGTTACGCCTGCATCACCTTCGATTTCGAGGACAACCCCTTCCCCGACGAGGCCTGGCGCAAGGGGGTCAAGGCCATCCACGACCGGGGGATGATTCCCGGGATCTACACGTTCTGGGCCAACCCCTGCGGTGGCGCCTGGAACGACCCCTGTGCGAGCGAGGTGCTGCACGCCGAGGGCGAGCATCCGGCGAAGACCCGGTTTTACACCCAGCTCGACCGCATGGCTGCCAACCTGCAATGGCTCAAGGACCAGGGCGTGGCCGTGGTGTACACCCCGTTCGTGGAAAGCGACGACCGCTACAAGTGGCACGCCAAACAGGGCCCCGAAAACGTGATCCGCCTTTACCAACTGGTTCACCGATACTTCACCGTCACCAAGGGCCTCGACAACCTTGTCTGGGCCTACCACACCACCCAGCGCCAGGGCGCGCTCCAGGCCTGCTACCCCGGCGACGCCTACGTCGACGTCATCGGCAAGTCCGCCTACGGCAGCGGCCTCGTCTTCGACGAATACGCCTGGGCGGTGGAGAAGAAGCGCACCGGGGGCAAGGTCATCTGGTGGGCGGAACTGGGGATCCGCGGACGCGACGAAGCCCCACGCGACAGTCTGGATGTCTGGCGCCGCCTCGAATCCACCTTCCCCGAGCTGGCCGGGTTCGTGTTCTGGAGCGACGAACCGTTCTACAACGTCGTCGGCAACCGCAACGCACGGGAGCTGATGTCCCATCCGGGCATCCTGACCCTGCCGGACAGAAGTCCTTGAACCCGATCCTCCAATCTCCGACAGCGCTGCTCATCGGGTATTGCCTGCTGGCGTTCCTGGCCGCCTGGGCGGGGGGCGCGCTGCCGGGGTTGGTCCAGCTCACCCACACCCGGCTCCAGCTTGCCATCAGCTTTGTTGCCGGCCTGATGCTGGGCCTGGCTTTGCTCGGTCTCCTTCCCCACGCCATTCATGCCGCCGGAACGCCGTCGACGGTATCGGGCTGGGTTCTGACGGGGTTCCTCGGCATGTTCCTCATCCAGCGCTTCCTTCCCTTCCATCATCATGATGTCGCCGAGGGAAGCCCGCTGGAGCCGTGCGGACACTCCCACTCCCTGGCCGAACGTTCCGCCCGGAACCTCGGTTGGATCGGAGTTGCCCTGGGGCTGTCCCTGCATTCGGTGTTCGACGGTCTGGCCATGGCGGCGGCCTGCGCGACGGCCAGTCATTCCGACGCCGGCATGCTCGGACTGGGAACCGCCCTCGCCGTCATCCTCCACAAACCGTTCGGCGCGCTGGCCATCGCGACCCTGATGACCGCAGGCGACACGTCACCGGCCGTCCGCCGGGCCGTGGTCATCGCCTTCGCGCTGGTCACACCCCTCGGTGCCCTTGCGTTCTACCTGGGTGCCGCGGAGTGGGCCCGCGTCCATCCCGCCTGGCTGGGGCTGGCCCTGGCGTTCTGCTCGGGAACATTCCTCTGCATCGCCTGCGCCGATCTCCTGCCGGAACTGCAATTCCATTCCCACGACCGCTGGAAGCTGAGCGCATCGTTGCTCGCCGGCATCGCCGTCGCCTGGTGCATCACCAGCTTCGCCCACCCGTCACCCCATCATCATGAGGGTCAACCCGCCCCCGCCGGGCTGAACACCTCGCCCGGCACACCGCCTCACAGCCGCGCCTACGGTACAGCACTGATCCGGAACGAATACGCCCCCTGGTGATCGGATTCCACCGCACCGACGGTCAGCGTGTAGCGCCCCCCTCGGGTCAGCGTCACCTCGCCGGGATCGAAGAAGAACCCGTGCTCGAACACCACCAAACCGTCCGCGTCCTCCAATCGCCAGCGAATCCGCCCGGTGCCGCCGTTGAGCAGATCAACCAACACCACCTGGCCCGGTGCCGCTTCGAACCGGTACACGTCCAGGACCCCCGGCGTCTCGATCCGCCCGGCGCCAGCCCCAGGCACACCGTCGGCGACGGTGTCCCCCAGCCCGATCCCGAACTCCTCCACACCCGGCACGTCCCAGACCCGGAACCTGTAGGTCCCCGTGTGGTCGCTCTCCGCCGCGCCGACCCTCAGGGTATAGCGCCCTCCCCGGGTCAGGGTGACGGTGCCCGGATCAAAGAAGAACCCGTGCTCGAACACCACCAAACCGTCCGCGTCCTCCAATCGCCACCGGATCCGACCGGTGCCGCCTTCCTGCAGATCCATGAACACCCTCTGACCCGCCGCGGCCTCGAAAGTGTACACATCGATCGCGCCCGCGGTCTCGATGGACCCCGCACCCGCGGCTGGCAGACCGGGCTCGACCACATCCCCGATCGCGATGGCGAAGGCCTGCGCCGCCGGAACCGCAAGCAGGCGGAATGAGTACGCGCCCTGGTGGTCCGAGTCCGTGGCTCCCACGGTCAGGGTGTACCGACCTCCCCGGGTCAGGGTGACCGTGCCGGGGTCGAAGAAGAACCCGTGCTCGAACACCACCATCCCGTCCGCATCCTCCAATCGCCACCGGATCCGCCCGGTGCCGCCGTCGACGAGGTCAAGGAACACAGCCTGACCCGCATCCACCTCGAACCGATACACATCCTGAACCCCCGGCGTCTCGATGCGCCCCGCGCCCGCTCCAGGCAATCCGTCCGCGACAGTGTCACCCAGGCCCACCTCGAACTCCTGCACCACCGGCACATCCCATAGCCGGAAACGGTACGCGCCCGCGTAATCACTGTCGGCCGCCCCCACCCGCAGCGTGTACCGCCCTCCACGGGTCAGTGTCACCACGCCCGGATCGAAGAAGAACCCGTGCTCGAACACCACCAGCCCGTCCGCGTCCTCCAATCGCCACCGGATCCGCCCGGTGCCGCCTTCCTGCAGATCCACAAACACCCTCCGCCCGGCTTCGACCTCGAAGGTGTAAAGGTCCATCGCACCGGGTGACTCGATTCTCCCGGCACCTGTGGCCGGTTGGTCGACCTCCACGGTCTCACCCAGGCCGATGGTGAATCGATCAGGCGCCGGAACCTGCCAGACCCGAAAGCCGTACTCCTCCACGTTCCCCCCCGTTCGTTCCATGACCAGGGTGTACCTGCCGCCGACCGGCAGCACGCGGGTGCCCACATCGAAGAACGCCGCCTCGGAGAACACCCGCTCATCGCCCGGACCCGTCAGGGTCCACCGCATCCCGCCACCCGCGCCGCTCTGGATGTCGAAGAACAGGCCCTGCCCCTCCGCGGCGTTGAAGGTGTAGACATCCTGCGTGCCCGGCGCCGGCAGACGCCCCTCCCCGGCAAATGACGCAGCCTCCCGCAGATCCACGTCCGACACCCGGAACATCGAGGTCGCCGCGCCGCCCATGGGGTTCCCGCTCGCGTCCCTCACGGTCCCCGCAACCCGGATCCTGTACTCCCCAGCCTCGAGGGCTCCAGGGAACCGGAGGAACACGCGATGACCACGCTCGAGAAAGCTCAGGGTCACCCCCGTCACGACCCGGTCATCGGCAGTGTCAAAAACACCGTCGTCCCCGGCCGTGCCGACCACGATGGCCCCCGGCGTCAGGGAACCGACGTCCATGGCCTCACTGAAACCGACCTGAACCAGGGTGTCGCGACTCACCACCCTTCCCTCCGCCGGGTTGAACCGGACCACCGTCGGCGGGGCGGTGTCGGGAATGACCTGAACGGCGACCGGCGCGCTCCATCGGGCGTTGCCGGCGGTGTCCTCGACCCGGGCCTGCACCTGCAGGGTGAGTGGCGTCGAAGCAGCCATGAGTCCGGACGAACGCGAACCGGCCCCGGCTTGCAGTGTCGGTGCCCGCAGGCCGAATTCGAACGGCCACCCGGCGTCGGCCCCCACCCGGATGCCGTCGACGTACAGCTCGACCCGCCGGGCCGCGACATCATCCACCGCCGTCACGCGGGCCGCCAGACGGCTCCCCGCAATGACCTGCGCGTCCGGCGTTAGCGTGAGTTCCGCGCCCGGGGCGTTGGTTCCACGATCCATCCCCCGGTACCGAAGGACCTGAACCCCGGCGACCCCATCGGCCACAAAGGCGAGGCCGTCGTGCAACACCACCGCTGAAGCCAATCCCGGTGTCACGATCGTCCGTAGGAACCGATCGGTCATGGAGGGATCGCCCAAGTCGTACACCGAGACGTCGTGCGTCCCGTCGTCCGAGGCGTTGGGTCCGACACAGGCAACCCCGAGCCCCGATCCGTCCGGCGCGATGTCGAACCATCCGAACTGCGCGGTGGCCCCGGTCCCCGCAGGCGTCGCGGCCACCAGGTTGGTGATGATCCAGGTGCTGTAACCGCGCCCGTGCACGGTGTAGGCCACCCCATCCCCCACGGTCAGCCTCAGACCCCGCGCGACAATCGACACGTCGCCGTTCAACCCGGCCTCGCCGGGATTCCCCAACACCCCGTCCGCCACCAGCGGAACCGATTGCAGGACGGCCTTGTTGTTCCTCGGGCCCGTCACGAACAGCGTCTCACGGTACACCCGCAAATCATGCACCGGGTAGCCGAGTTCGATCTCGTCCACGACCTGTCCGGTGAAGATGTCCACCGCCAGGAGCCTGCCGTCGTCGGTCCCCGCGTAGACCATGCCGGCGTGGATGGTGACCGAGCGGGTTATTCCCCCGGGCGTCACACGGTGAACCAGACGGGGACGAACAGGGTCGGACCAATCCAGGATTCCCAGCCCGCCAGTGCCATCCGCGACCGCGCCCAGACCGGCCTCGTCCGCCATCAACACACCCGCGCCGGGCAGCGCCACCCGTCGCGCATCCCCCGGCGTGTCCAACTGCCCCAGGTGCGTGAGCTGGAGTCCGTCCCACTCCATCACCGCCACCCCGGCAGACCCGTCCGCCACCAGCACCCGGGTCAATGAACGCGCGCCGCCGAACACGGACAGGTCGTAGGTCTCGACTGCGAGGTCCATGGCAGAACCCGGGGTGTCGCCGCTGGCGATGATGCCAGGTTCCAGCACCACGCCATCCAGGGGATTCGTCCCGGACCGAACCTCGGCTCCATCCATGATCCCGTCGCCATCGGAGTCGGCGACCCCAGCGTCGGTGCCCACGATCCTTTCCGCGAAGTCGGGAAGGCCGTCGGCGTCCGCGTCGAGAGTCGGGGTGTTCTCATTCCAGACCGCCTGTGGGATCGAGAAGGTGCTGCCGGCTTCGCCGGTCCGAAGGAACGAGACGGCCTCGAGCATCGCCACAGGATCCAGCCACCGCACCACCACCACGGCGCGAGCGGGCAGGCGAAGCCCGACGAGCCGCCCCTGGGCATCGGTGGTCAGCCGCTGTTCCTGCCGCTGGCCCCCGGGGGGATGGATCTCCAACAGCACGGGAAGCTGATTGTCCGCCGACGGCCCCGTCGGCTCCGATCCGGCGTAGGCTCCGAACACACCGCCGAGGGCCGGTCCCATCCGCTCCACCAACGCCAGCGCCCGATCGGTGACGCGCGCATATCCCGCGTCCGCCTCGGCCTGGACCAGTTCCGCAACACGTCGCACCGCGGCCGATTCCTCGGCGGCATCAACGATGTCCGGACTGCCTGCGGGCCCCTGACTGCGCAGCACCCTTCCGCGAAGGTTCTCCTCCAGCGTCAGGTTGAGGCGCTGGACCAGGTTGGTGCGGAATTCCCGGGGGTAGGCCCCGGCGTCGACATCGGCGATCGCAGCCAGTTCCTCCGGGGTGATCCGCGGACCGTTGTCCGAAGCCGCGCGCTGCGCGGCCACCGCCGACGCCACCAGGGTCACCATGTCCCGCAGGGACACCTGTTGCTCCCGAAGGCTGCGCCATGCGTCCGAACCGACCAGGACCTCGAGGTACAGGTTGAAGGCCGATTGCAGCGCGGCCAGGCGCTCCAGGTCCTCGACCTCGGCCTCGAGTTCGCCCAGGTGCGGCACCGCGGCAGCCGGTGGCGCCGACCCGCCAGGCAACGCCAACCGCGCCCCGGTCGCCGACCCCGCCCCGCCCTGCAACGAGCGCACGGAGCCCCCATAGAGTTCGCTCCAGATATCCCACCAGTCCTTCAATGTCTCGAGGCCTTCGCCCGCGTCGTCGGGGACCCCGGGAAGCGCGTCCTCGGCCTGGTCGCGGATCTCGTCCAGAAACGCATCCCGCGACTCCATCACATCCGGAACACCATCGCCGTCGGAGTCGGGCACCTGCCCGGTCCCGATCACCTCAGCCAGGTCGTCGAACATGTCGTTCGCCTTGAGTCCGATGTCCACCGCCGGCCCGAAGATGTCCGGACCCATCACCGGCAGGTGGTCGACCACTTCCGACACCAGATCCCCCCAGCTCTCGGGTTCGTCGATGAAGGGCAGATCGGGCAATTCCGGAAAGTCCGGGATATCCGGCCCTCCCCAATCCGGCGGCCCATCGCCATCCCCGTCCCCATCGCCGTCGCCGTCGCCGGGTCCGACGGGCGGAGGCGGGGCCGGCGGGGCCGGCGGGGTCAGCGGCGGCCGCGGTGGGCGCGGCGGGGGCGGGCGACTGGTCGGTGGCGCCGGCCGTGGCCCGTTGCCGCCGGTGCCGGGGCTCGCACCATGCCAGCCGGGCTGCCGGATCCCCACCCCGGGGTCCGACACCAGATGCCGCCCATCCGCACTCACGGTCATCGGCCCGACAATCGCCCAGACGCCGAGGTCGTGGTCGAAGCTCCAGAGCGCCGATTTCTCACCGGGCTGGAGAAGCCGGCCGGTGGCGGGATCCGCAAGGTTCGGGAGGGTCACCGGCACCGGTTGATCGAAGTTCAGCGGACCGTCGGTCTGCACAGTGATGACCAAGGGAAAGGCCAGGCCCGGTGGGAGCGGTTCAGGCAGACGGTCCGCCGCCACCGGCGCCAATCCCACGCGCCCCCCGCGCGTGCCGTCATCGGCAAACAGCCCGTTCGGCGGAACCACGATCTCCACGCCGGACAGCGCCGGATTCGCCGCGACGACGGCCGGCGGCATGCCGACCCGGGTGGGCGCGGTCGCGCTCACGGCCTGAAGGGTTCCCGGAACGATCAAGGGCAGAAAAATCTCGCCGCTGCCCCCGGCCGGATTGTTGGTCACGCCCGCGGTGGCCTCCCAGGCCTTCCCCACGAACGGATAGTAGGCGAGGTCCGGCCAGCGCACCCCGGCCCCGGCATCCACCACGGTGCGCCCATCCACATGCACGAAGAATCGCCCCGCAGGACTCGGGTTCAGATGGAACCACCCGTCCGCATCGGTCACCGCCCGCAAACGCTCCTCCGCACCGTCCACGGTGACGGTCACACCAGCGAGCGGGCGATTGGTGTGCGTCCCCGGCGAACCGGGATCCTCCACGGGTTCGCTGGCGAAGACACGTCCCACAACCCCGGTCCCGGCCACCGCGGCCGATCCCGCGGTGCTGAACTCGATCGCAACAACACCGCCCGCCGTGCCGTCCCAGTCCAGGTCCAGCGGCCGCCCACCCGCATCCGTCCACCCGGTCCCGTCCAGGTACACCCGAACCCGCGCGTTGGCCGGAAGCGGCTCCAGATAGAACAGCGTGAGCGCCCGGCGGTCCGTGGACAGCTCGGCCCGCGCCAGCAGGCGGCGCCCGTTCGCCTCCGCCCAAAGGTTCGAACCGCCAACCACGACGCCCGACGCCAGCGGAACGGTGAACCGGAACTCCGTTTCCCGATGCACGCTCACCCCGGTTTCGCCGTGACGCGGCGAGGTCTCCACAAACAGGTCCTCGCGCAGCGGATCCGTGCCCGCTCGCACCTCCAACAGGTTCGACCGTTGGTCGCCATCCGCGTCCCCGGAGGCATCCGCGGCGTCCAGGGGGTTCAAAAACGGAACCCGCGCCAACTCGAACGCGTCATCCATGCCGTCCCTGTCCTGGTCGCCAGGACCGGCCAAGGACCACACCGCCACCCGATAGAACGCCCGCTCCCGAAGCGGCTCCGGATCGGTGAGGTCCGCGCGGCCCCCGGACGCTACCGCCATGGCCACGGGACGCGTGAGGTCGGTGAGCACGCTGCCGCGCAGCAGCACGTAATAACTGCCCTCTGAGCCGCCGACCTGCGCCCGCAGCCGACCCGATGCATCCACCCCCACCGATTCGATCCGCAGCTCCTGACCGGGAACACTGGGCGACACCCCCAGGATCAGGACGGCGGTTCCGAACCACCACAGGCGCCCGCCGAAGTTTGCAAGCCACCGTCGCCAATCACCGCGACCGGAGGGCGACGGCTTGAATCTCAAGGTTTCCATGCTCGTGCTGGAATCAGGGGTTGGGAAAGAAACGGAACCGGCCTGATGTACCAGATAAGGGGAAGACGGTGCGACCCCGGATTTCAGCCGGCTTCCAGCGGGTGGTCCGGGCACAGGCGTTCGGGCGCTGGCGAACGAACCGGGGAAACCCGGTCCTGGTCGGGGATGCCGCAAGCCGACACGCGGCCCGGGAGGGGGCCCGCGAGGGCCCGGGCGGGTTGTCGCCGCCTCAGGAGCGCGGTGCGGCGGCCGGGAGTTCGGGCGGCCGCAGCCGGAAGCGGGTCTCGGAGAGGGATTCCAGAAAGGCCTTGAGATCGGCCAGGTCCTGCCGGTTCAGGCCGAGGGGCTGGAGGAGCGGCGACTTCACGGGGAACAGCGGGTCGTCCTTCTGGTTCGGCCGGCGCCTGGGGGTGGGCATTCCGGCGTTGTACATGTTCAGCACGCCGTCGAGGGGGAACAGACCGTTGTGCATGTAGGGCGCGGTGTTCGAAATGTTCCGGAGCGTGGGGGTCCGGAAGCGTCCGACGTCCGCGGGATCCTTGGTGACGTTGTAGCGGCCGAGATCCTCGTACTTCCGACCGTAGTAGGTGAGGCCCTCGTTGTGGAACCGCCCATCGGTGAACGCGGGGCCGTGGTGGCAGTTGACGCAACGCGCCGTGGTGCGGAAGAGATGCAGTCCCCGAACGGCGTCGTCGCTGATGGCCTCGGTGTCGCCGCGCAGGAAGGAATCGAACGCGTTGCCGCGGCTGGTGAGGGTGCGCTCGAACGTGGCGATGGCCTTCGCGGCCCGGTCCAGGGTGACCTCGGGAGTGCCGAACACCGCCTCGAACTCGGCTTGGTATCCGGGGATCGACCCGATGCCGGCCCGGACCCACTCCTCGCTGGCGTGCATCTCGTCGGCGTTGTTGATCACGTCCGCCGCCTGACGTTCCAGCGAATCGGCGCGCCCGTCCCAGAACAGGGTCGAAAGGAAGGCCGCATTCGAAACGGTGGGCGCGTTGCGCGTGAGTTCCTTCCGCTCGTGCCCGAATGAAACGGTCCGTCCATCCGCGAACCCCAGGTCGGGATCATGACAACTGGCGCAACTGATCTGCCCGGAGCCGCTCAGTCTGGGATCGAAAAAGAGCTTCCTCCCCAGTTCGGCCTTCGCCTGGGAATAAGGGTTGTCCGCGGGAAAGGTCACCGGCGGCAGTAGCCCCAGCTCGCGGTAGTGCGGCCTGACCTCGTCATCGATGTGCGGGGCGGGCCATTCGGCGGCATCGCGAGCGTAGATCCTTCTCAGTTCGGCCGCCTGACGGGCGTATTCGTCCGGGGTGAGAACGGGTCGCGGGGGTGTGCGGACCGTCGCGGATTCCGGGGTGTCGCCCTCGCTCTCCGGGCCGGATCCGTCCGGCACGGCGGCGGCGCGGGCGTTGCGTCCACGACCCCGGAGTTCACCGAGCTTCGACTTCTGGGCGTCGGTGAGGAGTTCCCCGATCCGGCGGTTCGCAACACGCACCTGGGTGTTGAGCTCGAGCTGCGCGGAAAGCCGTTGGTCCGGCGGCGTGTTGGTCGAGGCGAGACGGCGCACCCGGAGGCGGGCGGCTTCGTAAGGGTCCCGGATCTCCTCCAATGCCACACGCTGGGCCTCGGAAAGATCGAGGCGCTCGGCGTAATCCCAGGGCTGGAGGACCCCGGCGGAAGCAGGCACGGGCGCGGACGCCGTTTGCGCATCCGCGCCGACGTCCGGGTCCGCGGCGCCAACGCGTGAAGGCAGGAACGCCAGGCACCCGGCGAACGCGCAGAGAACGAAGCGGGCACGGAATCGGGAGGTGCGTGAGGATTGCATGTCGGGACAGCTGCGGTGGATGGGAGTCGGGATTGGGCTGGAGGGATGGCGAGGGGATGGGGCGCGGGTCAGAGCGGGCGGTTTTCGACGTGTCCGTCGAGGTAGAGCCAGTTCACCCGGCGTTTGGCGTTGTGCGGGTAGTAGAACAGCAGCCGGGTCACCACCCGTGGACCGCTGGTGGTCTCGGGCACTCCGTACACCGACGGCAACGCGTAGGAGTAGTTGTCCCAGACGACGAAGATCCGGGACATCTGGTCGAACGCGGCGTTGCTGCCGTCGGGGCCGACGACGTTCTGGGCGCGGGACCAGGCGTAGTTCACGCCGTTGGTTGCGAGCGTCTTCCGGCCGGCGGGACACATCCAGACCCTGTTGGTGGGGCAGTAGTTCCGGAAATGGTACGGCAGGCTGAGCGGATCCGTCAGGGCGCGGTAATTCGAGCGTCCCAGCATGTCGCTGGTCGGCAGACGATGGGCGTGGTCGTCGTTGTAGATGTGATAGACGAAGGCCAGTTGGCGGAGGTTCGAGAGGCACTGGGCCCGGTGCGCGGAATCCCGGGCCCTGGCCAACGCAGGCAACATCAGGGCGGCCAGGATCGCAATGATCGCGATGACCACGAGGAGTTCGATGAGCGTGAACCCTGCGGAACCGGCGATCCTGCTCCCCCGACGGCGGGATCCGTTGCACGCCACCAGGCTGCGAACCCTGCGCTTCACGGGGTGCCCACCACTCGGAAGATCCGCGTGCCCCGATCCAACGGAATCACCAACGCCCGTTCGTTCAGGCCTGATGCCACCACGGACCACTGCCCGTCCGCGGCGGCAGCGGTGTCGCGGGCTTCCACCGAGAATGGCGCGTTGCCACCGGTCCAGGTGATGCGCACTTCTCCCGCCCCGGCCGGCTCGAGGCGCGCGAGAATGTTCCCGGGCGAGGGCAGCGCCACCCGGATGATGGTGCCCCGGTTGTTCACCCCGCCCGTCGGCAGCAGGTAGTAGAGGTACGGCCGGCCGTCCTCCTCAACGATCGTTCCGGTGTTGTCGAAGATCCCCGTCGCCCGACCGAGTGCGAGGCCCTCGGTCCCTTCGAAGTCCGCGAGCTTGGTGACCGTATTGGCCGCGATGCTGTACTTGGCGACCACGCCGAGATTGCTCGAACCGCCCTGCCGGGTGAGGAAATACAGCTCGTCCATCCATTCCACGAACGCGCTGTATCCGGGCCGGGTGCCGTGCGCGAGCACGCTCGGGGCGTTGGTGGTGAAATCGAAGAGATTCGTCCAGGTGCCGCTGTTCAGGTCGAAACGAACGATGGAGCCGGGCGCGCCGTTGGGCCCGGTGGTGCCGAAGTAAAGGGTGTTGGTCCCCACCAGGGTGGGCTCGGACCCGGGGAACTGCGTGTGCCCGGCCGCGAGGTCGGCGAGCCGGGTGAACAGGGGCTGTCGGCCGCCGTCGAAGGTCAGCCGACCCAGTGTGCCGGCACCCAGGGGAAGCCCGGTGGTGCCGAAGGTCGCACCCCCGGTGAAGGTGGTGAAATACCACGCTCCATCCCCGGACGGGGTGAACCCGCTGAACGCCTGCCCTCCCAGCTCAGGACCGTCCAGGTGCGCGACCAACCGGGTCACGCCGTCGGTCAGGTTGAACCGTACGATGGTTCCCCGGTTGGAATTCCCGCCAAGCGACGTCGTGGTCCAGAGCTCATCCCCGATCCGCACCAACCCCGCGCGCGGCGAAGCCCCGGTCTGCTCCCCGGCCTCGCGCCTGGCGGCGTTGTTCTCCGGGAAGTGATGCAGCACCTGGAGCAGCCCGGTGTTGAAGTCGATCCTTGAAATGGTGCCGGCGTTGCCGGTGCCGCCGCTCTTGGTGGTGAAATACCCCTCGTCGCCGATCACCAGGATGGCGCTCTCGGACCCCTTCCCGGTGTCGTTGTCGAAACTGGCCACCTGCACGACCTCCCGCGTCACCAGATCGAACCGGCTGACCGTGCCCGCATCGAAGGTTCCGCCCTTGTCGGTGGTGAACCACAGGTTCGTGCCCACCCGGACAGGACTCGCCAGGGGTTCGTACCCGCCAACCCCCACGCCGTTCACTGCGCCGAAATCAAGGTCCACGACCTTCTCCACCGTCTGGGCCGAACCGGCCACTGAAACCGCCAGGAACACCTCGGCAATCCCCGACGGACACCTCAGAACCCTGGCAACGTATGTGATCAACCTCATGCTCATAAAAGCCTACGCGGTCGCATGCCGTCCGGCCTTTCGCCGGCTTGCGGTATTCTTCCGCTCGATTGCGCGGCGCCTCCCCCACCGCCGACACGAGGGCTCGTGATGGATTCCGCAAAACCTTCCGACCGACCCGCCCCGTGCCGGTCCACGCCACAGCGCGAACCGCGCAGGCCACCGGGCTCACACGCGACACAGCCTCCGTCCACCCGCTCACCGACCCGCGGCAGCCCGCAGGACCCGTGTCGCCTCCGAGGCTTCGAGTTCCACGGTCCACCCGTCCGGCGCCGCAACGAGGGGAGTCTCAAGCACCTGCCAAGGACCTTCCGGGCCGGCGGCGGATTCCAGGACCGGTGGGTTTTCGCCCGCCTCCGCCCGCACCTGCACCCGCACCCTGCCCCCGGCGATCCGTTCGATCGCGAGCGACGGCTGGGCTCCTCCGCTGGGAATCGCGTAGGCGACGATGCCGCCGAGGTAGTTGGCACCCCCGAGTTCGGTGGCGAAATAGATCCGGCCACCGACCACACTCATCACATGGTCCGGTTTGGCGCTGGTCGTGGCATCCAATTCGCCGATCACCTCGGCTTCAGTGCCTCCCCTGAGCACCCCGAAGACCCCGAGCCCGCCGGTTCCGCCCGACTCGGTGACGAAGTAGAAGTCACCGCCCGCCCCGGCGAAGCCCTTGGGCTTGAAACCGGTCGGCCCGCCGTCAAACACATGAACCGTCGTGAAGGTGCCCGTCCCCAGCTCGTATCTTGCGACAACCCCACCGCCCTTGCCCTGGTTGACCCCGAGGTTCCCGCCCTCCTCCTGGATGAACCACAGCGCATCCCCGGAAACCGTGAGTCCGCGCGGCTTGGCGCCATGCCTGGCGGCCTGAAACGCCAACAGTTGCCGCACCTCACCGCTGGCCACGTCCACGGCAAGCAGGCTCCCGGCTCCCTTTCCGGACAGTTCCGCAACCTCCCCGCCTTCCCGGGCCCCCGCATAGACGGTGAGTCCATCCGCGGATATGGCCAGGGACTCCACCTTGATCCCCAATACCTGGTTCAGTGGAGCGACCGCCGTGACGGTGCCAGCGTCGGGATCGAACCGGCCGATGAACCCGTTCCCCGCCCCGCCCTTCTCGGTCGCGAACCACAGCACGCCGCCCACCTCGACGAATCCGGACTTGGCTTTGACGTCGGACTCGAACTCGTGCGCCAGGGCCACCTCCGCCGTGGATGGGATGAACCTGCCGATGTAACCGAATCCGTGGGTCGGCCCGCCCTTCTCCGTCATGAAGTAAAGCGAGCCGCCGACATCGATGAAGCCGCCCTTGACCTTGGAATCCGCCGGGAAGTGGTACGCCGGAGTGAGGGTTCCGTCGGCCGGGTCGAAGGACGCGATGTAACCGAACCCGTGGTCCCCGCCCTTCTCGGCCGCGGCATAAAGTCGGTCCCCCGACGCTGTGAACCCGCCCTTGAGCTTCGTCTCGGTCGAGAAGGAGTGGACGGCGGTCAAGGGCGCCGCCCCGAGGTTCCACGATGTGATCGCCCCGGCCGCAAGGCCCGCGAGTGTTCTGGTTTTCATGAGGATGAAGGATGAGATCTGCGGCGGGTCAGGTTCCGGGACCGCCTTCGCAAACCACCGCCGGAGCCGGAGCCGGGGTCGGGGTCGGGGTCGTGCTCGGGGCGGTCGACACATCCCGCGCCCGCGGTGCGGCGGTCACGCTCGGGTTGCGGGCACGGGCGTTGGCCCGCCGGATCAGCCAGGGTTTCGCGTACAGGTAGACCCCGGACATCGAGAGGAACACCAGCATCAGCGCCATCACGGTCATCAGGGCCTTCCCCACCTCGCCCCCGATCTTCCCGGTGTGCAGATCCAGCGCGATCCTGCCCCAGTCGATGGAACGTCCGCCGCCAGCGGAACCCCCGCCCGCCGCGTTCCTCTCGTAGCGACCCTTGAGAAAGGCCGCCCCGGTGGTGGCGTCGACGATGACCTCACGTTCGTCCGCCGCCTTGACCTTCCAGACCAGGACCCCGGACTCGCGTTTGAGCTCGATACGATCGAGGGAAACCTCGCCCAACCGTTCCCGCGCCGCCGCGAGCGCCTGGGCGACCGGAATCGCGGCCGCGTCAAAACCGGTCACCGTGGTGAACCCGGCCCCGGTCTCCGCCGGCCGATCCGCAGCCTTGACCTTGCTGCGCTGCACCGGTTCGCGGGATTCCAAACCGAGCGCGGTGAGAATGGGTTTCTTGTAGTTCAGAACCACTCCCGTGGACCCCGCCACGAGAAGGAACAGGGCTGCGAGCAGCCCTCCCCAGGCGTGCCAGCGGCGGGCCCAGGCCAACAGCCGATGCCGGGGTCTGACGGATGATGGGGATTGCGTCATAAGGTGAGGAATGCTGGATCGCTCGCCGGCGGCTCGGTTCAGTCGTTCGGATCCTCGCCCTTGACGGTCTTGTCCTCCGCCTTCGAGCGCAGGGTCACCACCCGTCCGTCCCCCATGACCTGGTTGAACACCCTGGAATGCCACCGCACCGGCCCAAGCTCACCCTTCGCAAGCTTCTCCATGACCTTCAACGGCTCATCCGAATCCCAGGGCTTGAAGAGGTCGTGGGCCAGATGCCGCGTGGCGGCGAAGCTGAAGCGGTTCTTCCCGGCGTCCTTCTCCTCCCGGCCGGATTCGCTGCCCTCCACCTGGTAGCTGCTCCCCCGCCGGTCAAACACCGGCTTCCGCTCGGCGAAATCCCCGCGATCCGAGGGACAACGCAGGACCCGATGCAGGACCGGCGTGTCCCCGGAGGCCGCCTGCCTGCCCCCCAGATATCCGCCGAGCACCGTCTGCACCCCGTTCGTCAGGGTCTGCAACTGCTTGCCCTTCGTGATGTCCTCGCCGCTGAGCCGCGACTTCTTGACCTCGAACTTCGGCGGAAGTCGGTCGTCGTGATCGTCGGCGTACATCGCCAGCGCGAGATGCACCTGGCGCAGGTTCGAGACGCAGTTGACCCGCTGGGCGCGCTGCTTCGCGCCGGCCAGCGCCGGAAGCACCATGCTCGCGAGAATGGCGATGATCGCCACAACGACGAGCAACTCGATCAGGGTGAATCCTTCTGGGTTTCCAATGGCACGACCGGCGCTTCTCACGCGCCCATCCTGAGCCGCCCGGGACCCCCACCGCTTCCTGCCCGTTGCGGAAGCTTGTCGGGTGGTTGTGCAACAGTCCCTCGCGATCCCCTTGCACCGGGATCCCCCCCTACCCCGCAAACCGCTACCGACCCGGAAACCGGACGGGCGGGCCGAAATGAGCCGGCACCTCCCCGGTCAGGGACTCCAGAAACGCCACCACCGATGCTGCCTCCGATGCCGGAAGCCTCTCTCCCAACTGCACCTGGGCCATCACCTGAACCGCCTCGGGAAGCTCCCCCACGGATCCATCATGGAAATACGGCGCGGTGCGCGAAATGTTCCGGAGCATCGAGACACGGAATTTCCTCCGGTCCGCCTCGCGCCCGGTGCTCTCGAAGAGCCCCTGGTCCTGCCTTTCACTCCCCGTCGCGTCCCAATACGGCTGCTTCACCCCGAATCGCCGGAGCCCGCTGCCTCCGAGCAACGGCCCGTCGTGGCAGTCCGCACAACCGCGATCCATGAAGACCTGGAGCCCGTCCAGCTGATCCCGGGAAAGGACCTCCAGGTCGCCCTTCAAGAAGCGGTCGAAAGGCGCCGGCGTGACCAGAGTGGCCTGATAGGCCTCGAGCGCCTTCGCGTAATTCGTGGGGTTCGCCGCAACCGCATCCTCAGGCCACAGCACCCGGAACGCCGCCTCATACCCGTGCCTCCGCAGCGCCTCGTTCACCTCCCCGGCATGGGTAAACCCCATGGAACCCGTCAGCGAACGCACCGCCTGATGCGCCCCGGAGGTGCGGTCCCCGGTCCAGCGAAGCGCCGGCTGCCGCATCGCATTGAACACCGTCTGTGAATGACGCGCCGTGTCCTTTCCCCGTGCATCCTTCGAAAACCGCCGGGAATCCGCCCCCCAATCCGCGGCCGGATGACAACCCGCACACGCGGTCGCGCCATTGGCCGAGATGCGCGGGTCCCAGAACAAGGAACGACCCAGCTCCGCCAAAGGGGACGTCACCGCCTCGGAACCCACCGCCTCCAGGATGCCGAATGCCCTTCTCGCCTCCGCCTGGAGCTGCCCGGCGGAACGTTGCTCCGCGCTGCACGCAATCACGGAAACCAGCATGAGAATGGCGGGAAGTGCGGGGTTCATGGCGTCAGGCGCGGCAATCTAACCCCGTCCATCGATCCTTCAAAAGTCAGTTCCCCGCGATGAACCCGCGCAAACCCCGACATAACGCCCGTCTCGGACGCGAGCCGGCCGCTCCCTTCGTCCCCGCTTGGTTGCACCGGTCCACCGGGATCGAGCAGGCTGCGGCGAAGGGATGAAGCCGGTGCCGGCGCATCGATACAGGCCCACCCGCTGCCCCGCCCCGCATGAACGCGCTCCGTCGCTCCTGGAAATGGCTGGTTCCGCTGTTGGTGATAGCCGGGCTGATGGCCCGTGCCCGCCTCACGCGGGTCCCCGTCCTCGCCCATACCGTCACCACCGGCCCGATCACCGCGGAGGTGCTGGGAACCGGAACCCTGGAAGCCCGCGTGCGAACCACCCTGAGCCCCAGGATCCAGGAACGCCTGGCGGAGGTTCTCGTGGACCAGGGCGATGGCATCACCAACGGCCAGGTCCTCGCGCGCCTCGACGACGGGGAATTGCGCCAGCAGGTGGCGGTTGCCGAGGCGGGGCTGGCGGCTGCGCAGGTCACGATCCAACGAGTCCAGGCCGACCAGGCCCGCGCGGAAGCCGTGCTGCGCCAGGCCCGCCTCGACCACCAGCGCGTGGCCGAGCTTCTGACCACCAAGATCACTTCGCAGGCCGACTTCGACAAAGCGGCCGAGGCCTTGAACGTCGCGGAGGCGGAACTCCGGAGAACCCTCGCCGCAATCGCCGAAGCCCGGAGCCAGGCCGTCGCCGCCGAGAAGAACCTGCTCCACCAGAAGGAACGCCTCGGCTTCACCGAGCTGCGCAGTCCCTACGACGGCGTGGTGGTCCGCCGCGACCGGGATCCTGGCGGGGTCGTCGTGCCAGGCTCGTCGGTCCTCCAACTGGCGGCCACCAACGAGATCTGGGTCTCGGCCTGGGTCGACGAAACGGCCGCCGCCGAACTCGCCGACGGACGATCCGCCCGGGTTGTCTTCCGGTCCCAGCCGGGCCAGAACCACCGGGGTGCGGTGGCGCGACTCGGCCGCGAGACCGACCGCGAGACCCGGGAGTTTCTCGTGGATGTCCGGGTCGCCTCGCTGCCCGCCAACTGGACGTTTGGCCAGCGGGCCGAGGTTTTCATCGAGACCCAACACAAGGACGCGGCGCTCACCGTCCCGGAATCCTTCCTCCAGGTGCGCGACGGTCGCCCGGGGGTCGTCGTCGAAAGGAAGGGGCGAGCCCGCTGGCAACCGGTGGCCACCGGACTGCGCGGACGCGGACTCGTCGAGGTCTTCGAGGGATTGAAGGAGGGAGACCGGATCCTGAGGCCGCCCGGCGGCCAGGCCCCGCCCCTCCGCGACGGCCAGCGCATCAAGGCGCCATGAACCTCGCCGCCCGCGACATCCGGCATCACGCCGGACGCTTTGTCCTCACGACGGTGGGGATCGGACTGTTGCTGATGATCGTCATGGGCATGGGAGGCATCTACCGGGGGCTCATCCATGAGGCGGTCCTGCTGGTCAATCGCATGGAGGCGGATGTGTGGGTGGTGCAGGGCGGAACCCGCGGGCCCTTTGCGGAGATCTCGAGGGTCCCGATCACCCTGGAGGACCGCGCACGGGCCGTCCCCGGGGTGGCCTGGGCCCGTCGTTTCGTCTCGCACACCGTGCAGCGCGAGCACCAGGGACGCCCGCTGCGAATGGTCGTCCAGGGCCTGGCCTGGCCCGACGACCAAGGGGATTGGATTCCGCTGACCGCAGGTCGTCCCCTGCGACAGGCGCACTTCGAGATGATCGCCGACCGGTCCCTCGGCCTTTCGCTCGGCGATCAACTGACCCTTGGCAGGGATCGTTACACGGTCGTGGGGCTGACCCGGGGATTCGTGGGCACCGGCGGGGACGGCCTCGCCTTCTTCAGCGCATCCGACGCCATGGCCATCCAGTTCGATGTGCCCGGGGATGCGCTGCGGCTGGAGCGCGCCTCCCGCCGCGAGCGGGTGGCCTCCGAGGATCTCGGACAGGTCCTCCCGCTCCTGCTCGAGCGCGCCGGCGGGCCCGGGAGCGGCATTCCCGCGCTGACGCCCGCACAGGCCAGCGCGGTCCTCCTGAAACTGCAGCCGGGTACGGATCCGACGGCGGTGATCCGAACCCTCTCCGCCTGGCCGGATGTCACCGCGTTCTCCACCGAGGAGCAGCGGCAACTGCTGCTGGGCGGCATGGTGGACCGTTCCCGCCGACAACTGGGGATGTTCCGCGTCCTGCTGATCATCATCTCCACCATCATCATGGCGCTGATCCTCTACACCCTGACCCTCGATAAGCTCCACGACATCGCCATGCTCAAACTCATCGGCGCGCGCAACGGCGTGATCGTGGGCCTGATTCTCCAACAGGCGCTTCTCATGGGAGCCCTCGGTTACGCCCTGGCCTGGTGGCTCGGGCAGTACGCGTTCCCGCGGTTCCCGCGCCTGGTGATCATTGAAACCCCGGACCTGCTGATGCTCGCCGGCATCGTGCTGGCCATCTCCGTTCTGGCCAGCCTCCTGGGTATCGCCAAAGCCATGCGGGTGGAACCCAACAAGGTGCTCGCCGGATGAACACCCTCGCGCCGGACAGCCCCGCCATCCTGGCGGAGTCCCTGACCAAAACCTACGGCAGCGGCAACACCGAGGTGGTCGCCCTCCGCGACGTCACGCTGCGGGTGCTGCGCGGCGAGGTCGTCGCCCTCCTCGGACCCAGCGGAGCCGGCAAGTCCACCCTGCTCACCGCCATCGGCCTCATCAATCCCCCGACCTCGGGGCGCATCCACATCGGCGGCCACCTGGTTCTCGACGGTCCCCGCCCCGCCGTGGACCTCCGTGCCTTTCGCAGAAAACACCTGGGCTTCGTCTTCCAGCGCGCCAACCTCATCCCCTTCCTGTCCGCCCTGGAAAACGTGCAGGTGGCCCTGGAAATCAATGACGTCCCTCCCCGGGCGGCCAGGAAACGGGCGCGCGAACTCCTCGATTACCTGGGCGTCGGCGACCGCGCCCGCCACCTTCCCGACGCGTTGTCGGGCGGACAACAACAGCGCGTCGCGGTGGCCCGCGCCCTGGCCAATGAACCCGGCCTGATCCTGGCGGACGAACCCACCGCCGCCCTGGACAGCCATCGCGGACGGCAGGTCATGGAACTCTTCGCCAAGGTCGCCCGCGAACGCCACGCCGCGGTGCTGGTGGTCACCCACGATCATCGCGCCCTGGATGTGTTCGATCGGACCGTCGAGATGGAGGACGGGCGCCTGCGCGATTCCGCCTCGTCCACTGGCCCCTGCGACGAACCGAAAGGCCCGCCCCAGCGGCTGGACGCCGGGGCGGGCCTCGGATCCCCTTGAGGTCGGCGTGCCACCGGCCTCCGGAAACTCCGCTCAACCCTTGAGGTCGAATCGGTCCAGGTTCATCACCTTCGTCCAGGCCGCGACGAAGTCTTCAACGAACTTCCTCCGCCCGTCGGCGCTGGCATACACCTCGGCGATGGCTCGGAGCTGCGAGTTCGACCCGAAGACCAGGTCGACCGAGGTGGCGATCCACTTCAACTCGCCCGTTCGCCGGTCCCGCCCCTCGTAGAAGTGCTCGCACTGGGGCGCCACCTTCCATTCGGTGTCCATGCCGAGAAGGTTGACGAAGAAGTCGTTGCTCAGGGCCCCGCGATTCCTGGTCAGCACACCGAGGTCGGGATGGCCGACGGTCGTTCCCAGCACACGCATGCCGCCGATGAGCACGGTCATCTCCGGAGCCGTGAGCGTCAGCAGTTGCGCGCGGTCCACCAGGGTCTCCGGACCGGGCCGGTCGAGTTCGTGACCGAAATAGTTGCGAAAACCGTCCTGCTTCGGCTCCAGAACCGCGAACGAGGCGGCGTCGGTCATGCTCTCGGTGGCATCGGTGCGCCCGGGAGTGAACGGCACCCGGACGTCATGCCCCGCCTTCTTCGCTGCGGCTTCAACGGCGGCGCAGCCGCCAAGGACGATGAGGTCCGCGAGCGACACCTTCCTGCGGGATTGCGCCTGGTTGAAATCGGCCCGGATGCCCTCCAGCACACCCAGCACCCTGGCAAGCTGCTGGGGCTGGTTGACCTCCCAGTCCTTCTGCGGCGCGAGGCGGATTCGGGCACCATTGGCGCCGCCGCGCTTGTCGCTGCCACGGAAGGTGGAGGCGGAGGCCCAGGCGGTTGAGACGAGCTGCTCGATCGACAGGCCCGAATCCAGGATCCGGCCCTTGAGCCGCGCGATGTCCCGTTCGCTGATCAGCTCGTGGTCCACCGGCGGAACCGGATCCTGCCAGATCAGCGGCTCCTTCGGCACCTCGGGTCCGAGATACCGCGACCGCGGACCCATGTCCCGATGGGTCAGCTTGAACCACGCCTTCGCGAACGCGACCTCGAACTCCTTCGGATTCTCCAGGAATCGCCGCGAGATCTTCTCATAGACGGGATCCATGCGCAGGGCCAGATCGGTGGTGAACATGATCGGCGCATGGCTCCGGGTCTTGTCGTGCGCGTCCGGCACCGTGCCCTCCCCCGCACCGTCCTTCGGAATCCACTGGTGCGCACCGGCAGGGCTCTTCGTCAGTTCCCAGGTGTAGGCGAAGAGATTGGCCAGATACATGTGCGACCACCGCGCGGGAGCGCTCGTCCATGCGCCCTCGAGACCGCTGGTGATGGTGTCCGCGCCGTTCCCCTTGCCATGCCGATTCCGCCACCCAAGACCCTGCTCCTCCAGCGGCGCGGCCTCGGGCTCGGGCCCGACATGGTCGGCCTTCGCAGCCCCGTGCGCCTTCCCAAAGGTGTGGCCGCCGGCGATCAGCGCCACCGTCTCCTCGTCGTTCATCGCCATGCGCGAGAAGGTCTCCCGGATGTCCTTCGCCGCCGCCAGCGGGTCGGGCTTCCCGTTCGGTCCCTCCGGATTGACGTAGATCAGCCCCATCTGCACCGCGGCCAGGGGGTTCTCCAACTGCCGCTCACCCTTGTACCGCATGTCGCCCAGCCACTCCCCCTCAGGCCCCCAGTAGATGTCCTCCTGCGGCTCCCACACATCCTCCCGGCCCCCGGCAAACCCCAGCGTCCTGAAGCCCATCGACTCCAGCGCCACGTTCCCGGTGAGCACCATGAGATCCGCCCAGGAGATGCTGCGGCCGTACTTCTGCTTGATCGGCCAGAGCAGACGGCGCGCCTTGTCCAGGTTCGCGTTGTCCGGCCAACTGTTCAGCGGCGCGAACCGCTGCGTGCCGTAGCCCGCCCCGCCCCGCCCGTCGCTCACCCGATACGTCCCCGCACTGTGCCAGGCCATCCGGATGAACAGCGGACCGTAGTGCCCGTAGTCCGCCGGCCACCAGTCCTGCGAGGTGGTCATCAATTCCCGGAGGTCCTTCTTCAACGCCTGAAGATCCAGCTTCCTGAACTCCTCCGCATAGTCGAAGCCCCCGCCCATCGGATTACCCTTCACCGAGTTCTGGTGAAGGATCCTCAGGTTCAACTGGTTCGGCCACCAGTCGCCGACGGACTTGGCCCCGGCCACAGTGTGACGACTCGGGGGAGCCAGTTGCCCCATCACGGGACACGCACTGGCGTCCTTCGTGGAGGTGTGGGTGTCGGATCGGGCCTGTCCGTCCTGCGCGAACGCCGCCCCCGGGGGAAGCAGCATCAGCGCGGCGAGCAGCGCCGGGCGTTGGAATGTGTTCATGCGGTGATTCGGATGTTGGTTGATGCCACGGCCCTCTGAATGCGGACCGGGACACACCCCTGTTCTTGCAGGGAATCCATGAATGCATCCAATGCATTATTGGCATGCTTGCGATACCTTGTCCGCATGCCCAGCCTGTGCGCGTGCGCAATGACCTGAGCCTCCATCTGCTCGAGCAGTTCGTCGCCCTGGCGCGGACACGGAACTTCACCCGCGCGGCGGAGGAGCTGCACCTCTCGCAGCCGGCGCTGAGCCGCGCCATCCAGAAGCTCGAGGACCAGCTCGGGCAGCCGCTCTTTGAACGGAAACCGAGGGAGGTGGTGCTCACCGATCTGGGCGAACGGCTTCTCGAACGCGCCAAGGCGATCCTCCAGGTGATGGACGACACCTTCGCCGAGCTGTCCGAGGCGGGCCGGCGCGCCCGGATCCGTCTCGGCGCCATCCCGACCATCGCCCCCTACTTCCTTCCTCACCTGCTGGGCGGCTTCGCCAGGGAGCATCCCGATGTGCACGCGGTCGTTCAGGAGGACACCACGGACGTCCTGATCAAGCGCTGCCGCCACGGCGAACTGGACCTCGCCATCCTGGCGCTCCCGATCGCGGCCCGCGACCTCGAGGTCGAACCGCTGTTCGACGAGGAGCTGCTCCTGGTCCTGCCCGCCGGCCACCCGCTCGCCGCCGCCCGATCCGTGGACCTCACCGCGGTGGAGACCTTCCCCTTCGTCCTGCTCAACGAGGTCCACTGCCTGTCCGAGAGCATCGCCTCGTTCTGCCGCAGCCGATCCGTGCATCCCGTCACCATCGAGCGCACCAGCCAGCTCACCACCATCCAGGAACTCGTGGCTCTCGGCCACGGCATCTCCGTGGTTCCGGCGATGGCCCGTGAACTCGACGCCAGCGACCAGCGCGTCTATCGCTCCTTCCGCGGCGACAAACCGCAACGCACCGTGGCCATGCTCTGGAATCCGCAGCGCTTCCAGAACAAGGCCGTCAAGGCGTTCATGGACCACCTGCGCCGCACAACCCACCCCGCCACGCGCACTGCCAACCGCCGAAGCCCATGACCCGCGGCGGCGACCGCCACGCCACGGAACCCTCACCGCCCGACAGACCCCACGCCATCCGCCGTCAGCCCGCCCGGACGGCCGAATCCCCGGCGACCTGAGCGCCGCGAGACACAGGGCCCCAACCAAGATTCACCTTGCGCCGCACAACCCTCGGAACTCATCCTGCAAACGTTTTGCAATTCAGGACCCATCAGCGCCTGGCGGACTGGCAGCGCCGTGTCATGGCGGGCGGATTGCTCCTCCTCGTCCTCGCCCTCCACGCGGCGGTGGTCTTTCCCGCGCTCCACGCCTTCCTGCACCCGCCCGAATGCGGTCACTCGGAATGCCATGAGCACGACTGCGTGGTCGTGGCCTTCGCCCACGGAACCGTCGATCCGGGTCCGCTGCCCGCTCCGGTCTTCCGTCCCTCCTTCCCAGCCACCAGCGCCTTCCCCATCCCCCGCGAGACCGCGTCCGGAATCCATCACGACGCGGAACCACCTGGGCGCGGGCCTCCAGCCGCCTGAACCGGTTGCCCGCCCCCGCAACGTCCATCGTCGGGTTCGCGAAGGCTTGATCCCCCGCGCCCCGGGCCGACCAGGGCCGAGGACAACGGACCTGAGCGGCAAACGGGACGGCGACCTCAAGCGTTCCTTACCCATCCCGGGCCACCTGCGACCCGGCGGCCGGCGCGCGGGTCGTCCGTGACGCCTGGTTCCCGCACCGCAGCCAACCGCCCGCCTCCGGCGTCCGGTCCCGATCCTCGCAACATCCCCTGCCCTGCGTCCCCGCATCCGAGCGCAATGCCTGGTGCGGCGGGCCACTCCTGACAGGGGCGCCGAACCGCTCGCTGTCCCGTGCCTTGAACCCGGTCCCCGGCCGGTTCGCGCGCGGCGTGGCGATCCACCATCGCCCGGTGCGGGTCTGACCCCACCCGCGGCGTTCCAGAGTCGTCCAACAACCGCATCCCACCCGTAGAAAGGCCCATGTCCGGGGCCTCATCCAATCTCGTTTTCCCTGGTGTTCCAGGGGGAAACCCCGAGGCGCGTCCCACGTCGTGATGCGTGCCCACGGGGTGTCAGCCGCCGGGAACGCGGCATCGCAGGACAGCGATGGCCCGCGTCCCAGGCAACAACCACGACAAGAACCAAACCATGAAACGAACCACGAAGTTCCCAAGTATCACCCGGTCCGTCCTCGGCGCCTTCGCCCTGTTGGGCGGAACCGAGGCCGGCCGCGCCGAAATGGTGCTGTACTATGTCGGCCAGGACCGCCTCGCCACCCTCGCCTCCGGCACCTTCCGCGGCCTGCCCAACCCCAACGCCGGCCGCCTGACATTGCTCTACGCCCACCCCTACCTCGAAGCGCCCCTCAACAACCACTATCACAGCATCGGGATCTACACCTACACCGGCACATCCAACGCACCGGTGGTCGTCCCGACCAACGCCAACCATCGCATCCCCGAGATCTCGACGGGTCAGGCGCCCCTCACCCTCGTGCCTTCGACCAACGGCCCCCTCGCCGGCAAACGGGTCAATGCCACGACGGTCGAGAATTACAGCGACCCCCGCATCCGATCCGTCCACCGGCTCCTCCCCCACGTCACGCCCACGGCGACGAACCACTTCGGCTACGGCTCGGCGGAGTACGTCATGTTCCACAGCGGAGCCGGCCGCTGGACCAACTCCCTCGCCGGCACCGTCGTCGCCATGGAACTGGTGGAGAAATCCCCGGGACTCCATGTCGGCACGGACGAACAACCCGACGCCCTGGTGAATCCCGGCGACCGCGTCGTCATGGGCGACGGCGACACCTTCGAGTTCAGGCCCCTTGTCTGGACCGAGGCGGACGCGGTGCCGGGCACCTACAGCCTCCAATTCAAACTCGTCGACGTCAGCGGCGGCCCGTCACCGATGGGGGAATCCGGCATCGTGACCTTCCTCTACCGGGTCCAGCCGGAACCTGAACTCTCCATCGCCCGAACCGTCACCCTGAGCATGCCGGCGGTGACCGATGGGCATGTTCTCGAGGAGGCCACCTCCGCCGACGGTCCCTGGACCCCCGTGGCCGACGCCCCGATCCTGGAAACGATCGGCGGAGGCCACAGCGCGGCCCAGACCGGGTTCAAGACCCTCACCCGTCCCGGTGATGGAACAACCAGGTTCTACCGCCTGCGCAGGTTGTAGTCCGGCATCCGACCCACCCGATCCGGGCGTCCCGACGATGCCCGGATCGGGCCTTCGACACCTGCCTCGAACACCCCGCCCAGCCATGCCGAACCCGCGCACGCCCCTGCTGCTGTGCCTCCTGACCCTCGCAAAGCCCCTGCAATCGGCGCGGGCCCACGCCCATCTCGAGATCGTCCACCGCGACCACCAACTCCACCTCGTCTACTTCGACTTCGACACCGGGGAAGCCGACCCCGACGCGGTGGTTCTTCACGTCGCACTGCCCGCAGCCAGGGCCGTCCCCGACCTCCGCCACTACACGTCCTTCCTCGGGGATGCCGGCTCCACCACCTGGATCCTGCCGGAGAACCAGAACGCCGACCTGCTCTGGCTCGGTATCGGGAGCGGTGGAGTGCGTGCGACGGATTTCACCGGGCCCCTCAATCTCGCGCTCCAGTCGTTCGACGGGCCCGGCCACTTCGCGCTGTTCCAGGACGGGCCGTTCGGCCAACCCGTGGTGCTCATGAACACCCGGGATGGCGTGGGACCGGAGGACGCCATGCCCCTGCCGCCGGGAAGCCACGTTCATTCCAACTGGGCATTCTCAGCCCCCGGCAGGTACCGACTGACCTTCACCACTTCGGGAACGCTTCGAAGCACCGGGGCGCGGATCCACTCGGCGCCGGCGACCTTCCACTTCGACGTCGCCGCGCCGCCTCCCCCGCGGCTGACCCTTTCGCCCACCGCCACGAACTCGTTGCAACTCACCCTCCACGCCCACCCGGGCCTGCACTTCGCCATCGAGTCCACCGAGGACCTCCTGGATTGGATCCCCCTCACCGTACTCCAGGCCTCCCCCTCGGGACCCTCCCACCTCCTGCCCCCTCCCCTGCCCTCATCCCCCGCCCGGTTCTTCCGCGCGCGGCTCCGCTGATCCGCTCGTGAGCCCCCCCTTTCCCAACCGCCCGGACCTGCCATCGCACCCTTCCGGGCATCCCTCCATCTCCAGAAAACTCATGCCATGAACACCGATCATCGCCTCCCCGTCACCGTGCTCTCCGGCTTCCTGGGCGCCGGGAAGACCACGCTGCTCAACCACGTCCTCCACAACCGGCAAGGCCTTCGGGTCGCCCTCATCGTCAACGACATGAGCGAGGTCAACATCGACGCCGCCCTCGTCAAAGGCGGCGGCGCGGCCTTGAACCGCGCCGAGGAGAAGCTGGTCGAGATGTCCAACGGCTGCATCTGCTGCACCCTGCGCGAGGACCTGCTCAAGGAGGTCGCAGCCCTGGCCCGCGAAGACCGTTTCGACCAACTCCTGATCGAAAGCACCCGCATCTCCGAGCCGCTTCCCGTCGCCGAAACCTTCACCTTCGCCGACGAACAGGGCCGCACGCTCAACGACCTCGCCCGGCTCGACACCATGGTCACCGTCGTCGACGCCTTCAACTTCCTCCGCGACTTCGGCTCCCCGGACTCGCTGGTGGACCGACGCCACGCTCGCGACGACCAGGACGACCGCTGTGTCGTGGACCTGCTGGTGGATCAGATCGAGTTCGCCGACGTCATTGTCCTGAACAAGACCGACCTGGTCACGTCCGCCCAACTCCAACAGGTGACCGGCATCGTCAAGGCCCTCAACCCCGGGGCGGAGATCCTGCGATCCCGGTTCGGACGGGTCCCGCTGCGAAGGATCCTCAACACCGGCAGGTTCAGCATGGAGAAGGCACGCCAGGCCCCGGGATGGCTCAAGGAACTGCGCGGCGAACACACCCCCGAAACGGAGGAGTACGGCATCAGCAGCTTCGTCTACCAGGCGCGCCGTCCCTTCCATCCGGACCGATTCATGGCCGCCCTGGGCGCCGAATGGCCCGGGGTGCTCCGCAGCAAAGGCTTCTTCTGGCTGGCAACCCGGATGGATTGGGCCGGCAGCCTATCCCAGGCGGGTGCCGCCTGCCGCACCGAGGCCGCAGGGTTCTGGTGGGCCGCGGTCGACCGCAACCAATGGCCCGACGACGACACGGAATGCCGTGAGATCACCAGGCTCTGGGAAAAGCCGTTCGGCGACCGCCGCCAGGAGATCGTGATCATCGGCCAGGACATGGACCGCGACGCGGTGACCGCCCGGCTCGACGCCTGTCTCCTCACCGATGAGGAAATGGCCCTCGGCCCCGAGGCATGGGTGACGATGTTCAAGGACCCGTTCCTCGAATGGCGCCGCGCCACGGAGGAGGACCTCCAGCCGGAGCAGTACCCGACCCTGACAAGGGACTGAGCACGCCGCCGAGGTCGGAGCGCCGCGGCCGGCAGTCCCGTGGGTCGCCGCGGGGCTTCGGGAGCCGCGCCTGAACCGGTGGAGTCCGGTGTTGTCGAAGCCCGCCGGTCCGCTACGGTCACCCGGTCACCCCATGAAGCCGACGCGATCCGCCCCTGCCCTCGTTCTCCTGCTCGCCGCAATCCTGACGCCGGGACTGCATCAACAAACCGGCGCCGCGGAATGGCCCATGGTGGACGCGGTGGCGTCCCAACCTGTCGCCGCGCAGGTCCGGCGCGTGATGGAAGCGCTGGATTCGCTCGGGACACCGCTTTCGCCGGCCGACCACGAGGCCCTGACCGAGGCGCTGAATGGTCCCGACGAAGCGCTTCCCCAGCGGGTTCAGGCGATCCTCGACAAACGCGCCCTCTATGGCGTCCACATCAACCCCGAGATGCGGGTCAAGGTGTCCGCCGGGTCGGCGGCCCCGCAACTGGACGAGAACGGCTGGCGCGTTTTCCTGGTCAAGGTCCACAACGAGGCCGGCACCACCGCGGCGCTGAAGGCGGTGAGCCCCAACGCACGCCGACTCCACGATTCCCCGCCCAACGAGCTCGGCGACCGGTGGCTGGATCTCGAGATGTTCGACCGTCCGCCGCTGGCTCCGCGCCTCAGCGGGCTCGAACTGGAGTACCGCATCATCCAGCTCTACAGCCGCGACGCCGGGAAGCGGGAGGCGAAGATGGCCTTCAACGTGGGACAGGGAACCCAGGACCTGGGGTTCAGGAACGAGGTCGACCTGCTCTTCGAATGCCGGCCCGCCACCACGGTCACCCTCGAGGTCCTGGACGATCGCGGCGAACCGACCACCGCGGCCTTCGAGGTCCGGGACACCCTGGGCCGCGTCTATCCCTCCAGGGCCAAACGCCTCGCGCCCGACTTCTCCTTCCATCCCCAGGTCTACCGAAGCCACCTCGAATCGTTGAAGCTCCCCGCCGGCACCTACCGGTTTGACGCTTCGCGCGGCCCCGAATCCATCCCGGTCTCGGAAAGCGTCTCGGTCACCGGCAACCCCCTGACGGCGCGCTTCCAGATCGGCCGCTGGATCGATCCCGCAGCCTCGGGTTGGTGGTCCGGGGATCACCACATCCACGCGGCGGGCTGCGCGCACTACAACAACCCGACCGAGGGCGTGCATGCTCCCGACATGTTCCGCCATTGCGTCGGCGAGGACCTGAAGGTCGGCGCGAACCTCACCTGGGGACCCTGCTTCGATTACCAGAAACAGTTCTTCACCGGCGGAGTCGACAAGGTCTCGAAATACCCGTACCTGCTCCGCTACGACGTCGAGGTGAGCGGGTTCGGATCCCACCAATCCGGCCACCTCTGCCTGCTGCGGCTGAAGGAACAGATGCCGCCCGGCGGCGAATCGAAGAACCACTGGCCAACCCTCTGCCTGAACACCCTCCGCTGGGCGAAGAAGCAGGGCGCGGTCTGCGGCCCCGCGCACAGCGGCTGGGGCCTCCAGGTCGAGACCTCGGACCTTCCCAACCTCGCACCCGCGCCCTTCGACGGCATCGGAGCCAACGAGTACATCGTCGACGTCACCCACCAGGTCCCCGGCCCCGACGGACGCCCCGTTCCCGCGGTGGACTTCATCAGCACCGTGGACACCCCCTACGTCTGGGAACTGAACATCTGGTATCACACCCTGAACTGCGGGTTCCGCACCCGGATCAGCGGCGAAACCGACTTCCCCTGCATCTACGGCGAGCGCGTGGGACTGGGCCGCAGCTACGTGAAGCTCGACGGCAATCTGGACTACGACGCGTGGTGCGAGGGCATCCGGCAGGGCCGCGCCTACGTCGGCGACGGACGCAGCCACCTCATGGAGTTCGCCGTCAACGGCGCGCGAATGGGCGAAGGAGGCAGCGAAGTGACCCTCGCGGCGCCGGGATCCGTGGAGGTCACCGCACGCGTCGCCGCCAAACTCGGCGAAACCCCCGACGATGCCATCCGTTCCCGCCATTACTCGCAACAGCCCTACTGGCACATCGAACGCGCGCGAATCGGCAGTACCCGGACCGTCCCGGTCGAGGTCGTGGTGAACGGCAAGGCCGTCGCACGCGAAGTCATCCCGGCCGATGGAACCATCCGCGACCTGAAACTCAGGGTGCCGATCGAACGAAGCAGCTGGGTCGCCCTCCGGATCCTCCCCAGCTCCCACACCAACCCGGTCTGGGTCAAGGTGGACGACAAACCCGTGCGGGCGTCGAAGGCGTCCGCGACCTGGTGCCTCGAGGGGGTGGACCGCTGCTGGACCAACAAGGAGCGCTTCATCGCCAAGGCGGAACTCGACGACGCGCGCGCGGCCTACGAGCACGCCCGCCAAACCTACCGCCGCATCCTCGCCGAGGCCCAGGTGGACTGACGGTCCCGGCTCGTCGAAGGCGAATCGGTTCCCCACGCCCAATCCCGCAACGCGGTCATTCAGGGCAACCCAGATCCTGGGCGAGCGAGTCGAAGACCGCTTCCTCGTGAACGGCTCGCCCGGATTCACGCATGGCTCCCGCAAGCGCCGGACACCAGGGCGTTGGACCGGGTTCACCAGCGAACGGCACCCCCTTCTCCGCCGCCCGGTAGTCGGCAGTCCCGTACCGCCAGGCCTCCGCCGCACCCTCCGCCATTACCCGACGGGCGATGGCCAGGCCGGCGGGATCGAAGTCCCCGTGATACCGCACCCGGGCCCCCGCATCCCTCAACTGCCGAAGCAGGACCAGCGCGGGCGTGGCGAATTGTCCGCCGACGCAGATAAGGGGCCGACACCGGGCGCCCAGGCGTTGCACCGCCAGCGCGACGACCGTCGGGTTCTCGCAGGCGAAGACCCCTTGTCCCCGAAGCGAGGGATCCCCTGCCAGCGGATGGCGAAGCAACATCCGCAGCGAAATGTGGATCGGTTCGACATCGGCAGCGGCTGCCCGGAGCAGTCTCCCGAGGGGAGTCTCGAGCGTCGAACGGAGTCCGAAGGCGATGACCGGCGTGCTCAGTTCGTCGCAAAGCACCCCCACACCCGCCCAAGCCGCGCGCCGGCCCTCCGCGTGGTCCTCGAAGCAAACCTCCCCGAGGACCGCAGCGACCCGCACGGCCAGAGTCGCTCGCGCGGAGCCCGGATCGAGCGCGTGCGCATCGCCGAAGACCCTGGCCGCGAGTGACGCAAGCGGCTCGGCGCCCGCCGGCAATGCCGCCACGAGGGTCGACACCTCCTTCAGCAGAACCCGCCCCACACCGGGGTCGTCGCCACTGAGCCGCTTGAGCAGCCCGGAACCCCGGACCTCCTCGAGCCACCGACCCAACCGGGCCACGTTCCCAAAACTCTCCCAGGTCCTTGCATCGGTCCAAACCGACTCCCACGCCGCGGCATGTTTCGCCGCCAGCTCAACCCGGTTCGAAACAGGCCCCGTGAGCGCCTCGACCGCGCCGTGGAGTTCACTGCAAATCCCCGATTGCACCAGCGTTTCGGACAACGCATCCAAATCAACCACGAGCGCGCCCCCCGATGTCGGCCTTCTCCCAAGGATCGCGTCATACGCCGCACGTTCGGCGTCCGAGGCGTCCTTCAGGGTCATGCGTCCCCGCAGCGGGCGTCCCAGCTCAAGCCGCCGTCTCAAGGCAAGGACCAGCCGGCCCAACACGGGTTGTCCGAGCGAGGACCGGAGCCGGGCCTGGTCAATCGAGCCCATTCGGCAACAGCCCCTCCGCCTCGTCCGCGCGCTCCTGTCCGGCCGACGCAGGCCGCGGTTTCGGAACCCGCCGGCGTTCACGGCCATTCCAGATCCAGAGCGTGGACGCGACGGCATCGATGCCCGGGCGGGTCGTCAGGTGATGGATGGCGAGACCGGGGACCGTGGGATAGCAGCCCCACTCCTGCTCGCTGGTCATCACGACATCGAGGTCGAACTGGGCGAGCATCCCCATGCATTGGGCACGCATCGTGGGATCGATGCCGGCGAAGGCCTCATCCAGCATGACCAATCGCGGGGCATCGGCGCGGGCGCTCCGGTAGTGGGCGGCGGCTGCGGCGAATCGGGGAAGCGTCAGGGCCAGCGCCTTCTCCCCGCCCGACCCGGTTCCGTAAGTGCGCCGGTCGAGGCGGCGCCAGGTCCCCTCCTGCTGCCGTTCCACCACAAAACGATGCCATCGCCGGTAGTCCAGCGCCGCTCCCAGATGGTCGCGCCACGAACCCTGCTCGTTCGCGGCCTGCTCGGCCCGGATCCGTTCCTGGAGGAACCGGGTAATGCCGACCCGCTCGGCCGGGGACCAAAGCTCACTCGTCTTCAGAAACGATCTCCTCACTTCACCGAAGGCACCCTCCAACGCCACCTCCCAGAGGAATCGGAAGCGCAGGCCCGTGCTGGTCTCGCGCACGAAGAGTTCGCGATTGGCCGAGGCGATCCATTCCTCGGCGCCACGGATCAGTCGCTGGAGTTCGACCGCCGCCTCACCCAGGAGATGATTCTCGATGATCTCCCGCTCCCGAGCCTCCAGCAGGCGTTCCCGTTCCTGAACCTCCGAGGCGAACGCATCCCGCAGCTCGCTCATCGTGTGCGACCGCGCCTGGAAATGGCAGCGGACGAGCAGCAGGTCCTCGAGCTGGTGTGTCTCGGGCCTGTGGTTGTGCGCCAGCAGACGGTCACGAAGTTCCTGGACGTGGACGTGGATGGAGTCCTGGCGTCGCCGCCAGGTCGCGTCATCGGCAACCGTTTCCCCAAGCAGCGCCTCCGCCTGTCGGGCAATCTCGACCGCCCGGCTCACCGACCATGGGGCGTCGTCGACACCGGCAAGCTGCGCATCGGCTTCCGCCAGCAGGCGATGGAAGGCGAAGCTCTCGAGACCGGCGATGGCGGTCTGCCGGTTCGCTTCATGGCGATCCCGCTCGGCGTTCGCATGCTCCCGGTCCTTCTCGGCTCCTGCCTTCGCCGCCACCTGCTCCGTGTGCTCCGTCCGCCGCGCCTGCAGGCTGCGGCGGAGATCGGCGATCCGCGCCTCGACCTCGCCAAGCCGTTGAAGCACCACCGCCACCGCGACCCCGTGCATGGCACGCAACGTCTCATGCCGACTCGCCGCCGCCGCAGACGCCTCGGCGGCCGTTTGATGGCGGGCGACGCGGTCCGCGACCGCCGCCCCGGCCTCGTTCCAATGCCGTCGCGCGCCGGCAAGCCGTTCCGAACTGGATAGCCAATGCCGCAGCGTGGGCCAAAGCGCCGCCAGACGCTGGCCGTACTCGGCCTTGGCGTGGTCCAGCTCGTTCAGCCGTCCTCGCCATTCCGTGAGCCCGAGATCGGTGAGATCCCTGGAGTAACCGGCCTCCGCCTGCGCGAGCAGTTGCTTCCTCTCGGCAGCGGCGGATTCCGCACGCTCCTGCGAGGCGTAGGCTTCCGCGAGCGCCGCGGTCGCCACTCCAAGCCTGGCCCCGGCCTCCACGATCGCACGATCATCCGGGAACGCCGCCAACTCCACGTCGGCCCTCACCAGCTCCGCTTCCAGGTTTCGGACCTCCGCCTCCCACCCGGATCGCGCCGCCTCACGCCTCTCCAGTTCCTCCCTGATCTCCCGGAGCCGGCGCCGCCGCGCCTCAGCCCGGCTGCTCTCCCCGAGGAACGACGCCGACGGCTTGCTCCAACGCCCCGAAACGGGACCCAGCCGCCAGCAACCGTCCATCGACACCCAATACGGCCCCCGGTCCCGCTCGCCCCCGATCCGCCGAAGCACCCTCTCAATGGAGGCGATGCTCACGTCCCGCTGCATCGGGTCGCCCGCATCCGGCGACGGAACCAGCCATCGGGCGAGGTCCTCGCCAGCCCCGATTCCCGGGTCGGATTCATCAACCTGGAGAAACGTGTCCTCGGTTCCCGGATGAACCAGTCGCCCGTCCGGCAACAGCCACGCGTCCAGAATGCCGGACGCCTCAAGGGCCGCCTCGAGACCGGCCCGTTCTGCCTCGGACAATCCCGGTCTGAAATCGCAAACCCGCCACAACGGCGCGCCCTCCCGATCGGAACGGTCCGAGCGACGCCCGGTCAGCACCGGAGGCCCCTCCACCCGCCCCTGTTCGACCCGTGACAGCTCCGCGCGCAGGTCTTCGATGGCCTCGGACTCTCGGGTCATCAGCTGCCTTCGTTCAGCCGCCCGGTCGGACAGGACGCCCACCTTGAGGCGATGAACGGTCTGGGCGCGCTGTCTCAGCGGATTCAACCCCTCCCGTCGATCAACCCAGGCGGACCAATCCCCGCCGTCGGCCGCCCCATCCATCGCGAGCATCGTCAGGCCCTGGCGCCACTCATGGAACGCCGTCTGAAACGCAGCGCCCGCCCCGTCCAGTTCCTCGCGCGCCGAGTGCTCCGCCTCGCGGGCCGCCACACTGGCATCGGCCGCCCGTCGTCGATCCGCTTCGGCGGTCTCCCAGCCGCGCCGCGCCGTCTCCACCTCACGCTCCCGGCCACGCAGGTGGCTCAGGACGCTCGCGCGCTTCTGAAGGGCGCGCCCCATCGCGGCTTCGGCACCCTTGAGGAACTCCGGACTCTGCCATTCCGCGTCGTCGACGCTGAATTCGCCCACGTGCTCGGCGTGCGCCTGGGACATCGCAGCCGATGCAGCGCCGGCCTTCGCGGCCCGCGAATGGGACTCGAGCGTCGCGGTGAGTTCGCCGTGTTGGGTTTCCACGTGCGCAAGCAACTCGCCCGCCCGTGCCGCGGTGCCACGCGAGAGCTCAAGATCGGATTGCGCCTCACGCTCCGCTCTTTCCGCCGTGCGCGCCGCGTGCTCCGCGCTCTCCAACTCCGCAACGGTCCGCATTTCCGGACTGGCGCGAAGGGTCCGTGCGGCTTCCTCCGCCGCCGCATGATCCTGCTCCAGCTCCGCCAGGGTCGCACCGAGCGCTGAAAGCCGCCCCTCCGCCTCGGACACCCGGCGTTCGGCATCCCGCACGGTGCGCTGCGCCTCCTCGTACTGCGAATGCATCGTCCTGACCACCGCCGCGCGCCGTCGGACCGCGATCCGCATGTAGACCCCGTACTCCCGCAGGAAATCCTCGACGGCCTGCCGGGTCTCGATGAATCCCCGCAACGCCTCACGGTCCGATTCCAGGCCGCGAAAAGCCTCGGCGACCTCGTCGACCAGGGAGGTGGGCAGCACCGGAAGGGCTTCGCTCAACGTCATCGAGAGCTCCTCCTCATCCAGCTTCTGGGAAAGCTTCGGTCGGCGGAGACGGATCAGCAGATCCACCAGGCGCTCGAACCTCGGCCCCAACCCGAACATCGCCTCATCCACGGCGCGTCGGTACTCCTTGGACTCGGTGAACACCCTCCCCTCCCCCGCGAGCACCTCCTCCAACCGCTCCCTCCCGTGCGGCCTGCGCTCCGCGTTCTGCAACACCAGATCACGCCCGACCCGTCTCGGGGTCACGAAGAACCACCGACTGTGCAGGCCCGAGTGACCGGCAACGGCGCGCATCCCGCACCCCAGGGTCAGGTACGCCTCCCCGCCATCAGGGGTCCTTCTCCCAAACTCGATCCACGTGTACCCGGTCCGGTCCGGCCACCGCCCCATCAGCAGGTGCCACTCGATCCGCTTCGCCGGATCCCCGTCGGGCTCCACCCGCGAGGGCGAAACATCCCCGTCGAGGAGAAACGGCAGCTGAAGCGCGAGAACCCGCGACTTTCCCGCGCCGTTGTCACCCCGCAACAGGAGCCTCCCGTCCTCGAACCGGAACTCCTCGTCCTCATAACGATACAGATTGAGCAGGCCGCACCTCAGGGGCTGCCATCGGTCCGCCCGGCGGGGCACGGGCCTCCCGGTGGTTCCGCCGCCTGCGGGCTCCGGACTTCCTTGATCAACCGCAGGCGAAGTCATACGTCGACCTTACCGATTCGCCGCGCCCTTCGCTGCTGCATCCCACCGCCGCTGAAGAGCTCCCCTTCCTCCGTTCCCTCCTCGAGTTCCGGCGTCACCCGCAGGGCGAAGCGCCCCAGGGCGGGTCTCGGCAGCACTTCGCCCCCGCGCCGCTCGATCAACCCCAGTGCGCTCAGATTCCCGAGCACCAGCTCGGTGAGCCACACCTCCGCCCCCTTCTCCGACACTTCCTTCCGCCAATGATGACGGTGCCGCTGGATGAGCTTCGCGGTCTGGGATCGCGCCGCCTCCACCGTCACACCGCGACCGGCGCCGTCCCTCAACGTGTTCGCCAGCCACCCCGCGAGCAGGATCGTGAGATGCCCCTCCGTGCCTTCCTCCGGCAGCCCGAGATCGGTGCAGTCCCCCTCGAGGTCCACCAACGCCATGCCTTCCACCCGAACCTCCGTCTCCAATCCCGTGGCGTCCGCCAATTCCCGCAGGATGAAGGTTCGTTGCCGGTCCAGGTACGCGCGCGCCTCGGCATCCAGGTCCGCATGGTACACCACCGGATCATCCAGCAGCCGGCGCACCACCCAGGATCGCAACGCCCGGTTCCGCGCTTCGGGCGTGTCGGGCAGGCTCGTGTCGGCGAGCAACTCCCCAAGCCGCGCCTCAAAATCCGGCTCCGTAATCAGCGACGGACTGCGCCGACTCGCCAGCAGCACCGCGAGCACCGGGCGCACCACGCCGTACAGCACATCCGATTGGCGGTCCCCGATGAAGCGCTCCTCGTCGCCCTGGACCCGGCGCAACACCCCGAACTCCAGCAGAAGCCGCACAACCTGCACGAAATCCCGACGCTCCGCCGCCGTGTCCAGGGACCAGCCGACGCCCGACTCGGCGAAACTCGCATCAGCCGCCAGCGCGCCGGCAATGCCATCGGCAAGCCTGCCCAGCGTCACCTGCCTGTCGCTCCGCTCCAGCGTCGCCAGCGCCAGACACAACAGCACATACCGCCGCCGGGTGAACGGTTCCTCGTTTCGCGGCTCAACCGCCCCGCGACTCGCATCCCCCGACCACGCCGGCAGCTTCCGAAGCCGCACCACCTCCGGCGTCACCGCCAGACTCCAGTCGGCATGGTGCGCAAACCAGGTGGTGATCCACGCCTGATGGCGCCGGACCAGCCGAAACGCCTCCTCATTCCGGCCGTCGGGAAGCAGCAGGGGCCGCCGCAGCAGCGCCCGAATCGCCGTCCGAATCTCCGCGACAACCAACGGATCCAGATCCTCCCGCAGACGCTCGAGGCGGGCCCGTCGAACCTGTCCGGTACCAACGTGCGGAACACTCATGAGCCCCGCCCCTCCGCCACCGCCGCCTCGATCCGCACCCAATAGTCACGCGCCCTGAAGTCGCCATCCTCGGTCTCCAACACCGCCGCCCCGCCCGGGAACACCGGCTCCAGCCGCAACCGCAGGGAACCGTCTGCCGATATCCCCTCGATGATCCCGTCCTCGCCCCTCCCCTGCGCCAGGGCTCGACCAACCATCTCCAGGAACAACCGGAATTGTCCCCGCGACAATGGACCCAGTTCCGCCAGCCTTCGCGGCCCCTTCGAGAGCAGTTGTTCGCGCACCAGAAGCAGCTCCCGCGCCTCCGCCTCCGCCAAAGCCTCCAGCCGCGCCCGTTCCCGGGAACGATCAATGGTCGCGGGCGCGGCTCCCCGGGGAACATGCCGCCCCGTCCGCCGCAGCCGCGGCGATATCCACATCGGCACCCCCTCCAGCCAGCTCGTGCGCGCGCTTTCCTCCGTCCGCGCCCGAGCCGCCAGGGTCTCGTCGTTGATCCGCAGGTGCCGCGATGAAGACAGGGCGAACGCCGCCCGCCAGAGCCGGTGCGCCGCGGCATCATCCGGCGCCCCGGCGAACCACCGCGCCAGCGTCGCGAAGTCCGCGGCCCGGTCCACCCGGCTGGCCCGCCGCTCGTTGATCTGCAGCACCGTCGTCAGCAGCGCCGGTATCGCCGCACGCGCCCGAGCCCGGAGCAGCTCAGCCTGCGACGGCTGGCCTCCCTCCCCGATGAACCAGCGACGAAGTCCCGTCCATCGCTGCCGCCAAAGGGTCCCAACCTCGCGTTCCCGCTCCGGACTCGGCTCCAACGCATCCGCCGTCTCCCGCCGAGCCACAGCCCTGAACAACCCTTCCAGGTCGCCAGCCTCCACCCGCAGCAGCGCCTCCGCCGCCCGGTTCGTCACCACCACCAGCTCGCCAATGAACCGCTCGAGGTACTCGATCAGCCGCTCCTTGTAGCCAAGAAAAGCCTCCACCGAGATCCCATACAGGTCCACGGTCCGCTGAAGCCCGCGCATGAAGGACTGCGCCCGACTCGTGAGCTCCTCGAACCTCCGGGTCAACGCGACCAGCGTCAGATGCAGCTTCGCCTCGTCGGGCGATTCCCGGGCCATCAGGGGCGGAAGCGAGTCCAGCAGTTCCAGCACATCATGCAGCGCGGTCGTCTGCAGTTCCCCGGGGCGGTGCAGGTACTCGTGAAAGACGTCCAGGGCCTTCTCCACCGCCTCGCCCGCCGCGCTGAGCTGATAGAGCCGCCGGTCCCGATAGAATTCCTCAACCGTTGCCGCCTCCGATGTGTCAGGCGCGTCGTCGAGATTGCCCCAGGCCTTCAACTGCCGCAGGGCGGCCTCGACCTCCGCCACCAGCCCGGCACCCGCGCCCACCGCGCCCACGGCGCCAACGGCGCCGTCCGCGTCCGGTTTCGGTTCCCCGCCCGAACGCCTCAGCCGCTCGGCGATCTCCGGCGGACGAAGCGCGATGGAGAACTGGCTCCGGGCGGCGACGAATGCCTCCAGAATCGCCCGGTAGAACGCAGACTTCTCGGCGTTGAGATGGGCAAAGGCGGAAAAGAGGTCAGCCACGGCAATGTTTCACCCATTCCGCCTCGCACCCCGGCACCGGGCAATGCCGAACTCACGCGGCCTTCCCTCCCGAACGTCCCATAGCGGACGGCCTGGAAGGCCGCGGTCAATAACGGCAATGGATCACCTCATGGATGTCCGCGACGGTCGCTTCCACACGATGACCCCGCTTCTTCAGCCGGGTTGAGCGATTCCAGGCCCTCACACCCTTCAGCCCGGTTCGAACCTCGATGGTGGCCCGATACATCGGCGCATCCTCGATCAGCCCCGGAAGCACATAGGGCCGTTCCTTGACGGGCGTGGTCTGGGGCGTGGCGTTGTAGGCGACGAGATGGACCCTCAGCGTCCGCGTCGCCGGATCATCCGTCACCACCGCCTCCACGTTCGCCGGCGCATGGACCCGAACCCGCGGGGTCGGATTCAGCAGGCGCACGGCGTTGGCGAAGAGTTTCCGCGCCTCGACGATGTGGTGCTCGCTGGCGGTGGCACAGTCAGGCGAACCCGCGAAGGTGACCACGGTCCCAAGCCCCACCCGGTTGACCAGGGCGGCGGGCCCCACCACCTGCCGGGCGCTGAGCGGCCATTCCGCGTTGTACCCCCCCGGGTTCGCCAGGGAGCCCCGATGCGAATCCAGCAGTTCACCCACGGGGACGGCGGTGGTGGCCTGGTAGACCGTCGCCGGCCCGCGCACGAGAAATGGCACCGGCTCCGCCGCGCCGGAACCGGCACCCGCCCGGCCGAGGTGATCCAGGCCGGACCCCAGCGCCTTTCCGTGGGGCGTCGAATCCAGGCGCACCCAGTGATCCCAGCCCTCGAGCCTACGGACCACGGTCGCACCCATCATGCCCTCCAGCACCGAGCCCGCCAGCGGTCTGCCCAGCCGATCAAACTGGCCGCCGTGCCCGGTGATCAGGAGGTTGCCGCCCTCCTCCACGTAACGGCGGAACGGCATCAGCTCAGTCTCCGACAGGATCCCCGTGTTCGGCAGGCAGACGACAGGGAACTGCTTCAGCCCTTCCAGGGTCAGGTTCTCATCGAAAAGAAAGCCGTAGCCCAGGTGCTCGTGGACGCACGCCTTGTGCGCGCCCTGCACGCTCGCGAACCATGCCGCGGGCTTGTCGCGCCCGATCCAATCCCGGCTGCGGGCGCTGAAGTAGATCCCGACGTCCCGCACCGGCGCATGGCCGAACTCCGTGCGCTTGTCCCGCGCCTCGCCGAGCAGGGCGCCGATGCGCGCATAGGCCACCGGATCCAGCCATCCGTCATAAGCCGTTTTGTCGATCATGGTGACGAAGGCTCCGTGAGCCAGCAGCGTGAACATCTCCCACCGCATGTCGTTCAATGGCCGCGTGGTCTGGTCATGGTACATGCGCACACCCCGCTGCACCGCGACCTGGAAGGGCCGGTCAGGGGTCGCCGCGCGATACCACGCGGCGTTGAACCCGGCCGACAGCGCCCCGAACGCCCAAAGCCCGGCCTCGCCCGTCACAAAGTCCCCGTTGCCCGCATGCATCACCGGCGTCTGGCCGACCTCCCATGAAAAGGGCGGATTGCCATGGTAGTTGAAATCCACCGTCGCCGCCGGGTCGCAACTCCGCGCGTGCGCGGTGAGCATCCGCTCGAAACGGTCGCTGGTCGCGTAACGGAACCGCAGCATCAGGTCCCAACCGTCATCGTCCCAGTCCACCCCGCCGGGCATCGGCCGTCCGTGCTGCTCCTGGAACAGCGCGCGGCAATGCTCACACCAGCACCCATGCGGCGCCCCGAAACCCTGGTCCACCATGTCGAGATGAAGCCCCGCAATGCCGTACGAAAGCATCTCCGACACCAATTCCTTCACAACGTTGGTGTACCCCGAGTTGAAGCAGACCAGATGGTCGATCGGCTTTCCATCCGCCTGCCGAACCTTCCACTCCGGATGCTGCCGCAGTTCATGGGTCGGATACTGCAGTTGGCAGTAGGCGATCACGGGCAGCCGATGCCGGCGGGCCTCAACCACAGCCTCCCGCAGCACGTCCCGGCTGCCCAATCCGGCGGGCCTCGGCACCAGCCGGGATTCGTGGAAGGTGAAGTCGCCATCCCGAACCCACAGCACGAGATACTCCGCGTTGGCCGCCACCACACGCCGCACAATCTCCGCGCCATCGAAGTTCCGCGCATAATCCGGCGCGTGCCGGCCCCCGCCGAACTGCGCCCCCGTCGGGCCAACCTCCATGCCGACCAGCGCGCGGGTGTACCACGGCGCGGCCGGCGGTGCCGAACAAGCCGCAGGCCCCGAAAGGCAAAGCAGCAGGAAAAGCCCCATCCACCCGAGCGAGGTGCCGGCCTTGGAGGAAATGGGAGGCGGGATCATGGGCTTCATGGGGCTGGTCAGGTCCCGGGATCCTGGCACCCGCGCCAATTCTGTCACCACCACAGGCCGTTTCGGCAATTCATGCCACCGCAACCCGCCCCCGGCGTCCTCATTCAGGCCTCCCCGTGACCAACTCCCGCAGCACGGCCAGATCCTCCGGTCTGCGGCCCGGATCAAACCCGGTCGCGGCCTCCGCGGCAATGAGGGCCCGGCGCCGCGCTTCAAGACGTTCCCCCTCGCCCGCCGCAACCGCCGCAAGGTAGATCGCCACGCGACTCACACGATCCCGGACGGTCACCACACCCCCAGCCACCGTCGCATCCGCTCGGGTGATACCCCCCGCGTCCACCCGCAGGACCTCCGCAGGCCCGCGCAGGTACCCCGGAAGAACAAAACGAAACGTGGCGTCCCGCGGAGCCCCGAACCGGAACACGCGCCCCTCCAGGTCCGCCTCGTAACCAAGATCGAGCGCGAACATCAACGCCCCACGGGGACCGGCCACCACGTCCAGATCCCAGTCCGCCCTTCCATCCCGCATCACCCGCTCGTGCCCCGTCGCGTCGCCCTCGAGATAGTACTCCTCCAGCATGCGGATCTCGCGCCCGACACAGGTCATGGGTTCGATCAGGTCCGGAAACGCAACCAGCGACCGCACGCTGAGGTTGAACCAGTAGAGCGAGGTGATCCGACTGGACAGCGCGTGATACGCCTGGAGCCGAAGCTCGTCCGGCGTCGGCGATCCCCGCTTCCGCCCGCCGTAGCCGTTCCAGTCGTGATGCGGACCTTGAGACCAATAGGCGATCGGCCTGGGGCGATTGAGTTCGCGCAGCGACCGCGTCATCTCCCCGATGGTCTCCAGCGGTGCACCCCAGCGGATCCGACGTCCTCCCCATCGGTCGTACAAGCCCCACGCGTCGGCCGACGGAGCAGTGACACGGTAGGCGTCGTAGTGCGGGTAATCCGCAAGGCCGGCGTAAAACCGCCAGACCCTCTCCTCGCTGTGCGTCAGGGACGTCGGCAACCGCGTGGCCGCGTAGGGCGACAGCGCGCGCCAGCATTCCTGCGGGGCCACCGGCTTCCCGCCGCCGTACTGCGGTTCACCCAGGAACTCCACGGCGTGAACCCGCGGAAGCACGGCGTCCGAGTCGTAGTGCCGGACCGGCTTGAGTTCGGAGAAGTACTTCAGCGGATACCGGGAATAGAGACCGCCCGGACCGGTCTGGTCGGTGTAGCCGGGCATCTCCCCGATGTGCGCGGTGTTCACATGCACGCGACGCAGCGTCCTGTGGAAGGCCTCGGACTCCAGCGGCCTGCCGGATCCGCCGCCAACGGCCTCGTGGACCCAGCCGCCGCTGATGTCGAACACCTCGCGTTTGATCCGTTGATGCGCCCAGAGCGTCACCGCCGACCCGGCCGCACCGACAAGCCGCACCTCCAGCGCCCCGTACGTCAACGGAAGGCACCCCACCGCGACACGTGCGCCCCCTCGATCGTCCGGTGCGATCGGACCGTCCGCGGGGAACCGCTCAAGCCGGTTGCTGATCCAGGGCTGCGGATGCAGGACCCGCCACGTGGCGTTGGCCTCCGGCAGCCAGAGGCGGCATGCGTCGATCCGCAGCGCGGCCGCGCTCCGGTTGACCAGGTGGAACACAAGGGTGTCGGGATGCACATCCGCCGCCGAACCGAGATACGTCACCGCCGAGAGCCAGACCTTCGGCGCATCGATCGGGACCGTGGCCCGCGATGGTCCCCCACCCCCGGGCACCTCAACGCTGAGCTCCGCCCGCGTGCCCGCCCCCCACGCGGCGCGCTTCCCGTTCCAGCTCCATACGGTCAACGCCCCCGGCTCCAGACGAAGCGGTTCCCCACCCCACGCCGACGGCAGGTCGTGCCACGCCCACTCGTCGGCCTCCAACAACTCCGCCGGCGTGCGCCCCCGCAGTCGCACCTCCGCCGTGGACGGAAGCACGACCGCCCCGCCCGAGGTATTCCTCAGATATACCTCCACCCGCGCTCCGAGGCTGAAGTCGGCCTCCTGCCGGTACCGCATCTCTGTCGATTGCACATGCGGCACAACGTGGACGCCCTCGACGGACAAGCCCGCGGCACGGCCTTCAGGCTGAAACCCCCATCCGAGCGCCAGAGCCCAGGCCAGAACGAAAGCCACCGAAACCACGGGCGTTCGCAAACGGGTCGGAACTTTCACCCCTCCCACAACGCCACCGAACCCGCCTCCGTTACATCCATCGAACCCCTCGCGCCCCGAGCCACCCGTCGACGTCCGACCGCCCCCTCGCCTGTGCCAGCATGGATGAAGTGAAGGCTGGCGATGCCGAATGAGGCGAAGCAGATTCGTCGTGATGTTGGATAAAGGCGTGGTCCGCATTCTTGTTGATACGCTTCTTGTCGGCTCGCTGCTCATCCTGGTGCCTTTCGCCTGGTTGATGCGGGACGGCCTCGGACCCGACGCGGTGGCGTCGTCGGGCATGAACGCGGTCGCCCGATGCTTCACCACGTTCTACTCCGGACCGATCGTCCTCGGGTTGGCTTTGCTCTCGGTGCTTTGCCGCCGCCGCCACCGGTAAGGGCGAGGAAGCCCTCCCACGCAGGCCAACGCACGGATGAATCGCCGGTTGTCGGACCGGCGTCCGATCTACCGCTCCGGCACCGTTACGGTGACGATGTTCGACACGCCCGAACCCCGCGGGCCACGCGGCCCCGGGAACACCGCATAGACACGGTACCGATACGTCCCACCAGGCTCCACCTGGCGATCGACCGCGGTCGTGATATCGGCCCCACCCTGGCCGATCGCGTTCATGAAATCGCCGCAATCGCCGCCGACACACCGTTGCACCACGTATGCGACCTCTCCCGCCGCGTTATCCACCCACTCCAGGTCCACCCTCCCGGCGCTGACCCTGACCGCCCGCAACCGGGTCGGCGCATCCGCGGATGCCGGGCCGGGCGCCGGACCCCGGCTTTCCGGCTCGACGGAAATCGATCTGGGAGCGGGGCGATCCCCTGGCGATTCCAGTTGCTCCCGCGCCAACGCGTAACGGGCCCGTATGAACTTTTCCATCGAGGCCAGAACATCCCCGATGCCGGCATCGGAAGGCACCGTGGCGCGTCGCAACGGGTATGGGTCATCCTCCAAGGCCGGTCGAATCCGGTCGTATAACCCGCGCAGCCTGGGCACCAACACATCCGGCCGGAACCACTCCTCCAGAATGGTCCGCGCGTGCTGCCGATAACGCGCGAGCAGGACCGGATCGCCCACCACCCGTTCCATCAACGCCCGCCCGGGAACCGGGACCGGCCAGGCGGCATGCCAGCCTTCCAGCACCGGAATCCGCCCGAACGCCTGGTCCGCAAACCCGACGTCCAGATCCCATGGAATGTAGGTCCAACGACCGTCCGACGGATCGCGATAGAGGTAGTAATTGTGCGGCGACCACCCGGTGTACTGATCGAACGCACCCGCCAGGAGCATCACCGCGGTTGTCTTCAGGAACGCATCCACGTCCAGCCACCGCTCGAGCCCGGAAACGGTGATGCCGGGGTCGTTGACAGCACGCACGAACTCCAACAGCGCACCATGGGCCCCGCTGTCGTCGCCCGCGTGCAACTCAAACGCCTCGCGGTACGCCGCAGGGTCGTCACCGATGAACCCGAGATCCGCCCCCGGCCCTCCCTCGTCCACCTTGAACAACAGGCCCCGGTCCGAGGCGAAATGCCGCGCAATGAAGGATCGATCGATGCGTTCCACGTTCACGTACAGCCCCGCCTGCTTGCCGTTCAGGTACAGCCGGGCGTGATTGCACCGCGAGGCCTTCACCCCAACCCCGCGAAGAATCCCGGTGACCAGGGCCTCGCTGAACAGCCCGCCGAACTGAATGCCGTTGTCCAAGGCCACGTGACGTAACCCGAGGAATCGCCGCCCCGAATCGGAGTCGCCGAACGAGATCAGGTAGGACCGCTTGAACGGCCAGTCGCGCGGGGACGAGCTGTTTCCCCTGTAACGAATCGTGACGCGCTCGGCGGCACCGTCGTTCCATCGAAATGTCCCCGGCACCGGGATCCGACGCGGCAGCGCATTCCGCATCCGGTCCAGGTCCTCCGCACTGATCTCCAGGTTGATGGTCTGAACCACGGTCGGATCAAAGAATCGGTCGGCACTCCCGACCGTCTCCGCAGTCACAGCGCGGCAAAGGCCTGCCAGCAAACTGATCCACACCACGACGATCTGCCCCCGCCGCCTCAACCACGGCCGGAACCCGCTACGCCTGTCAATTCCCGGCCTCCCAAACCAACCCATGTCCCGCCAGATGCTCGGCGCCAGGGGGTGCTGCATTCGCAAAACCTGCGGTTGCCATCCGGATCGGTCAATCGCCGCGCCCAACCCCCTCGAACCCTCCCGGACGAACCCCACCTGCACGCCGGCTCCCGTCCGCAGCGGCGAAGGCGGAGAACCAATCCCCCATCCCCACCAATCCAAACCCTAACCCCGACGCCCAACCGCAAATCCGTTCAATAGTTCAACAAAAACGAATCAAGGATCCAGAATTGCCTTGGTCTCAACACCATTTGTTAGACATGTCATAGACAATCATTTGACAGCTCTTCACCTCTGCACACTTTGTCGCCGTCGTCAGCCGTTCCGAGGTGCCTCGAGTTGTCGAGGTTCAACAGCTCCGGGTCCACGGCGACGACGCGACAAGAACCAGGAGGATGAGGATGTACATCAAACAACGATTCAAGGTCCTGTGGGCGGGCATCGTCGGTGCCATCGCCCTGCTCGCAGCCAACCCCGCACCGCGCGCCCAGTCCGCCACACCGGATATCGTGGATATCGCGGTCTCGAACCCGGATTTCTCCACGCTGGTCACCGCGCTGCAAACCGCGGGACTGGTCGACGCCCTCAAGGCTGCGGGACCGTTCACGGTGTTCGCCCCCAACAACGCGGCATTCGCCAAGCTTCCGCCCGGCACCGTCGAGGCCCTGCTCGCCGATCCGGCGCGTCTGTCCCGCGTCCTGCTCTACCACGTCGCCGAAGGCCGCCGGCGCAGCACCGACCTGACCGCGGGCAAACTCGTCACCCTGCAAGGCGCCGCCGCGACCGTCGACCTCAGTGCCGGAGTGAAAATCGACGCCTCCACGGTCATCGCCGCGGACATCGAGGCGGCCAACGGCGTCATCCACGTCGTCGACACCGTCCTGCTGCCTCCGGGCGACATCGTTGAGATCGCCCTGGCGAACCCGGATTTCTCCACGCTGGTCACCGCGCTGCAAACCGCGGGACTGGTCGACGCCCTCAAAGCCGCAGGGCCGTTCACCGTGTTCGCCCCCAACAACGCGGCGTTCGCCAAGCTTCCGCCCGGCACCGTCGAGGCCCTGCTCGCCGATCCGGCACGCCTGTCCCGCGTCCTGCTCTACCACGTCGCCCGTGGACGCGAACGCAGCACCGACCTGACCGTGGGCAAGCTCGTCACCCTGCAAGGCGCCGCCGCGACCGTCGACCTCAGTGCCGGAGTGAAAATCGACGCCTCCACGGTCATCGCCGCGGACATCGAGGCGGCCAACGGCGTCATCCACGTCGTCGACACCGTCCTGCTGCCTCCGGGCGACATCGTTGAGATCGCCCTGGCGAACCCGGATTTCTCCACGCTGGTCACCGCGCTGCAAACCGCGGGACTGGTCGACGCCCTCAAAGCCGCAGGGCCGTTCACCGTGTTCGCCCCCAACAACGCGGCGTTCGCCAAGCTTCCGCCCGGCACCGTCGAGGCCCTGCTCGCCGATCCGGCACGCCTGTCCCGCGTCCTGCTCTACCACGTCGCCCGTGGACGCGAACGCAGCACCGACCTGACCGTGGGCAAGCTCGTCACCCTGCAAGGCGCCGCCGCGACCGTCGACCTCAGTGCCGGAGTGAAAATCGACGCCTCCACGGTCATCGCCGCGGACATCGAGGCGGCCAACGGCGTCATCCACGTCGTCGACACCGTCCTGCTGCCTCCGGGCGACATCGTTGAGATCGCCCTGGCGAACCCGGATTTCTCCACGCTGGTCACCGCGCTGCAAACCGCGGGACTGGTCGACGCCCTCAAGGCCGCGGGACCGTTCACCGTGTTCGCCCCCAACAACGCGGCGTTCGCGAGGCTTCCGGCAGGGACACTCGACGCGCTGTTGCAGAACCCCGGCCAACTGCGTGAAATCCTGCTCTATCATGTGGTGCATGGGCCCAGGCTGCGCGCCGCCCAGCTTGGCAACGGCAACGTCACGACCATGCAGGGTTCGCCCCTGCGGATTCAGGTGAACCAGGCCGGCGTTCTGATCAACCAGGCATCCGTGATCTCCGCCGACATCGAGGCGGGGAATGGGGTGATCCATGTCATCGATCAGGTCGTGCTGCCGGCGGATGGCTTCCAGGAACTCACCCTCACAGCCTCGGTCAAAGGCAGCCTCCTGACCCTGGTTTGGCCGTCGGCGGCGGAGGAGGCCCGGACGCTGGAGGTGGCCGAAACCCCGAGCGGACCGTGGTCCCCTGTTGAGATCGCCCCGACCTCCAACAACGGCGTGTCCAAGGTGGAGCTCGAAGCGTCCGCACCCATGCGGTTCTTCCGGGTGGTCCGTTCGCCGACCGGGAACTGAACGACCGGCCCACAATGGTGACAGACCTCGGTGCGGAACGAGTGTTCCGCACCCGGGCAGCGGGCCTGCGGCCTTGGGGTCGCAGGCCCTCTCTTATCCGGGGATCGCCCCGAAACTCACCGTGCTCGCCGACGTTGTCTCACGCACGCGTGAACACCAGGGCCTCCTGGGATGTCGCGTCCGCCCGAAGCCAGACCGGGCGTTTGTCATCCCGGCATTCGATCACACGGACGACCTCCGCGAGAGGAACCGCGTCCGGCACCAGGTCGGTCAGGCGGTTGGGTGCGGCCCGAAACCAGGCGTCGTCGAGGCCGTTTCCGGCGCGCCCGGGGAAATACGCCAGGTAAAGCATGTCGTGCTCCACCAGGTCGTTGAAGAAGTGTGTGCCGAGGGATACGTCGGGGATCAGGCGTTCGTGCATGGCCACCACCTCACAAACGACGGAAGCGCGGCTGATCTCGGTGAACGAAACGGGGATTCCCAGTGACGGGCTCTGGGTTCCCCAGCGGCCGGGACCGATCAGCATCAGCCCGCGGTCATCCGAGGGATGCATCCGGTTCAGGCGGCCGATGACTCGGGCCACGGCGTGCCGATCCTGTTCGCGCAACCCGGCATACCGTTCCGTCACCACGTAGATGATCCGACTCAACGGTTGCTCGCGGCTGACGCCGATGACCGCCCCGTGCGCGGCGAGCAGCGTCGTCCGGTCCTCGATGGCCGCCGCCGGGATGGAGGCGATCTCCCGCCGGATCTGGAACGTCCGGCACTGCAGCAGGTGAATCCGGTGGGAGCCATCCGGCAGAAAGTTCAGCGTGAACTCCACATCCACCGGGCTCTCATAGGCCGCCTCCAGGATCTTCAGCATCCGCCTCAGGTCCTCAGCCACGGGAGTGTGGCGCAGGAGATTCTCGAAGGTGATCATCGGATGCCCCTCGGGCGTGCGGGAGAGATACAGGTCGACCGGCAACTCCTGGCCGTCCGCGATCACGCTCTGGAAAGGCAGCGAGACCAACGCCCCCGACTGCAAGTCCAGGCAGTCCATGCGCCGCTGCGAATGTTCACAGATCCCCTCGAAATCCGCCTCCGGCTGCCGCTCCGGGGCGTTCAACGCCACCAACCGCGTGTAATCGTCGTCGCTACGGTCCACCGCCCGGGTGCCGAGGCCGAAGACCAGGCGGAGGACGCCGGCGTGCGGATCGATCTCCCGGTGCCAGGCGAAAGGATTGAAGGACAGCCCCACACCCGCCGCCTGCGGATAGTAATAACGTCCGTACGGCGCCCCTGACACGCGCATGATCAGCAACGCCATGCGTTCCTCGCTGTCCAGCAACCCCCGGCGGCGGCGGTACAGCAGCGCCTCCTCGTCCAGCACGCTCGCGTACACCCGCCGCACCGCGTCCAGCAGCGCCTCGAGCCTGCTCTCCGCGGACCCGCGGTTCACCACGAACACACTCTCGTACTTCCCCGAAAACGCATTCCCGCGCGCGTCCTCCAGGATCGAACTCGAGCGCACGATGTACGGCGTCTCCCCGAAGTACTCCAGCATCCCGCGAAACTGCTCGAGCACCAGCGGTGGAAACTGACCTTCGCGGATCCGTCGGCGCCCCTCCTCCACACCGGCCAGGAACGACTCCGGCGCCCGCTGCTGGTCCCGGATCCACCACACCTGGTTCTGCACCAGGAAGGTGACGAACACCTCCGCACCCACGAAAAAGCTGTCCGATGTCTCCAGCCGCGATGCCAGCTCCGGGTCGCGCGTCCGCAGAATGGCGCGGGCCACCAGCATCCCCAGCGTCTTCCCGCCCACCGAACCGATCCCGATCATCCGGTCGTACACCTCCAGGAAATCGCCCAGACCGAGATACCTCTCCACCAGCCCCGCAATGCCCGACCGATGGACCCTCAACGCCTGGTGGACCTGCCCCAGCATGTCGAGTTCACGCGCAGGATCCCCCCGATGCAGACGACGCTCCTCCGCAACCACCTCCGCCTCGCGGAACAGCCTCCTCCAATAACCCCAGCGGCGGTCGCTCTGCAGCCCCGGCCATTGCGTCCGTGCCAGAATCTGCGCCACCACCGCGCTGTGCTTCACCGGGAGGAACAGATCCCCCTGTCGCACGTGCAGCGTGTTCATCACCTCCCTCGACCGGTGCTGCACCTTCACCGGCCGGACGTACAGCCGCCCCTCCAGCCGGAACAGGTCCAGCATGAACTGCGTCGTCCGCTGGATCGGATCGGTCGCATACACCGAATGCCGGTCACGATAGAAACCGAAGTAGGTGACGGTCTCGAGGTTCCATAGCCGGGGACACGTGAGCACGAAGAAGTTCCCCAGCGCCTGGTCCGACACCCACGCCGCCGCAAGGTCCGAAAGGCAGTCGAACACGAACATCGTACCCGGACTGGCCCCCTCGATCACCCCGTGGACCCTGCGGACCACGGCGTCGAAACCCGCGGTCGGGTCGACGTCATGCTGCTCGGCACCGGCGTCGCGCGGCAGCAACGGCGCATGGCTGGCAAACCGGAAGTAGACCAACCGGCGCCCGGCGCGCCGGGCAGCCACCGCATACGGCTCCACCAGTTCGCGGTAGTCCTCGATGTCCTCCACCGCCCAAACCACATTGTCGCCCGCCTCGATCCCGCTCAGGACAGCGTCCAGCCCGGGCAGACCTGTGGTTGCTGAAGTCTTCGGAACGTCCTTCCCCATGCAAACCTCCCGGGCGATCGCGACCCGCTAGATCGCCCCCTGGTCCAGCATCGCGTCCGCCACCTTCACGAACCCGGCGATGTTCGCACCCGCCACGTAGTTCCCAGGCATCCCGTACGCCTCGGCGGTCGCGCGGCATTGCTCGTGGATGTCGGCGATGATCCGCTTCAGCCGCTGATCCACCTCGGTGCGACTCCACGACAGCCGCATGGAGTTCTGCGTCATCTCCAGCCCCGAGGTCGCCACACCGCCGGCGTTCGCAGCCTTGCCCGGACCGTACAGGATGCCCGCCTGCAGAAACGCCTCCACCGCCTCCGGCGTGGACGGCATGTTGGCCCCCTCCGCCACCAGACGACACCCCTGGCGCAGCAGCGTTCGCGCATCCTCGCCGCAGATCTCGTTCTGCGTTGCGCTCGGGAACGCGCACTCACAAGGCACCGACCATGGGCGTTCCCCCGGATGGAACGTCGCCGGGAAGTGGCTCGCGTACTCCTTGATCCGCCCGCGCCGCACGTTCTTGAGATCCTGGATCCACTGCAGCTTTTCGACGTCGAACCCGGCGGGATCGTGGATCGTGCCCTCCGAATCGGAGAGCGTCACCGGGCGCGCGCCGTTCTCGAGCAGCTTCTGCACGGTGTACTGCGCCACGTTGCCGGAACCTGAGACCGTGCAGGTCTTGCCCTCCAACCCCTCGCCGCGGGTTCGCAGCATCTCCTCGGCGAAATACACCGCCCCATACCCGGTGGCCTCCGGCCGGATGAGCGAACCGCCCCAGTTCAGGCCCTTCCCCGTCAGCACGCCGCTGAACTCGCCGCGCAAACGCTTGTACTGCCCAAACAGATACCCGATCTCGCGGCCACCCACACCGATGTCCCCCGCAGGAACGTCCGTGTCCGGCCCGATGTGCCGGTACAGTTCCGTCATGAAACTCTGGCAGAACCGCATCACCTCGTTCGCCGAACGCCCCTTCGGATCAAAGTCGGACCCGCCCTTCCCGCCCCCCATGGGCAGCGTGGTGAGCGAGTTCTTGAAGACCTGCTCGAACCCCAGGAACTTCAGAATCCCCAGATTCACGCTGGGATGAAACCGGAGCCCCCCCTTGTACGGCCCGATCGCGCTGTTGAACTGCACCCGGAAACCACGGTTGACCTGCACGCGCCCGCTGTCGTCCTGCCACGCCACCCGGAACACAATCTGCCGCTCCGGCTCCACGATCCGTTCCAGGATCCGCCCCTCGCGATACCTCGGATGCCGGTCCAGCACCGGGCCGAGGCTCTCGAGCACCTCGTGCACGGCCTGGTAAAATTCCGGTTCGCCTGCATTGCGGCGCGCCACCAGGTCCAGCACTTCAGCCACGTAGGGATTCACCTTCGCCATGCCCCCGATGGTGGCAGATGCGGTCCCCCGACCGCAACGCACCGGTCCCCCAGACCTCCGCCCTGCTCCACCTTCACCTGAGGCGGTCGCCCCCCGCCCCATCGGCGTCCCGCCTCCCCGGAGACAACATCATCCCCCACGCTCGCCTCCTCATCGCCACCAACACCGCCAGTTTCGTGGCCGGGTCCAAGCCCCGGCGAGGGGCATCGACCGGATGAATCGGGCTCAGCCGCCACGGAGCGCCTGCGTGGGATCGACGCCGGCGGCACGCCGCGCAGGCATCCACGCAGAGAACATCGCCACCGCCAACAGCACCAGGCTCACGGAACCCAGGGTCAACGGGTCGGCCGGTTCAACCCCGTGCAACTGGCTCCGCACCAACCCCGCCACCGCCAGGGCAACAGGCAACCCGATCACAATCCCGGTGCCCGCGAGCATCAACGACTCCCGCGCAATCGACCGGCTCACGTCCGCGCGCCCGGCACCCAGGGCCATGCGGATCCCGATTTCACCCGTGCGCAGCGTGACGGTGTAGGAGAGGAGGCCATAAAGCCCCACGCAGGCGAGGACCAGGGCGAACCCGCCAAGCCCGGCGCAAAGGGTGGCGAACATCCGTTCCCGACGCATGGTGCCGGCAACCAGCTCGTTCTGAGTGGTCAGGTGGGTCACCGGAACACCGGGATCGATCGCCGCCACAGCCTTCCGCACCGAGCCCACCAACGCCTCCGGCGACAACACCGTCCGAACCGCCAGGAAGGCGCCAAACCTCATCGGCCATTGCCGAAACGAGATGTAGATCGTCGGCGGCACCGGCGCCCGGACATTGTCGTACCGCGCGTCGGCACATACGCCGACGATGCGCCAGTCGGCACCCCAGGTGCTGATGGTGTGCCCGATGGGATCACTCCCGGGAAAATACTCACGCGCAAGGGTCTCGTTGACGACCACCACCCTGGGAGCGTCCTTCGCGTCCGCCATGCCGAAGTCGCGCCCGCGCAACAGACCGATCCCCAGCGTGCCGAAGAACGATTCACCCACCACCAACCGGTGGCTCTGCGGGTTCTCGTCCGGCGCCATGGGGCGGCTTCGGATGGCAAACCCGCCCGACGAACTCTTGTTGTCGAGCAGGGGAACGAAGGTCAGCGTGGCCCCCCTGACTCCCGGCAGCGCGGCGAGCGCCGATTGAACGCGGTCGTAGTACGTGGTGAGGTCGGCGTCCTTGTAGCCCGCGGAACCGGCGTTGAGCCGGAAGACGAGCAAGCGGTCCGTATCGAACCCCGCGCTGATGTTCCTGAGATTCACCAGGGTTCGCACAAAAAGCCCCGCCGCGGAGAGAACGATGAGGGAGATCCCGATCTGCGCGATCACCAGGAACCGTCCCGCCCGCAGCCTCGGGGACCCGAGCGCCGTCCGCGACTTCAACGCACCCATGGGATTCGCGGCCGAGGCACGGAGCGCGGGGAGGATCGAGACCAGGACGGCCACAAGAACCACCAGCACGAGGCAGAAGGCGACAACCCTCGAATCGAGCGAAAGATCGTAATGCAGGCCCTCGGCCGAGGAGCCCAGGAATCGCGAGATCACGGTTCTGCCGAGAAGGCTCAGCCCAACGCCCAGGGCGCCCCCGGTCAGCGCCAGGACCAGGGCCTCGAAGACCGACTGCCGGATCAGGCGCCATGGACCCGCACCCATCGCCGCGCACACCGCCAGCTCATGCTGGCGCGCCGCACCCCTCGCCAGCACGAGGCCCGCAATGTTCGCGCAGGCAACCAGCAGCACCAACCCCACCACCGCCAGCAACAGCAGCAGTGGCCTTCCGTACTCCTCCCGGTCCAACGCCTGTCCCCCGCCGCCGTACTCAACGAAAAACTCAGGCTGCCTCATCACCGCCGCCACCTCGGGGGCGAACACACTGTCGACCGCCGCCTTGAGCTGGGAATCGCTCACCCCGGGCCTCACCCGCGCCATCAGACGAACCCACCAGTGATCCGTCACCGATACCGCCCGCTCCATGAACGGCGAGCCGGGAGCCATCAGAACAAAGTAGCCGTACCTGCGTCCCGGCCGCACCCCCGTGAAACCGCGGGGAAGCACCCCGATCACCGTCAGGCTGTGCCCGTTGAGCGTGATGGATTGGCCCACCGCCTCGGGGGACAACGCGAAGTGCCGCGCCCATTGATCAAAGCTGATGACAACCTGCTGCGACCCGTCGACAGGGTCATCGCCCGGGACAAAGGTCCGACCAAACGCCGGTCGCACCCGCAGCGCCGTGAAGAAGTTGTCGGACACCACCATGGCATCGGCGCTGAACGCCTCGCCCGGCCCACGGGCGACGACATCGTGCAGCGGACCAAACGCGAAAACGTCCGCCGCCGCCGAAGCCTGTTCCCGCAACCGCGCGAAGATCTCCGGAGAAATGGAATCGCCCACCGAACGGTTGCCGCTGGTCTTCACGTGACCGCTGATCGAACGCGGCCGGGCGTCGATGCCCGTCCATCGCAGCACCCGCAAATCGTTGACCTTCGGCACGGGCAGCGAATGCAGCAGGATGGCGTTGATCACCGAGAAGACCGACGTGGCCGCGCCGATGGCGAACCCCAGCGTCACCACCGCCACGACTGTGAACCCGGGGCTCCGAAGCAAATGACGATAGGCAAGACGGAGGTCGTGCATGCTGCACCCTGGCGCAGCAGCCAGCGTGCCACCGCATGAGGCAGTGCCAAGCGCCGACACGGCCGGACTGTGGGCACCCCCCGACCCTTCCGCAGGCGTCGGACACGCCATTTCCGGAACGGTGATGTCCCGCAACCGGGACGTGCCGGATGGGCACCCGGCGGATCGAGGTCTCCCTCCGACGCCAGGCGGCCCCGACCCTGCCCGTCGTCACCCGACGGGCTCGGGCGCCCCAACCCGCCACATGGTCGGGTGATCCACTTGGAATCTTCGAAGCCCGCCGGATCGACGCCGTCCTGAGGCAGTTCCCGACCTTCGATGAACGGTTCTGCAGCCGGCAACGCACGGCCGACGTCCGATCCCCGCGCCGCGCGGAAATCAGCCTGGCCCCACGTCGAACGCGCGGCGCGCCAATCGAAGTGCGTGGTCCCGGACATCGGTTGGCCATGAGGCGGATTCGGCGTCAAACCGAGTCCGATCTCCCCGAAACAAGGCGCGGGTCGCCTCCTCAAACCCCCGCTCATTCCCAGCCATCGCGGACATGAACCGGTACGTGGACTCCAGTGCCTCCCGCTTCACCGCCTCGGGATCCGGTTTGCGACGCGCCGCTTCCACCAATTTGCGCAGAGCCACCGAAGCCCCTCCTGGCTGCACGGATAACCAGTCCCAGTGCCTGGGGAGAAGCGTCACTTCCCTGGCCACCACCCCCAACCGCGGGCGCCCCCGCCCTCGACGTCTGGTGGATGCACGAACCGCGCCCGCACGGCGTCCCACGGCCTCGGCGTCTCCTCTCAAATCCAACTCAACGGGTTCGCTGGTCCCCTCATCAAAGGCAAGCACCGCTCTCGTTTCACCCGCGTCGACCGCAGCCCTCACCTTCAACGCCACCTCCGCAATCCCGCCTTCCGCAATCCTGCGGCTGCCAGCAAACGCCACACACCTCCGATCGGGGTGCGCATCATCAACCCCCTTTCCGTCGAGCTTCGTCATTTCGGAATAATACCCGGACTTAATACAGGGTCAATATCCCCCGGATATAATTTGCACAACGCGGTGGCGTCCGGCCGGGTCGGCACCGAATCCGATGCCAGCGAAAACACGCCGTCATGCATCGGGCGCCCTCGACTGCGAACCCGCCACCATGGCATGGCCCGGCAGCGGGAAGCACGTAGCCCGGTCATGGAGCACAGCCCCTTCTGCGCATCATCGGGCCTGGCGCCCGTGGTATGCCCGACTCCGGCCGGGACATCGCGCTTCGGTGGACCTCCACCACGACCGTCTCCCAACTCGGGGTTGACGATCGAGCCATCCTTGTCTTTCTATATTTCGCGCTACGTCGAAATGTCGACCGCGGGCATGCGCGAGTTCATGAACATCACCAAGGCGCTCGCCGACGAGAGTCGGATCCGCCTGCTCTTTGCCCTTCGTGAAGGGGAATTGTGCGCCTGCCAGTTGGTCGAGTTCCTCGCCCTCGCCGGTTCGACCGTCTCGAAGCACCTGTCCCTGCTTTACCAGTCCGGGTTGGTCGGGATGAGGAAGGAGGGGCGTTGGGTCTACTACTCGCTGCCTGGCGGCGATGCACCCCCCGCCGTGCAATCCGCTTTGAATTGGGTCTTCCAGTCCGCGGGTGATCAACCGCGCATCCGCGAGGACGCCAGGAACCTGAAGCGGATCCTGAAACTCGATCCCGTGGATCTATGCCGACGCCAATGCAAAAGATGAAAGTGCTGTTCCTGTGCACCGGAAACTCCTGCCGAAGCCAAATGGCTGAAGGCTGGGCCCGCCACCTCAGGGGCGATGTCCTGGAACCGTTCTCCGCCGGAATCGAGAAGCACGGGATGAATCCCCATGCGCTCAAGGTCATGGCGGAGGCCGGCGTCGACATCTCCAACCAGTTCTCCAAGACGCCCGGCGACATCGGCAACGTCGAGTTCGACTGCGTGGTCACCGTCTGCGGTCACGCGGATGAGCACTGCCCGACGTTCCCGGCCAGGACGCGCGTCGTGCATGTCGGCTTCGAGGATCCCCCGAAACTGACCAGGCACCTCCCCGACGGAGAGGAGAAACTGTCGGTTTATCGCCGTGTCCGGGACGAGATCCGTCGGTTCGTCGAGACGCTTCCCGACTCACTGACCACCCGCCCCCCCCAAGCATGACAGCCCCGAAATCCCAGGGCCCCTCGGCCAACCCTCCGCAGCGCAAGCGCCTCGCCTTCTTCGAGCGTTATCTGACGGTGTGGGTGTTCCTCTGCATGGTCGTCGGCGTCCTGCTGGGAAAGCTGGCGCCCGGATTGACGGACGGACTCAGCCGAATGGAGTTCGGTCAGGGCTCCCAGGTGAATGTCCCCATCGCGGTCCTGATCTGGCTGATGATCTACCCGATGATGCTCAAGGTGGACTTCGGTTCCATTGGCGGAATCGCCCGCCGGCCGAAGGGACTCCTGGTCACCCTGTTCGTGAACTGGCTCATCAAGCCCTTCAGCATGGCGTTCTTCGCCTGGCTGTTCATCCAGACCCTGTTCGCCCAGTGGATCGACGCGGAAACCGCGCGCAACTACACCGCCGGCCTGATCATCCTCGCCGCGGCGCCCTGCACGGCGATGGTGTTCGTGTGGAGCTACCTCACCGACGGGGATCCCGCCTACACGCTGGTCCAGGTGGCCGTCAACGATCTCATCATGCTGGTGGCGTTCGCGCCCATCGTGATGTTCCTGTGCGGGGTCGCCCAGGTCGTCGTGCCCTCGAAGGTGCTCGTCACCTCCGTTGTCGTCTTCATCGTCATTCCTCTGGCAGCCGGCTGGCTCACCCGCACCGCCCTCCTGAAGTCGCACGGGCCGGATTGGTTCGAGAAGACCTTCCTCCCCCGCTTCCAGCCGGTGACCATCGTCGCCCTCCTGGCCACCCTGGTCCTCATCTTCGCCTTCCAGGCGGAGAACCTGACGACCAAGTGGTTCGCCGTGCTCCTCCTCGCCGTTCCCATCCTGCTCCAGGTCTATTTCAATTCGGGTCTGACCTACCTGCTCATGCGCTGGTTCAAGGTGCCCCACAACGTGGCCTCTCCGGGTGCGTTGATCGGGGCCAGCAACTTCTTCGAACTCGCCGTGGCCGTGGCCATCACCCTCTTCGGCCCAGGCTCCCCGGCAGCCCTCGCGACCGTCGTTGGCGTCCTGGTCGAGGTTCCTGTCATGCTGTCGGTGTGCCGCATGTGCAACGGATCCCGCCGGTGGTACAATCAGGCCGTGCCGGCCTGAACACACCCGGACCACCAATGCCTCCCGGTCAAGACCCCCCTGCCGATCCCGCCGCCGACCCATTGCCAAGGCTGCGCCAGACGCTCCGCGCGTTCATCGCCTCCCGGGTTCGGGATGCCGCACTCGCCGACGATCTCGCCCAGGAGACCTTGCTGAGGGTGGAATCCCGCCTCCACACCCTGCGAAGCCGGGATCGCCTGGAGGCCTGGGTGCTCCAGATCGCCAGGAACACCCTCGCCGACCACTTCCGCAAGGCGCGCGAAACGGTGGAGTTCGATGAGGCCGTCCATGAACCGTTGCTCGCTCTTCCCGACAACGAACCCACGGCGGAGGACAAGGCACTCAACGAGGAGCTCCGAACCTACGTCCGCTCGGTCGTCGACCGCCTGCCGCCGGCCTATCGCGAGGCGGTTCGGCTCATCGAACTGGAGGGCATGTCCCAGGTGGACCTGGCCGCCAGGCTCGGGCTCTCCGTCTCCGCCGCGAAATCCAGGGTCCAACGGGGACGCGCCATGCTTCGCAGGGAAATGGAACGCTGCTGCCACTGGGAAACCGATCGGTACGGCACCGTCCTGGCGGTCGAACCGCGAACCCAATGCACCTGCCGGGAACCGGACGCCACGAGCAGCCGAAAATAGTCTGCGTCCTTTTCCATCGCAGCCCGTCCTCTCCTGTGAACATCCGAAAACAGGAGAAGAAACCATGAGCACGACCACCGAAACGACACCCACCCAGCACGACGGCATCCGCCAGCAGGTCCGCGCCCGGTATGGCGAAATCGCACGCCTTGACGAGAAGGGCTGTGGCTGCGCCCCGTCATGCTGCACACCCGGAACGGGAAACCCCGCCGCCACCGACGCCAGGACCCTCGGCTATTCCGCGGAGGACCTCGCCAGCGCTCCAGAGGGCTCCGAACTGGGCTTGGGCTGCGGCAACCCCACCGCCATCGCCTCCATCCAACCCGGTGAGACCGTCGTCGACCTCGGCAGCGGCGCGGGATTCGACTGCTTCCTCGCCGCCCGCCGGGTCGGGGATCGTGGCAGGGTCATCGGCGTCGACATGACGCCGGACATGATCAGCAAGGCCCGCGCCAACGCCGCGAAAGGCGGCTTCACCAACGTCGAGTTCCGCCTGGGCGAGATCGAGGCGCTGCCCGTCGCCGACGGCACCGCCGATCTCATCCTCTCCAACTGCGTCGTGAACCTGTCCCCGGACAAGGCCAGGGTCTATCGGGAGGCCTTTCGCGTGCTCAAACCTGGCGGCCGCCTCGCCATCTCGGACATCGTCGCACTCCAAACCATCCCGGCCGCGCTGAAGAGCGACCTGGCGGCCTACACCGGCTGCGTCGCCGGCGCGGCAACACCCGCAGAACTCGAGTCGATGCTGGCCGCCGCCGGCTTTGCCGAGGTCCGGGTGGAGGTCAAGGCAGCAAGCCGCACCTTCATCAACGACTGGGTCCCGGGACAGAATGCCGGCGACTTCGTCGCCTCGGCGAACATCACCGGCCGGAAGCCCCGGAACTGAGCGTTCCACGCCCCAAACCAGGTCATGGTCAGCCTCTCCCGGGCGAAGGGTCCCGGGAGAGGCTGACTCGCATTGGCCCCCGGGTGCGCGGATGCATCAAGCGGGCGATCGCCCGCCCCGGCGAGCGAGGAACAAGGAGTTCCGGCCGACAGAGGCAACCGTCCGGCAACCCCGGGGCGGCTGCGATGCGGAGCCGCCGGGAACCCCCGCAGGCGGGCGTCCATCACCCGACGGTTGACACGCTTCGCCAAATAGCTAAGAAGCTTGACCCGTAAGGTCGCCATGCCCAGGCCCCAGCTCAAACCCGCCGATTTCAAACCCCAGGCCCAGATCTTCAAGGCGCTCGGACATCCCGGGCGCCTCCTCATCGTCGATGAACTTTCCCGCGGCGAACGTTGTGTCTGCGAACTGGCCGAGATGGTCGGCTCGGAAATGCCCACGGTCTCCCGGCACCTCTCGATCCTCAAAAACGCCGGCATCGTCGATGACGACAAGCGCGGCACCCAGGTCTTCTACCGCCTGATGACACCCTGCGTGATGAACTTCTTCCAATGCGTCCGCGACGTGAAAACCAACGGGGACAACCGATGACCCCCCTTTTTGCACCGCAACTTAGCGCATGCGCTAAATAGCTTTCCTGCTTTCGTCCATGAACGCGACCTCGCTCAGCCTCCCCGCCTCCTGGCGCAAGGAACTCCAGATCCTCGCCTGGATGACCGCCGTCTTCCTGGTCGCCTACTTCCTGCCGCTGTCCAATGCCAAGGTCCGCGACGCCATCCAGGAGGCCTTCAAACTCCTCCAATGGTACGTTCGCAACCACACCCTCGCCTGCGTGGTCCCAGCCATGTTCATCGCCGGCGCGGTGACCACCTTCCTCTCCAAGGAAATGGTGCTCAGGCACCTCGGCCCCACCTCGTCGAAACCAAAGGCCTACGGCGTGGCATCGGTGTCCGGAACCGTGCTGGCGGTCTGCTCCTGCAGCGTCCTGCCCGTGTTCGCCGGCATTCACCGACTCGGTGCCGGCCTCGGCCCGGCCATCGCGTTCCTCTACTCCGGCCCCGCCATCAACGTCCTGGCGGTCTTCCTGACCGCCCGGGTCCTGGGAACCCCCATCGGAATCGCACGCGCCGTCGGCGCCATCGTGTTCTCGATCGTGATCGGCTGGATGATGGCAATCATCTTTCACCGCGAGGAATCAGCACGCGTCCGCGAGTCCCTGGCGATGCCGGATGTTCCCCCGCCCCGTCGCCCCCTCTGGAAAACGTCGCTTCTCCTTTCGGGGATGGTGGCCTTCCTGGTCATCAGCGACTGGTACAACCCGGGCAACGTCGTGGTGACGACGACCGCCGGGGATTCCTTCAATGCCGTAAGCCTTCAGGAAACCCGGGACGAGTGCCTGTACCAGCTTGAGGCGCCGTGGAAGGACCACCAAGCCGGCGCCAAGGTGACCCTGGCGAAGTCGGAGATCGCCTCGATCCGCGACGCGGATACCTGGGTCATCTGGATCCACCATCGCAAGTGGTGGTTCGCCGGCGCGATGGGCCTCGTCGTGCTCCTGATGGCCTGGCGCTGGCTGGATCGGCAGGAGGTCGGCGACTGGATGGGCAACACCTGGGACTTCTCCAAGCAGATCGTACCCCTGCTGTTCGGCGGCGTGTTCGTCGTCGGGTTCGTGGGAGCCCTGATCCCGGAGGCCGCCGTGGCGCGACTGGTCGGCGACAACTCCCTTTCAGCCAACCTCGTCGCCAGCGTCGTCGGTGCGTTCTGGTACTTCGCCACCCTCACCGAAATCCCCATCTGCGAAGCACTGGGCAGGCTCGGCATGCATCAGGGCCCCATGCTGACGCTCCTCCTGGCGGGCCCCGCCCTGTCGCTGCCGAGCGTTCTCGTCCTCAAGTCGGTGATGGGCTGGCGGAAAACCCTCACGTTCACCGCGCTCGTGGTTCTCATGGCCACCTTAACCGGCTGGGCCTTCGGCGCCCTCAGCTAAGTACCCGAACCAGGAAAGGAACATTCACATGCAACTGCTCGTCCTCGGTCCCGGCTGCACCAGATGCACGAAGCTCGCGGAAGCCACCGAACAGGCGGCCCGCGAACTCGGCGTCGAATGCCGGCTGGAGAAGGTCTCCGACCTGAACCAAATCCTCGCCCTCCGCGTGATGATGACACCGGCCCTGGTCGTGGACGGCGCGGTGAAGGTCACCGGCCGTGTCCCGTCCGTCGAGGAACTGAAGCAGATCCTCGGCGCCGCCCTTACGAACCCCCAGCTGCCTAACCGACCATGAACCCCTTGGCTCGCATCCTCATTGTGGCCGTGCTCGGCGCCGCCATCGCCGGCGTGCTTGCCCTCAAGCACTCCCAACGCCCGACCGATCCGACATCCGGCTCCACCGCCGACTCCCGGACCCAAGCCAACGCGGTGCAAGCCGTGGCGAAGGCTCCGATGCCGCGCCTCGTGGACTTGGGCGCCGGCAAGTGCATTCCCTGCAAACTCATGGCGCCGATCCTTGAGGAGCTCAGGAGGGACTATGCCAGCCACTTCGAGGTCCAATTCATCGACGTCTGGGAGAACCCCGAGGTGGGGAAGCAGTACAACGTCGAGATGATTCCCACCCAGATCTTCTACGATGCCGGCGGCAAGGAGTTGTACCGGCACATGGGTTTCCTCGGGAAGGAGGACATCCTGGCCAAATGGAGGGAACTGGGCGTCAACACGGGTGCGCTGGAAACCGGGATTGTTCGGGAGGAACCCGTGCAAGCAGACGCCCGGCCACGGGACAAGGTCTGCTACCTCTGCGACGGCGATATCGCCGCCAGGAACCTGACGAGGGTCAAGGGGACGAGCGAACAGCGGCTTCTCTGCTCGCCCCACTGCTACTTCATCTACCTGTCCAGCCTCGTCGGGGCCGATTTCAGGACCGAGGAGGGCAAGGTCCAGGTCACGGACTCGGAAACCGGCGCCCTGATTCCCGCGGTGGGCGCCACCTACCTCTACGGCATGGACGCGAAGGGCCGCGCCACGGTCCAGGTGTTCGCCACGTCCGAGGCGGCGAACGCGGCCCAGGCCGGAATGCCGGGAGCCTTGATCCCGTGGGAGGTCCTGAGAAACAAGGAACTGGCGACCCGGTGCGGGTTCTGCGATCGGGCGGTCTACCCGGAGGACGCTTGTCCGGTGACGGTGGCCGGGGGCGTCCGGACCCAGGGTTGCTGCACCCATTGCGCCCTCGGAATCGCGGCTCGCCTGCACAAGGACATCGAAGTCGAGGCCCGCGATGGCTTCAGCGGCGAACTGATCCGGGTGAAGACCCTCGACGGCCAGCTGGCCTCCGTGGAACCCGCCACGGCGATCGCGTGGTTCGGCCAGAAAAGGACCGCGGATGGCCGGTGGGTCTCAGCGGGTTGCTTCAAGCAGGGCTTCTTCGTCAGCCAGGCGAACCTCGAGGCGTGGCTGGCCCGGCGTCCCTCCATGACCGGCCGACAGATCACCATCGCCCAGGCCCTCGCGGACAAGATGCGGTTGAACCCGGAGCAGATCGCCGGGGCATGCAAGCTGGGCGAGTGCAGATAGGCCCTCCCCATGGACCAGTTGTTCACACAGTTGAGTCGGGCGATCGAAGGATCTCCGGCGGTGGCTCTCGGGGCCGCGTTCGCCTGGGGCGTCCTCAGCATCCTGCTCAGCCCCTGCCATCTGGCGAGCATCCCACTCATCATCGGTTTCATCAGCGGCCAGGGACCGGTCACCACCCGCAGGGCGCTCTGGACCTCCACCCTCTTCGCTGCCGGCATCCTCATCACCATTGCCGCCATCGGTGTCGTCACGGCCGCCGCCGGCCGGATGATGGGCGACGTCGGACGCTACGGGAATTACTTCGTCGCTCTCATCTTCTTCGTCGTCGGCCTGAACCTCCTGGGGGTGATCCCCATGCCGTGGACCGGGCCCGGTCAGGTCGGCACGAAACGCAAGGGCCTGCTCGCCGCACTGCTGCTGGGGTTGATCTTCGGCATCGCCCTTGGCCCCTGCACCTTCGCCTACATGGCTCCCATCCTCGGGGTGACATTCCGGTTGGCGGCTTCGGACCTGCCTTTCGGCGTCCTCCTGCTCGTGGCCTACGGCGTCGGTCATTGCGGGGCGATCGTCGTTGCAGGCACGTCCACGGAATGGGTCCAGCGCTTCCTGAACTGGAACGACCAATCCAGGGCCGTTGCCGTGCTCAAAACCGCCTGCGGAATCCTCGTCCTGCTCGGCGGCCTCTGGCTGATCCACACCTCACCTTCACTCCATTCCGAATCCCAATCCTTGAACCCCTCGATTCCATGAACAGTCCCCTCGCTCGCCGTGAGTTCCTCACCGCCACCGCCGCCGCCACCCTGGCGACCACCGCAACAACCGTGCTCGGAGCGGACGCCGAAGCCGCGTCCCCGCTGAAGCTGCTGGGCATCTCATGCAGTCCGCGCAGGGGAATGACCACCGCCAGGGCAGTCCAGGCAGCCCTCGATGCCGCCACGGCCGTTTCGCCTCGCATCAGAACCGAGTTGATCGACCTGGGCGGACTTTCGATCGCCCCATGGTCACCCCAACCACCGGCGGATGACATGGCTGCCTTGCTGCCCAAGTTCCGCGATCCAGCACTCGCCGGCTTGATCATCGGTTCTCCCTGCTACTTCCGGACCTTGAGCGGGCTCGCCAAGTGCTTCCTGGAGCGTCTCGCGCCCCTTCGGGAACCAGTGATGGTCCTCGCCGACAAACCGTTCGGCGTGGTGACGGTCGGAGCCTTCCGCAACGGCGGGCAGGAACTGACCATTCAGGAGATCCAAGCCATCCTCCTTTGCTTCGGCATGATCCCGGTGGGCGGCCACGCACCCGCATTCCAGGGCGCCACGCTCCTCTCGGCGAATGACAGTGTCGCACAGGACGAACTCGGTTTGCGAACAGCCTCCCAGGTCGGCAAACGGGTCGCGGAGTTCGGGTTGCGACTCGCTCCCGCAGCCCAACGTTGAAGCCCATGCAGCATCCCACCCGCCCGCCAAGCCCGATCCCGTCGAGGCTCACGCGCTCACCCGATGTCCGTGCGGCCAATGCGCGGGCGTCCCGACCGGGCCAGCCCGCGCGCGGTCCATGCCTGTCCTCCGGCGGAGGGTCGCCCCTTCCTCAAATTGAAGGGGCGGCAGGGCCCGCAGCCGCTTGCCGGGTGACGATGGGCACGTAACCGGTCTCGAGTCCCTTCGGCGGCGTGACCAGCAGAGCGGGATCGAGAGACACGAGTCTTCCTCGAGTCGGGGGTGCCATGTAATCGCGGTCCGTCGGCCAGTTGGCGTGGATCTTCTCCACCAGCGCCTGGAGCCTGGCCTTCTTCTCCGCATCCCATGGGTACTGTTGAAAGGACGGTTGGTCCACGAAACGGTACCACGAGTAGGTCACCTCGGATCCATCGACCAGCCTGACGGTGAAGGGGCCGACCTTCGGGCCCGGCTTCGCCCAGGCACCGGCGGCAGGCGAGGTGTAGGGCACCCCGGGGCTCGCGAGCTTGAACTCCTGCGCGAGCAGCCTGGTTTCCGGTGGCACCGCGGACGCCGGCACGGCGACGCGCTGCTCGCCCACATGCCTGTAGTACTGGGGGAACAAGCCCCTCCCGGCGACCTCGTTGGTGGACCATTGCAGTCCCCACACGTTGCCTTCGAAGATGCGCGTGTCGAAGGCGCGTTCCACACCAACGATCTCCTTGCCGCCCTGCTTGTAGCGCGTCGTGCGGGTGTTGAGTCTGGGCTTGAATGCGCCCTTCCCGTCGAAGCGTCCGGAGCAGGCGGGACCCCAGTCGCGCCATGCCTTGAAGGCGTCGTAAAGCGCGGACTTCGAATAATAGGTGACATCCTGCACGAGGTATGCCCGGCCTTCCGCATCCACGGGCCACTGGAGCTTCGGCAGTTTCGAGTAGGTCGTCCCCTGGGCGTCCTTGGCGTCGAAGCGCGGCACGGTGTTGATCTCCATCGCCCCACCGCCCATGACGCCTGGACGCGCGTCGAGCCCGCGGCCGTGGAGAAACGGGTCGTTGAAGAGCTTCCCGATCTTGCTCCACGTCTCCGGGATGTAGTAGGCGATCGGCCCCTTGAAGTTGTCGGCGCTGAGGAAGCAGGTCCAGCTCTGGTCACCCGTGGGCGGATCGCCGGGGGTGGGATCGGTGAAGGGCAGCGCCATCCACGAGTAACCGAGGAATTCACCGTTGGGACTGCCCTTGAAGGGAAGCGCGTCGGGGGGGATGAGCAGGCGATTGCTCAGCTGTGCGATTCCGAGGCGATGGTCCGGCAGCGCCTCGTTGTCGTAGAAGAAGGACCAGCCGGGCGAGCCGACCTCGTAGTCGTAGCATTGCGGCGTGGCGTTCATGCTGAACTTGGGCGGGCCGTAGCGGAAGTGGTTGCCCGCCCAATAGCCAAGCCCGCCTTCGACGGTCTGGAACACGCTGCTCCAGGTCGGCCCGCGTTCCTTCCAGGTGCGTGCCAGCGTCCCCACCGGCGCGAGCGGCTTGTCCTGGTTGTCCGAGTTGTCCGGCTGGATCCAGGAACTCGGCAGGCCGATCTGGAAGTCCGCCAGCGGCCGATCCACCAGCGGCCACACCGCCGCATAGAAACCCATGCCCGCGCTGTAGCCGCCTTGCGCGGGGAGCTTCTCGTGACCGAAGCCGATGTAGCCGTGCAACCCCTCGGAATGGGCGGTGACCACGCCGTCCTCCGCGGCCACGCTGGTGGCCATCATTCCCATGACGGCAGCGGCGAGCAGGCCGCGCACGGTTGAGTCCATAGTGTTTCTCATCGTCGTGTGAAAGGGATGGAGGTCGTGGGAACGCGAGCAGGGCCAAGTCACTGTGCGGCCTGCCGTGCCTGATTCAGCCGCCTCAAATCGGGGCGGTCCGACGCGGCCTCGATTCTCTCGATCGCCTGGCGCACGGCCCTGGCCTTTTGCCGGCTGAGGTGTTGCGGGAAATCCTCCTCACCCCGTTCGAAGAGCGCGGCGGTCTCGCGCAAATGGGGAAGGATGCGCCGGGCGTGCGCGCCGTAGGGGCGGAGGACATCGAGAATCTCGGGCGTGCGGTGCTCGCTGGCCCACGGGTTCTGCGTGCGCAGGTAGTCGGCGCACGCCTGCATGCCTTCCTCGATGCGATGCATCGCCAGCACCTTCAAACCGTTGAGCCGCACCCCGTCGGCGAACATCTCGCCGCTGGGCGCCGGCTTCTCGATGGCTTCGAGGATGGCCGGCAGGAGAGGTTGCAACTCCTCGAAGCCAAACCGGCGGTAGATCTCGCTGATGTCGCTGCGGGCGTGGCCGTCCTGATTCTGAAGGCCCCGCGAGATGGCCGTGCGGAGCTGGTCGCGGTCCACGTCTTCGAGTGATGTCGCGCTGGCAAGCAACCTGCGGAAGATGGCGGAGGAAAGAAACCGCTGCTCCATGCCCCGCGGGTCCTCCGTGGAGGGGCCGCGCGCCACGCGTTCCAGCATGTCCGGCAGCGCGGGCATGGCGGGTTGGCCCATGACGGCGAGCGCTTTGCCAGCCCGCACGCGCAGCCAGAGATCGTCGTGGCGGAGCGTGCGGCGAAGCTGCGGCACCGCGGGCGCGGCGGCACCGCGCAGTTCTTCCAGCGCCTGGCAGGCCCCGATGCGGGCTTCGAGCTTCGTGGAATCCAGCAACTCGATGATGGCGGACAGCGGCGGGTCCTTGCGCCGGGCAAGCGCCGCGGCGGCGCGTTCGCGCACGATGGGCGACCAGGAGCCGAGGCGTTCGAGGAGTTCGGCGTCGGGGAATCGGTCGTAGGTGCTCGTGCGATCCTTGTTGTCCCAGCCGCGTCCGTCAGCAAGGAGGCCCTGCACCACGGGGGGCGCCAGCGGCTGCACGAGGCCGGGCTTCCGGCCGGTGAGGGCGGTCTTCTTCAGCGGCAGCGCGTATGCGATCAGGTAGGCCCCGGTGGCGTCCCAGCCGTGGTAGCTGTCGTGGTCAGGCTCGGGCGGGCCTTGATGGGTGAACGCGCCGTCCCAGCGTCGCGCGAGGTCGTGATACCATGCCCCGAATTCCTGCATCCACGCGCCGGTGGCGTGCGGTCCGGCCTGCGCGATGGCCGGCAGCGACCAGAGCAGGTTGAAGTAATTGCCGGTGTGCCCACAGTCGCGTTCGCTGCCGTGCGACGCCACCGCCATGCGGGTGAAAAAGTCCGCGCTCTGCCTCTCGCCAAGACGGTTGAAAAGCACCGCCGCCATGCCGCACTTGCCGTTGTCCTCGTGCGTCTCGGTCCATGCAGGATGGTCGCCGTACGGCACCGCCCCCTTCCCCGTGTAGAAGCGAAGGAGCCGCGCGCTGAGATCGATGGCGCGGGCGACTTCCGCGTCGTTCACCCCCGCGTCGCGTGCCAGCACCATGCCGATGGTGAGGGGCAGGCCGGGCGAATTCATCATGCCGTAGCCCTGCAACCGCCCGTCGGGCAGCGCGAAGGTATGCCCCCACGAACCCACCGCGCTCTGGCCGCCCGCCGCTTCCATGGCCAGCCGCCGCAGGCCGGGCAGCATCGAGGCATCACCGCTGGCCGTGATGTACTCCGCGAGGAAGATCATCACGTAGCCGTAGTACCACGTCCTGAAGCTGCGCGTGGTGAACTCCGACGCCCACCGCGCCTCGCGCTTCACCAGCGCCTGATGCGCCGTGTCACCACCGGCAAGCAGGGCGAGCGCATTGAGCGCGCGCGGGATGGCGTCCTCCTCCTTCGGGTAGTCCGGCTTCGCCATCCGCGACGCGAGCGCCTCCAGCCCCCGGGCGAGGATGCGCTGTGACTTGGGACAGTCATAAGGCGCGGTCGCGCCGAACGTGCCCAGCACCGGCAGGCTCAGCGTGACTTCCTCCGCCTTGCCCGCACGCCACCGCGTAAGCACCAGCCTGCCGCCCCCGGCTTCCGTCTCCGCCGCGGTGACGGCGCGCCCCATCTCCGTGCGCGGGTCGTGGGAGAAAGGCTTGCCCCCCGCACCCAGCAGCACGTCCCCCACGGCGATGAGACCCTCCGCCGGCGAGCCCTGGTCCACGCGGGTGATGGCGATCTGCCGCGCGTCGGTGGTCACCAGCCTGTCGCAAAACATCCAGCCACGCAGCCCCGTCGGCCCGAGGTTCCAATCATGCTTCGCTCCCGCCGGAATGGCGTCGCCCCTGGTGAAGTCGGGAATCTCCAGGGGCTTGCCGCCGGACGCGCCCACCGCGGCAAAAGCGATGCCGATCCATGCGACGCAGAGAATTGGGAGGGGTGCCGTCTTCATCGTGCCAGGGGGGTTTGGCGGACTTCCTGATCGGCCAGAATTCGGAGATTCGCCTCCGCAAACGCCCGCCCCATCAGCGCGAACGTCTTGGCGCAACCGAGGTAATGGTAGCCCGCGTTGGAGGCGCCGCGTTTCCAGAGCGCAACCTCGGCCGGGCTGATGAGCTCGGCTTCGAACCTGTCCATGAACTCCCGCTTCTGTTCCTCGGTCATCCTGCCGTCGGCATTGGCATGCGCCTTGTGCTTCGAATCGAGGAAATAGCGCATCTGGCCCACCTCCCCGCGCTTCGCGTCGATCCTCCCGAGTTCCTCCGACCAGAACGGCGCTGTCTCCACGGCAAGGACGTTTCCCAGAAACTCCGGCAGCGACGCCGGCGATGCCATCGCCTTGCGGAACTCCACCGTGTCCGCGTCTGCCCCGGCGCCGCCCACGCCCATCACGCCGATGACGAAGGGCAGCTTCGGCGCGTTCAGGTCCCGGCGCACATCGCGGATGAAATCCGCCAGCCATTCTCCATACCGATCGAATCGGCCGGGCTTGCCGCGGGCCGGGTAGGTGTGCCCGTCCACCATGTCGTTCCAGCCCTGCAACCAGACAAAACCCGCGAGTTCGTAGCCCCGAGCCGCATCATAGCCGGGCACCACGCGCCCCGGGTCGGCCAACACCCTTCTGACGTGCTCCACCATCAGCCGATAGCAGAGCCCGGTGTCCCGCTTCTTCTCCGCAAGCCACTCGTCCATGTTCCTGGGAACGCCGTGGCCCGGCGGGCCGTAGTAGAGCTTCCTCTGGTAGTCATTGAGTTCATACGGCCCCGCGCTCGGAGGGCGGAAGTCGGTATGCAGACTCTTGCCGCCCCAGGCGGTCTTGATCAGCAGCACCGGCTCGTCCAAGGCCGCATCCATGGTGATGCCAAAGGTGAACTCGGGGCCGATCCTCCCGCCGCTTTCGGCGGGATTGGAACGGGCGCCATAGCCGGCGGTGAGCCTGCCGAAGCCCTCGCCGTTGTCAGCGCCGTTGCCGGTGAGGTAGGAGATCCAGACGTTGTCGCACACGCGTGGCTTGCCGTCCGGGCCACGCATCTGCTGGAGCAACGATGCGGTCGCGGGATCGTCGCCGAGGTATTCAAACGTCTCGATCCTCGCGTGCCCCTCCATGTTCGACTGCCCTGCAAGCACGAACACCTTCAGGGGCTTCGCTGCCTCCTGCCCGGCGATACCTGGTGCCAGGCCAAACGCGACCGCCATCAACAGGCACTTCAAAAGCATCCCCGCGAGTGCAGGCTCATGCCTCTCCGGTCGACCTGCGGCGTCGGCCCCCCGCAGCCGGGTCGCCTCACCAAACAACAAATCGCCAAGACTCATACGCCTTTTCCCATGGTTCACCGCCGTGGTTCTCGTGGTTCGCTCCAAATCAGACGATCTCCTCGCGCGCCGCGTCCGCACCCGGTCGCGGGCAGACTGTCCGTAACATTGATGCCGTCGTTGAACGGCAACGTGCGGCCCAACGTTTCGAACCGGAAAGCGGCCACCCGGGTGCCGGGCACCTCGCGACCATCACGCAGCGGCAGTGGAAAGGACCGGGGGCCGCTGGCCTGCGCGGTCGCGGTCGCGGTCGCGACCACGGTGGCGGTGCTCGCAGGCGACAGGAGGAATCGCCTGAGGCTGAGGGATCCGAGTGCGCTCATAAGCCTAGGGCTCGTCTTCAAAATGTGTTGGAGTGAATAACGCATTGGATTCGTGCGT
>VFQN01000232.1_pt1 | contig 116661 bp, 85 predicted proteins | sample 3512371 | NCBI WGS metagenome assembly VFQN01 (sample SAMN10412370, study PRJNA504923) | tailings metagenome | isolation source: Replicate 2 from Balatoc abandoned mine | place: Philippines: Itogon, Benguet | collected 2017-08-28 | reverse complement strand
TGAAGGTCGCGCTGGCCGAGGCGGCGGGTCGGCTCGAGGCCCGCAGCGTCGCCCCCGTGCTGCAGGCGCAGTTGCGGGAGGACGAATCCGTCCTGGTCCGCACCGCGGCGCTTCGGGGACTGCAGGCCATGAAGGTCGGCGACATGAGCGCGCTCATGCAGACGGCGCTCGCCGACAAGGACGCCACCGTGCGACGCGCGGCGCTCGCGATCCTGCCGACGCTGCCGATCAGCGCAACCGCCAAGGCACGGCACCTGGCCGGCCTCGTGACGTCCGGTGCGCAGGCCGAACAGCAGGGCGCGCTGGAGGTCCTCGGTGGGCTGAAGTCGGCCGACTCCCGGCGCCTGCTGGCGGGCTACCTCGACGATCTCGAAGCGGGCCGGCTCGCAGTGCCGCTCCAGATCGACCTGGTGAGCGCCGTGCAGGCCGACGGCTCGGCGTCGCTCCAGAAGCGCCTCGACGCCTACCAGCGAAAGCAGCAGGCCGACGCGCTCATCAAGGCCTTCCGAGCCGCAGCGCTCACGGGTGGCGACGCGCGCAAGGGCCAGCAGGTGCTCTTCCAGAACCCGCTGGCCGAGTGCACGCGCTGCCACGCCATTCGTGGCCGTGGCGCCGACGTCGGCCCCGACCTCACGAAGATCGGCGCGGCGCTCACGCGCGAGCAGCTGTTCGACGCGCTGGTCGAGCCCAACAAGCGGATCGCCCCGGGATTCGGGACCGTGGGTGTCACGCTGAAGAACGGCGACCGGATCGACGGCACGCTGCGCGACGAGACGCCCGACGAACTCGTCGTGCTCGCCGGGACGCCTGCCGAGCCGCGACGTATCCGCAAGGCCGACATCGCGGAGCGCACCGACCCCGTCTCGGCGATGCCGCCGCTGGGACTGCTGCTCTCGCCCCGCGAGGTGCGCGACCTCGTCGAGTTCCTCAGCGCGTTGCGCTAGCGCCGCGGCGGACGTTCACGGTTCGCGTTCGACCGACCCGGCATCGCACGCCGCACCCTGGGGTCGCGATACGCCGCGCTGGTCTGCGGGTGGACACGTGGGTCCGTTCTCGAGCGCCGGGCTCCCCGGGGCTGCGGCAGGTGCGTCCGCGTCGGCCCGTTCGTCAGGGTGAGGGCTCGGTCGGTCTGGAAGATCGCGCCACCGTGCCAGCCCGTGGACCGGTTGCCGCTGAGCGTGCTGTTCTCGATCTGCACGGTCGCGCCGAAGAAGGCGTAGATGCCGCCGCCCGCGCCGTTGGTGGCGGCGTTGTGGCTCACCGTGCTGTTCCTCAGGCGGAACGTGCTGCCGCGCGTTGCGCCCGGCGGACGGCGGACGGCCGGGACGGCCGTCCCTACCTCCCGACTGGCCCTACCTCGGCGTCACGGCTTCGGCCGAGGCGTCGCCGCGACGCTCGGCGGCAGGATGGGGTACGCCACCTGCGGCTGGTCGCCGGTGAGGCTCTCGAGGAACGCCGTGATCGACGAGGCCTCGGCATCGGTCAGCTGCGCCCCGAGCTGGCTCGAGCCCATGATGGCGACGGCCTGGCGGAGATCCCACACCCGCCCGGTGTGGAAGTACGGCGGCGTGAGCGCGACGTTGCGCAGCGTCGGCGCCTTGAACACGTACTCGTCGCTCGCGGTGCGGGTCACGGCGAACCGGCCCTTGTCGGTCGGCGGCAGCAGGTCCGCACCGGGCTTCTCGACGACGCCGAACGGGGCGTACATGCCGCCGCCGATGTTGATCCCGTTGTGACAGGCCGCGCAGCCCTTCTCCATGAACAGCCGCAGGCCGGCCTTCTGTGATGCCGAGAGCGCGGCGTCGTCACCCTTCAGGTACTGGTCGAACGGCGCGTTGGGCGTGAGGAGCGTCGCCTCGAACACGGCGATCGCCTTCTGCACGTTGGCCACCGTGATCGGCTCGGCCTCGCCCGGAAACGCCGCAGCGAATGCCGTGACGTAGCCGGGAATGGCAATCAGCTGCTGGGGGATGTGCGCCGGCGATGCGGCCATCTCGTTGAGGTCGACCATCGGGCCGCCGGCCTGCGCCTCGAGATCGGCCGCACGACCATCCCAGAACTGCGCGATGTTGAACACGGCGTTGAACACGGTCGGCGAGTTGCGTTCGCCCCGCTGCCATCGGTGCCCGAGCGACGTCTCGCCGGCGTCGGCGCCGCCGAGCCCTATCTGGTGGCACGAGTTGCAGCTGATGGCATGGCTGGCCGACAGCCGCGGTTCGAAGTACAGCATGCGGCCGAGCGCGAGCTTCTCGGGCGTCGCGGGGTTGCCCGGCAGAGCCGGTGCCACGTCGGGAATCGGCTTGAAGGTGGCCTGGGCAGCCGTCATCAGGTCGTCGGCAGCGAGTACCCGTGCGACTCCAGCCAGGACGATCAGTGCTGTGAGGTATCGGAGGTATGCCATGGGTGCGGCTCCCGGGGAAGGCCCTGATGAGGGGATGCCGACAGCGGTCGATCGGTGACACGGCGCGGCGCGGTCGGCGATCGCGCCCTGCCTGCGCGCGCGTGCTTCGCCATGGACGGGCCGACCCGCCGTTCGGTGACCACGGCTGAGCCGTTGAGACGACGTAAGACGCCACATCAGGCAGGGAGTCCCGATGCGCCGAGTCCTCGTCCTCGCGGCCGCCGGTCTCGTACCGGTCGTCCTGTCCACGCCTGCCCTGGCCGAAGTGCCGCCCTACCGCTGCGGCACGGAGACGCGCACGTTCACCAGCCGTCCGTCCAACGGCACCATCCGCGAGAACACGACCCACGAGTTCCCGATCGAAGTCGGCGGGATGGGGCCACTCTTCGACATCGACGTCCTCACCGACGTGCGGTCGTCGCGCAGCGGAGACCTCGAGATCACGCTGATTCCGCCGGTCAGCACCTTCGGCCCCGAGTTGGTGCTCACACGGGGCAACGGCGGCGCCGTGGCGGACGCCTTCGCCCGGATGCGCTGGGACGACCAGGCCACCCGCGATGGGCTCGGCGCCGTCACCGACATCGACTTCCGGTCGTTCGACGGCTCGCGCCTGCCCCCGCAGGTGCCCCTGGCCCGTGGGCTCTCCGGCACGCCCAACGGCACATGGACGCTGCGCATCCGCGACCTGTCGGCCAACGGCTCGACGGCCGCCCTCGTGTCGTGGAGCCTGGTGATGACGTCGGCGTCTACCTCCCCGTTCCTGTACACCCAGACGAACACGGCGCAGGTCCTCACGACGTACCCGCCACCGGCCCAGGGCACACAGACGGCGACCATCCCCATCGACACCACGAGCCCCTTCGACCCACGGTCGCCGGCGCGGGTGCTCGAAGTGGCGGTCCGCACGCAACTGCCCCACGCCAACTCGGGGCACTACGACGTCGTGGTGCGCTCGCCCGCCGGCACCGCGGTCACGCTGACCAGCGACAACGGCAACGGCATCGCCAACGCCTTCGGCAACGTGCGCTGGAGCGATCGGGCGGGCCTGCCGGTGACCCTCACCGACCTCACGCCGCCCGCCGGCATGCGGGAGCTGGCCCCGGAGCAGCCACTCGGCGCCTTCATCGGCGAGTCCATCGACGGAACCTGGACGCTCGAGGTCACCGACGACACGGCGGGGACGGCCGGGGCGCCCTTCTCGTGGCAACTGGACCTGACCTCCTCGCACTGCGCCGACATTCGACCGTCGGTCGAGGGTGAGAGCACCTCGACCGGCGCCCGCAACGACACGATCGCGACGGCATTGCCCCTCACGATGGCCGGGGGCACGGTCGCACGGGCATTCGGACAGGTCGCCGAGGCGCAGGCGGGCATCGGTGCCGACGTGGACCACTGGTCGTTCGAGGCGCCAGCGAACGCGCGCGTGTGGGTGCTCGCGCAGGCCAGGCCGCGCAGCTTCCCGGCATTCCAGGGCGGCGTGCGCGTGGCCGTGGGCGATGTGAACGGCGCCATCTACGACAGCGACCAGAGCGACGGCACGGTGCTGCCGATCGGCCCGTTCGGCAGCGATCGTGCCACCCCGTCGATTGCCGGTCAGCCGCTGCCATCGGCAGGCAGGCACATCATCCGCGTCGAGCCCGTGGCGGGTGCCGGCGAGGTGCCCTACGAACTGTTCGTGCTGGTGTCGGCCCTGCCGCCGGTCGACGTGCTGCCGTCGACGCAACCCAGCCCGCTCGCCCAGTACGCGCGGCCCGTGGCAACCGCGCGCGGCACGACAGCCGACGGCCCCGACGCGTATCGCGTCTTCCAGGTGGTGCCCGGCAGTCTCGTGCTGGTGAGCATCGACGGCGACCCCGATCGCACCGGATCCACGTCGAATCCGTCGCTCACGTTCCAGGACGGCAGCGCGCCGCCCGTCGTCCTGAATCGATCGTCGAGCGCGCCCCACGCCGAAGCCGTCGTCATCGCCCCTGCCAGCGACACGCTGACCATCACCGTGGCCGACGGCGGCAGCAGCGGGCCTTATGCCGTCACGGCGGCCCTCATCCGCGGTCCGAACGTGGACCTCCGCCTCACGAGGCAGCTGCTGCACCCGGCCACCGTGGACGGCCTGCTCCATGCGCAGTACGCGTCCGAGTCGGACGCGCCGGGCCAGTACGATGCGCTGGTCAGCCTGTCGTACACCACCGGCGTCATCACGTCACCTCAGACCACCACGACGCCTCAGACCGTCTGCGCGGCAAGTGGATTTCTGGGTGTGTCGTCCATCCAGTGCCCCTTCGCGGCGGCGCAGACGTCGACCGTCGACCTGATCGGCGTCATTCCGCCGGCAACGGCAAGTCCACTGGTCGTCAGCGCCTCCGTGTTCCCGCGCGAGGCCTCACAGTCGTCGGGCCCGCCGGCCGCGCTGGACTATCGGGTCGAGGACAACGTCGCAAGCGATCCGATCCCGCTCGCAGCGCCCTCGGCGGATCTGGGCCTGGTGGTGGCCCCCCTTACCGCTGATGGCGCACGGCCAGGCGACACCTTCACCGTAACGGCATCGGTGCACAACTTCGGCCCGAGCACAGCGCGGGCCGTCTCGCTGCAGTGCGTGCTCCCGGCGCTGGCCGAGTTTGCATCGGTCACGGCGGAGGGGTCCTCGGTGACGTGCGTGGCGCCGTCGGTCGACCCGACGACTGGACGACAGGCGGTGTCGTGCTCGACGGCGAGCCTGCCCGTGGTCGGCCGGACGGCCGCGGCGGCGACGCTGGTGGTCCGCGTTCGTCCGACAGCCACGGGCCCTGCCCTCGCCGAACTCGCCTGCACGGGGGCCAGCGCGACACCGGACCCGTCGGTCCACTCCAACTCACGAGCGCTCACGTTTGCCGTGCTCGGACCGCCCACGGCCACCGACACCGACGGCGACGGCCTGACCAATGCCTTCGAGGAGAAGTGGGGGCTCGATCCCGCCGACCCGCAGGGCTCCAACGGCGCCGCCGGCGACCCCGACAACGACGGCATCCCGTCGCTCGAGGAGCAGGCCGCGGGCACGCACCCGCGCGGCACCTACCGGCGCTTCTTCGCCGAGGGCGCCACGGGGCCCTTCTTCGACACCCGCCTGGCCATCCTGCACCCGTATCCCCGCAACGAGGCCGCACGCGTGCAGGTCCGCTACCTGCGTCCCGCCCCGCTCCCGCCCGTCTTGCAGGACTTCGCGATTCCGGCCCAGCGCCGGTACACGATCGACCTCGAGTCGATCCCGGGACTCGAGAACACCGCGGTGTCCTTCGTCGTGGAGTCGGACCAGACCCTCCTCGCCGATCGGACGATGTCGTGGGACGGGTCGGGCTATGGCTCGCACGGCGAGACCGGCGTCAGCTCGCCCGGCACCCAGTGGTTCCTCGCCGAGGGCTCCACGCTCGGCGCGTTCAACCTGTTCTACCTGCTGCAGAACCCGAACGACGAGGAGACCACCGTCACGGTGCGCTACCTGCGGCCGGCGCCGCTGCCGGCGATCGAGCGCACGTACGCGGTCGGCCCCAATGCGCGCTTCAACATCTGGGTGAACCACGAGGGCCCCGAGTTCGTGTCCACCGACGTGTCGGCCGCCATCACCTCCACGCGGCCCATCATCGTCGAGCGGGCGATGTATCTCGATCGCCCGGGACAGCAGTTCGGGGCTGGCCATGCCGGCACTGGCGCACGCTCGCTCGACGACCAGTGGTTCCTCGCCGAAGGTGCAACCGGGCCGTTCTTCGACCTGTTCGTGCTGCTGGCCAATCCCGGCGACGAGGCAGCCGACGTGCGGCTCGAGTACCTGCTGCCCGACGGCACGGTGATCACGCGGACCCGTGTGCTGGCGCCGAACAGCCGCGAGACCGTATGGGTCGACTTCGAGGATCCCGCCTTGGCGAACACGGCCGTGTCCACCGTGGTCACCTCCATCAACAACGTCGACATCGTCGTCGAGCGCGCGATGTGGTGGCCGGGCGACTCGTCGGCGTGGCACGAGGCGCATGCGTCGCTCGGCGCCCGTGGACGCGCGCGTCTGTGGGGACTCGCCGAGGGCCAGGTCGGCGGCGCCACGCGCGACGAAGACACCTACGTACTGATTGCCAACGTGGACGACGAGGACGGGCGTGCGGAGGTGACGCTCTACTTCGAGGACGGCACGAGCGTGACGCGGACGTTCTCGCTGCTGGCCAGGAGCCGCCTCAACGTGCACGTGCGCACGGAGTTCCCGGAGGCCATCGGCCGTCGCTTCGGCACCGTCGTGGCGTCGCAGGCCGTCGAGGGCGGCACCGAGGCGCCATTCATCATCGTGGAGCAGGCGCTCTACTGGAACCGCGGGTCGCAGGTGTTCGCGGCAGGCAGCAATCAACTGGGCACGACGCTGCAGTTCTGAGGTGATCATGATGCGAGGGAGTCACGGTGCGGCCCGGTTGGCGCTCGTTGCGATGGGTCTGGGCCTGGTGACGGTCGAACCGTCGGCGGGGGAGGTGCCGATCCTGCGGTGCGAGACCGCGACGAGGACGTTCACCAGCGAGCCCGCCGATCAGGTCGTCCCCGAAGCGACCGGGCGCGACTTCGACATCGCCATCGGCGGCATGGGGCCCATCGCGGATCTCGACGTGTACATGGACCTCGAGTCGACACGACCGGGCGACCTCGAGATCACCCTGCAACCGCCGTTCAACACGCCCGGGGGCAGCAGCATCGTCCTGAGCCGCGGCAACGGCGGCACCCTGGCCGACGTGTTCCGCGACATCACCTGGGACGATCAGGCCACGACGTACACGGGGGCCACGGGGGATGCCCTCACGGACCTCGACCTCGCGTCGTTCACGGGATCGCGCCTGCCGCCGCAGACGCCCCTGTCGCGCTTCATCGGCGTGGGCGCCAACGGGACGTGGACGCTGCGCATCCGCGATCTGTCGACCAACGGCACGACCACGCGGCTGCGGTCCTGGCGCCTTGTCGTGACGTCTTCGTCGAGCACCCTCCGTCAGGACGCCATCGTCCAGACCGCGTCGTTCTCGTCGGGCGTCGCGAGCATCCCCGCGCAGGGGACGGCGTCTGCCGACATCCTCGTCCCGCTCTCACCGCTGCGTGAGCGCGTGCTCGGCGTGCGCCTCACCACGTCGCTGGCCCACCCCGATTCCGGGCAGTACGACATCGTCCTGCGGCCGCCGGTTGGGAACACGTTCCAACCAGCGCTGCCGGTGACCCTGAGCACCGACAACGGCAACGGCGTCGCCAACGCGTTCGCGAACGTGCGCTGGACCGACGAGGGCGCGCCCGTGACGCTGACGTCGCTGACGCCGCCACCAGGCACGCGCGACCTCGCGCCCGAGGAGCCACTGGCCAGCCTGATCGGCATCGACCCGCGCGGCACCTGGCGACTCGAGGTCACCGACGACACGGCCGGCACCGCCGGCACGGCCTTCTCGTGGACGCTCGAGATCACCACGTCTGCGTGTGCCGACGTGAGGCCGACCGTTGAGGGTGAGAGCACCACGACAGGCCCCGTCAACGACACGACGGAAACCGCGACGTCGCTCCGTCCGATCGCGGGTCGTCTCACTCGCGCGTTCGGCGAACTGCGCGAGACGACGCCGGGCGAAGCCGACGTGGACGTGTGGTACGTGGACGTGCCCGCCGGTGCGCGCCTGTGGGCGCTGGCCGACATGCAGCCGCGGTTCCAGTCGCTTGGGACGGGCCCCCGGCAGTCGGCGCGACTCACGCTGCTCGACGCCGCTGGCGAGACCCTCGCCAGCGACGAAGGCGACGGACTCTCACGGCAGCCCGCCGGCGCATTCGCCACCGTGCATCCGTCGCCCTCGATCGCCGGCGAGCCACTCCCGGCCGCGGCACGGTACTACCTGAAGCTCGAACCACTCGCTGGCGTCGCGTCGGCCACCTATGAGCTCTTCGTGGTGATCCTCACCGGCGATCCCGTGGCCACCACAGCCACGCAGATCGCCGGCCTTCCGCGCCCGATCGCGAGGGTGCGGGGCACGACGGCCAACGGCCCCGACACGTACGAGGTGAGGGATCTGGTGCCGGGCAGCCTCCTGTATGTCGCCGTCGATGGAGACCCCGACAGGACGGGCTCGTCGTCCAATCCGTCCGTGACGGCCACAGTGGTAGCCGGACAGACGGTCGTGATCAACGGGTCGTCGAGCGTGCCGCATGCCGACGCCGCAATCGTCGTGCCGGTGAGCGAGGTGGTGTCCCTGGAGGTGACGAGCGGGGGCTCGCCAGGCGCCTACGAGATCATGGTGGCGCTCGTGCGCGGGCCGAACGCCGACCTGCGCATCTTCTCGCTTCCGCCGACGACGGCGGTTCAGGACGGCGAGATGACCGTCAATTACCAGGTGCGTACCGACGGGCTCGAAGTGCCCTACGACTTCGCCGTGCTCCTGCGAGATCCGCTGCAGTTCGGGTTTGCGAACGCGAGCAACTCCCTCCAGGCGTGCACGACGCCGGACCGCGGATCGTCCGGGACCATCCGGTGTGTCGACAGCGACTCCCGGGGGCTCGTCCTTGCGCCCGACACGGCGCTCGGAAGCCTGAGCGTGCGGACGACGGTCCCGCCGGGTGTCGCCGGACCCGTGTCGCAGGCCGCGGCCGTGCAGATCATCCCGGCCGGCACCGGCGCGCCCCAGGCGCTCGACTACGACCTCGACGACAACACGTTCGACGGGGAGTATGCGCTGTCGCCGCCCTCGGCGAACTTGACCACGTTGATGTTCGCGAGCGGCAACGGCACCGATGCCGCACTGCCGGGCCAGACGCTATCGTTCCAGACGAACGTCTTCAACGGGGGCCCGAGCACGGCGCGCAACGTCGTCCAGACGTGCAGCATCGCCGCGCCCGCGGAGATCGTGTCGGCACAGGGGTTCTCCCCAGAGTTCGTGTGCCTCGCGCCAGTCCCACTGCCAGCCGGAGGATCGAGCGTGACCTGCAGCATCGGCGCGATTGGGCCGAGTCAGGGCACCGGCGTTGTGCTCCAGGGCCGCGTCCGGCCCGACGCGACGGGACCGGTCGTGGGCCAGTTGACCTGCAGCGCGACCAGCCTGACGCCTGAGGCGTCTCCGGCCAACAACGCCGTCTCGGCCCGGTTCGCGGTGCTGGTACCACCGTCCGCGACCGACACCGACGGCGACGGCCTCACCGACGAGTACGAAACACGATTCGGCCTCGACCCCGGGAACCCTTCGGGCAATCAGGGTGCGGCCGGAGACCCCGACGGCGACGGCATCGTGTCGCTCGCCGAGCAGGCGGCCGGCACACATCCGCGCGGCTCGTTCCGCCGCTTCTTCGCCGAGGGCTCGACGGGCACGTTCTTCGACACACGACTGGCCCTGCTCCATCCGATCGCCAACAGCACCCCGGCCATCGTGCAGGTGCGCTACCTGCGCCCCGCGCCGCTGCCGCCGATCGTCGAGACGTTCGAGTTGCCGGCCCAGCAGCGCCGCACCATCGCGCTCGACGCCATCGCGGGCCTGGAGTCGACGGCGGTGTCCATCGTCGTCGAGTCGGACCAGAACGTGGTGGCCGACCGCACGATGTCGTGGGACGACCGCGGATACGGCTCACACGGCGAGACGGGCGTCGCCGCACCAAGCCAGTCGTGGTACCTCGCGGAGGGATCCACGCTGGGGGCGTTCAATCTGTTCTACCTGTTGCAGAACCCCAACAGCGAGGAGACGCTCGTCACCGTCCGCTACCTGCGCCCGGCGCCGCTCCCGGTGATCGAGCGCACGTACACCGTGGGTCCGAACGCGCGGTTCAACATCTGGGTCAACCTCGAGGGTCCGGAGTTCACGTCCACCGACGTCTCGGCGGCGATCACCGCCACGCGGCCGATCATCGTCGAACGCGCGATGTACCTCGACGCGGCCGGTCAGCGTTTCGGGGCGGGCCATGCCGGAATGGGTGCGCGCGCGCGCGCGACCACCTGGAACCTCGCCGAGGGCGCCACCGGAGCGTTCTTCGACCTCTTCGTGCTGCTGGCCAACCCGTCGACCAGCGCGGCCAACGTCACGCTCGAGTACCTGAAGCCAGACGGCACCGTGATCACGCGCACCCGCACGCTGGCCCCGAACAGTCGCGACACGGTGTGGGTGGACTTCGAGGACCCGGCGCTGGCCGAGACGGCCGTGTCCACGGTCGTCCGTGTCACCAACGGCGTGCCGATCGTCGTCGAACGCGCGATGTGGTGGCCCGGGTCGTCGGCCACGTGGCACGAGGCGCACGTGTCGCTGGGGGCGACAGCGACTGGCCGCCTGTGGGCGATGGCCGAAGGCCAGGTCGGCGGCTTCACGCGCGACGAGGACACGTACATCCTCGTGGCCAACGTCGACACCGTCGAGGGCCAGGCCGAGGTCACCCTGTACTTCGAGGACGGGACGTCGGCCACGCGCACGTTCACGATGCTGCCGCGCAGCCGCCTGAACGTCCACGTGCGGACGGAGTTCCCCGACGCGATCGGCCGGCGCTTCGGCAGCGTGATACGGTCGCTCCCGGCAACCGGCGGCGTCGGGCCGTCGATCATCGTGGAGCAGGCCATGTACTGGACGATCGGGTCGCAGGTGTTCGCCGCCGGCAGCAACATGCTGGCCACACGGGTGCAGTGAGCGGTCGCCTCGTGCTGGCCGGCGCGGCGGCCGGCGCCATGGGGTGGGGTATCCGCGGGCAGTACGGTCACGAGACGGGCGCGATGATCGCGGGCCTGCTCGTCTCGCTGGTGGTCGTGCTCGGGTTGCGCCCCGACGCCCGGACGCTGTCCGCGTTCCGGGCCGTCGCCCTCGGTGCGGTCGGCGTCGGCTTTGGCGGCGCCATGACCTACGGCCAGACGCTCGGCCTCACGCACGACGCCGCACTGGTGGGCAACTGGTCTGCGCTCCGCTGGGGCCTGCTGGGCGTCGGCATCAAGGGCGCGCTGTGGATCGGCTTCTTCGGCGCGCTGCTCGGCATGGGCCTCAGCGGTGTGCGCTACCGCTCGCGCGAGTTGCTGGTCCTGATGCTCGCGCTGGTGGGCGTCGCGTGGCTTGGCACGTGGCTGTTCAACACGCCCTTCGATCCAGCCAACCGCGTGCTGCCCCGCCTCTACTTCTCCGCCGACTGGTACTGGCAGCCGGACGCGGCAGACCTGAAACCGCGCCGCGAGGTGTGGGGCGGCCTGCTGCTCGCGCTCGCGGCACTGGGCGCCTACGTGGGACGCGTCAGGAACGACGGTCTGGCGGTGCGGCTGCTCGGATGGGGTGTGCTGGGTGGCGCATCCGGCTTTCCGCTCGGACAGGGCCTGCAGGCCTTCCACGCGTGGAATCCGCAGGTGTTCGCCCACGGTGCGTGGGCCACCATCGATCCATACGTGAACTGGTGGAACGCGATGGAGACCACGTTCGGCACCGTGATGGGCGCCGCGGTCGCGTTCGGCGCGTGGCTCCACCGGGATCGCATCGCGTCGCTGCGCGAACCTGCCGACGCGACGATCGCCGCGCCGGTCGAGTGGCTCGGGCTGGGCGTGCACGCGGCGCTGCTGGTCATCGCCGAGTTCACCGACGTGCCGGTGCTCGGTCGCTACGCCGACGTCCTGCTGGTCATGGGCGTGCTGCCGGTCGCGCTGATCGTCGGCGGACGCTGGTCCGCGATGGCGGTCGCCCTGCCGATCACGCTGCTGCCCATCGCCGGCAAGACCGTGCGGCGTCTCGTGTACGAGCAGGCGACGCTGCCGCTGGCCGTCGGCTGGTTCGTCTACGCCGTCGTCCCGCTGGCACTGGCCTTCGGCACGGCCGCGTGGATCGCGAGACGGGCCGACGAACCCGACGAGGCCCGCGGCGGGCTGCGCGTGGCGTTGCTCGTCACGACCTGGACGTACGTGGTGCTCAACTTCGCGTTCTTCGACTGGCCGTGGCCCTGGGCGCCGTGGACACGGCGCACGCTGCACGGACTCGTGTTCTTCGCCTGCGCCGCGGTCCTCACCTCGGCAGCCATGCGGCGTGACCAGACGCGGTCAATCGCACGCGTCTGAGCCGGAGTCGAGGATGCCCTTCGTGCTGTGGAACTCCCACCGGTAGCTGCCGGGCTGCAGCACCAGCTTGATCACGCCGAGTTCGACGATGCGCGCCTCGGTCGTGGGACGCTGACCACTGCTGTGGTAGAGCCGCGCACCGCCGGTGCCGACGGTGATCAGCCGAGGCCCGCGCGGATCCGGGCGTCCGTCGGAGTTCATGCGGCCATGCCGTTCGTAGAGATGGTCGTGGCCCGCGATCACGAGGTCGGCGCCGAACTCCGACAGCACGCGCCAGACGTCGCGCATCCACGGGTTGTCGCCGTTCGGCCCCGAACTCACCAGCGGATGGTGCACGATGGCTGCGAGGCACCGCGCCTGCGCCTGCTGCAGGTCGCGGCGCATCCACTGCATCTGGATCTGGTTCTCGGCGGTGTTCACGGTGCTGTTGAGGGACTGCACGTGCCACGCGCCGGCCGTGAACGAGTAGTACCCCTGTCCCGGGGGGCCGGCACGCTCGCCGAAGTACCCGAAGTAGCCGGCCGCGTTGGGCGTGCCGTAGTCGTGGTTGCCGGGCGTGGGATAGGTGCGGTTCTTGTGGCGTCCCCAGGTCCGGTGGTAGCACTCGAACTCCCGGGCCGTGCCGTTCATGTACGCGTTGTCGCCGGCGGTGAACACCGTTCCGGACATCCCGTCGAGCAGTCTCGCGGTCTCCTCGGCGCCGGGGTAGCCACATTCGGCGATGTCGCCCGCGCCGACGAGGATCGCCTCGGTGGCGACGGCCGGCCCGGGCACCACCGTGGGCGGCGGCGTGGGAGCTGGCGCCACCGGTTCGACCGCGGCCGTGGGCGCGACCGGCGAATCGGTGGTCGGCTGGGACTGCTGGTTGCACCCCGCCAGGGCCACGGCCGCAACGCTCACGAGCGTGAGGACGCTCGGGAGGCACCGGTGCTGCATGGTCCACGCCATGACGCCACCCCCGTGGCCGCACGGCTGGAGAGGCGCCGCAGGCGCGGAGCCGTGCTGGATCCACTCTAGCACCGCAACCTGAGCCGTGAGGCTGAGCCTTGAGCTGTGGCGCGCCGCCTCGGCGCTACTTCGCGGCGAGTGCGTCGCGCTCGCCGCGCGCGGTCGTGACGATCGCGAGATCGGCGTCGGCCTCGGCCCACCACCCGAGCACGACGTCGTAGGCCTGGCGGCTGGCGTCGCGATTGCCCGAAGCGGCCAGCGCACGAGCCAGTCCCAGTTGGGCCATCGGGATGAACGGCGAGAACGGATCGGTACCGCGGTGGTCGGCGATGAGACGGAACACCCGCGCCGCCTCGTTGTGCGCGCCCTCGCGCGCGTAGGCCTGGGCCTCCACCCACGCGGGTGCGAGCGACGCGATGAACCCGAACTGGAAGGGACCGGCCGGGCGGAGCGTCTCGAGGGCCTCGGCCGGTCGCCCTTCGGCCAGCGCGGCGGCCGCGGCGGCAACAGGCACGTACGCGGTCTGCAGGAACGTGTCCTCCAGCCGCACGCCACGCAGCTTCGCGACGATGGCCCTCGCCTCCTCGGGTTGACCGGCGACTGCCAGGGCCAACGCGGCCCGCAGGGCCGGTTCGGGCGCCGTGGACGTGCGCGCCACGGCGCGGGCATGCTCGGTGGCCCTGTCGCGGTTGCCGTACAGGGCCTCGGTGAGCGCCGCCCAGGCGCCATAACCCGAGGCGACCTGGGGGAACCGCTGGGCCTCGGCGGCCGCCAGCGTCTCGAGGAACAACCGGCGCGCCTCGCCCAGCCGTCCGTGGAACGCCTCGGCCTGGGCCCGGGCGCCGGTGAGATCGAATCCGCGCTGGCGCGTGGCGGCCCAGTCGAGTTGGGCCTGCGCCACGGCCGGGTCCCCCAGCAACAGGGCGACCTGATAGAGCAGGCGCCGCATGGGCACGGTCTCGAGCTGTTGCCCGAGGGCGCGCTCGGCCACGGCGCGTGCATCGGCGTATCGCCCCTGCCCACGTCGCGCGTGGGCGAGGTTGGAATAGGGGAACGCGTGTGACGGGTTGCGCCGCATGGCCTCTTCGGCCGCCGCAGCCGCCCCCTGGAAATCGCCCATCCGGTTCAGCAGGACGGCCAGCGCGTTTGGCGCGCGGTAGTCGCGCGGATACGTGCGACTCCACACCTCCAGTGCCTGCCGCGCACGCACCTGATCGCCCGTCACGCGGTCGTGGTACTGGTACGTGATGAACAAGCGTTCGCGCTCGCTGACGCGTTCACGCTTCTCGTACGCCAGCCGCGCGTACTCCTCGCTGCGTCCGGTCTCGCCCAGCCCGCCGTACGCCGACGAGAGCGTGGTGTAGGCGAGCGCGAAGTCGGGGTCGGCCGCGATCGCGCGCTCCAGCCAGCGGATGCCATCCATCTCGTGCCCCGCGGCTCGCCGCGCCGCCGCTTCGGTGTACGCCTTGAGGGCCTCGAGCGACGGCGTGGTCGCGTCCTCGATGGGCACGTTGTGGATCGCCAGCGTCGTGCGCGGCTCACCGAGCGCCGTGCGGACCGAGGCCGTGAGCTCACCGAGCACGCGCAGCACGTCCTCCTTGCGCTCGACCTCGGCCTGCTCGCGGGCAATCGTGCCACTGCCCTCGCAGTCGGTGGCCACGAGCGCAATCACCGTGTTGCGGCCGACGGCCGACACGCTGCCCTCGAGCATCGCCTGCACTCCGAGCCGCTGGCACAACTCCGATGCCACGGCGTGCGTCAACGTCGCGTCCGCCTGGCGCCCCATCAGCTGGAGTCCACCACGCAGGCGCTCGTCAGACACCAGGTCGAGATACGGCGACTGCCCGAGGTAGACGGCCACGGCCTGCCGCAGCGTGCCGTCGAAGTCGGGGTCGGCGGTGCCGTTGACGATCTCGCCCAGCAGGACGGTGTTGCGGGGTCGCGCCGTGCCTGCGGGCCACCAGCCGGCCCGCGACGCGGCCGCGCCCGCGAGCGCCAGCAGCACCACCGCCGCACCGGCCCAGGCCAGGCGCGTCGCCCACACCCCTCCCAGCCGCCAGCGGGCCTCCGTGGCGCGACGCGCCTCGCGGAGGGCATCGAGGAGGGCCTGCACCGACGGGTGACGCTGGTGGGGATCCTTGTCCAGGGCGCGTTCGACCACGGCAGCGACGCCGGCGGGCACGCGCCGCATCCGCTGCCGGACCGGCATGGGCGTCCCCGTCAACGTGGACTTCACCAGGTCGGCCGGTGTGTCGCCGGTGAAGGGCCGCACGCCGGTGAGCATCTCGTACAGCAGGATGCCGGTCGAGAAGACGTCGCTGGCCGCCACGGGAGGGTGACCCGCCACCTGTTCAGGCGAGAGGTAGGGATCGCCGCCGTCGGGAATCGGATCGAGGCAGGCGGTGTCGATGTCCACGGCCGTCGTGGCAAAGGCCCCGAGGTCTGGCGCCGGCCCCTCGGGGTCGACGACGGCGGTGCCCAGGCCGAGCAGCTTGACGTGACCGTCGGGGGTCACCCGCACGTTGGACGGCCTCACGTGGCCGTGCACGAGTCCACGCCGGTGGACCGCCGTGAGCGCGCCCGTCAGCTGGATGCCGATGTCGAGCGCGCGATCGACGGGCAGCGCGCCCTCCGCCAGCACCTCGTCGAGTCGTCGCCCCCCGAGCATCTCGCGGACGACGTACGGCTGGCCGTCCTCCTCGCCCCAGTTGTGGATGGCGCAGATGTGCGGATGTGTGACGAGCGAGGCCACGTGCGCCTCACGGCGGAAGCGCTCCACGACCTCGGCCGGCGTGTCGGGTCCGCGACGCAGCACCTGCACCGCCACGCTGCGCTGCAGGCGCGTGTCGCGCGCGCGCCACGTCTCGACGAGGCCGTCCTGCCCGATCAGCTCGAGCAGCTGGTAGTGGGCGATTTGCGCGGGATGGTTCACTCGTCCCTGGTCCCCCGACTCGTCCGGGCCATGGTGGCCCGCGACGAGGGCTCGGCGTGGCGATCGTACTCTGCCTGCGCTGCGCGACGGGGAGGGAAGTCGTCGTCGGCCCCCCGCCACGTGGCGAGGGCGGTTTCGTAGGCCGCGCGCCCACCGGCGACGTCGCCGGCGCCGATGCGCGCCCGCGCGAGGCCGAGGTGCGCCATGGCGATCATCGGCGTCCACGGGTCGGTGCCGCGGTGTGCGAGGAGCCGCTCGTACTCGGCGACGGCCGACGCCCAGGCGCCCTGCTGGCGGTAGGCCTCGGCTCGCAGGTAGACCGGCAGCAGCGCGCCGAGCCCACCGATCTCCGTGGCACGGGCCGGCTCGAGCGCGGCCAGCGCTTCCGCGGGTCGGCGCGCGTGCAGCGCGACGGCGCCGCGGACGACCGGACCGAGGGCGGTGCGGACGAACGTCGACTCCGGCGTGCGGCGCTCGGCGGCCGCCAGAATCGCGAGCGCCTCGTCGCGGCGCCCCGCAAGAGCCAGGGCTGCCGCCGCGCGGTATCGGGGCGTCGCGGCGCCGCCCTCGTCGTCGCCGGTGCCGAGGTCGATCATCCGTCGCACGCGGTCGGCCACGTCGGGCCCGGGACGGTACACGGCTTCGAGCCAGGCCAGGTGCGCGAACTGGCCCGCCGCCGTGCCCGGCAACCCGCGGGCGATGGCCAGTTCCGCGGCCCGGCGATAGAGAGCCTCGCCTTCGCGCCAGCGCCCCTCGAACATCGCGATCTGGGCCTGTGCCGCCACCAGGTCGAACTCGCGCGGCCGTCCGCGCGCCCACGCCAGGTGCTGCGCGGCGGCCGGGTCGCCGGCCAGGACCCCGAGCTGGTAGAGCAGGCGGCGCGTCGGCGACGTCGCCACGTCGGCCTTCACCACCTCGTCGGCGACGCGGCGCGCCTCGTCGTAGCGGCCGAGCCCGCGATAGGCCACCGTCAGGTTCGAGATCGCGAACGGATGGGCGGGACTGCGTCGCAGCGCCTCCTGGCCGGCCTCGAGTGCGCGCTCGTACTGCCCCAGGCGGTTGTACACGACCGACAGGGCGTTGGACGGCACGAAGTCGCGCGGGTACGCTGCCTGCCACACCTGCAGCGTCTCCACGACGGCCGTCTGATCGCCGGTCACCCGGTCGTGGTACTGGTACCGGATGAACAGGCGTTCGCGTTCGCTGACGCGATCCTGGTGTTCGAACGCCTCGCGGGCGTGTCGTTCGCTCCGCTCCAGTTCACCGAGGACGCCGTACACCGTCGAGAGCGTGGCGTGCGCCTGCGCGAAGTCCGGATCGAGCTCGATGGCCTGATTGAAGAACGCCAGCGACTCGAGCTCGCGCCCCTGCCGCCGTTCCTCCAGCCCCAGCGCGAAGGCCTTGAGCGCGGGCAGCGAGGGCGTGGTCGCCTGTGCGATGGGCACGTCGAACCGGGCCAGCGACGGCAGCGACTCGCCGAGCGTGGTCCGCATCTGCGACGCGACCCGCCCGAGTTCGGTGAGTACGGCTTCGCTGCTGTCGGCCTCGGCCTGCGTGCTGGCCAGGGTGCTGCCCGTCTGGCAGTCGGTCGCGGTCAGCGTGAGCACGTAGTGGCTGCCAATCGGCGAGAGCCGGCCGTCGATCATCGCCTTCACGCCGAGTCGCTGACACACCTCGCGCGCCACGTCGTGCGAGAGGCGGGCATCGGGGGGCCGGCCCATCAGCCGCAGCGTGTCGGCCATGCGCTGGTCGGACACGATGTCGAGGAACGGCGACTGCCCGAGCTGCACCTTGAGGGCCGTGACGAGCGTGTCGTCGAACACGGCGTTGCCCGTGGTGTTGTCGAAGGCGCCGATGACGATGCTGTCGCGATCGGTCAGCGCCGGCGTGCGTCGCGCGTACCACGCGTAGCCGAGGCTGCCCGCGACGAGGAGCGCCGACACCGCCAGCGCCAGGCGGCGGAGCCGGTGGGCCGTCGACACCGCGGGCCGAGGCGCCTCGAGGGGCTGCCGCGGCGTGCTCCCGCTCGGCGCGTCGGCCTTCGCGAGATCGGCCAGCAGGTCGCTCGCGCGCTGGTATCGCTGACGCGGATCGGCCGCGAGCAGCTTCACGATGATGGCGTCGAGCGCGCGTGGGACGTCGGCGTTCAGCGCACGCGGGGGCACGAACACGCCGTGCGTGATCTTGCCCAGGATCTGGCCGACGTCGTCGCCCTCGAATGCGCGGCGGCCGGTCGCCATCTCGTAGAGCACGCTGCCCAGGGAGAAGAGATCGGTGCGGGCGTCGAGCGGCTCGCCCTTGGCCTGCTCGGGCGACATGTAGAAGACCGTGCCCATCGCCATGCCGGTCTGCGTGAGGTGGAGCGGCCGGGCGGGCCGCGCGGGTCGGGAGACGTCGGGCGTGTCACCCCGGCCTGCGGGGGCCTCGCCATCGACGACGGGGACCTGCGCGCTGACGGCGGCAATCGCGGCCGAGCCGCTCCCGGGCGCGCGAGCAGCTTCGTCGCTGGCCAGGCGTGCAAGGCCGAAGTCGAGCACCTTGACGTGGTCACCGTCGGTGACGAAGAGGTTGGCGGGCTTGATGTCGCGGTGGATGATGCCGCGCCGGTGCGCAGCCTCGAGCGCCTCGGCCACCTGCCGCGCAAACGACACGACGCGCGCCGGCGCAATGGGCCCGCGCTCGAGCAGTTCGCGCATCGTCTCGCCCTCGAGCCGTTCCATGACGATGAACGACTGGCCGTCGTGCTCGCCGAGCTCGTGGATGGTGCAGATGTGCGGATGCTGGAGCGCCGAGGCCAGGCGCGCTTCCCGCCGGAATCGGCTCAGCCATTCGCGCGACGCCGCCGCCTCCGGATGGAGGATCTTGATCGCGACTTCGCGCCGCAGGCGGGTGTCCTCGGCACGGTAGACCTCGCCCATGCCGCCGACCCCGAGCAGGTCGAGTAGGCGATAGTGGGAGAGGAAGGCTGGAGCCATCGAGAGCGCACACGCGAGGCGCGCTGTGCCGCCACGAGGTGGCGATTGTAGCAGATGGGGTCGTCAGCCCGACGTCGGCGCGTCGCTGGCCTGGGCCGTCCGCAGGGCCTGCCTGACGTGCGCGAGCAGCTCGTCGGGCAGGAACGGCTTGCGCAGCAGCATCGTGGTCTCGCCGGGCGGCAGTTCGGAGGGCGCAGCCGGTTCGGCGTAGCCCGACATGTAGGCGACCGCGAACCCGCGCCTGGTCTCGCGCAACAGGCGCGCGAGCGCGAACCCGTCCATGCCGGGCATCACGACGTCGGTGAGCAGCAGATCCAGCGGGCCGTCGTGTGCGGCCGCCACGCGCAGGGCGTCGTCGCCGTTCTCGGCCGCCAGGACCCGATACCCGGCCTGTTTCAGGACCAGGACGTCGAGCTTGCGCAGTTCCGGCTCGTCCTCCACGACCAGGATCGTCGCGAGCGGCGTCACGGCCGCGACGCGCGGCGATTCCCCGCTCGTGACCTCGCGGCGCCCGGTGACCGGCAGCCAGATCGTGAACGACGCGCCCCGCCCGGGTTCGCTGCTGACGCCGATCGCGCCGCCATGCTGCGTGACGATGCCGTACACCGTCGCGAGGCCGAGCCCGGTGCCGCGACCGACCTCCTTGGTGGTGAAGAAGGGCTCGAAGACCCGATCGCGGGTCTCGCCATCCATGCCGTGGCCGGTGTCGGTGACGGTGATGACCGCGTAGTCGCCCACGGCGAGGTCGGGCGAAGGCGCGGGGCCCGGCACGGCATCACGGTGGGCCGAGATGCGCAGGTGCCCGCCCTCGGGCATCGCGTCGCGGGCGTTGATCACGAGATTGATCAGCACCTGCTCGAGCTGGCCTTCGCCGAGTTCCACCTGCCCGGCACGCGGGTCGAGGTCGAGCACGAGGTGCACCGGCTCGCCACAGAAGCGGCGGAGCATCGGCTCGAGCCCGCCAATCGCCGCCACGACGTCGACGACGGCCGGCGCGGCGATCTGCCGGCGACTGAACGCGAGCAGGTTCTGCGTCAGCGTCGCGGCCTGTTCGCTGGCTCGGCGGATCTGGGCGAGGCCGTCGGCCAGGTGCGGATCGGGCGGCGGGTCGTCGAGCAGCAAGGCGCTGTAGCCGATGATGATCGTGAGCAGATTGTTGAAATCGTGGGCGACGCCCCCTGCGAGCCGGCCCACCGCCTCCATCTTCTGCGCGTGCCGGAGCCGCTCCTCGGCCTGCTGCCGCGTGGCCTGCTCCTCGCGCAGCGAGGCATTGGCGGCCGCCAGCTGTGCGTTGGCCGCCGCGAGCGCCTCGGCCTGCGTGGCCAGCGCCGCGGCCTGCTCGATGAGACGGTGCTCCGCGCGGCGACGCTGGCGGACGTTCACCACCAGCCCGCCGATGATCAGCGACTGCGCGGCCATGAACGCGAGTCCCAGCCAGATCGCCACCTTGTTGGCGCGGTAGAACGACGGCGCGCGGTTGTAGACCACGCTGCCGAGGGGCAGCGCCTGCTCGCCAATCCGCCAGCGCGCCAGCTGCTGCGCATCGAAGGCCAGCAGCGTCGTGTCGTCCTCCTCCACCGGCAGCGCCGCGGGCGAGAGGCCCCCGAGGATACGGGCCGCGAGGCGCCCCATCTGCGCCCCGTGCTGCCGTCCGGTGTCGAGCGTGCCCGCGAGCACGCCCGTCGAGTGCTCCTGCATGCCGATGGCGATGACGGGAGCCCGCGACGCCTGCGACAGGCGCGCCAGCGAGGTGTCGCCCCTGAAGTGCCGCCCCGTGTGGTCGCGAATCAGGGGGTTGGCAATCACGAGATCGGCCGACGTGGTCTCGGCCGCCGCACGCTCGATCACCTGCTCGAACGTCAGGTCCGACGCCGACAGCACGTCGAAGGGGACCACGGGCCGCTGCGCCATCACTGCGGCGAGCGTCTGGCGGAGACTCTCCCCGAGCAGGGTGTCGTCGACGACCAGGACGACCCGGCGTGTCGCCGGCCGCAGGTGCAGCATGGTGTCGACGACCGTGTCCACGCGGAAGCGCTCGCGTACGCCGGTCACCTGGTCGCGCGGCACGCGCGCGGCCAGGCCGTCGTTGTTCACGCCCCCGAACACGACGGGAGTCGTGCCGAGCAGATCGGGATGGTCCAGCAGGAACTCCAGCGCGGCGTCGTCGGTCGTGACGATGAGGCGCAGCGGCACGTTGCCGTACTTGGCGCGGAGCAGCGCGTGCAGGCGGGCCTTGTATTCGGGCCGCGTGTCGAATCGGAAGTCGAGGAACTCGGAGCGCACGGCCAGCGAATGGCCAGCGGCCAGGAGGGTTTCCCGGATCCCCTCCCCCATCGCCACGGTCCACTCGGACGACGGGTCGTACGAATGGAGCACGAGGACGATGGGTCCCCGCTCGGCGCCAGCCGGCGGGGCGTCAGCTGGTGAACGCTGGGCTCGGGCCGGTGCCGCACCCACGCCCCACGCCGCGAGGGCGAACACCAGCGGGCACAGCACGGTGGCAACGTGTCTCGGGGCGCGCATAAGGCTCGGGGCTCAGGGCTCAGGGCTCAGGGCTCAGGGCTCAGGGCTCAGGGCTCAGGTTGCCAGCGTACACGCGTGGCCGGCCGCCGGTACAGTGGCGGCTGCCGGGAGGGGTCGCGAACGCGCAAGGGGGCTTCAGGATCGCGGCGGGATGATGGCGTCCCACCAGCGCGAGAGATTGCCCTGCGCGGCCCTGGGGTGGTGGGCGTAGTGCGACGTGTCGTTGAAGAGCATGAGCCGGGCGCGCACGGCGTCGCGGAAGTCGAGCACGTTGAGGCAGGCCGGGGCCTGGTCGAGCCTGTCGCGATACCCGCGCGCGTCGAAGCCGAGCAGGCTGCTCAGCAGGATGCGAATGGTGGCCTTGTGCGAGACGACGAGCACGCGCTCCCCCTGGTGCCGGGTGACGATCTCGCGAATGACCGGCAGCGCGCGGGCGAGCACCGCGACACCCGATTCGCCGCCCTCGGGCGCGAACGTGAACGGGTCCTCCTCCCAGGAGGCGTACTCGTCGCCGAACCGTTCCTCGACCTCTGCGCGCGTGAGGCCTTCCCATCGGCCATGACTGATCTCGCGGAGGCCCTCGCGCGCGTCGGGCTCGAGTCCGACGGCACGGCCCACGATCGCGGCCGTCTCCATGGTCCGGGAGAGGGGGCTGCAGTAGAGCGCCGTGATGCCCTCGTGACGCAGGCGTTCGCCGAGCTGCGCCGCCTGCCAGCGGCCCTCATCGGAGAGATCGACGCCTACGGCCCCCGAGAAGCGGTTCTCCGCAGTGAGTTGCGTGGCGCCGTGGCGCACGACGAAGAGTCGGGTGGTCGGCACGGGGGACAGTCTACTGCCTGATGCAGGATGCCTGATGCATGGCGCCTGACGCATCAGTTCACCATGCAACATTGCACAAGATGCAGGGTCTTCCGGCGAAAGCGCTGGCCGTCGACGCGACCTGCATACTGAACAGGTCTGAACGTCGAGTTCCGAATGGCGTCGTCCTGCTCCCGAACATGGCCCCTGACCTGCAGTGTCCCTGCCCTGCATTCTGAACGTTGAATTCTGAATTGGCTCCGTTAGCATCGAGTGATGCACCTCGATCCGGCATTCGACCGGCACGTGACGCGGGTGGCAGGGAGCGAGGCCGAGGCGCTGGTCGCCTCCGGCGTGCGGGTGCTCGACGTGCGGACGCCGCAGGAGTACAGCGGGCTCGGCCACATCCCCGGCGCGACGTTGCTGCCGGTCCAGATCGTCGCGAGCGCACCGGCCGTCCTCGGCGATGTCGAGACTCCCGTTCTCGTGACCTGTGAGCACGCGGTGCGGAGCCGGATGGCGACCCGCCTGCTCGCCCAGGCGGGATTCACTCGCGTCTACGAACTGGCCACGGGCATGGCGGGATGGGGCGGTCCGCGGGAGTACGCACCCGAGCCGGTGCGGGGCCCCTCGCCCTGGCTGCTCGAATGCGGCGATCTCGTCCCCCGTGCCGGGCGCGCGCTCGACGTGGCGTGCGGTCGTGGACGCCACGCCCTGCTGCTGGCCTCGGCGGGGCTCCAGGTGACCGCCGTGGATCGCGACACCGCGGCGCTGGCGCGCCTGCAGGATCAGGCCGACCGGCTGGGCCTGCCCGTCACCACGCGGGTGGTCGATCTCGAGACCGGGGCCGTCGAGCTCGGCGACGCGATGTACGACCTCGTGATCGTCACGCGCTACCTGCACCGCCCGCTGATGCCGACCCTCGTGCGGTCCGTCGCACCCGGCGGACTCCTCCTCTACGAGACGTTCCTCGCGCAACAGGCCGAACGGGGCCATCCGACCAACCCTGCGTTCCTCCTCGAGCCGGGCGAGCTGCCGCGACTGGTCGAGCCCCTGTCGGTCCTGCGGCAGTTCGAGGGCGAGGTGGACGGCAACTGGGTGGCGGCAGTGGCGGCCAGACGGTAAGAGGAATTTCGGAATTGCAGGAATTTCAGAACTTCACGGCCATCGCCAACCTTCGACGCATTCCCGATGGCGGCGGTGAAATTCTGAAATTCTGAAATTCTGAAATTCCCCTACCGCCCGGGCGTCTTCACGCGCTTCTTCCCCAGCGCTGCCGTGAGCACGTCGCGCTTCGGGAACGCGTGACCGAGGTAGGGCACGAAGCCTTCCGCATACGTCACCCCACGCCGGCCGAAGTCCGTCGCGCGGCTGGCACCGACGCGTCGCATCCAGTGCAGGTACTCGTCCTCGCCGTGCTGCTCGTGCAGCCACGCGCGCTGCGACGCGTGTGCCGCCAGCATGGCTGCCTTGTGGTCGATCACGTCGGAGATGTCGACGAGCAGCCTCGCCGCGGCCCGCCCGCCGTGCGGCGTGGCGAGGTCGATCGGGTCGGCGAAGAGGAGCGCCGGAAGGGCGTCGCAGGGCGGCGCGGGGCGCCTCACGCGCACACCCGACGGCGGCAGCGCCTTCCAGTTCGGGATGGTCGACCCGAACGCGGCGTCGCGCGCCAGGTACGACGTCATCTCGTGGTCGGCCATGTAGTCGACCGGCGGATGGGTGATGAGCAGGTCGGGCCGGGCGTCGCGCAACAGCCCCGTGACCATGCGCTTGTGGCGCTCGGTGTGCGCGATGGTGAGGTCGGGGATGCCGAGGCACGTGTACCCGGCCCCGAGCAGCGCCGCCGAGGCGGCGGCCTCCTTCCGACGGATGCGCGAGATGGCCGCGCGCGATCGCGTGGACGACCCGAGGTCGCCGGCGGTCATGGTGGCCAGGTGGACGTCCCACCCGGCCGCCTTCAGCAGGATGAGCGTGCCCGCGCAGGTGATCTCGATGTCGTCGGGATGCGCCATGAGCGCGAGCACGCGCGGCATGACGTTACGCGAACTCCGAGAGCTGCACGGGCGTGCCGCGCTGCACCGAGAGGTCGGCGGCGTACGCCACCCGATGGCTCTCGAGGGCCGTGTCGAAGTCGGTGAGCGGCATCGACCGCCCGGCCAGCGTGTTGTCCACGAACGCCTGGAACTGCGGCTGGTACGGGTGGTCCTTCACGTCGCCCGAGTCGATCGGGTGCGTGGCCAGCTCGCTCCACTGCGTCTTGATCATGCCCGGCAGCTTCGCCGTGTACAGCTTGGTGTCGAGCAGCGTGCCCTGGCTGCCCACCAGGTGCGAGTGGAAGTAGTACGGCTGCAGGCAGTCGATGATCGACGCACACTTGCCGACCGTGCCGTTGGCGAACTTGACGATCGACACCGTGGACGTGGGGTACTCGTATGGCGTGAAGTACTCGCTCTTGGACTGCGTGCCGTAGCTGCTCACCTCGACCACGTCCGATCCCATCAGCATCAGCAGGCAGTCGAGCGCATGGCAGCCGGCCGTGAGCAGGCTCGATCCGCCCATGTCCTTCTTGATGTTCCAGGGATACTGCCCGTACCACGGGCCGCAGCCGTGGTAGTAGTCCACCTCGGCGTAGTGCAGGTCGCCGAGCAGCCCCTGCTCCACCACCGCGCGCGCGAGTGTGAACTGCGCGCTGTAGCGCACCTCGAAGCACACCATCGCCTGCACGCCGTTGGCCTTGATGGCGTCGCGCACGCGCTTGGCATCCTCCCAGTTCAGGGCAATCGGTTTCTCGATGATGAGGTGCTTGCCCGCGTTGGCCGCGGCCACGGCCTGGTCGGCGTGGTAGGGATGCGGCGTGCAGATGTCGATGGCATCGATCTCGGGATCGGCCAGCATCTGCTGGTAGTCCTGGTAGGCCTTCAGCGGGATGCCGTATTGCGCCTGCAGCGCACCCGGATCCAGCTCGCGGCGCGAGCAGACGGCGGTGACGCGTGCGCCGGTCACGTGCTTGAACGTCTCGATGTGCGCGCCGGCCACCCAGCCGAGCCCGACAATCCCGATCCTCAGTTCGCTCATTGATTTCCTGCTCCGATGGGCGCCGGACGCATCCTGGCGCTGGCATGTGACGGAGACGTGCTCCGAAGACGCGCAGGCAGCCCGGGGCGCCTGCGGCTTAAGCCTACATCAGGGACCGGGTGCCGGGTGCCGCGTAGCGGGTGCCGGGTGCCGGGTGCCGGGTACCGGGTGCCGGCATTCCCGGCCGTCGCGGCATTTCACTGCCGGAAGTGCGCGAGCACCTGGCGGGCGGCGGCCAACGGCGTGGTCCGGCCCTCGGCCACGGCCGTTTCGAGCGCCGGCAGGCTGGCGGCCACGGCGGGGTCGGCGCGCAACGCCGCCTGCAGGCCCAGTCCCACGAGCTCGTGCATCCAGGCCAGGGCCTGCTCCCGGCGGCGCTGCGCGAGCAGTCCACGTGCCTCCAGGTGGGTCCGGTGCGCCACGATGAGATCCTGGATCGCCGCCAGCCCGTCACCGGTTCGCGCCGAGCACGTCACCACCGGCGTCACCCACCCGTCGGCCGACGCGGGAAACAGGTGCAGCGCCGCGGCATACTCGGCCCGGGCCTGCTCGGCACGCGGTCGCAGGTCGCCGTCGGCCTTGTTCACCGCGATGGCGTCCACGAGCTCGACGACGCCCCGCTTGATGCCCTGCAGTTCGTCGCCCGCCCCGGGCAGGAGCAACAGCAGGAAGAAGTCGGTCATCGCGCGGACGGCCGTCTCCGACTGCCCGACGCCGACGGTCTCGACCAGCACGGTGCCGAAGCCCGCCGCCTCGCACAGCAGGATGGTCTCGCGCGTCCGCCGGGCCACGCCACCGAGATGCCCGCGCGCCGGCGAGGGACGGATGTAGGCGGCCTCCTCCAGCGCCAGCCGCTCCATGCGCGTCTTGTCGCCGAGGATGCTGCCGCCCGATCGGGGACTCGACGGATCGACGCTCAGCACCGCGACGCGCTCGCCGTACTCGCGCACCAGGTGCATGCCGAACGCGTCGATGAACGTGCTCTTGCCGACACCCGGGATCCCGGTGATGCCGACGCGCCGCGCCCCGCCCGCATGCGGCAGCAGCGCGTCGAGCACCGCGGCCGCCGTGTCGTCGTCTTGCGGATGCTCGCTCTCGATCAGCGTGATGGCGCGCGCGAGCACCGCGCGGTCGCCGCGCCGCACGCCCTCGACGTACGCCTCGACGGGCAGCCGTCGGCGGGTCATGCGGCGCCCGGGGTGCCGAGCGCCTCGAGGATCTGCTGCGCGCACAGCGGAATCACGCTCCCCGGCCCGAACACGGCCGTGACTCCCGCAGCGCGCAGCACGTCGTGATCCCGTGGCGGAATCACCCCACCCACGACGACCAGCACGTCGGGACGACCGAGCCGCGCGAGTTCGGCGATCACCTCGGGCACGAGCGTCTTGTGGCCACCCGCGAGGCTCGACACGCCCAGCACGTGCACGTCGTTGTCCACGGCCATCCGCGCGGCCTCCTGTGGCGTCTGGAAGAGTGGCCCGACGTCGACGTCGAACCCGAGGTCGGCAAACGCCGTCGCAATCACCTTGGCGCCGCGATCGTGCCCGTCCTGCCCCAGCTTGGCGACGAGAATCCGCGGCCGGCGGCCCTCGTCGGCCGCGAACTGCTCCGCCATCCGGCGGGCCCGCTGGAACTCGGGGTCCTGCTCGCTCTCCGAGGAGTACACGCCGGTGATCGTACGCCCGACCGCCTGGTAGCGCCCGAAGACGGTCTCGAGGGCGTCGGAGATCTCACCGAGCGTGGCCCGGGCCCTCGCGGCGTCCACGGCCAGGGCCAGGAGGTTGCCGTCGCCCGAGTCGGCCGCGCGCGTCAGCGCGGCGAGCGCCTGCCCCACACGCGACGCGTCGCGCGACGCCTTCACCTCCCCAAGCCGGCGGACCTGCGTCTCGCGGACCGCCCGGTTGTCGACCTCGAGGATCTCGAGGGGCGCCTCCTGCTCGAGGCGGTACCGGTTGACGCCGACGATGACCTCCCGGCCCGAGTCGATGCGCGCCTGGCGCCGCGCCGCGGCCTCCTCGATGCGCAACTTCGGGAGCCCCGTCTCGATCGCCTTCGTCATGCCCCCCAGCCGCTCCACCTCCTGGATGTGCGCCCAGGCGCGATGCATCAACGCGTGCGTGAGGCGTTCGACGTAGGCACTGCCCGCCCACGGGTCCACGACACGTGTGATGCCCGTTTCCTGCTGCAGGTAGATCTGCGTGTTGCGCGCGATGCGCGCGGAGAAGTCGCTCGGCAGCGCGATGGCCTCGTCGAGCGCGTTGGTGTGCAGCGACTGGGTGTGCCCCAGGGCCGCCGCCAGCGCCTCGACGCACGTGCGCGTGACGTTGTTGAACACGTCCTGCGCCGTGAGGCTCCACCCCGACGTCTGCGAATGCGTGCGCAGCGCCATCGACTTCGCGTTGCGCGGGTTGAAGCCCTTCACGATCCGCGCCCACAGCACGCGGGCCGCGCGCAGCTTGGCGATCTCCATGAAGTGGTTCATCCCGATGGCCCAGAAGAACGAGAGCCGGGGCGCGAAGTCGTCGATGTCGAGGCCCGCCGCGATGCCCGTGCGCACGTACTCGAGGCCGTCGGCCAGCGTGTAGCCGAGCTCGATGTCGGCCGTGGCGCCCGCCTCCTGCATGTGGTAGCCACTGATGGAGATCGGGTTGAAGCGCGGCATCCGCTCCGCGCAGTACCGGAAGATCTGCCCCACGATCCGCATCGACGCGTCCGGGCCGTAGACGTACGTGTTGCGGACCATGAACTCCTTGAGGATGTCGTTCTGGATCGTCCCGCTGAGCCGCTCGGGCGTCACGCCCTGCTCCTCGGCCGCGACGATGTAGAACGCCATGATGGGCAGCACGGCCCCGTTCATGGTCATGGAGACCGACATCTGGTCGAGCGGGATCTGGTCGAACAGGATCTTCATGTCCTCGACCGTGTCGATGGCCACACCTGCCTTGCCGACGTCGCCCACCACGCGCGGGTTGTCGGAGTCGTAGCCGCGATGCGTGGCCAGGTCGAAGGCGACCGAGAGGCCCTTCTGGCCCGCTGCGAGGTTGCGCCTGTAGAAGGCGTTGGACTCCTCTGCGGTGGAGAACCCCGCGTACTGCCGGATCGTCCATGGCTGCAGCGCGTACATCGTCGCGTACGGCCCGCGCAGGAAGGGCGGCAGGCCCGCGGCGTAGTCGAGGTGTTCGAGCCCGTCGAGGTCCGCGGCCGCGTAGTACGGCTCGACGGGGATGCCCTCGGGCGTCTGCCATGCCGCCTGCCGGACAGGTCCGGTGGCTGCACCCTCAGCCGCCTCTGGGGCGACGGCCGCCACTGACGTGGCGCGACGGTAATCAATCGTCGAGAAGTCCGGCCGGCTCATGGCTGCATCCCCAGTCGGTCCTGCCACTCGGTGAGCGTCGCCACGGCATCGCTGCGCACGTGGACGAACCCCTGTACGCCGGCCGCGCGCAGGTCGTCGATCCGGTCCCTGGGGTATCCGGCCACGATCACGGGCGCCGCGACGAGGGGCACGACCTCTCGCACCAGCGCCGGGTAGGCATCGTCGGCACTGCACAGCACGACGAGGTCGGCCGCGGGCGGAAGGACGTCGCCCTGCGTGACGTCGAAGCCTGCGCACCCGAAGAAGTTGAGGCAGAAGTTCGCGCGTGCCATGCGCATGCGCAGGTCGCCACGCGTGAGCAGGTGGACCACGGGTGTCCGACCCGTCGCCGCGGCATGACGCGCGGTCCTGGCGCGGATCGACTCGAACGGTGCCGCCAGTCGCATCGGCAGAGGACCGCCGGCGTCGACCTCGGGGAACGGCCCGACAGCCGGCCCCTTCTCGGTGAGGTCGGGATAGTCGTTGACGCCGACCAGCGTCCGTCGCCGCAGCGCGACGGCCTGCGCCCGCCGGGTTCGCGACGCGTCGAGATGCGCATCCAGCAGCCCTGCCGCTCGCGCCGCCGCTGCGCCGCCAGCAGCCTCGATCTCCTGGAAGAGCGTCCACGCCTCACGCCCGAGCGCATCGGTGAGGGACTCCACGTAGTACGAGCCCCCGGCGGGGTCGGCCACCACATCGAGGTGCGCCTCCTCGACGAGAATCCGCTGCACGTTGACCGCCAGGTGCGGGTCGAAGCCGTGCGGCTCGACGAGCAGTGAGTCGGCGCCGCCAATCGCCGCCGCCATGGCCTCCGTCGTGACCCGCAGGAGGTTGGTGTAGGGGTCGTACACGCTCTTGTTCGCACGGGCCGTGCGCACGTGCAGGCGCATGACGCGGCTGGCCGCGCGTGTCGGGCCGAACGCGGCCACGGCCGCGCCCCACAGCAACCGTGCCGCACGCAGCTTGGCGATCTCGACGAAGTAGAGCGACCCCACGGCGAACACGAATGCGAGACCGCGCGCCGCATCGTCCACCGACCGGCCACCATCGGTCTCGCTCGCGAGGCGGTCCACGCCATCGGCCACGGCCCAGGCCAGTTCCTGCACGGCCGTGGCGCCCGCGTCGTGCAGCCGATCGGCACGGATGGCATCCGCGGGCCAGTCCGGCGTCTCGACGACACGCCAGGGCGCGAGATCGCCGCGTACGAACGGCGGCGCATCGGGCAGGGCGCCGGTCTGCACCTCGAGTCCGACGAGGTCCTCGCGGCGATAGAAGGGCCGCACGGTCACGCCTTCCTCGGTGCGCCACACGAGGCGGGCGTCGTAGTCGGCGCCCTTCAGGTCGGCCCGGACAAGCGCCTCCCAGGCCTCGGTGGGCACGGGCGGGAACAGGTCGCGCAGCGCGAGCGGCGCATCGACGATCGCGCGAGGGTCCGGTGTGTCAGCCATGACGGCCCTCCTCGACCACTTCGAGGATGTAGCCGAAGGCGACCGTGGCCGTCGTCTTCGGGTGGACGAAGAACACGGTGGTGCCCCGCGACCCGGGCCGTGGGGCGGCGTCGACGATCCGGAACCCCTTCGCCCTCAGCTGGTCGAAGGCCACGTGGATGTCGTGCACCCGCAGCGCGACGTGCGCGAGGCCGCCGCGTCCGCCGTTCTTCTCGATCTGCTTCGCGACGGGCGACTCGGCCGACAGCGGCTCGAGCAACTGCACGAGGTTGGGGCCGTCGCCGATCCGCAGCAGCACTTCGCGCACCTGGTCGGTGCCGCCGACGTCCTCGCGGTGCACCTCCGTGAAACCGAGCGCTCGATAGGCCTGCACGTGATCCTCGAGCTGCCCCGGAGGCACGGACACGGCAACGTGGTCGACGCAGATGAAACCGGGAACCTGCGACGCGACGTCCTCCATCACTGAAGCTCCACGACGACCTGGTTGGCCTTGACGCCGTCGCCGGCGCCGACCATGATCGCCTTCACGGTGCCCTCGACGGGGGCGGTGATGTTGGTCTCCATCTTCATGGCCTCGAGCACGAGCAGGATGTCGCCCGGCTGGATGCGCTGCCCCGCCTGTGCCACGACCTTCACGACCGTCCCGGTAATCGGGCTGCGACACACGCGGGCCTCGTCCACCGGTCCGCTGTCGGGCGACGCGGCTGGCGCCGGCGCCGCGGGGACACGAGCCTGTGACGGGAGCACCATGAAGGCCTGGGGGTGCCGCGCGGGCTCCTCGGCAACCTCCACGTCCACCTCGTACGTCTTCCCGTCCACACTGATCTTCAGCTTCACGATCGTCCTCACCGACGCCGGCAGACCGGCACGCCAGCCGGCCGCATCCGCGCCCGCCTCCAGCTTCTCAACGCCGCCTGCCGCACCTCGGTGAGGCGACCCTACCGATGGAGTGCGTGCGAGGCCTGCACGTTCACGCGGCCCTGTCGCCCCCACTCGTGCGACCCGATGAGCCGCACCTGCTTCACGTGTGCCCGCTCGCCGAGGTAGGCCGCCACCGCGGCCGCGATCACGGTCAGCACCTGCGGGTCGATTCCGGCCTCGGCCGCCGGTGATCGATCCGGGCTCGCCGCCGCCGGGTCGGCCGCCGTGCCCGCCGTCTCGACCGGGTCACGCGCCGGCGCCGCGCCGGGCGACGTCGCACGCGCGGCCTCGAGTGCGGCCACCCGCGCGGCCAGTGCGGCGAGCGCCTGCCGAATCTCCTGCAACGTCGCCGACAGGTCAGTCCCGGCGTTCGCCATACGTGGTTCTCGTCATGACTTCGGCCCCATGCACGCTGCGCCTGCGTCCCCCCACTCCCCGAACGCGCCTCACAGCGGGATGAGCCCGTGCTTCTTGGGCGGCCGCAGCTCGCGCTTGGTCGACAGGTACTCGAGCGACTGCGCGATCACGCGTCGCGTCTGTGCAGGATCGATCACGTCGTCCACCAACCGACGACCCGCCGCCACGTAGGGATTCGAGAACGTCTCGCGATACCGTGCGATGAGCTCGCGCCGGCGCGCCGCCTTGTCGTCGCCGGCCTCGGCGATCTCCTTGCGGAACACGATCTCGGCGGCGCCCTCCGCGCCCATCACGGCCACCTCCGCCGTGGGCCAGGCGAACACGCGATCGGCGCCGAGGTCGCGTCCACACATCGCGAGGTACGCCCCGCCGTACGCCTTGCGAAGGATCACCGTGATCTTGGGCACGGTGGCCGCCGAATAGGCGAACAGCATCTTGGCACCGTGGCGGATGATGCCCCCGTACTCCTGCTGCACGCCCGGCAGGAAGCCCGGGACGTCCACGAAGGTGATGAGCGGGATGTTGAAGGCGTTGCAGAAGCGGATGAAGCGCGCGGCCTTGTTGGACGCGTTGATGTCGAGCACCCCCGCCTGCACGCTCGGCTGGTTGGCGACGATGCCGACCGGGCGTCCGACGACGCGCGCGAAGCCGACGACGATGTTGGGCGCATGGCCGGCCTGGACCTCGAGGAAGTCGGCGAGGTCCACCACGCGCGCGATCACCGAGCGGACGTCGTAGCCCTGCTTGCCCTCCACGGGCACCACGTCGAGCAGGCCGGGATCGGGGTCGACGCGCGACTCGCCCTCGACCGTGGGGGGATCCTCGAGGTTGTTCGACGGCAGGAAGCTCAGGAGCTTCTGGCACAGCAGCATCGCGTGCGCATCGTCCTCGGCGATGAAGTGCGTGACGCCCGAGCTCACCATGTGCGTCTCGGGCCCGCCGAGCTGCTCGGGGGTCACGTCCTCGCCCGTCACCTGCTTGATGACCTGGGGACCCGTGATGAACATCTGGGCCTGGCGCGTCTGGATGATGAAGTCGGTGAGCGCCGGGCTGTAGGCTGCACCGCCCGCGCAGGGCCCGCAGATGATGGACACCTGCGGCACGGCGCCCGACAGCATGACGTTGGTGTGGAAGACCTTGCCGTAGCCCGAGAGCGAGTCGATCCCTTCCTGCACGCGCGCGCCGCCCGAGTCGTTGATGAACACGAACGGCGAGCCCGCGCGCAGGGCGTGCTCCATGCACTCGGCGACCTTGATCGAGTGCACCTCCCCGGCCGAGCCTCCGGCCACCGTGAAGTCCTGGCTCGCCACGTGCACCAGCCGGCCGCCAATCGCCGCCGCCCCCGTCACCACGCCATCGGCCGGCAGGTCCTTGCCGTCCATCCCGAAGAGCGTGGCGCGGTGCCGGGCAAAGAGCCCCGTCTCCTGGAAGCTGCGTGGATCGACCAGCGCATCGATCCGCTCCCGTGCCGTGAGCCGCCCCGACGCGCGGTGCTTCTCCAGCTTGTCCGCACCGCCGCCGAGCAACACCTGCGCCCGGCGGTCCTGCAACGCCTGCACCTTCGCCTTCATCGTCTCGGCTGACATCTGCCTATCCCACTCGCCCTTCACCCTTCACCCTTCACCCTTCACCCTTGTCCCTTGTCCCTTGTCCCTTGTCCCTTGTCCCTTGTCCCTTGGGCATCAGGCATCAGGCATCAGGCATCAAGCGCCATGCGCCATGCGTCAATGCGCGACCGGCTCCACCCTCACCCTGTGCGTCGCGCCGTCGATCGTCACGGCGTACTCGATGGCCTCGCGCACCGGCCCCGTACCCGGGTCCTGAGCAGGCGGGGCGTTCTCGGGGACGGTCACCACGCGTGGCGCGCGACCGAGGTTCTTCGGCCCCTGATCACGCGTGGCGAAGAACTTCGCCGCCACCTGCGGGAACATCGCGTAGGTCAGCACGTCCTCGTCGCTGCCATTGCAGCCCTTCAAGCCGAGCGCCGTGTCTCGCAGCTGCTGCCATTCCGGCTGCAGCAGATCGGCCGGACGCTGCGTAATGACGGGCTTCTTCGCCTGCGCGGCCGCCTGCTCGATCACCTGCGGATTGCGATCGGCGATGGTCCGGCCGTAGTAGCCGAGCATCAGGTCGGCGAACTCGCCGGTGAGCACCTTGTAGCGCCCCATCATCACGTTGAAGACGGCCTGCGTGCCCACGATCTGGCTCGACGGCGTGACCAGCGGCGGGTATCCGGCGTCCTTGCGCACGCGCGGCACCTCGGCGAGCACGTCGTCCATCCGGTCGGCCGCGCCCTGCTGCTTCAACTGGCTCTCCATGTTGGAGATCATCCCGCCGGGGATCTGGCTCTCGAAGATCTCGGTCTCGACGCCGGTGATGTTGGACAGGAACTCGGCGTAGCGTGGACGCACCGTCGCGAAGTACTTCTTGAGCGCGACGAGCCGCCCGCGATCGACCTGCGTCTCGAACCCGGTTCCGTCGAGCATCTCGACGAGGCTCTCTGTGGGATTGTGGCCGGGGCCGAGGCTGAGCGCGCTGATGGCCGTGTCCACGCAGTCGGCGCCGGCCTCGATGGCCTTCATCAGGCTCACCATCGTCACGCCCGTCGTCGCGTGGACGTGCACGTGGACCCGGACCGACGCCCCGCACGCATCCTTGATGCCGCGGACGATGTCGTAGGCCGGCTGCGGCTTGAGCAGCGCCGCCATGTCCTTGATGCAGAGAGAGTCGCAGCCGAGGTCCACCAGCCGGCGGGCCATGTCCACGAAATGCGCGGTGTCGTGCAAGGGGCTCGTCGTGTAGCAGATGGTGCCCTGCGCGTGCTTCCCGGTGCGGCGAACGGCCTCGATGGGGCGCGTGAGGTTGCGGATGTCGTTCAGCGCGTCGAACACGCGGAACACGTCCATGCCGTTGTCGGCCGCCTTCTCGACGAAGCGATCGACGACGGTGTCCTCGTAGTGGCGGTAGCCGAGCAGGTTCTGCCCGCGCAGCAGCATCTGCAGCCGCGTGTTGGGCATCAACTTCCTGAAGGTACGCAGGCGCTCCCAGGGATCCTCGTTGAGGAACCGGATGCAGGCGTCGTAGGTGGCGCCACCCCAGCACTCCACGGACCAGAAGCCGGCCTGATCGAGGTCCGCGCACGCGGGCACCATGTCCTCGAGCGCCATGCGCGTGGCCATCAGGCTCTGGTGGGCATCGCGAAGAATGAGCTCTGTGATGTCGATCTGTCTGGCCATGCGCAGCAGGTCCGTCCTCGATCCATAGCCTACTCTTCTCGAGCAGGCTCGATTCATACATTCTGCAGATGGACGACCGGTCTGGTCGGCGCGTCGGACACACGGTCGTCACCCCGTCGTCGCCCTCTGCATCCTTTCGTCAGGCGGCGCTGCCGCAGGCGCGCTGCGGGAGGCCCCCATGAGTCGGATCGTCGTCCTTGGCGCGGGCGTGGCCGGTCACACGGCCGCCTCCTTCCTCCGAACGTGGGCCGGGCGCAACGACTCGGTCGTCGTGGTGTCTCCCAGGCCGACCTACAACTGGATCCCCTCGAACATCTGGGTCGGCGTGGGATTGATGACGCCGGCCGACGTCACGTTCCCGCTGGCGCCGGTGTACGAGCGCCATGGCATCGAGTTCGTCCAGGCACGCGCCGTCGAGGTGCACCCGGAAGGCAGCGCGGCAGACCCGACGCCATTCGTCGTCGCCGAGAGCACGCGCCCGGGGCACGAAGGGGAGCGTGAGGCCATCCGCTACGACTTCCTGGTGAACGCGACGGGGCCGAAGCTGAACTTCGGCGCCACCGAGGGACTGGGACCCGACATCGGGCACAGCCTGTCGGTGTGCACCGAGACGCACGCCCACGAGACCGCGCAGCACCTCGATACGCTGGTGGCCGAGATGCGCCGCGGGCAGCACAGGCGCTTCCTCGTGGGCACGGGCCATGGCGCATGCACGTGCGAAGGCGCGGCATTCGAGTACATCGTGAATCTCGAGTTCGAGCTCCGGCAGCGCGGCGTGCGCGACACGGCCGACATCTGGTGGATCTCGAACGAGTACGAGCTGGGCGACTTCGGCATGGGCGGCATGCACCTGTCGCGCGGCGGTTACGTGACGCCGAGCAAGATCTTCACCGAGTCGCTGTTCGCCGAGCGCGGCCTCCGGTGGATCACGCGCGCCCACGTGACGAAAGTGGAAGCCGGCCGCGCGCACTACGAGACCATCGACGGCACCGACGGCCGGTTCGACTTCGACTTCGCGATGCTGCTGCCGCCGTTTGCGGGTGTCGGGCTGAAGGCGTTCGATCGCGCCGGCACCGACATCACGTCCGCCGTGTTCCAGCCGAACGGCTTCATGAAAGTCGATGCCGACTACACGCCGAAGCCATACGAGCAGTGGACGGGGCGCGACTGGCCGCACACCTATCAGTCGCCGGCGTACGCCAACGTGTTCGCCGCCGGCATCGCGTTCGCCCCGCCGCATGCCATCTCGAGGCCCTGGCAGACGCCGAGTGGCGCGCCCGTCGCACCGGCGCCGCCGCGCACCGGCATGCCGTCGGCCACCATCGGCAAGGCCGTGGCGCGGAGCATCGTGGACATGATGGGCGGGGCGCCGGGACCGACGCGCCGCGCGTCGATGGCCGACATGGGCGCCGCCTGCGTGGCCTCGGCCGGTGCGAGCCTGGTCGGTGGCACGGCGGCGGCGATGACGGTCTTTCCGATCGTCCCGGACTTCGAGCGCTATCCCGAGTACGGACGCGACCTCCGCTACACGTTCGGTGAGGTCGGGCTGGCCGGCCACTGGATCAAGGTGGTGCTGCACCACCTGTTCCTGCACAAGGCCCGGCTGCGCCCCGGATGGCGCCTCATCCCGGAGTGAGCCATGGAGACCATGTCCCGGCCGGCACCTCGGTTCGACCCGTCGTTCGGGGCCGCCACACGCCCCACGCGCCGGACGGTGTGGCTCCGCACGTTCCTGCCCTGGCAACTGGTGCGGTTTGCCGTCATCAACCTGAAGATGCTGCGCATCATCTGGCGCAACCACCACGCGTGAGCGCGCACGCGCCCCGGGCGGCGGTCACGCCTCGCCGGGCCGCGCCTTCAGGCGCATGGGCGCGGGTTCGAGCCTGGTGAGCGACCGCCACAGCCACTCGAGCGGGCCGTAGCGGAAGTGCCGCAGCCAGGTCCGCGCGACGAGCGCCTGCCCGGCGAACAGCACGATGGCGACGCCCATGGCCGTCGCGGCCCCCAGGCGGCCCACCAGGCCGAGGCCGTGCCCGTAAAGCAGCCACGTGCCGACGAGCGACTGGCACACGTAGACGGTGAGGGCCGTTCGACCGACGGGCGCGAAGTGGCCGAGCCAGCGTCGCGAACCCGGCCGCAGGAAGAGCAGCAGGAAGCCGGCAGCGAACGTGGCCGCCAGGCCGAGATTGAAGACGTCGAACAACGTCAGGAACACGAACGTCTGCACGTGCGTGAACGCCTCGGCGGAACCGGGCACGCCCAGCAGGAACGCGGAGCCAGCCGCGATGGCGAGTGCTGCCAGGGCCATGGAGGTTCCGGCGAGGCACACGCGTCTCAGTTGCGGGCGACGGAGGGGCAGCGTCTCGTGCCAGCCGCGGCGCGCGAGCCACACCCCGATCAGGAACAGCGCGAACGTCTGATACCCCCGCCCGAACACCCCGAGCTGGAACGTCATCTTGAACGTGAAGCCCTCGCGGAGGTTCCGCCACGCGAGCTCGCGCAGGTCACCGGCCTGCAGCGCAGCGAAGTACGCATCGAGTTCGGGACCGCCGGGCATGACCAGCGCCGTGCTGCCCTGCACAGCCCCCCAGGCGAGCGTCACGGCGCGAGGCACGCCGAGTGCCAGGACGAAGGCCACGCCCAGCAGCACGCGATCGGGCGCCCGCAGGAAGCACACCAGCGGCAACCCCAGCAGCGCGTAGATCGACAGGATGTCGCCGCGATACAGCGCGTGGTGCGCCAGGCCGATCGCCAGCAGGATGATCAGGCGCCAGACGAACCGGCCGGCGTACGGCGCGCCGCGCGCGGCGGCCCCCTGTGCCTGGATCACGACGCTCACACCGAACAGCACGGCGAAGATCGGGAAGAACTTGCCGATCAGGAGCAGCCCGTCGGCGCCCTGGGCAATCCGGTCGGCCATCGAGTGCACGCCGAAGTCCGGCCAGGTCGCTGGCGGCGGCGCGCCCAGGTACTGCTCGACCATGTGGACGATCACGATGCCGAGGAGCGCGAAGCCCCGCAGCGCGTCGATCGCGACGACCCGCTCGAGCGGCGCCACCGTGTCCCGAGCCGGCGCCGATTCGAGGGTGGCGTCCGGCGCGCGGGCAGGCGAACGGCTCGGAGAACCGTCGCTACCGTACTCGCTCACTGAAGTCACCACTCACGGGGTCTCGCAGGATCAGCTTCGACCGTCCGTCAGGCAGTAGTTCGCGCTTGATGACGAGCTGCCCTTCGTACGTCTCGGGCGTCACGTGGACGCGCGACGCCTCCCCGCCCCGCCACTCCGGCGTCGCCACCGGCTCCCACTGCCGGCTGGACGCCGAGCGATAGGCCGCGTCCATCACGGCGTTGACGATCACGCCGTCGTAGAACGTCTCGCGCGGAGGGCGGCCCCCATCGAGCGCATCGAACATGTCGGTGAACATGTCCACGTAGCCGAGCTCGACGGCCTCGTCGCCCACGGGGAACAGCCAGCCCTCGGCGATCTCGGCCTTTTCGGCCACGTAGCCGGCGCGCGGCGCGGCCGTGAACATCTCGTAGCCCGTACGCAGGAAGTGATTCAGCCAGATGGTGCCGCGCGTCCCCGCGACCTCGTCGCGCAGGTCCATGCCCCCGCGGAACGTCCAGCTCACCTCGAACTGCCCGATCGCGCCAGACGCGAAGCGGATGAGGGCCACCGCGTTGTCCTCGGCCTCCACCGGATGCACCAGCGTGTCGGCCCAGCACATCACCTCGACGGGCCGGTTCCCCTTGCCCACGAAGTTCCGGATGATCTCGATGCAGTGACAGCCGAGGTCGATGATGGCGCCGCCGCCCGTGAGGCGATGGTCCCAGAACCACGCGGCGTGTGGACCGGGATGCGCCTCGCGCGCGCGCACCCACGTGACCTGGCCGACGGCGCCAGCCTCGACCGACGCGATCGCCTTGAGGGTCTTCGGCGTGTAGCACAGGTCCTCGAGGTAGCCGGCGAACACACCAGCTCGCTCGACCGTCTGCAGCATGCGCCACGCCTCCTCGACCGTCCGACCGAGGGGTTTCGTGCAGAGCACGGCCTTGCCGGCCCGTGCGGCCAGGGCAATCGCCTCCTCGTGCAGGTGATTGGGCAGCGCGACGACCACGACGTCGGTGTCGGGGTGATCGACGGCCGCCGCCAGGTCGGTCACGCCGTGCGGGACGTCCCAGCGTTGCTGGAAGGCCGCCGCGCGATCGGCCGTGCGCGAGTAGATCACGCCGACGCGATCCCGACCGCGCTGGGCATGCAGGGTCTGGGTGTAGAAGTCGCCGATGAGACCGGCGCCGAGCATGGTGACCGAGTGGCTGCGCATGACGCAGGGTAACGCACAGCGCAGGGCGCATGACGACGATGCTTGATGCTTGATGCCGGCTCAGGGCGCAGGGCGCAGGGCTCGCGTCGTGAAGGGGCAGCGGGCGTAGCCGTGGGTGTCGGCGATCGCGAGGATCTCGGCGGCGCTGGTGGCAAGGCGGGCGTAGGCGTGGTCGCCGTCCTGCTCGAACAGCTCGCGCGCCACGGCTTCGAACAGCGTGAGCGACGATACCAGCTTCAGTGCGTCGATGTGGCTCCCGAGGAGTTCGTCGAGGCGCGGCCGACGAGGACCGGCGAGTTGTTCGCGCACGACGTCCACGGCCTCGCCGAGACGTGTACGCAGGGTCGGATCGCGCAGGTAGTCGGCCGCCTCCTCGCGGCCCCGGATGCCGAACGCCTGCGCCATGGACGAATGGCCAAGCCCCGCCAGCTGGGGGAAGACGTACCAGATCCAGTGACCCTGCTTGCGGCCGGCCCGGAGTTCGGCCAACGCATCGGCGAGTCCGCCGTGCCCCTGCGCCTGTGCCGTCCGGAATCGTTCGAGATCAGGCATGGGTCACCCAGTTCACAATTCAACCAGTTCAGAATGCAGGGTCGTCGGGTGTCAGAGGTAGGGCCGCGTGTCCCACGCGGCCGCGGTCGGGGCCGGCGCGGTCGGAGACCGCGCCCTGCCTCAGACGTTGTGCGTCATGCGCCATCCGTCCATGCGCCATGCGTCATGCGTCAGGCCTCATGCGCCATGCGCCATGCGTTATAAGCTGTGCAGCATGCTCGAGGTCCCCTCCCCCACGCAGCATGCTGCGCCAGCGACAGCCCCGGCCGTCGCCGGCCCCGGGTCACCCGCTCCTCAGCCGACCGCGGCCTCCGGGCCCGCGCCGTCGGTGCGCAACGTCGCCGTGGATGCCTACCGCGGCTTCGTGATGTTCCTCATGATGGCCGAGGTGCTGCGCCTCGCGCGCGTGGCCGCGGCCTACCCGAACAACTGGCTCATCAACGTATTGGCCTATCACCAGACGCACGTCGCGTGGGCCGGCGCGTCGCTGCACGACCTGATTCAGCCCTCGTTCTCGCTGCTGGTCGGCGTGGCGCTGCCCTATTCCTTCGCGCGACGCGTCGCCGCCGACGGGTTCGGCAAGGCCTTCGGCCACGCGCTCTGGCGGTCGCTGATCCTGGTCTTCCTTGGCGTCTTCCTGCGGTCGGTTGGTCGGGAACAGACCAACTTCACGTTCGAGGACACCCTCTCGCAGATCGGCCTCGGATATCCCTTCCTGTTCCTGCTGGCCACGCAGAGCACGCGGCGGCTGTGGGGAGCGCTCGCGTTGATCCTCGCCGGCTACTGGCTGGCGTGGGCACTCTACCCCGTGCCCGGCCCCGGGTACGACTACGCCGCGGCCGGCGTGCCGGCCGACTGGGCGCACCACTACACCGGCTTCATGGCCCACTGGAACAAGAACGCGAACCTGGGCCACGCCTTCGACACGTGGTTCCTCAACCTGTTCCCGCGGCAGTCCCCGTTCACCGGCAACCGGGGCGGCTACCTGACCCTCAGCTTCATCCCCACGCTCGGCACGATGATCCTCGGCCTCATCGCAGGACGGGCGCTGCGCGAGGCGTCGCCGAAGGTCCCGGTCCGCTGGCTCCTGGTCACCGGCGCGGCGCTGATCGCCGGCGGCGTGCTGCTGCACGTGCTCGGCATCAACCCGGTCGTGAAGAAGGTCTGGACGCCGGCGTGGACGCTCTTCAGCGGCGGCCTCTGCTACCTGCTGCTGGCCGGCTTCTCGTGGATCATCGACGTGAAGGGCTACCGCCGGTGGGCGTTCTGGCTCGTGGTGATCGGCCTCAACTCGATCGCGGCGTACGTCATCGCCCACATCTGGGAGGACTTCATCGCCTCGTCGTTCAAGACGCACCTCGGCCAGCACGTCTTCGAGTCGTTCGGCGCGGGCCTGGCGCCCCTGCTCGAAGGCGGCGCCGTACTCCTCGTGTTCTGGCTGGTGCTGTACTGGATGTACAACCGGAAGCTGTTCCTCAGAGTCTGAGACAGGACAATTCACAGTTCAGAGTTCACAATGCAGGAGGGATCGCAGGTTCCGACCCTACCCGGACGAACCTGCATTGTGAATCCTGAATCGTGAATTGCCCTGTGCCTCACGGGCGCAGTGCGCCGACCTTCGCCTCGAACGCGTCGGCGCCTGGCACCGTGAGGATCGCCCGCTCCCACGAGCCGTACATCGGGTTGGGCAGCACGATCCACTGCGTCCCCCAGCGCGCCTCGTGCGCCACGAGGCGCTCGGCGCGCGCGGCCACCGCCCCATCGGCCGGGACGAAGTCACCCAGGTCGTCGCCCACGAGCAGCAGGATGCGATGCGTGCGTGCCACGGCCTGGCGCCGTGCCGTCTTGTCCGACGCCGACCACTCCGGACGTTCGTTGCGCAGCAGCACCGTGTCGGGCGCGTCGCCCGCCTCGATCCCGAGCGTCGCCAGGTTGCGTCGCGTAGCCGCCTCCAGTGGGCCCGTGCGGTTCGAGACGAAGAACGGCGTCACGCCTCGCGACCGCGCGTAGCGCAGGAACTCGACCGCCCCCGGGATCGCCCCGGCCTTCGCTTCGGCACACCAGGCGTCCCATGCCACCGGATCGAAGCCCTCGGCCCGACGACCGCCCGCTCGCGCCGCCAACTGCGCACGAATCGCGCGCGCCTGGAAGGGCGAGTTGTCGAGCACGGTTTCGTCGAGGTCCAGAATCACCGCCGGCGGCAGCGCCGACGCATCGGCCGTCTGCTCGAGCGCTGCGGTCCAGGCGGGATCGGCCAGCGCGGCGTCGAGTTGCTGGCGCGCCCGCGCGTAGGCCTGCAGCGCCGTCGCCCTGAACTCGACGGCGGTCTGCACCCACAGCACGGCGTGGAGGTTCTCGTGCGCCGCCGTCGCGGCGACCGACCGCGGGGCCGGTGCGGCGGCGGGTCCCGCGGCGCGCGACGCGCAGCCGCTCGCGGCGAGTGAGATCACGAGGGACGTCAGGAACAGGCGAGGAACGGACACGAGAACCTCCGGAGCTCGAGGACACACGCCGCGGGCGTGTGACAGGAACGCGGCACACCGCCGTCGCGTCAAGGGAAGCATGCCCGAGATTCCGGCCGATCCGACCCAGAGTCCCGCTCGACCTGCCAGGCGCGTGGCCCTGTGGCTGCTGGGACTCGTGCCGCTTTCGATGGCCGCAGGCATCCTGGTCGGCCGATGGCTGGCCTCCTCGGACGGCCGACTCGAGGCCTTTCGCCAGCTCACGCCCGTCGCCGTGGTCGTGGGGTTCCCGCTGACGCTCTGGGCCGTGCTGTTCGTGCACGAAGCCGGACACCTCGTGGCCGCGCGGTCGCAGGGCTGGCCGTTCCTGCTCCTGCTCGTGGGGCCGCTGCGCGTCGTCTCGGGGGCGACCGGCCTGGTGTGGGGCTTCAACCGCGCGTGGGCCACCTGGGGCGGGCTCACGGCCTCGATTCCTCCCGTAGACGAGACATTCCGGCGCCAGATGCTGGTCACGGTCCTGGCCGGTCCGTTCGCGAGCGCGGTGCTGGGCGTCTGCGGGCTCGTGCTGGCTGGCCACGGCGGCCCACTGACGGCCCATGCGTCCGTCGCGGGCATCACGAGCCTCCTCATCGCCGGCGCGACATTGCTCCCCGTGAAGACCGGCGGCTATCAGAGCGACGGGGCGCAGGCACTGGAACTCATTCGCAACCCGGAAGCCGCCCGGCATCGCGCCCGTCGCCTGTCGGTGCTGCTGCGGGGTCTGGCCGGCATCCGCCCGCGCGACGTGGACGCCACCGAGGTTCGCGGCAGCCTGACCGAGACCGTCGAGCCTCGGGAGCGGCTCGCGCTCTGGAGCCTGCTCATGCACAACGCCCTCGACCGCGGCGCCCTCGACGAGGCGGCCGACGCGGCACGCGAGGTCGCCGCGCTGCATCACGCGTACCCCGACGGCATGCGTCAGATGGTCGCGCTCGACCTCGCCTGGTACTTCGGACGCTACGGCCGTGACGCGGCCGAGGCCCGGCGCTGGCTCGATCTCTCGCGCGGGGGCTTCGTCGACCCCTTCCAGCGCCCGCTCGCCGAAGCCGCGCTCGCATGGGCGGAGCGGCGCGGCGACGATGCCCGGCGGGCAGCCGGGTTGGCTCGCCGGCTGCTGCCACGTGCCATGGACCGCGGCACGGCCCTGGCGATCGCCGACCAACTCGCCGCACTCGAAGAGGAGATCGCAGCCCCGCCTCGACTCGTGTCTGACTGACGCGGGGGCCACACGGTTCACCGCGGTGGCGTGGCGAGGCGCTCGGGGCGCGCGGCGGCAGCAGCCATCCGCTCGGGCAGTGCGAACACGTCGCCGTCGCGCGTGGCGATGTAGATGGTCGAAGGCGACGGCTGGCGGGCGTCGCCGTCGGCCCAGATCGCGTACAGGCCCGGATGGGCGCCGAGGGGCTTGCGCGCGTACGAGTGGTTGCGCTCGCTCCCAGCCGTCAGGGTTCGCGCACGCGTCCAGCTCGCCCCGTCGTCCCGGCTGATCCACAGCACCATCTCGCCGCCCGTGCCGTAGGGCTGCGGGCCGGGATCGGTGGGCGCAATCACACGCCACTCTTCCGCCTCGCCATGCGGCTCCACGTAGAGCGACCCGTGATCGTAGTTGTGATCGGACTCGGTGACGCGCCGATGCTCCCACGCGTGGCCCGTCCAGCGCGCGGTGAACCACGTGTACGGCCCGCTGCCTGCGCCCGGCTGGTAGCCCCGCGACGTGAGGTACAGGATGATCGGCCGCCCGTCGGCGTCGTACGCGAGGTCCTTGAGGTAGACGCTGCGATCGGCACCCAGCGAGTCGAGCACGCGCGAGGCGTGCGCGACCTCGGTGATCGGGAGCGTGACCGGCCGGCCGTCCACCGTGCGCCAGGTGCGTCCGGCGTCGGGCGTCTCCACGTAGTAGATGTTCGACCGGTAGTTCAGGCCACGCCCCGCACGCCCACTCGACGGGTGCATGTCGAAGGCAGTGCCCACGCGATCGCCGTGGGGCCAGGAGATCTGGTAGTCACCCATGTCCACGTGCGCGAGCATCTCGGGCTCGCTCCACGCACGGCCGTCGGGTGATCGCATCACGTACAGCGACCGCTGCCCCTGCCGGTACCGCGTGTGCAGGAACAGGAACTCCCCGCGCCCCGGCAGGAACCAGGGCTGGGGATACGAGAAGTTCGTCGTCTCGACGAGTTCCCAGTCCGAGATGTCGTACGGCCGCCGGGATCGGTGGATGTAGGCGGGGCGTGTGGTCCCGTGCGCGGCCGAGAACACCCAGAGGTGCCCTGCGGCATCGATCGAGAGCACGGGGTTGTCGTGCGCGTCCTCGGTCTGCTTGTCGAGCAGCCGCACCGGCCGGCTGACCTCGCCTCGGCGATGGTCGTACGCGCCGACCAGGTGCACGAGCCTGTCTCGCGTCTCCGAGGGGGCGTCGCCCGATCCGCCGAGCACGAAGAACGTCGTCTCGACGGCCGGCGCGTACACGGCGATGGGCGCGTGCCACTGCGGGTACGTCGCGAACCCGCCCGAGTACTTGTAGACGTACTCGCCGCCCACCCGCTCGTTCATGTACCAGATGCCGCGATACCCGTCGAAGGCACGCGGCCTCAGGTGGTCGGCCTGCACGGCCGCGAGCGCGATCACGATGGCCAGCAGCAGGTGCACGTGGCTACCGCTCCGCACCGGCGGCGATCACGCCGTGGTGCAGCGCCATGTAGTACGGGAGCAGGAACGACGTGCCGTCGGCCAGGCGCGACGCGGTGCCGGGATAGTCGAGCGCATACGGATCCACGTTCCAGTGGAAGACCATCCGCTCGTCCACCGGCAGCACCTTGCCGTCGTGCCGCAGGCCCAGTGCACCGCGCGCGTCGGGACGCACGTGCGGATCGATCGGCCGGATGTCGAGCCGATGCGAGTTCGCGAGGGCGTGATCGCGCAGGTCCACGGGGAATCGGCGCAGCGTGTCGATCGTGTCGTCGAGCCACGACGCCGCAGGCAGCGTGAGTTCCTCGCGCTCGAACGCCGTCGTGAACGTCTGCCCCTTCAGGCTCACCGCGGCGACGATGTTGAAGAACGGGTTGCGTTCGGGGCGTTCGAGCTGCCAGTAGGCGTGCAGCGACCGCGCCGCGGCCGACTTCACCAGCGGGTCGGTCTCGTACTTCAGGAGATGGTAGTAGTTCATGAACGCCATCTCGTCGTCTGACTGGTTGCCGCCGCCGACGCCGAGCGTGACCTTCGGGTAGAGCAGGTTCATGGCGTAGCCATGCCGTGAGACGAGATCACGGGCGGCCGTGTCGTACCGCGCGTCGCCCGTCATGTGGTGCGCGATGCGCAGGTAGGTCAGCATCGACAGGCTGTTGAGGCCACGCTCGTCGATCCAGCGCGGCGTGAGGTTCAGGGCGGTGGGGCCGAAGACCGCCCAGCGCGTGGGCTGCCCGTCGTGATCGGTGAGCGTGAAGTCGTGCGTGAGCAGGTGGTCGGTGATGCGCCGGACCACAGCGGCCACCTCGGCCCGCTCGGCCGCGTCGCGCGCGACCAGGTCGTGGTACAGCGCGTAGAAGAAGTAGTGGCCGTCGAGCTCGTCGGAGCTCGTGTCCGACTTCCAGTACCACTGGCCGTCGGCGCTCGTCGGCCAGCGCGGCGCGATGATCTTCCAGAACGCGTCACGCTGCTGTCGCTCGCGATCGCGGGCGGGGCTGTCGCGCACGTTCGGGTCCTGCCCGCTCGTCGGCAGGATGCTGCGCGCAGGAAAGCCGTCGGGCGCGCCGTGCGAACCGCCACGCGTCACGTCCACCAGGAACCGGAGCGCCTCGAACGCCCGCCGGGCTCGCGTCCGTGCCGCCTCGTCGCGCGTGGCCGCCCACGCGAAGCACTGCGCGGCGCCGTACATGCCCGTCCACAACCCGTCGTTGTCGTTGTCGGTCGTGAACGCCGTCGCGACGTCGCCAGGCGTGCGCAGGTGCGCCTCGACCACGAAGCCGTACGGCGTGCGCCGGTGGTGGCGGTCGATGGCCGCCTCGTACTCGGCGGCCTTGGCGGCCAGCGTCGTCGCCGGCGCCGCAATCCCCCCACGGCCGGCCGGGGTCTCGAACCAGGCCGTGCCCGCGGCGTCTACCGTGACCGCACGAATCTCGTCGGCGGGCAGCCATCGCCGACCCTGTCGATACGCGATGGCGCCGTCGGGGCCGACGTGCACGGCGCCGCGTGTCGTGCCGATCCACATGCCCCCGTCGGTCGTGCCGGCCATGGCCGTGATGCCGAGCACCGGCAGTCCGCGTGCGGGGTCGATGAAGCGCCAGCGCGCGTCGCCTTCACGGACGGCAACGCCCTGCGACGTGCCGACCCAGAGTCGCCCGGTGCCGTCCCAGGCGAGAGCGGCAATCGCGACGGGATCCCAGCCTTCGCGATCGTCGCGCAACGCGAGCGGCTGCCATCGTCGGTCACGCCACTCGTGCAGGCGCCCGTCGGCGACCAGGGCGTGGCGACCACCGGGCGCGCTGGCCACGATCGTCGTGCCCGGGGGGGTGGCAGGCGCCGGGTCGCTCGACACGATTCGGGCGTCGGTCCGGGGCGTGGCCCCGGCGCCGGCCGCGACGGCGCGTGGCTGGGGAAACGACCGGTCCTCGACGGGCTGGGCCACGGCCGACGACGCGAACAGCAGCAGGCAGGTGCTCGCCACGACGATCGGCGAAGGGCCGGCCGCCGGGGGCCGCCACTGGGAGCAGGGACGCATGAGCGCCGATGCTAACCCACGTCGCGCGCGGGCACCCGCGCGCCTGCGCGTGTCAGCGGGCGCTGGCGAGCCGGAGGGCTTCGAGGGCTGCGCCGCGCGCCCCGGCCGTGTCGCCGTTGGGCATGATGCGAATCGGGATGTCGGCCTGCTCCTCCCGCTGCACGGGCATGCCGGCACGAATCTCGCCGAGGAACCAGGCCTGGAAGTCGGGCGACGCCTCGATGGCCCCGCCGCCCACGATGAGCGCGTCGGGATCGAAGACGTTGACCATCTGGTCGAAGAACAACCCGAGGGCGTGTGCCTGGGCGCGGAAGATGGCCCGGCACATCTCGTCGCCGCGTTCGGCCAGCCCGCGCACCCGTTTGGCCGCTTCGCGAACGTCGAGCGAGGCCAGCTCGTGCCCCGGATACCGCGCCAGGAACGTCGGCAGCAGGGTGTTGCGGATGGCCGTGAGCGAGCACACCGACTCGAGGTCGCCCACGCGGCCGCAGTTGCAGCGGGGGTCCGCGTGCTCGAGGCCGGGGATGCGCTGCGTGGGAATCAGCACGTGACCGCACTCGCCGCCGAATCCGGCACGGCCCGTCACCACGCGTCCGTTGACGATGACGCCGCCCCCGAGACCGGTGCCGACGATGGCGGAGATCGACGTCGCGTCGCGGCGCCCGAAGATGTTGAAGTGCCCCCAGAGCGCGCCGGCGTTGCCGTCGTTCAGGTAACTCACCGGCCGCCGCAGGCGGATCGACAGGTTGCCGGGCAGGTCGAATCCCGCCCAGTCGGGATGCACGAAGTTGGTGGACCCCTTCGCGCTCAGCACGCCGGTGGCGCTTGCCGGTCCGGGTGTGTCGAGACCGACGCCGATCACCTGGTCCAGGGACACCCCGGCTGCCTCCACCGCGAGACCGAGCCCCTCGGCGATCTGCGACAGGCACACGTCCGGGCCCTCGACGCTGCGCGCCGGGTGCTCGCACAACCCGTCGATGAGGAAGTGCCCCTCGAGATCCACGAGGGTGTAGTTGATGGCCGTGCCGCCGAGGTCGATTCCCGCGATGTACTGCATGCCGCCCCACAGCCTACCCCGAAATGGCACGGTAGGGCGGGCTGTCCCAGCCCGCCGCTGTCTGCCGACGGACCGCTCGCGTGCCCCGAGCGGAGTCGAGGGGGAGAGCGGTCCCTACCGAATCGATCGTCATGCCGACGGGCGTGGCGCGACGTGTCTCAAGAGGATCCGTTGCGGTCGGTCAGCGCCCGTGCGGCCGCCACCAGTTGCGCGCCCGTGTGGGGCTTGCGGAGCAGGCCTGCGATGCCGCGCGCGTAGATCACCTCCGGCGCGAGCGTGTCCACCAGGCCCGACACCAGCAGCACCGGGGTCGACGGGCGGATCGCCAGCACCTCCTGCGCAAGCTGGAGCCCCGAGAACTTGGGCATCGTGTTGTCGGTGACCACGAGGGCAAAGGCGTCGGGGCGGCTCCGGAACTCTTCGAGCGCCCGCAGGCTCGACGAGAAGGCGGTGACCCGGAAACCGGCGGCCTCGAGTTGCCGCCGGCTCAGCTCGGCGATGACCTCCTCGTCGTCCACGAACAGGACGTGGGGGGCCGACGATTCGGCTTCGGGCACGACACCATACGTCGGCTCGGCATCGGCGGCCGGCAGGTACACGTTCGCGGTCGTGCCGGCGCCGGGGCGACTGTGGAGGTCCACGACACCACCGACGCCCTGCACGATCCCGTGCACCATCGACAGGCCCAGCCCGGTGCCCTTGCCGACGGGCTTGGTGGTGAAGAACGGCTCGAAGGCGTGCTGCAACACCTCCGCGCTCATGCCGAGGCCCGTGTCGGTGACCGACAGGCGCACGTACAGGCCTGGCACCGCGGTCGGGTGCGCCGACAGGAAGGCATCGTCGGTCCGCACGGTGGAGAGGCTCACCTCGATGCTGCCACTGGCCTCGCCGATGGCCTGGGCGGCGTTGGTCACCAGGTTGATGAGCACCTGCTGGAACTGCGTGCCGTCGATACGCACCGGTGGTGCCTCGGCATCGACGTGCGCCCGGATCTCGATGAGCGACGGGATCGACGCCCGCAACAGGTCCAGCGTCTCGGCAATCGGCGTCTGCAGCGGCACCGGCGTCCGCGCGGGTTCGCTCGGCCGGCTGAAGGCCAGCATGCGCTGCACGAGTTCCTGTCCTCGCCTGGCCGCACGTATGACCTGCTCGAGGTCGGCCAGCGCCTGCGGGTCCACGGTCACGGTCGACACGAGTTCCGTGTAGCCGACGATGGCGCGCAGCAGGTTGTTGAAGTCGTGCGCGATGCCTCCGGCCAGCGTGCCGATGGCTTCGAGCTTCTGCGCCTGCCGGAGCTGCCCCTCGAGGTGCCGGCGCTGGCTGATGTCCACGATCGTCGTGAGAATCAGCAGCCCGTCGGGCGTCGGCACCGGATTGAGGCCGATCTCGATCGGAATCTCGGTGCCGTCCTTGCGGAGCCCGAACAGGTCGCGGCCGGCCCCCATGGGTCGGCTCCTCGGCGCGGCATAGAACGCCTGCCGCGACGCGGGATGGCGGCGTCGATACCGCTCGGGCACCAGGAGGTCCACCGACTGCCCCACCAGTTCGCCACGCGGGTAGCCGAAAAGCCTCTCGGTCTCCTGGTTGACGATCAGGATCGTGCCGTGCTGGTCGGTCACGACCTTGCCGGTCGGCGAAGACTCGAACGCGAGCCGGAACAGGTCGAGGGACGGCGTACTCATGACGGACTTCTCCTCACGCGGCCCCCTGCGACGGCGTGTGCTCGGGTGTCGCGTCGAGCGTACCACCAGACAGCGGGAGGCGGCGGCATTTCGCCACACTGGCCGGGGTTGCCGAGGTGTCGGTGGAAGGCTGACGCCTGCCTGTTGATAGGATGCCGGTCACCCGAAGGAGAGAGAGGGACAGTCCATGAACCGACGGATTCTGGTTGTCACCGGCGATGCCGGCGAGAGTTTCGAATGCCTCTATGCCAAGCAGCGCCTGCAGGAAGCGGGCATCGCGGTCGACATCGCGGCGCCGAGTCGGCGTCGCCTGCATCTGGTCATCCACGACTTCGAGCCGGGGTGGGACACGTACGTCGAACGGCCGGGATACGGTGTGGAGGCCGACCTCACGTTCGCCGAGGCCCGGGAGGAGGCGTACGACGCGCTGCTCGTCCTCGGCGGGCGCGCACCCGAGTACCTGAGGCACGACCGGCGCGTGCTGGAGCTGGTGCGGGAGTTCGACCAGGCAGGCAAATGGCTCTGGGCGATCTGCCACGGCGTGCAGGTGCTGGCGGCCGCCGGGGTCATCGGCGGTCGGCGTGTGACCGCCTATGCTCATTGCCGCTGGGAGATCGAGGCGGCCGGCGCGACGTATGTCGCGGCCGATCAGGCCGTGCGTGACGGCCGGATCGTGACGGGGCAGACGTGGGAGTCGCACCCCGACTTCTACCGGCTCGTCTTCGCCTGCCTGGCCGAGTAGGTCGTCGCGGTCACGCGGATTATTGCTCGCCGGGCGCGGGGAATCCCGCGTGCGACCCGGCCCCTCCCCGACCGTTCCGGGCCTGTGCAAGGCCACGGGCCGTGTGCGCTGGCGGCACACCACGTGCATACCCTCCTGGCAGCTGCGGGTGTCTTCCGCAGCGGCCGGGAGGTGGGTATGTCGGGTTTCCGCACGATCGTCGCCGCCATCGATTTCAGCGAGACCTCGGAGGACGCGCTGGTGCTCGCGGCGGAGCTTGCGGCCTGTCACGGCGCCGAGCTGCACCTGCTGCACGTCATCCCCGACGCCCGGCAGCAGGCCTGGAGCGTGGAGGCCCCCGGCCTCGACTTCTCGGCGCTGCAGCAGGAGAGCATCGCCGACGCCGAGCGGCAGCTGGCGGCCCGCACCATCCCGAAGGTCGCGTCGCTCCCGAAGGTGATTCGCCGGGTCGTGGCGGGGCTGCCCGCCGCCCGCGAGATCGCGCAGTACGCGGCCACGCACGGTGCCGATCTGATCGTGGTCGGCACGCACGGCTACGGGCCGGTGCGTCGCCTGGTGCTCGGCAGCGTGGCCGATCGTGTCATCCGCATGGCGCCGTGCCCCGTCCTCACGGTGCCGCATCACACCTTGCGGGCGACCTCGCCCGCCTGGACAGCCGCCACGTCCGAGGAGATGTCGCCGGTATGAGACCAGAACTCTTCCCCGTCGAACCCACCGTCCCACCCGAGTGGTGGAGGGAGGAGGAGGTCGTGGCGACCGTTGCCCGTCACAGCGTGCCTGAATGGCGCGACATCGTCTTGCGTGCGTATGCCGAGCAGCCAGCGCTGAGCCTGACCGGGGCACAGGGCCAGCGGCTGTGGGGCATGGACGCCAGCACCTGCGGTTACGTGCTCGACGCGCTGGTCGAGTCGGGCGTGCTGGCCCGCACCAGTGCCGGCCAGTACTGCCGGGCCGCCGTGATTCGCCCGGTCGATCCGGTCATGGTCTTCTGACCCCGAGGGGGACCGCGCCCCGGGCGACACGGCCAGCCTCGCGGGTCTGCTCCTCCGCGTCGTGCCGCCCACCTGGCTCCACGGTCCCCTGAGAGCCCGAAGCCTGACGAGGTCGCGTCAGACTTCGGGCTCGTTCCACGCCGGGCACCTGGCTCGTCGGCGCGAACGAGCGTACCGGGAAGCTGGCCTCGACGGGCGACTGGACGTACACGAGAGATCGACAGGCACCGTAGCCGGACAAGCGGCGGTACACTACACAATCCGGCGATCCGCCGGACGACCCGCTCACCGCATGTCCGACGCCCTGACCAACGCCAGCCCGGCTCCGGCCGCGCCGCTCGACTTCATCCGGCAGATCATCAGTGAGGACCTCAAGGCCGGTCGTCACGGGGGGCGCCTGCACACGCGGTTCCCTCCTGAGCCCAACGGCTACCTGCACATCGGGCACGCCAAGTCGATCTGCCTGAACTTCGGAGTCGCGGCCGAGTTCGGGGGGCTGTGCAACCTCCGGCTGGACGACACGAACCCCACCAGGGAGGACGTCGAGTACGTCGACTCCATCCGAGACGACGTGCGCTGGCTCGGGTTCGACTGGGCCGAGCGCGAGTTCTACGCGTCGGACTACTTCGAGCAGATCTACGACTGCGCCGTGGCCCTCATCCGGGCCGGACGCGCCTACGTGGACAGCCTGAGCGCCGAGCAGATCCGCGAGCATCGCGGCACGCTCACGCAGCCGGGGCGCAATTCGCCCTACCGCGACCGGCCCATCGAGGAGAACCTGTCGCTCTTCGCGCGCATGCGCGCGGGCGAGTTCCCCGATGGCGCGCACGTGCTGCGGGCGAAGATCGACATGGCGTCGCCCAACATCAACATGCGCGACCCCACGCTCTTCCGCATCCGGCACGCGCATCACCACCGCACGGGCGACCGCTGGTGCATCTACCCGATGTACGACTTCGCGCACGCGCTGTCGGACGCCTTCGAGGGCATCACGCACTCGCTCTGCACGCTGGAGTTCGAGGATCACCGGCCCCTGTACAACTGGATCATCGAGCAGTTCCCGGACCTGCCCGGCGACCCGCAGCAGATCGAGTTCGCACGCCTCAACCTCACCTACACGGTGATGAGCAAGCGCAAGCTGCTGGAACTGGTGGAGCGGGGGTTCGTCTCGGGCTGGGACGACCCGCGGATGCCCACGATCTCGGGCATGCGCCGGCGCGGCTACACGGCGCAGGCCATCCGCGACTTCTGCACGCGCATCGGGGTGGCCAAGAACGAGAGCCTGATCGACGTGGCCCTGCTCGAGCACAGCGTGCGCGAGCACCTCAACCTCGTGGCCCCGCGGGCGATGGCGGTGCTGCGCCCGCTGAAGGTCGTGATCGAGAACTACCCCGAGGGGCAGGTCGAGTGGCTCGAGGCGATCAACAACCCCGAGGACGAGTCGGCCGGCACGCGGCAGGTGCCGTTCTCGCGCGAGTTGTACATCGAGCAGGACGACTTCCGCGAAGTGCCGCCGAAGAAGTTCTTCCGCCTCTTTCCGGGTAACGAAGTGCGACTGCGCTACGCCTACATCGTCCGGTGCGAGTCGGTCGTGAAGGACGATACCGGCCGGGTCGTCGAGGTCCGCTGCACCTACGACCCCGATACCCGGGGGGGCTCGGCGTCCGGCGAACAGCGGCGCGTGAAGGGCACGCTGCACTGGGTGTCGGCTCCGCACGCCCTGCCCGCGGAGGTCCGGCTCTACGATCGCCTGTTCACCACCGAGCAGCCGGGCGCTGACGAGTCGCGCCACTTCACCGAGGACCTCAATCCTGGCGCGCTCGAGGTGGTCGAGCACGCGCTCGTCGAGCCGTCGCTCGCCGGCGCACAGCCCGGCGTGACCTACCAGTTCGAGCGGCTCGGCTACTTCTGCGCCGACCCCGACCGCACCCCCGACCGACCGGTCTTCAACCGCGCCGTCACGCTCCGCGACTCCTGGGCGAAGATCGAACGCGCTCAGTCGTAGGCAGGTGGAAGGACCAAGGAGTCAATCGCGGTGCAGGGCGGACGGCCGGGACGGCCGTCCCTACCAGACCCGGCGTGCGGCGCCAGGCATCAGGCGTCAGGCGTCAGGCGTCATGCGCTATGCCGCCGTGTGCGTGCGGACTGCGGCCGGGAGATGGCGGGCAAGCGTTTCTGCCAGCGCGTCGCGGCGCACGGGCTTGGACAAATAGTCCGTCATGCCGGCGGCCAGGCAGCGCTCCCTGTCGCCGCTGAGCGCGTTGGCGGTCAGGGCCACGACCGGCACCGCGTTGCGCGGATCCGGCAGGGCCCGAATCCGGCGTGTGGCCTCGAAACCGTCGAGCACCGGCATCTGGCAGTCCATCAGGACGAGGTCGTACGAGCCCGTCCGCACCGCCTCCACCGCCTGCTCCCCGTTCTCCACGACGTCCACGGTGCAGCCGGTTCGCTCGAGGAGCAGCCGCGCGACCTTCTGGTTCACGGGGTTGTCCTCGGCAATCAGGACGTGAGCCGTCCGCGGCGTGCCGCTGGCTGCCACACGCGGCACCGGCACCGCCTCCGGTGCCCCGGGACGCACCAGCCGAAGCACTGCCGCCAGCAGCTCGCTGCGGCGCACCGGCTTCAGCAGGCGTGTGGTGTCGTCGGGCAGCGCCGGCATCCCGGTGAGCTGCGATCCGAGCAGCACCACGTCCACACGCTCCGGCGCGCGGCTTCGCAACCGCTCGACCAGGCGCATCGCGCCGGTCGCGAGTCCTTCGTCGATGATCGCGACCCGGGGCCACCCGTGCGCGTCCATCAGCGCCAGGGCCTCTTCGGCGGTGCGCGCCGCGCACACCGCGATGCCGACCTCGGCCATCGTCTGTTCGAGCACGACGCGCGAGGTGTGGCTGTCGTCCACCACCAGCACGCGAAGGCCGGCCAGCGCACCGGTGTCGAGCGACGCGGGGAGCCCCCCGGCCCGTGGACAGGTGACGGTGAACCAGAACGTCGTGCCGATGCCCACCTCGCTCTGCACGCCGATGTTGCCGCCGAGCAGTTCGACGATGCGCCGCGAGATCGCGAGGCCGAGGCCGGTGCCGCCGAACCGCCGTGTGGTGGACGCATCGGCCTGGGTGAAGGCCTCGAACAGTCGGGGCTGGGCCTCGGACGGAATCCCGATGCCCGTGTCGCGGACCTCGAAGCGCAGGGTCGCCTGTGACTCGGTGACCGAGGGTGCGCTGACGCGAATGGCCACGTCGCCGCGCGCGGTGAACTTGACGGCGTTGCCGACGAGGTTGAGGAGCACCTGCCGCAGGCGGCCCGGGTCGCCCACGAGGTTGCGGGGCACTTCGGGCGACACGCGGCACGTCAGTTCCAGCCCCTTGGCTGCCGCACGCTCCCCCATCAACCGCGCCACGTCGTCGGCCAGCAGTTCCGGATCGAGGGCGATGTGCTCGAACTCGAGCCGGCCGGACTCCACCTTCGAGAAGTCGAGGATGTCGTTGATGACGTTGAGCAGGACGTCGCCCGACGACCGGACGGTCTCCACGAACGCGCGCTGCTCGGCGCTGAGGGGCGTGTCGAGCAGCAGGTCGGTGATGCCGATCACGGCGTTCATCGGTGTGCGGATCTCGTGGCTCATCGACGCGAGGAACTCGGACTTGGCCCGTGTCGCGGCGAGCGCCTGCGCATGGGCGGCCTCGAGAGCCTCCTCGGCAGCCTTGTACTCGGAGATGTCCACCATCACGCCGATGAGCTCACGGGGCTCGCCCTGCTCGCTGAGCACCGACACGATGTCGCGGAGCCACACCACACGGCCGTCCTGCGCGAAGACCCGGTACTCCATCGTGTGATCGCGGCCCTCGGCCGTGGCACGGCGGCTGTAGCGGGCCACCCAGTCACGGTCGTCCGGGTGCGTGATGCCGGCCACGAAACCGGCCTCCTCCGTCCAGTGGCGCGTCGTGTACCCGAGGAGTTGTTCGGCCTCCTGGCTCACGAACGAGTAGTGCGCAGCCCCTGCGTCCCGGCGCCAGACGATGGCCTTGACGGAGTGGATCAACTGCTGCAGCTGACGCTCGGTGGCGCGCAGCGCGCCCTCGGCTTCCTCCCTGCGGCGTGCGGCCAGGGCCTCGGCCTGCGCCCTGGCTTCCAGCAGCCGGGTCATCCGCCGGCTCCATGCCAGGGCGCCGGCCAGCCCGATCAGCAGGATGGCCAGGCCGAGTGCGACGGAGCCGACCGATGGGGATCCGATGCCGGCGACGTCGCCGAGCGCGAGGAGTGCAGGCGGGACGGAGTGGGACCGGGCCTGGATGGACGGGATCGGGAACGGCTGCGCGGTCGTCATCGCCGGGAGCGCGCACAGGCTCAGCCCGAGCGCTCCCCTGACCGTCATCGTCGCCTGCCAGCCACGCCTCGTCACACCGCGTCCTCGGGCGGCCGGGTTCTTCCGGCCTTCCCGGGTATTCGGCCAGCCGGTCCGAAACGTGAAGGGCGGGCGAAGGGGGGGAGCGGCTACACCAGCGACTGGCGGGGCGCGTGGTGGCGGGGGGTTGCCGGCGCGACCGCCCGGCCGGCCAGGGCCGTGGCGGCGAACGCCGAGATGCCGCAGATCACGGCGCCCCAGACGAGGTCCACGACCGTCATCCGGAGCGACCAGCCCACGATCACCGAGTACGCGGTGAGATCGTAGGTCCCGTAGGCCACGAGGCCGAAGAGGGCTCCGAACAGGAAGGCCCGGGAGGGCTGCCCCTCGGCACGCGGCAGGACGAACACGACGACTCCGGTCACGAGGACGACGTACACGGCCGCCGCAGCCCACCAGACGGGCGCGAAGTCGGGGCCCGACAGGCGCGCCAGCGGACCAAGTTCCGCTTTGTAGAAGCCGGACATCAGCAGGCCGAGCCAGACGAAGTCGAGAGCGACGAAAGTGAGGGTCGTGACGAGAACCTGCTGGACGATCCGACGGGCATTCAGTCTATCGGCCACAGCCGTAAGACGCCCCGCGCTGCGGATGAGATTCGTCGCGCGGTGATTCGTGGTGGTGCGGGGAGTTCTGGGGTGGGTGAGGGGATTCGAACCCCCAACATCCGGAGCCACAGTCCGGCGCTCTGCCCTTGAGCTACACCCACCATGGGTGGACGTCGGCGTGCCGCAGGGCACGCGAACGTCGGAGTATACCACCGCACCGCCATCGAGGTCGACCTGGGGCCGGCCTCATCGACCGGGCGTGACGGCCCGCAGCAGGGTGGTCTTCACGTCGACGCCGAACTCGGGCTTGGCGACGCTGCCGCGGATGCGGATGGGGAACTCCGTGGCGCCGTCGCGGCGGAACAACCCGTCGAACGGCCGCAGCAGGATGGCCTTTTTCCCACCGACCATGGCCGACACGCCCGCATCGAGGCGGATGCGCCCGTCGAAGAAGAGTCCGCCGCCTTGCACGGTGTAGGTGCCGGCCAGGTCCACGCGCGCGCCTTCGACGCGGAACGAGAGCCGCGGAAACCGGATCACGCCATTGGCCATCTGAAACCGGCCGCTGAAGCCCGACACCACGCGCGCCACGGTCTGATCACCCACGCGTCCCTGCCCTCGGCGACTCAGTTCGTCGAGCTTGGCCTGCACCGTCTGGCTGGTGAACAAGGTCCGACCGAGCGTGAATCGTCCGTCGAGCGTCATCTTCTCGATGACGCGCTCGGGCCCGGGGGGAATGCGCAAGGCGGCATCCATGTCGATGCGCCCCGTCATGACGGGTGGGCCATCCACGGCCAGCGCCAGCACTTCCTCCAGGCGCCCATCCTGGATCGACGTGGCGAGGTCCACGAAGCGGCCCCGACGGTCCTCGGCCTTCACCACGCCGCCGGTCACGCGAATGGGGGTGGCCTTTCCGAGTCGGGCCTCTGCCGGCTGGATGTACGTGTCGCCGTTGGTGCCGTCGACGATCACGGTGAAGCGGGTCTCGAGCGACAGGGGGCGCCCCCCGACGTCCAGGCCGAAGTCGGGCGTCGTGGACGAGCCTGTCGCTTCGATGCGCTCCAGCACACCCGTGTAGCGGCCGGTGGATTGCAGGATGCCGGCGATGCCCCGGATGGTCGAGAGGTCGGCGTCCTCGAACGTGTAGTCGGCCTGCAAGGGCGTCTGCCCTGGCGCGGCGGCATTCCACGGGCCGAAGGTCCCGCGCGTCTCGATGCGCCCCCGAGGCTGCGGGTTGTCGAGCACGGCATCGAAGGCGAGCGGACGGTCGCTGCTCACCTCGCGCACGTCGAGCGTGTGCATCACGAACCGGCGCGGCTGCTTGCGCGGGTCGCGCGGCAGGATCGTCAGCGTGGCTGCATCTGCCGTGACGTGCCCGATCAGGACGGCTGGCGTTCGCTCCTCACCGGCCGGAGAGTCGGAGGCAACCGCCGGCGCATCGGCCGGTGGCTCCTCGGGCGACGGCTCCTCGCGGTCTCCCGCAACGCCGAGCCCGGGCAGGCGGGGCTGGCCCTCGGCCGGCGCCGGCGGGATGGCGATGGCGAGGCCCGTGAGGACGACGCGCTCGACACGGCGCGGCTTCCGGAGCATCGCGCGCCAGGCCATGGTGGCCTCGAACCGATCGAGGCGCAGCAGGGGGTCGATGTCGCGACGGCCGCGATGCCGGATCACGAGCGGTCCACCACTGAGCCGCGTCACCGGACCGATCTGCAGCGAGAGCTGGGCGAGTTCGACGGTGCTGTCGAGTTCGCGCTCGAGCAGCGCCACCACCCGTGCGCGCATCCACCCCTCGAGGCGCGGGCGCGCGACGAGGCCAGCGGCGGCCACGAGGGCCACGACCAGAAGGAGGACGACGATGGCGAGGGTGCGACGGCGCGGCACGGAACGCTCAGCGTATCGCGGAGTGCCCGAATCGCATCTCGGCCGTAGGCAGCAGGCAGGCTAAGATCCGGCGGCATGCAGGACTTCGAGAAGCTCGGCGCGTTCTATCTCGGTCGCCCCTACGACCTGGCCACGCGGACGCCCACCCCGGCGCCGCTGCTCTACGACTCGCGCGACCTGCTGACGCACGCGGTGTGCATCGGCATGACCGGCAGCGGCAAGACCGGCCTCTGCCTGGGACTGCTCGAGGAAGCCCTCATCGACGGCATCCCGGCGATCATCATCGACCCCAAGGGCGACCTCGCCAACCTCGCCCTCACCTTCCCGTCATTGAGTGCTGACGCATTCGCGCCCTGGGTGAACGAGGACGAGGCGCACCGCGCCGGGCAGGACGTCGCGCAGTTTGCCGCAGCCCAGGCGGACCGCTGGAAGACCGGGCTGGCCGCCTGGGGACAGGACGGCACGCGCATCCAGCGGCTGCGCGATGCGGCAGAGGTCACCATCTACACGCCCGGCAGCACCGCGGGCATCCCGGTCTCGATCGTCAAGTCGTTCGCGGTGCCACCGGCTGCGGTGCTCGAGGATGCCGACCTGCTCCGCGAACGCCTGCAGACCACCGTGACGAGCCTGCTCGGCCTCGCCGGCATGACCGGTGACCCCCTGCAGTCGCGCGAGCACATCCTGCTGGCCAAGATCCTCGAGCAGGCCTGGCGCAACGGGCAGGACCTGGACCTCGTGACGCTGATTCAGCAGGTGCAGTCGCCGCCCCTCTCCCGGATCGGCGCGCTCGAGCTCGACGCCTTCTACCCGGCCAAGGACCGCTTCGGCCTGGCCATGGCGCTCAACAACCTGCTGGCGGCGCCCGGGTTCGATCAGTGGCTCACCGGAGCGCCCCTCGACGTGGCGTCGTTCCTGCGCACGCCCGAAGGCCGCCCACGCGCGGCGGTGTTCTCCATCGCGCACCTCTCCGACGCGGAACGCATGTTCTTCGTCGCGCTGCTGCTCAACGAGGTGCTCGGCTGGGTGCGCACGCAGTCGGGCACGACCAGCCTGCGCGCCCTGCTCTACATGGACGAGATCTTCGGCTACCTGCCGCCGGTCGCCAATCCGCCGTCCAAGGAGCCCCTGCTCCTGCTGCTCAAGCAGGCCCGCGCGTTCGGCCTCGGTGTCGTGCTCGCCACGCAGAATCCGGTCGATCTGGACTACAAGGCCCTGTCCAACACCGGCACCTGGTTCATCGGTCGGCTGCAGACCGAGCGCGACAAGGCGCGCGTGCTCGAAGGACTCGAAGGCGCCTCCGGAGGCGGCCGGTTCGACCGCGCCCGCATGGATCAGGTGCTGGCGGGCCTCGGCAGCCGGGTCTTCCTCATGCACAACGTCCACGAGGACGCGCCGCTCACGTTCGAGACACGCTGGACGCTCTCCTACCTGCGCGGCCCGCTGACGCGCGAGCACATCAAGCGGTTGAAGGCCGTCGAGGCGGAGGAGGTGCCCCAGGCCGGCGGCGGGCAGCCCGCAGGCGACGCCGCTCACCAGGCAGTCCGGCCGCAGGTGCGTGCCGACGCGGCCACCACCACCCCGCCCGTCCTGCCGGCGGGAGTGACGGCCCTGTTCGTGCCGCCGCGCGACGGACGCGCCGACGCGCCGCTGGCCTACGAGCCGGCCCTCTACGTCTGCGGCACCGTCCGCGTCGCCGACCGGAAGCGCGGCGTGGACGAGACGCGCGACGTCGGCCTGCTCGTGCCGCTGCAGGACGGCCCGACGCCCCTCGCGCTCGATCGCGCGGCCGACCTGGACCTCGCCCCCACCGATCTGGAGTCGACGCCACGAGGAGCCGCGACGTATGGCGACCTGCCGGCCGCGGCCACCGCTCCGCGCAGCTACGACCGCTGGCGGCGGGAGATCGCGACGTGGCTCTACGACACGCAGACGGTCACGCTCCTCGAGCACGCCGCCACCGGGCTCCACTCGCGCCCGGGCGAAAGCGAGGGCGCCTTCCGGGCCCGGCTGTCGGAACACCTGCGCGAGGCCCGCGACACGCGTATCGACGCGATTCGCAAGAAGTACGCGGCCAAGATCGCCGCGCAGCAGGATCGCATCCGCCGGGCCGAGCAGCAGGTCGGCAAGCAGCAGCAGGAGGTGTCGGCCTCGACGGGCTCGGCGGTGCTGACCACGGTGACGGGAGTGTTCGGCGCGCTGTTCGGGCGCAAGGCGCTCAGCGCCGCCAATGCCGGCCGCATCGGCACGGCCGCACGCTCGGCGGGCCGGGTGTTGAAGGAGAAGCAGGACGTGGCCCGCGCCGAGGAGACGCTCGCCGCCGAGCAGCAGAAGCTGGTCGACCTGCAGGCCACGATCGAGACCGAGGCCGAAGCCGCGGCCGCCGCGATGGACGACGTGCTACCCGTGCAGCCCCTGACCCTGCGTCCGCGCAAGGCCGACGTGGCCGTCACCACCGTGGCGCTGGTGTGGACACCGGCGGGGCGCGCCTGACGCGCGGCGGTCAGCGCGTCGGCGGCTGCGGGGCAGTCGCCCCGGCCACGACGGCCGACGTGGCGCGATCGAGCCGGTTCATGCGCTCGAGGAAGCGCGGGTCGCTGCGCAGGGGGTCGAGGCGCGAGTCCACGCGCGCGTAGGCGAGTCGCGAGGAGTTGGCCGCAATCGCGCGGTCGAGCCACTCGATCGCGCGCGTCGACTCATCCAGGCTGGTGTAGGCCAGCGCGATCCAGAAGGCCCCGTCGCCCGTCGGCGTCTGGTCGTACAGCGCCCGCAGGCGTGTGAGCGCCTGCTGCGCTTCGCGCGGCTGTCCCGCGTCGGCGTGCACCTTCACCAGTTGCGACAGGACGAACGGATCCTCTGCGGCCTGTTGCGCCCCCACGGTCCGACACGCCGCGAGGGCCTCGGGCGTGCGACGCAGCTCGGTGTAGGCCTTGCACAAGCCGATGTAGGCCGCCGTGTATCGCGGGTCGAGCCGCAGCAGCGTCTCGTACGTGCGGGCGGCCTCGTCGAAGCGGCGCGCGTAGTGCAGCGTCGCGCCCAGGTACCCGCGCAGGAGCGACGACCGGGGATTGAGCTTCTGTGCCTCGGACACCTGCTCGACGGCCTCCTCCACCCGGCCGCGTCCTGCCAGCAGCATCGCGTAGCGGATGCGTGCGTACTCGCAGCTCGGGTTGAGGCTCAGTGCGCGGGTGAAGTACCGCTCGGACTGCTCGATGTTGTGTTGCTCGGCGTACAGGTCGGCGAGCGCCGCGTAGGCCTCGGCACTCCCATCGTCGAGGCCGAGGGCCCGGGCGATGACGTTCTGCGCCAGAGGAAGGGCTTCCTCGGCACTGAGCGCATTGTGCCGGTACAGCGACAACAGCGCCTCGGCCCACCGGGCGTACGCGAGCACGAAGTCGGGCGCCTCCTCGGTGGCACTCCGGAACGCCTCGGCGGCTTCCTCGACGTCGCGGCGCCCGCCACGCCCCAGGCGCGTCCGCCCCAGCGTGTACGCCTGCATGGCCGCGGGATTGTCGAGCGGCAGCGCGGTGCGCAGCGACGGCCGCATGGCGCCGTCGCGTGGCACGAGCTCGGTGACCACGCGCTGGGTCAGCGTGGCCGTGAAGTCGCGCAGCACGAGCGGCGACGTCATCTCCTCGTCGATCGTCCGGGCCTCGTCGCCGGCGCGAACGAGCGTGAGTCGAGCCTGCAGGCCGGCTTCCCGTCTCGAGGCGGCGACCTCGAGGTAGACGTCGGCCTCCACGGCCTGCATGATGGCGGCCGGGGGCTGCCCCGCCATCGACTCGACCGCGACGGGTGCAATCACGCGGAACGGCGGAGACGAGCTGAGGTCCTGCGCCAGCTGCTCGATCACCAGCGGCGTCACCGACGGATCGGCGCCCGGGGCGCTGCCAATCGCGAGCCTGACCTCGGGCACGGCAGCCGTCGCCCCGGATGCCGCGGCCGTGGCCAGCGACGTGGGATGCCCGCGCAACGCGAGGCCACGCGGCACGAGCAGCCACGACGCCGCACCACCCACGATGACCGCCGCCACGGCCACGGCCACCAGGCCGTAGGGCACGCGGGGGCCGTCGGGAGTGGCCGCCTGTGGCAGTGGCGTCGGTGTGGGTACCTCGGGGACGCCCTCCGGCAGACCGGCCGCGCCCGACGACGTAATCGGATGCTTGCGCGTCCAGGTGTCCCAGCCCAGGGTGCGCGACAGCGCCTCCTTGACGGCGCCGATCGTCGGGTATCGCCGTTCGACGTCAGGATCGCAGGCCCGCTCCACGATGCGGATGAAGTCGTCGGGCAGGTCGGGGCGGAGATCGGCCAGCGGGGTCCGCTCCCCCCTGGCGTAGCGAGCGGCCAGGTCCGGCAACGAGGCTGCCCGCACCGGATACGCGCCCGACACCAGGTGGTACAGCACGACGCCGAGGCTGTAGATGTCGCTGCGGGTCGACGGCGGCGTGCCCGCGGCCACCTCGGGGGCGATGAACGGCAGCGTGCCCGCCTGCAGTTCCAGGTTGTCGATGGGAATGCCGCTCGGCCAGACGTCCATCAACACCAGCCGGCCGCCGGCCTCCCGCACGATGTTGTCGGGAGAGAGCAGGCCGTGCGCCACGCCCTCGCGGTGGAGCGCCGCGACGGCGCGACACAACTCCCACCCGACGAGGGCCGCCTCGCGCGCGCTGAAGGTCCCCTGCGCGGCGACCACGGCATCGAGGCTGCGGCCGTCCACGTACTCCATCACGAGGCCGGTCCGGCCGTCGTACTGCTCGGTGCCGTAGACCTCCACGGCATTGGGATGCCGGATGCGGGCCAGGGCCTGCCCCGTGGCGAGGAACGCCACGGCGACGTCCGGCGCGCAGGGCTCCGGCAGGAAGCGAATCACGACATCGCGGTGGAGGTGGTCACTGGCCCGCACGACCTGACCGAGCGTGCCGGGCCCGAGCGCCTGCAGGAGACGGTAGGGTCCCCATTGACCGAGATCGGCGTCCTCGGTCTCGGCCCCGGCTGGCGATGGCGTCGCGGTCAGCGCGGCAGCGTGCGGGTCGGACACCGGGCCGGCGTCGCCGTCGGCCGGGCGGCCTGGCGTGCGCGAGAGCAGCGGTTCGTCTGCCGAGGCCGCATCGGGCAGACTGCGATGCAGTTCGGCGATGTCGGCGATGACGCGCAGTTGTCGGAAGATCGCGCGTTCGGCCTCACTGCCGAGTTCGGCTTCGAGCGCGGCCCAGTCCACTTCCTGGCCATCGGCGAGCGTTGCGGCCAGGTCCGTGAGACCGCTATCGGTGCGCATGCGGCAAAAGGTGCCTCATTGTCGCACAGGTCCCTCGACCGGTGGCCGAGGCTGCGCGTCCTATCTCCCGTGACGGTTCGACGTAGTCCTCGAGTGCTTGGCCTGCCCGCCCGGGTGGTCCTGGCCGCGGTGGCCCTCGCCACCCTCGCATCGCTGGCGTCGTCGCCGAGCCTGCGAGCCCGCTCGCAGGATCGGCCGGCTGCCGACGGCACCGCACTGCCCGACGTCCGGCAGTTGATTGGCGAGGTGCGGGCCAACCTCCGCACCGACGAGGCGTTGCTGCGCCAGTACACCTTCCGGGAGCGCCGGCGCGACGTGAAGGTGAGCAAGCTCGGGAAGGTGCAGTTCGGCCCGTGGCGGGAGTTCGAGGTGTACCCGTCGGAGGTGCCGGGCGAGACGTACAAGCGACTGGTCAGCGTCGACGGCACGCCCCTGCCTCCGGCCGAACTCGAGCGCCGCGACGCCGCACACCGCAAGACCGTGCTCGACCGGCTGGAACAGATCAGGGTGGAGACGCCCGCCCAACGTCAGAAGCGCCTGGCGAAGCTGGCCAGGGAGCGCCAGGAAGAGCAGGACGTCGTCGACGACGTGTTCGCCGTGTACGAGATCCGGTTGCTCGGGCGCGAACGGGTCGAGGGCCGTTCCCTGCTGGTCACCAGCCTCACGCCGCGCAGACAGGCGCGAACGAAGAGCGACGCCGGCAAGTACCTGAAGAAGGTCCGAGGCACGGCGTGGGTGAACGAGGCAGACCGCCAGGTGGTGCGCGTCGAGATGGAGGCCATCGACGACATCACGTTCGGCCTCGGTCTCCTCGCGCGCATGCACAAGGGCAGCACCATCATGTTCCGCCGCACGCTGGTCAACGGCGAGATCTGGCTGCCGGCCGAGGCCCGCTACCGCATCGCGGGTCGAAGCCTGGTCTTCCGGAAGTTCGACCTCGAGTCGACGACGCGGTTCTCCGACTACCGGAAGTTCAACGTCACCACCACCGAGGAAGTGACCGACGGCCCGCGCTGACGCGCCGGATGGAGTCGGGCAGGCAGGGCCGGCTCTCCAGGCAGGGCCGGGTGTCCCACCCGGCCGTCACCCATTGCCGCTATCGACTACGTCCGTCGCAGGTCCGGCCGCCACGTGCGCACCGCACGCTTGATCGCGTCGGGCGTGAGCGCGTCGGCCACCGTGCGATCGACCAGGTGCCCGAACTCGCCGTCCGAGGCGAATCGGAGCGCCACGATCTGCTTGACGTCGAGCCCCTCCCACCGCACCAGCTGCCCAGGGGTGAGCAGTCGTTCGGCGCGCAGGCGCTCCTCGAGCAGGATGATCCGGTCCTGCAACCGCGTCGTGTAGACGCGGCTGATCGAGATGAGGCAGAACACGGCCAGCAACAGCCCGCCGACCGCGAGCGGCTGTCCCCACCGCTCGTACCCCAGCCAGCAGGCGACATGGCCGACCACGGCCAGCAGCCAGAAGCCGGACGCGACCAGGGTGAAGACCGGCTGGTGGGCGTGGGTTTCGTACGACTGGGGTGTCATGACTCCTGCGGCAGGTGCGAGTGACGCAGTTCCACGGGCGGCGCCTTGCGGCGCAGCCGCATGTTGAGCAGTTCCACGAGCAGCGAGAAGGCCATCGCGAAGTAGATGTAGCCCTTGTCGATGTGCTGGCCGAACGCCTCGGCCACCAGCATCACCCCGATCAGGATCAGGAACGCCAGCGCCAGCATCTTCATCGTCGGGTGGCGCGCGACGAAGTTGCTGATGGGCCCGGCGAAGGCGAGCATGACGATGGCCGCGAGGACGACGGCGACCATCATGATCGGAACGTGCGGCGTCATGCCGACGGCCGTGATCACCGAGTCGAGCGAGAACACGATGTCCACGAGCATGATCTGGGCGACGACGGCCGTCATCGTGGCCGCCGCCTTGGCGGCGCCGCCGTGATGCTCGGCGCCCTCGAGCTTGTCGTGGATCTCGTAGGTCGCCTTGCCGATGAGGAACAGGCCACCGAGCAGCAGGATCAGCTGCTTTCCGGAGATACCCCGTCCCATCAGCTCGAACAGCGGACGCGTGAGCCCCATCACCCACGAGATGGCGAGCAGCAAGGCGAGGCGCGAGATGACGGCCATCGCGATGCCGAGCCGTCGCGCTTTGGCCTGTTGCTCCTGCGGCAATCGCCCGGAGAGGATGGCGATGAAGATGACGTTGTCGATGCCGAGCACGATCTCGAGCGAGGCCAGGGAGGCCAGGGAGATGAGGCTCGCCACGCTCCACAGGGGGGCAGCCGGGGCAGCCGCCGTGCCCGTAGCAGGGTCGGCCAGGGCCAGCAGGCCGGGCCAGGCGGCGATGAGCGACTCGAACACGGCGCGTCCTTTCGGGCGCGCCGCCCTCCGGCGCGCAGCGTCAGATTGTACGGGAGCGCCGGTCGCAGCACGAAGGGGCGTCAGGCACTCGCGCGCTTGCGGGGCTTCTTGGCCGCCGCAGGTGCCGCAGACGCGAGCGTGGCCTTGGCCGGCGTCTTCTTGCCGGCACTCACGGACTCGAGGCTGCGGCGCAGCGCTTCCATGAGGTCCACGACCTTGGCCGGCGCCTCCTCGGTGGTCTCGACGAGTTCCTCGCCCGCCACCTTGGCGTCGATCAGCTTGCGAAGCCCTTCCTGGTAGGTGTCCTGGAAGCTCGTGATGTCGAGATCGCCTTCGAAGGTGCCGATGACCTGCTGCGCGAGCTTCACCTCCTCGGGCTTGAGCTTCGCGGGCACGCCCTCGAGTTCCTCGATCTGCGACATGGCACGCACCTCGTCGGCCGATCGCAGCGTGTACATCACGAGCCCCTTCTCGCGCGGCTGCACGGCGACGATGTACTCCCGGCCGTAGAGCGCGAGCTTGCCGATGCCCGCCTTGCCGGCCATCCCTTCCCGGATCACGGCAAAGGCCTCCGCCGCCACCGGGCCGTCCGGCGCGAGGTAGTACGGCCGCTCGAAGTAGATGGGGTCGATCTGATCCACCGTGGTGAACGTCGTCAGGTTGATCACCCGGGTGGACTCGGGCCGCACCTTCGCGATGTCCTCCTCGGTGACCGTCACGAAGCGGCCCTTCGAGAACTCGTAGCCCTTCACGATCTCCGTGTTGGCCACGTCGCGCTCGCACCGCGGACACCACTTCTTCTGCTGGATCCGCGTCCCGCACTCCTCGTGGAGCTGGTTGAAGCTGACCGTCGCGTGCGCGTCGGTGGCCGGGAACACCCGGATCGGGATGGTCACCAGGCTCAGCTTCAGATGTCCCTTCCAGGTGGCGCGTGCAGCCATGTCGTTTCGCAGCTCCTGCGGTGGGGCCGGTCGTCCCAGCCTGCCGCCATGTGGCCGATCACCCCGCACCCCGGGCGACCCGCAACGGTAGGGCCGGCTCTCCGAGCCGGCCGCAATCCCGACAGTCGGCCCGGCGCCCGGCCCTAGATCCTTGCTATCGGTGCATGCGCACCCGATGATTACGCCTCATGCCCCGCGCGGTCCAGCCCTGGCGCGAATCGGCGCCGCCGGCGCCCATGCTGGCAACTCCCTGCGAGTTGGACGCCGTGCCCCTGCGCAGTTCATCGCTGCTCTACGAGCAGAAGCTCGACGGCATCCGCGCGATCGTCGTGGTCGAGCCGGCCCACCCGGCCCCCCGCATCCAGCTCCTGTCGCGCAACGGCAACGACAAGGCCGCCCAGTTCCCCGACATCGTCCGTGCCCTGCGTGAGCTCGCCGGACAGATCGAGGGCCCGGTGGTCCTCGACGGCGAGATCGTCGCCCTCGATGCCCGCGGACGCCCGACGTCGTTCACGGCACTGCAGTCGCGCATGCACCTGCGCGGCGCGCGCGACATCGACGCCCGCGCCGCTGTCGTCCCGACCGCGCTGGTCGTCTTCGACCTGCTGCGGGTCGGCGGCGAGGACCTCCGCCCCCTGTCACTCACCGACCGCCGAGCCCGCCTGGAACACCTGCTGCACGTGCGGACGAGCGAGCGCCTGCGCGAGGGCGCTTACGTGGCTGGCGACGGCACCCGCCTGCTCGGACAGGCCGAGCGCGAAGGCTGGGAAGGCCTCATCGTGAAAGACGCCGACGCGCCCTACCTCTCGGGCGTGCGGTCGCGGACCTGGCGCAAGGTCAAGTTGCATCGGCGAGCCACGCTGGTCATCGGCGGCTGGACCGACCCACGGGGGACGCGTGCGGGATTCGGTGCCCTCATGCTGGGCAGCCCCCGGGATGCGCGCGGACGCCCGGCGCGCCGCGTGAAAGGCGGCGACGCCGCGCTCTGCTACGCCGGCAACGTGGGCACCGGGTTCAGCGAGGCCACCCTCGCGGACCTGCTCCAACGGCTGCGCCCCCTTGCTCGCGCGACCTCCCCCTTCGTGGACGCGCCGAAGGCTCGGGGTCAGCACTGGGTCGAGCCGGTGCTGCTCTGCGAGGTGCGCTTCTCGGAGTGGACGCCCGAGGGTCACCTGCGCCACCCGGTGTTCCTGGGCCTGCGCGACGACGTCGGTCTCGACGCCGCCGACTCCCCAGACATCGTTGGTAGGGACGGCTCGCCGAGCCGTCCGTCAACCTCGCCGAGCCGTCCGTCAGCCTCGCCGAGCCGTCCATCGAGCAGCTCCACCTCTGACGGACGCCTGGGCCAGGCGTCCCTGCCAACGACGTCGACAGCCATCGTCGACACGCTCATCGCGCTCGAGGACGCCGGACGCGACGGGACTCTGACGCTGCCCGACGGCACGCTCGACGTCACGAACCTGCGCAAGACGTTCTGGCCGGAGTCCGGGCTCACCAAGGGTGACCTGCTGCGGCACTACGTGCAGGTCTCACCGTGGCTGTTGCCGGTGATTGCCGATCGCCCGCTGGTGATGAAGCGCTATCCCAACGGCGTGCTGGGCAAGTCGTTCTACCAGCAGCGCGCGCCCGACGGCGTCCCGCCCGGCGTGCGGGTGGAGGTGGTGGAGGGCGACGGGGGCGACGAAGGGCCGACGCCGCGGCTCGTCGGCGGCTCGCTGCTCACGCTGCTCTACGTGGCGCAGCTCGGTGCAATCTCGCTCGACCCGTGGTTCTCGCGCGTGGGCTCGCCGGCAACGGTCGACTTCGTGGCCATCGACCTCGACCCGATGCCGGGCGTGCCGTTCTCGCAGGTCCGCGACGTGGCCCGCTGGGTCCACGAGGCGCTCGTGATGCTCGACGTGCCCGCGGCGCTCAAGACCTCGGGCTCGTCGGGCCTGCACGTCTACATTCCGATGGCGCCCGAGACCACGTACGCGTCGGGCCAGTTGTTCTGCCAGATCGTGGCGACCGCGGTGGCGTCGCACCACCCCAAGGTGGCCACGGTGGAACGGGCCGTGGCGCGCCGCGGACGCACCGTGTACGTGGACTACCTCCAGAACATCCAGGGCAAGACCCTGGCCTGCGCCTACAGCGCGCGCGCGAGCGCGTTTGCCGGCGTCTCCACGCCCCTGCGCTGGGAGGAACTCGACGAGGACGTCCGGCCGGAGGACTTCACCATCGACTCGGTGCAGGCGCGGTTCGACGAGACCGGTGACCTGTGGAACCCCGTGCTGCAGGGCCCGCCCGCCGATCTGCACGCCGTCCTCGAAAAACTGTCTGGCTGAGTCGGTAGGGACGGCTGTCCCAGCCGTCCGCGTGCGGCCGTGGGCCGTGGGCCTGCAGCCTACCTGTGGCCTGCGTCGGGTACCCGCCCACTCACGACAACGTTGCGGAACTCGGCCGTGTCGTCGAACGACCCCACGCCTGCGCGACCCGACCGCAACGTCGTGTCGGTGGCCACCATGATGGGCTCGCGGCGCGCGTCGAAGTACACCTCGAGGCGGCCGGTGGCGGGTGTGCGCACGACCCTCGCCCGGTGCCATGCCTGATCGGTGAGCGGCGCCACGTCCGACCGTGAATCGATGCGTCGGCGATCGGCGTCATTCACCACGAAGATTCCATTGTGAACGTCGTCTCGCACGGCCGAGATGTGCACGTAGTAGAAGCGCGTCGGCGACTGGTACCCGACGACGAGCAGCGCATCGCGTCGCGGTGTCACGTCTGGCAATGCCGCCGTCGAGCGGAGCTCTACCTCGAGCGTGGTGTCTGCCAGGTCGGGGCTGTTGACGATCGCGAGCGCCGAAGGCCTGCGGATCGGACCGGCCGGGGTGCCGGGCTTGACGAGGGCGAGCAGGCCGCTGGCGGCGGCCCAGGTGCCGCTGCCGTCGAGGGTCCAGTCGCTCGTCAGTGCTGTGCTTTCGAGCCGTGGTGTCAGGCGCAGGGACTCCTGCATCGCCAGCCGAGACGCGATCGTGGACGGATGGATCGCGACGGCGCAGCCTGTGACGACCACGACCGACACGACGCGCAGAAGGCGAGCGGTTCTCATGCCGGCATTATGGGTTGGAACGGTCCGTGCAACAGGTGAGGAGCAACTGAGTTCGGCGGCCGCGTGGGGCGGCCGCGTGGCGTGCCTGGGAGGCTGACATGGGAATTCTCGGCTGGATTGTGTTCGGACTGGTTGTTGGCGCCGTGGCGAAGCTCATCATGCCGGGCAAGGACCCGGGCGGCATCATCGTCACGATGCTCCTCGGCGTGGCGGGGGCCCTGCTGGGCGGATTCCTCGGCCAGATGCTCGGGCTGTACGGGCCGGGCGACGCGGCGGGCTTCTTCATGTCGCTCATCGGTGCGATCGCGCTGCTGGCGATCTATCGCGCCACCCTGGGCAGGGGCCGCACCATCACCACGTAGACGCGCCAAGGCAGGGACGGCCGTCGGTGCCAAGCTCGAGCCTAGGTGTAGCGAAATAAGACAAACGGCCGGGAGCGGATACACCGCCCCGGCCGTTCGTGTCTTCGCCGAAGACACTGCGGGCACTCGGCGGTCGGTCGTCGCTCGTGGGCCGTCACTGCTCCGTGAGCCCGAGCATGCGCAGCAACTGCAACGCGTTGCCGGCCTGTGCGGGTCCCGGACGCAGCCGGTAGTCGAACGTCATCGCCACGTCGTCGCCGCGGCCCGTCAGGGTCTCCTGCAGGTGCACGCTGTCGGCGTGCGCCGCAAACGACGCGTCGCGCGCCAGGTCGAGGTCGTGCGTCGTCACCGCGCCAATCGCCTCGCAGCGCAGCAGGTGCCCCACGATCGTGCGCACCGCGATCTGGCGTTCCGCACTGTTGGTCCCCTGCAGGACCTCGTCGAGCAGGTAGCACACCCGATGCGACGGGTCCGCCTGCCTCGCAGCCTCGACGATGCGCTGGAGCCGCACGAGCGAGGCCATGAAGAGCGACAACCCCAATTCGAGCGAGTCGGACACCCGCATGCTCGTCCTGAGGACCAGCGGCGGCATGCGGAGCCGCGTCGCGCACACGGGTCCTCCGGCCTGGGCCAGCACCACGCCGAGGCCGATCGCGCGCAGGAGCGTGCTCTTGCCCGACATGTTCGAGCCGGTGATCAGCAGGAAGCGGCCCGGCGGCCCAACGCCCACGTCGTTGCCCACGCGCACGCGATCGGACAGGAGCGGGTGGCCCAGATCGGCGGCCTCGATGCGCGTGGACTCCCGATCGACGTCGGGCCACGCCCATCCCGGCTGGTCGAACGCCAACGACGCGAGGGCGCCCAGGGCCTCCACCTGCCCCACGGCATCGAGCCACCCCCGCACCGATCGGCCGTGCAGCGCGCGCCAGCGCTCGATCGCCCGCCAGCAGTGCAGGTCCCACAGCGTCAACGTCTGCAGGGGCACGTACAGCCAGACCGAGTGACGAGCGTCGGCAAGGGCCACGAGGCGCTCGAGATCGCGCAACGCCCGCGAGGCGTCGCCGCTGGGGCCGCGAAGCGCCGCCCGTGCCGTCGCGAGGGGGCCCTGGCCGTGAGGCATCGTCGCCACCAGGTCGATGAGCGGCGCCCACGGTCGCAGCCCGTGTTCCCCCGAGGCGCCGGCGAGACAGCGTTCGAGCGGCTCGTGCACGAACCAGCGCAGCGCCCAGCCGAGGGTGCCCGTCAGCAGCCACCACCACCCGTCGAACGAACCCGTGAGCGAGCCGTAGGCCCCGCCCGTCGTGGCGACGGCGAGCACGAGTGCCGCCTTCGTGACCCACGGCCGATCGCCGAGTCCGCCTGGCGCCTCGGCCCATCGAAGGACGTGCATCACCTCCGTGCCTGCCACCGTGTCGGTCCGCGGCACGTGGCGCGCCAGCGCGGTGAGGCGCTGCCGGAAGTCCAGCTCGGGCGCGAGTGCACGCACGGCGGCCTGTCGCGCACGCACGTCGTCTGGATCGCGAGGCACGGCCTGGAGCAGCGCGTCGGCGAGCGCGAGGCGGCCGGTCGGCGTGCTGACGGGGCCGAGCACCTGCGTGAGTGAGGCACGGCCGAAGACGTCGAGGTCGGCGGCGAAGGGATGGTCGTCGGCCACCGCGGGACGCCACGGCGACGGCAGGGCGTCCCAGTCGCGAGCCAGGCGCGCGAGGGCCTCACGATTGAGCGCCACCATCGCCCGTGCCGCGTCGAGCCGCCGCTCCACACGATCGTGCCGCACGACGAGCCACACGAACACGACGGCACCGCACCCGATCGCCGAGGCCGCCCACCAGGCGCCCGTCTGCACGAGCCACCCGAGGGCGACCGCGACGATCAGCGCCACGATCAGCCGCGCGCGCGAATGCGACCGCGATCGCACCGCTTCGGCCGCCGCCACGGCCTCGTAGTGCGCGACGCGCTCGCGATACGTGTCGGCGGGCAATGGCTCCGTCACGCATCCACTCTATCCGCTGGTCGGGCGACCGGGGGAACTGGACGGGCCCGTGGTGCGTCTCCTGCCGCGAGGCATGGAGGAGAGGTGACGTGACGAGAGCTGCCAGCGACGAACTGACTGCGGAACGGGACGACCTGGCGGGACGCGCACAGCGAGGGATCGGCATGCCCATCGCTGGCGGGCTCTACTGGCTGGCAGTGGCGTGGCTGCTGCGCACGTACCCGCCGGGTCAGGCGCTCGTGTACGGCTTCTTCCTCACGGGTGCGGTGTTCCCGATCGGCTGGGGCCTCACGCGGGCGATGGGCGGCGACCTGATGGCGAAGAGTCCCACGCTCACGCCGCTCGGCATGCAGCTGAACTTCCTGCAGCTCTGCTTCTGGCCCGTGCTGATTGTCGTGTGGCGCGAGGCCCAGCCGTGGACGCCCTACGTGATGGCCGTCCTCTTCGGTTCGCACTTCCTTCCCTATTCGTGGTTCTACCGCAGCCGCGGCTACATGGCGCTCACGATGCTGCTCACGGTCGTCCTCACGGGCGCCGTCGTGGCGGCGCGCGACCCGCTGTTCCACACGGTGCCACTGCTGGCAGCGGGCTGCTACGCCATCGCCGTGGCGATGCTGGTGCAGGAGAATCGCGCCGACGCCTAGCGCAGCCGCGTCGCCACGGCAGCCGAACCAGCAGCCAGCGGCACCCCGTCGGCATCGGCGTAGGTTGCGCGCTCGACGACGATGGCGGGGGCAGGTGCGTCATCGCTCTCGCCGAGCGCCTCGACCAGGATCCCGAAGCGGCGGCCCTCGGCGTCCGCGCCGAAGTCCGGCCCAATCGCGGCATTGGTCCGCGACAGCGGGGCGAGCGCGTAGTCGCGCGACGCGGACGATCCATCCTCGAACAGCAGGGTCACGCGGGCACGTCCCGCCCATGCCGACGTGTTGGCCACGAGCACGTACGTCTGCGCCTGCGCAGCGCCTCCCACCTCGCCGTCGGCAAGCGCCCAGACCGTACCCGTGACCGTCGTGCCCGACGCGGCATGGGCTTCGTGCCACGTCGTCGAGTCGCCAGGCCACCACATCGCGCGCTCGGCGATCAGGGGGACGCCGTCGAGCGATTCCACGGCCAGGGAGAGCGCGGCATCCGCCAGTGGATGGCCGGACACGCCGTCGAACACCTCCTGGTCGACCCAGATCCCCGACCGCGCATTGGCCGGAGCGACGAACGTGCGCGCATACGTGCGGCCATCGTCGAGCAGGTACGTCAGCCTTACGCGGGCATCGGTGTCGGTCGGATTGGCCACGAGCACGAACTCGTCGAAGAACGGCCCCGTGCGGCCTTCGGCGAAGAACCAGCGTGTGGACGGCGCATCGACGCCAAGGCTCCCGTGACCGGCGTCGAACACGCGACCATGCCCCGACCGATACATCGCGCGTTCGGCGATGATCGGTGCGCCCGACACCGACGTAATCACGGCGCTGACCTCGGCGGCGGCCAGGGCCTGCCCGAGCCCGGGAAACTCCTCCACGTTCACCCAGACGTTGGTGCGGGAACGCGGCGGGAGCGTGTAGGTCTTCTCCAGCGGATCGCCCGTGCCGCGCAGGTAGCGGATGCGGACGTCCACACTCGACGGATTGGGATTCTGCAGCAGGTAGAAGAGCGCGAATCCTCCATGCGTGGCGCCCTCGGCGAAGTACCAGACGGGAGACGACGTGTCGGCAGCCGTCTCGGAGTGCGCGCCGTAACCCGCGGCGTCCCACGTCATCGTGCGATCGACCACGAGGGGCGCGTCGGCGGTGACCGTCGTGGCGAACTCCGCCGACTCGAGCCCGGGCACGGTCCGAGGCCACACGGTGGCACGGGTCCGTGCGGGCACGACGAACGGCATGTCCACGGGCACGGAGCCGTTGCGCAGGAACGACAGCGTGGCCGCCGCATCGCTGACGCCAGGATTGAGGATCGCAAGCCGGGTGTCGAAGAACGCCGACGTCGCGCCCTCGGCGAGATGGCGCGTGAGGGTCGGCGTGGGTGGATGGGCGGTGATCACCACCGTTGCCGTACGCAGTCCGCTCGCGGTCTGCTGCGTGACCGTCAGCAGCGCGCTGTCGGCGTCGAAGGTGAGTGGGCCAACGGGCGACGGCAAGCCTGCGCCTGCGCTCGATCCCGGCATCGCGGCGACCGTCAGCGTCGCGTCGCCACTGCCCCGTGCAGGGTTGACGGTGAGCCATGCCGCGTCGGTGGCCACCGACCAGGAGCCGGTGGAACGCGACACCGACAACCGCACCGCGCGGGAACCCCCGCCAGGCGGCGCGGACCACGCGGCGTCGTCGAGCGAGGCCGACGGTGCCCCGCCGCCCTGCGCGACCGAGACCGCGTGTCCCGCAACGATCACCGTGCCCGTGCGTGGCGCCCAGGGCGTGGTTGGCGCCACGGTCACCACGACCTGTCCGCTGCCACGGCCAGCCGCGGGTGTCACGGTGATCCAGTCGGCCTCGCTGACGGCGGTCCACGAGGCGTCCGCGGTCGAGGCGGTCACGGCAAGCACCTCGGCGCCACCGGCAATCGGGACGGCGAACTGCCGCGCCGACACCGTGAACGTCGACGGCACGCCCGGTTGCGTCACGGCGATCGCGCGACCGGCGAGGAGCACCGTCGCCTCGCGCGGTTCGACGGAGGTGCGGGGCGCGGCGGTCAGCGTGACCGTGGCGCTGCCCACGCCCGCGCCTGGCGAGACCGCGAGCCAGGCCGCGCCGCTCACGGCCGTCCACGGAGCGTCGGCGGGATCGGCCGCGATGGAGATCGCCGCAGTGCCACCCGACGGCGGCGCCGTCCAGGTATCGGGACTCACCGACAACGTGGGCATCGCACCGGCCTGCGTCACGGCGATCGGCAGACCGGCGACGCTGACGACGGCCGACCGCGCGTGCACGGAAGAGGTGTGCGGCTGCGCCGTGAGGGTGAGCGCCTGATTGCCGCTCCCGCTCGCCGGCGAGACGGTGAGCCACCCCGCGTCGCTCGACGCCGTCCACGGCGCGTCGGGCAGTGAACTCGAGAGCGCGAGGAGCCGCGCGCCTCCGCCGGCGCCCACGGACCACGACGGGGATGAGACGTTGAACGTCGACGCCGCCCCGGCCTGCGTGACCGTCATGGTCGTGCCCGCGACCGTGACGTGTCCCACACGCGGCAGCGCCGATGTCACGTGGGGCGACACCGTGACCGTCAGCGAAGCCGATCCCGATCCGCTGGCCGGAGACACGGCGAGCCATCCCACGTCGGCCGCGGCCGACCACGGCGCATCGGGCAGCGACGCGGCCAGCGAGACGACGCGCGACTCGCCGCCGGCGGCCACGCTCCACGACGCGGGGAGGCCGGTGAAGGAGGCGGGCGCGCCGTCCTGCGTGACGACGATGGCCGTGCCGCCCACGCGGACCGTGGCGGTACGGGCGATCGCCGACGCCGTCTGTGCCGCAGCAATGAGGTTCACCGTCGCACTTCCGGCACCGGTCGCCGGATCCGGCGTGACCCAGGCGGCGCTGCTGGAGGCCAGCCAGACGGCATCGGTGCGTGTACTGGTCAGCGTCAGCTGACGCGTTCCACCAGCGGCCGTCACCGGCCAGGTCGTCGGCGTCACCGAGAACGAGGCCAGCGCCTCCGCGGCGGCGGTCACGCGGATGCGCGGGAACGACAGGCCGTTGCCGGTATCGGTCAGCAGGAGGCCCGTGTTCACGAGCGCGGCCAGCACCGTGTCCACCGACGCCGTTGGCACGCGCTGCCGCAGCAGGGCCCAGGCCCCTGCGACGTGCGGTGCGGCCATCGACGTGCCGCTCCGTGTCGCCGTGCCACCTCCCGGTGCAGGCGCGGTGATGCTGCTTCCCGGTGCGAGCAGGTCGAGGAACGTGGCGGTGTTGCTGTACGACGCGACCTCGTCGGTCTTGGTCGAGCCGCCCACGCTCACCGCCGACGACAGGCACGCAGGGAACGAGAGGGCCGTGGCCCAGCCCTCGTTGCCCGACGACACGATCGGCGCGATGCCGGCCGTGCGCAGTGCCCCGAACGCCGTGACCCACGCCGGGTGACTGGCATCGCAGATCGCCGGCTCGAATCCGCCACCGAGACTGAGGTTCACCGACGCGATCGCGCGCGTCGCGGCGAGCTGCAGCACGTGGTCGACGCCGGCGAGGATGTCGCTGTCGTAGGCAGAGGCGTCGTTGGAGAAGACGGTGACCGCGACGATGCCGGCTGCGGGCGCGACGCCGCCGGCTCCGGCGGCGATGCCGGCCACGTGCGTCCCGTGCGTGCAGGTGGGACACGGCGTCGCGGCACCCGTGCCCGTGGCCGTGAGCACACCTGCAGGGCAGAGGCTGCGCGACGTGAGCCCGCCGCCCGAGAAGCACGCCTCGGCGACGACACGACCGCCGAGCGCCGGGTGCGTGCGGTCCACGCCGTCGTCCAGGATGGCGACGGCCTGACCGGCGCCGGTGTATCCGGCGGTGTGCTGCACGTCGGCCTGCACGAGCGGCACGCTGGTGGCGAGGGTGCGCGTGCGCAGGCCGTCTTCCTCGAGCACGTCGACGTCGGGATCGGCCAGGAGCGCATCGAGCCCCTCGGCCCCCACCGAGACGGCGATCAGGGGCAGGTGCGAGTACGTCCGCCGGCCGGCCGCGCGGCCGGCGAGCCGGTCGATCACACGACCGCGGGCGGCGGCGAGGGCCGCTCGCCTGGCGCCGGGTGGTCCGGACGGCGTGCGCAGTCCGACGATCAGGCGCACCGAACCGTCGGTCATCGCCCGCGCCCGCCAGGCCGACACGGTCAGCGCATCGGGCGTCCCGACCACTGCCGCCGCTGCCGGGCGGGCCACGCCGCGCGGGGACTGCGCCCCGGCCGCGTCTGGCCACGACACCGCCGCGAGCAGGACACAGGCCAGGGTCCAGAGGCGGCCCCATGCCTGCCTCCCTCTGCTCGTCCCGCCACCGGAGGCGCCGCGCGACAGCGACGCACCACGCGTCATCGTCTCGACATTGTAGGGGTGACAGCCGCGATACACTGGCCGCCAAACGGAGGCTCAGCGTGTCGAAGCGGGTGGCAGACGGAGTGGGAAGACGGCGGATGGCCCTGATGGGCGGGGTGCTGGCCCTGGTGGTGACGGCTGGCATCGCCAGCGTCTCGATCGAGGGGCAGGCGCGCCCGCCGCGCGAGTGGCGCGATTACGCGGGCGGCCCCGACAGTTCCCGCTTCGTGGCGGCGACGCAGATCGACAAGAGCAACGTCGCGCGCCTGCAGGTGGCCTGGACGTTCGCCGAGGGCGACACCGACTTCAACCCGCTCGTGGTGCGCGACCGGGTGTACACCCGCGCCGCGGGCAAGTACCTCGTGGCGCTCGACGCCGCGACGGGCAAGGAGATCTGGCGGTCCCCCGAGATCGAGGCCTTCGCCATTCGCGGCGCCAACTACTGGGAGAGCGCCGATGGAACGGACCAGCGCCTGTTCGTCAGCACGCGCAACAGGCTGCAGGCCTTCGACGCGAAGACCGGGCAGCGCGTCACGACGTTCGGCACGGGCGGCTTCGTGGACCTGCGTGTGGGCCTCGACCGCGACCCCGAGACCGTGGAGCAGCAGAGCCGCCTGCCGGGCAAGATCTTCGAGAACCTGATCATCCTCGGGTCGGCCACCAACCGCGAGTACAAGTCGGCTCCCGGCGACATCCGCGCCTACGACGTCCGCACCGGCGCGCACGTGTGGTCCTTCCGCACCATCCCGCGCAAGGGCGAGTTCGGCGCCGACACGTGGCCCGAGGACGCGCGCGCCAACGTCGGCGGTGCCAACGCCTGGGCCGAGATGTCGGTCGACCCGGTGCGCGGCATCGTCTACGTGCCCACCGGAAGCGGCAAGTTCAACTTCTACGGCGGCTACCGTCGCGGAGACAACCTCTTCTCCGACAGCCTGATCGCCCTCGACGCGCGCACGGGCACGCGCCTGTGGCACTTCCAGACCGTCCACCACGACATCTGGGATCTCGACAACAACTCCGCGCCGCAGCTCACCACCATCACGCACGAAGGACGCCGGGTCGACATCGTGGCCATGGCGAGCAAGACCGGCTATCTCTACGTGTTCGATCGCGAGACCGGCAAGCCGATCTGGCCGATCGAGGAACGTCCGGTGCCCACGAAGACCGACGTGCCCGGCCAGTATCTGTCGCCGACGCAGCCCTTCCCCACCAGGCCCGCGCCGTTCTCGCGCCAGTCGTTCACGGTGGACGACCTCAACCCCTACATCCTCACCGACGAGGAGCGTGCGCAGTTCAGGAAGCGCATCCTCGCCGCACGGAACGAGGGTCCGTTCACGCCCATCGGCTTCCAGGAAGTCGTCCACATGCCGGGCAACCAGGGCGGCTCGAACTGGGGCAGCACGGCGGGCAATCCGACGGACGGGCGTGTCTACGTGATCGGTTTCAACGTGCCGACGATCATCCGACTGCTCAAGCCGGGTGAAACGCGCCCGGCCCGCGCCGGCAACCCCGAGGAGATCGTGCAGGAGGGCTACCCGGTCACCGACGGGTTCGGCCTCTATCCGACCATCATCAAGCCGCCCTACACCACGCTCACCGCCTACGACCTCAACACGGGCGACATCGCGTGGCAGAAGGGACTTGGCGACGACCTGCGCCTCCTGCCCCGCGGCATCACGGGCACGGGGTCGGCAGCGACGATGAAGGGCGGGCTGATCGTCACGGGCACGGGCCTCGTCTTCGCGACGGCGGCCGACAGGAAGGTGCACGTGTACGACACGAGCGACGGCAGGGAACTGGCGACGCTGCCGCTCGGTGGCCCCACGAGCGGCGGGCCGTCGATGTACGAGCACGGCGGGCGGCAGTTCCTCCTCGTGACGGCCTCGTCCACGCAGCCTGCGGGCCCGGGCGCCGTGCCGACGCCGCACCAGGGCCCGACCGGCGTCGTCGCGTACGCGTTGCCACGATAGGGGTTCCTCGGTAGGGCCCGCTCTCCGAGCGGCCCGCCGGGCCGCCACGGCAGGGCGGGTTGCCGGGCCCGCCGACGCCCGTTGGCGGGGGCGGGTCCCCAGCCCGCCGCTGTCGAGGGACCTCTCACGACGGACGGCTCGGAGAGCCGTCCCTACCATCGGACAGCGCGGCGGCGACGGCAGCCAGCAGGTCGTTCGGCCTGAACGGCTTCTGGAGCAGCGGGTCACCCTCGGGCACCTCCGCGAGCACGGTGTCGTCGGCGTAGCCCGAGATGAACAGCGCACGCATCGGCCCGTACGTGGCCCGGGCCTCCGACACCATCCGACCGCCCGACAGCCCGGGCATCACGACGTCGGTCACCACGAGATCGACCGTCGCGTGATGCTCGCGCAACAGGTCGAGGCCGACCCGACCGTCCCCCGCCACCAGCACCCGGTATCCCCGCGTGCGCAACACCCGAGCGACCAGATCGCGCACGTCCTGCTGATCCTCCACGACGAGGATGGCGTGCTCGGCGGGCACGATGGGCGGCGCCGGCGCCGGGGCGGCCTCGGCAGCGGCGGCGACCTCGGCTGCGGGCCAGTCGATCTCGAATCGTGTGCCGCGCCCGGCCTCACTGCGGACACGAATCTCGCCACCCGATTGCTCGACGATGTTGCGCACGCTCGACAGCCCGAGCCCCGTCCCCTTCCCCGGCTTCGTGGTGAACAGCGGCTCGAAGGCCCGTGCGAGCACCTCCGGCGGCATGCCGATGCCCGTGTCCTCGAACGAGAGGCGAACGATGGGCCGGTCGGCCGGGGCAGGCGGATTCGCGGTGGCAATCACCAGTGCGCCGCCAGACGGCATCGCGTCGCGTGCGTTCACGGCCAGGTTGATCAGGACACGCGAGAGCTGGCTCGGATCGATGTGCAGCCGATCGTGCGCGGCCGCCTTCTCGATCCGCAACGTGATGTCGGCACGCAGCAGCCGCCGCAGCATGGGCTCGACCTCGGACAGCCCGTCGTGCAAGGGCATGATCCGCGCCTCGCCCGGCGACCGTCGTCCGACGCCGAGCAGTTGTCGTACGAGTTCCGTCGCGCGATCGCCGGCGCAGCGAATCTCGTCGATGGACGCGAGCACGCCCGGCTGCCCCTGCGCCTCGGCACGAGCGAGCTCCGCGTGCCCGACGATGACGGTGGCGAGGTTGTTGAAGTCGTGCGCGATGCCGCCGGCGAGCTGGCCGATCAGCTCGAGCCGCTGGGCCACGCGCAGCTGCTCCTCGAGCGCCACGCGCTGCAGGAGCGCCTCGCGGGCCGCGCGGTCGGCCCGTCGGCGCACGGTGAAGATGACGATCGTGGCGATCAGCAGCACGCCGAGAGCCGTCGTCGCGAACGCCAGGGCCCGGGTGCGGTGTCGGCTCTGCAGGACGTGGTACACGGCGAGCACTTCCGAGGCCGCATAGAAGGAGTACGGCAGGACGATGGTCTGGATCGACCCGTCGCTCCCCATCGTGTCGATCTGCCGTCGCAGGCGCTCGGCCGTACCGGCGAACCCGTGCCTGGCGGCCACGGCAATCCGCAAGGTGGACTCGGGAAGGACGTGCGCGCGCAGCGTCGCGGACTGGCAAGGCGATTGCGGCGTGGATTGCGCCGTCGCAAGGTCGCCGGCCGACAACAGCGCAACGGGCACCGCCGCAGTGCAGATCGCCGTGGCGAGCGCGGCGCCATCGGCGTAGTCCACCATCCGTGCCTTCGGGAAATGCTGCCCCACGACCCACTGCGTGATGGGCAGCGGTGCGACACCGATCGGCCCCGTGTAGTCGCGACCAGGCAGGTCGGCGCCATTCCGCGTGACGACCCACACCTCGGTCTGCAGCCACTCGTCGGTGAAGGCGAACTTCTCCTGGCGGCTGGGCAGGATCGTGAGGGCCGGCCACACGTCCACGTCGCCGAACTCGAGCGCCCGGTCGACGCTGCCCGCCTGCTCGACGTAGACCCAGTCGAGGGTGACGCCAGCGCGCCGCGCAGCCTCCCGCAGCACGTCCACCGACAGGCCACGGGGGGAACCGTCGGTGCCCCGGTACATGTACGGCGGGTCGTGCACGTACCCCGCACGTGCCCTGTCGGGACCGGGGACCGGGCGGAGCACCCACGAGGCCACCGCCACCGCCAACGCGGCGACACAGGCGGCCACGACGGCCCCGCGAGAACTCAGCATCCCTCGCTCTGACACTCCGCGCAGTACGGTACAGTCAAACCCTGCGGGGCGGGCCGAACATGACACGACGGCCGCTTAGACCTTGGTCGACGGTCAGGCCGTGGCCAGAGGTAGGGCCGCGTTCTCAGCGCCGGCGCCACCAGGCCGCCAGCAAGCTCCCGAGCACCGAGTGCGTCAGGCTGGAGATGGCACAGGGAATGGCCACGAGCGGATCGGCGAAGTGCTGTCGGGCCAGCACGACACCCAGCCCCGAGTTCTGCATCCCCACCTCGATCGCGATGGTCCGCGCAACGGTCTCGCCACGCACCAGCGGTCGTGAGAGCCCGTAGCCCAGGGCGAAGCCCCCCGCGTGGAGGCACACGATGGCGGCAAGCAGTCGCGCTCCCGACGCGATCACCTCGTCACGGCCGCCGCCAAGGATGCTCCCCACGATCAGCGCCACCGTGACCACCGCGACGAGGGGCGCCACGGGTTGCAGCCGTGCCGTCAGGGCCGGTGCCAGGCGCGTCATCGCCAGCCCTGCCGCCACCGGCAGGATGACCACCTGCACCGTGCTGGTGAGCAGGCCCAGTGCCGAGACCTCGACGCGGTTGCCCGCCAGCAGTTCGGTGAGCGCGGGCGTCATCACCGCAGCCATCAGCGTGGACACGGCCGTCATCGACACCGACAGCGGCACGTCGCCACGCGCGATGAAGGTGACGATGTTTGAGGCCGTCCCGCCGGGGCAGCACGCGACGAGCACGAGGCCGACGGCGAGCGGCGTCGGCAGGTCGAACAGGTGGCCGAGCGACCAGCCGAGGACGGGCATCACCGTGTATTGCAGTGTGAACCCGATCGCGACGGCGCGAGGTGACTGGCCGACGCGCACGAAATCCGACACGTCGAGCGTGAGGCCCATGCCGAGCATCACCACGCCCAGGCCCCAGGTCAGCAAGGGGCCCGAGAACCACGTGAGCAGCCGCGGCTCCACGAGCGCCGCGACGGCGGCGACCAGCACCCACACGGGAAAGGCACGGGTCAGCCGCTCGAGCGCGTGCTGCATGCGCGAGGGAGGGTATCAGCCTTCGCCCGCCTGCACCGCACGAACACCCGGTCTCGGGTAGGCTTGGACCGTGCGTCCGCTCGCCACGTCGCTGCTGGTCGTCGCCCTGTCCTGCTGGGGCGCTCCCGACGCCTTCGCACAGCCGCTCCTGCCGGCACCCGTGTACCTGGGTGTGCCTGGCTCACCCGAGTGGGACACCTTCGCCGGGCGCACGCCGGCGGGCACGGCGCTCGAGCACACCTTCGAGGGACGCGCGAACACGCGCGAACACACGCTCCTCATGCGGCAGGTCGACGTCAAGGAGACGTGGGCCATCACGCTCAACGACAGGTCGCTCGGCACACTGGTGCGCAACGAGGCCGACCTCGTCCACGCGGTGGCGATCCCTCCCGAGACGATGCGCGACGGGGCCAACGTCCTGCGCATCACCTCGAAGCTCCGCGACGACATCGTCCTCGAGCGCATCGAGCTGATCGACACGCCGCTGAACGAGGCCATCGATCGAGCGCGGCTCCACGTGACGGTGGTCGGCGACGACGGTCAGCCCGTGCCTGCGCGCGTGACGATCGTCGAGGGCGACGGCGCGCTCGCAGCGCTGCAGCCAGTCGCCGGACGTCGCCAGGTGGTGCGTCCCGGGGTGGCCTACACCGGCGGCGACCAGGTGCAGGTCGGGCTGCGGCCGGGCATCTACCGCGTGCGCGCCACGCGTGGTCCGGAGTACGACGCGCCCGAGCAGGCCGTCACGGTGACGGCCGGTCACACGACGAACGTACGGCTGGTGCTCGCGCGCGTGGTGCCCACCCCGGGCTGGGTCGCCATGGACACGCACATCCACACGCGCGAGTTGAGCGGCCACGGCGATGCGACCGTGGCCGAGCGCGTGCTGACGCTCGCGGGCGAGGGTGTGGAACTGGCCGTCGCGACCGAGCACGACCGTCCCGCGGACTACGCCCAGGCGGCCGCCGACGCGGGCGTCGCGACGCGGCTGACCACGATCGTCGGCAGCGAGATCACGACCCGCACCGGCCACTTCAACGTCTTCCCCGCCGATGCGCCTGCCGTGCAGGTGCTCAACCACCCCCACGATGCGCACAGCGGGTTCGTGCCCTTCGCGCGGCCCCACTTCAACGTGGTCACGGGAGCCTCGAGCGGACTGGCGCGTCCCTTCACGGCCATGGAGGTGGTCAATTCGGGGGCGATGCGATCCGACTGGATGCAGCCGGTACGCAGTTGGCTCGCACTGCTCAACCGCGGGTCTCGCATCACACCCGTGGGCGCCAGCGACTCCCACGACGTCAGCCGCTTCATCGTCGGCCAGGGCCGCACGTACGTGCGCGTCGACGACGCCCGTCCCGGCGCGATTCCGGTCGGGGCCGCACTCGACGCCATCCGCGAGGGCCGTACGGTCGTCAGCCTCGGGCTGTTCGTGGAGGCGCGCGTCGGGGCGGCAGGGCCGGGCGACGTGGTGCGGGCGTCGGGCCCCGTCACGGTCGAGGCGAACGTCCTCGGCCCGGGATGGGTGGAGGCCGATCGCGTCGCGCTGTGGGTCAACGGCGAGGAGACGGACGTGGTCGCCATCGACGCGGCCGCGGCGGCGCGCGTCGAGAAGGCCTCGCCGCGCTGGACGCTGCCCGCACGACGCCACGACTACCACGTGGTGGTGATCGCGAACGGTCCCGGCGTGACCGATCCGTCCTGGGCGATCCCGAAACCCTATCAGCCCACCACCTCGGCCTGGCGCCCGGTGGTGTTCGGGCTCACGAATGCGATTCGCGTGGACGCGGATGGCGACGGCGCCTTCTCGTCGGCACGCGACTACGCGACGCGACTGGTCGAGACCCATGCAGGCCTGCGCGAACTCATTGGTGCGCTGGCTGCGCACGACGCCATCGTCGCGGCACACGCCGCGGAACTGCTCGAGGCGCGTGGGGTCGATCCGTCGGGTCCCGAGATGCGCGCGGCGCTCGCGGCGGCCGCACCGTCGGTCCGTGACGGCGTGGCCCGCTACCTGGCGGCGCGCTGAGGCCGCGCGGCGTCAGGCGCCGCTGCCGGAGAACCTGCGCGCGGGGAACTTCTGGGCCGAGACGATGGCCGCCAGCCCTGCTCGCGCCCGCGCCGCGATGGTCTCGTCGTGGGTCGTGCGCAGCGCATCGACGAAGTGCTGGTACGCCAGCGTGGGCTGCGCGAGATCGCGCAGCAGCACCGTGCCCGCGCCCACGTGCGCCTCGGCGGCCGACGGTCCGTGCGGGTGCTGCCGCACCAGGCGTTCGTAGACCGTGATGGCGGCCTGCGGGTGTCCGTGATCGCCGAGCCACCCGGCGAGCGCGACGGCCTCGTCCGGTGCGAGAGCCGTACGGGCGTCCTGCGGCGACAGCGCGAAGTAGGCACGTGCGGCGGTCTCCATGTCGCCGCTCGCGATCGCGGCGGCCGCGGCCCGGGACGGGTCGGGCACCTCGCGCACCGCCGACCGGTACTCCGCGGGTGTCGCCTCCACCGTCCGCCGCGACAGCACCCACGCGGCCGCCACACCAGCGACGAAGCCTCCGATGTGGGCCCCGTACGCCACGCCGCCGCCGCTGCTCCCGCCGACCAGCAGCGGGACCACGTTGTCCATGAACAGGTAGAGCCCGAGCACGATGCGCGCGGGCACCTCGATGACCCGCATGAAGATCGGGAAGAGCAGCACGAGCACGCGCACGACGTTGTGCGGGAACCACAGGAAGTAGAACCCCAGCACACCCGAGATGGCGCCCGAAGCTCCCACCATCGGGATCAGCGATCCCGGAGACAGCACCGCGAAGAACAGCGTGGCCGCGATGCCTGTCGCCAGGTATGCGACGAGGTACCAGAACCGTCCGAGGCGATGCTCGACGTTGTCGCCGTAGATCCAGAGGAACAGCATGTTCCCGAACAGGTGCATGAAGCCGCCGTGCAGGAACATGGCGGCCATCAGGTCGGTCAGTTCCGGCGCGCCGGGCTTGTAGCCGTGCTCGAACACGAACAGGTCGTAGAGACTGATCGAGGCGACGACCTCCCGAAGCGGCACGTTCGGCGGCAGCGACTCGGCGACGACGCGGAGGTAGGCGTCCACGCGCGGGTCGCCCGGCGCGGGCCGCTCCATCGAGAGCGGGAGCGTCCAGCCCACGAACACCAGGACGTTGAGGAGGATCAACGCGTAGGTGACCCAGGGCGTCCTGGGCGGATTCGGTGCGTCGCTGAGCGGAAACATGTGTCGGGTGAGCCCCTCGCTATGACGCGTCGTCCCACCGATACGACGCGACCACCACGGTGACGTTGTCGCGGCCGCCGGCGGCCAGGGCACGGCCCACGAGCGCATGGCAGGCCTGCTCGGCCGTGGGTGCGGAGGCGAGCAGCGTCCGGATCGTCTCGTCGTCCACCAGGTCGCTGAGGCCGTCGCTGCAGAGCAGCACGCGATCGCCGTTGGCCAGCGGCAGGTGATCGACGTCCACGCGAACGGTGTCGTTGATGCCGCCGACGGCGTTGACCAGCACGTGGCGCGACGCGGACGTCTCGGCGTCCTCGCGCGACATCCGCCCGCTGTCCACGAGCATCTGCACGTACGTGTGGTCCCTGGTCAGGCGCGTGAGCTGCCCGTCGCGCAGCAGGTAGGCGCGTGAATCCCCCACGTGCGTGATCTGCAGGTCGCGCCCGAGGTTGCGCACGGCGGTGACCGTGCAGCCCATCCCCTCGAGGTCGGGCGCTCGACGACCCTCGGCGAGGATGGCCTCGTGGGCGCCGACGACACGCTGCTGCGATCGCCGCGCCGCGTGATCGGTCGTCTGCGGATCGAGGCGCACGATCCACTGCGGCAGCGACAACGCGAGCCGCACGAGTTCGCGGATGGCCAGCCGGCTGGCGGTCTCGCCGGCGGCGTGCCCGCCCATGCCGTCGGCGACGACCAGGGCGTAACCGGCCTCGTCGGCGCGCTCGGGCAGTTCACCCGGCGGCAGGCTCGTGCCCACGGTCTCGAAGTAGCGTCCGATGCGGGCGATCAGGAAGTGGTCCTCGTTGGACGGCCGGATGTGGCCGACGTCGGAGAGGCCGAAGGCATCCACGAGGACCGGGGCATCGAAGCCCAGGCCGGGCACACCGGCACCTGTCGGCGCGGAGTCGCGCGGCTGCTGAGGACCGGCTGTCATCGGATCACCTCCGGGATGTCGCGTCGATGATACCCGTCCTTGCACGCATGAGCTGAATCCGGTCCGTGGGATTGCCGTGGATTGCGCAAGTCGTGCCCAGGTTGTCGCACGACACTACAGCCCATCGCCTCGCGTCGGCGCGTGAATCGCTGCTCGCACGCTGGCGCCGTTCTTGCCTCTTCCTGACCCATGAGGAGCGGCCGCGATGAGGCGTCTGCTCAACCGCAGGAGCGTGACATGAACCGGGACATCCTGAGCGGCAAGTGGCAACAACTGCGTGGCGAGATCAAGCGGCAATGGGGCAAGCTCACCGACGATGAGCTCGACGAGGCGAGCGGGACGTTCGACATCGTCGCCGGCAGGATCCAGGAGCGCTACGGATACACGCGGGAACGCGCCGAGCGCGAACTCGACGCCTTCCTGGACGAGCACGCGCGCGAGCGTTCGATGCGGTAGCGTGCAGGTGCCCCGCTAGCGGCAATCGCGGAGGGCCAGCCGGTGGTGACGCGTCGACCGCACCTCGGCTGGCGCCGCGATTCCAGGGCTCCTGCGTTACGCGCTCCGCACGACGAGGGACGTCATCGACTCGGAGGCGTCGTCGAGCGACCGGAGGAACTTCGCTTCGCGCGACATCTCCTCGCTCAACGTCCGGTGGAGTCCCCGCACCTCGTCGAGCGACCAGTCGAAGGAGGCGATCCGATCGGTCGTCTCGTGGAATCGCCGGCTCAGCTCGTCGCGCTGGTGCTGGTAGTCCTCGAGGGCGCGCTCGGTTCCCTCGCCGATCGCACGAGCCAGCAGCTCGGCGTCGCGCAAGGCGTCGCTGATGCCGTGAGCCGTGATGGGGTCCTTGAAGTATCCGGCGTCGCCGACGAGCGCCCAGCCGGATCCCCAACTCTGGCGGAAGTAGCCAGGCAACCCCGCGAAGCCCTTGAGTGCCCCCGACAGCCGTGCACCAGTCATCGCCTCGGCCAGGGCGGGCTCGGTCTCCTGGATCACCCGGCGATAGCCGGCCGGCACGTCGAGTCGAATCTCGCTGGCGAAACGGGCCGCAGGCATCGATGCGAAGACGCACACGTCCCCGTCGTTGGTCGGGATGGCGCCGGCGCTCACGCCTGGACGGTAGTAGAAGTGATAGCCCTCGACGTCGAGTCCCGACCAGTACCCGTACACGACACCTGTCGCATGTGATGCCACCTGGTACGGGCGCGCTCCCGCGAGTCGTGCCACTGCCGACTGCACTCCGTCGGCGCCGATGACGAGATCGGCCGCAATCGTCGTGGGGGTCCCGTCGGCCGTCCGCACGACGACGCCGGAGACCCGGTCCCCAGGCCCGCGCAGCACATCGATGATCGACAGCCCGTGCACGACCTCGGCCCCGGCGGCCCGGGCCGCATCGACGAGGCGCGCGTCGAGCACCGTCCGCCGCGGCGCATACAGCGCCTCGACGCCATCGCGCGGTTTCACCGGCACCTCGACGACCTCGTCGGCGTAGTGGAACACGGCCCTCGTGATGGCAGGCACCCCCGACGAGGCGATCTGGTCGAGGATGCCCCAGCGGCGCAACTGCAGGACGCCACTGCGCATGAGCGCGTGCGTGGACAGCGTGTCGGTGCCCTGGCGCCCCCTGTCGATCGCGAGCACGCGCACGCCCTGTCGGGCAAGCAGCATGGCCGTGGCCGCGCCGGCGCAGCGTGCACCGACCACCACGACGTCGTACGCGGACTTCTCGTGAGGCCGCATGGCCCCCTCCTCTCGAACGATGTGCATCTCAGGCGACCGCGGGGCGGGGGTGTCCGAGCACGCGAGCCAGGTGTGCCGCCAGTTCCCGCGCGTCGTCGCCGACGCCGTCGATGAACGCCGACTTGCGGCGGCGCTGGAACGACAGGCCCAGCGCGTACAGCCCCGGCACCGGGGTCACGCCACCGACGTGCCGGATCTCGCCGTCGGCGTCGAGCACGGGCACGTGGAGCCACGGGTACGTCCGACGGAAACCCGTCGCCCACACGACCGAGGCGATACCCTCGGCCCGCAGATCCAGCGTCGTCGGGACGTTGGTGAACGCGGGCCAGATTGGCTCGAATGGCTCGGGCGGTCCGACGTCGCCGTGCAGTCCGGCGCAGTCCACGAACCCGTCGATGCGTGAGATCAGCGACGCCAGCTTCACGTCGGCCGCGACCGTGGTGGCGACGAGGTCGTCGGCCAGTTCGAGGCGATGGCCCTCGATGTGTGCCGCACGTCCGACGACTCGCACGCCCCGCGCCGCGAGGATGGCGAGATCGAGCGTCGCGTGGTCGGGGCGACCCACGAGTTGCAGCGACGGCTGCCGCCGTGAGGCCTCCAGGTCGGCGACGTCGCCAGGCGTCGCGTCGAGGACGCCCATGCGATCGAGCCACCAGAAGATGTCGCGACCGCGGTAGCGACGCGGTAGCCGGGTGTGATGGCCTGCCGCGATCGTGACCGGCCGCCCCGACGCGCGGATCTCGTCGGCCAGCTGGATTCCCGAGGCCGACGCGCCGACCACCAGCACACCGCCGTCGGGGACATCGGAAGGCCGCCGGTAGCGCGTCGGGGTGATCTGCATGACGTCGGGCGGCAGGGCCCCTGCCATGCGTGGGACCAGCGGCACGTCGCAGTGGCCGGTGGCCACCACCACGCTGCGCGCCGACCAGTCCCCACGGGACGTCCGCACGTCGAAGCCGCTCCCGGCCGTCGTGACCGACAGCACGGTCGTGTCCGTCTCGACGGGTGCATCGAACGAACGGGCGTAGCGCCCGAGGTACTCGACCACCTCGGGCATGCCCATGTACCCATCCGGGTCCGGCCCGTCGTAACGGAAGCCCGGCAGCCGGCTCAGCCAGTTGGGCGTGAGCAGCCGGAGCGAGTCCCAGCGTTCGCTGCGCCATCGCTCTGCCAGGTGTCCCCGCTCGACCACCACGTGATCGATGCCGTGGTCCGTCAGGCACCGGCTCATGGCCAGGCCGGCCTGCCCACCACCGATGACGAGCGTGTCGGTACGCCGCATCGCTCAGCCCGCGTCGACCGAGATGTCCACCGGCGTGCCGTTGGTGATCACGTCGAACACCGCCGACCGGGCCTTCGACTGCTCGAGGATCGCGCGCAGCTTCTCGGGCGGCGCGTCGCCCTTGATCGTGAAGTGCACGCGCAGGCGGCTGTAGCCGTTGCGGACCCGGTCCGACAGGCCGAGGATGCCCTGCGCATCCATGTCGCCCTCGATCGTGGACGTGACCTCGGTCAACGTCACGCCACGCGCCGCCGCGATGTTGCCGATGCCGCTGGTCAGGCACGAGGTGAGCGCGACGAGCAGGAACTCGACGGGCAGCGGGCCCTCGTCCTTGCCGACGAGCACCGCGGGATGATCGGCGTCGTACTCGAACACGCGCGCGTGGGTGTGTTCCCCGCCGGCCCCGCTGAACGACTCGATGCGGGTGCGGCTGTTGGTGCCCGAGATCCACCGGTTGGTGGCGCGGAACTGGAAGGCCGCCAGTTCGGGCTGCGCCTTCACCACGTCGATGGTGGCGAACAACGCCGGGGTGTCGACCCCGTTCAGGGGGGTGGGCTGTCGTCGGGTCTGTGCTGTCGTGGTCTGTGCTGTCGTGGTCTGGGACATCGTCGTCCTCCCTCTCATTCCCGAAAACGAGAACGGAGGGAGGAACCCGCCACCCGGGTCGTGAGGCCCCGATTATCGCGCCCCGGCGATGCGCAGGAACGTCGCCTCGTTGATCAGGCGGATGCGATGCCCCTCGGCGCGAAGCCGCTCCAGCTCGAGCAGCTTCCGGCCCCTGCTGCCGGCGCCGTAGTCCTTCGACGGTTTGCCGAGCACCACGACCGTGGTGGCCGCCGTGACACTCGACGCCACGGTGGCACCCGCGCGGCGCGCCCGCGCCGCCGCCCGCGCGCGGGGGATCGACAGCGTCCCCGTGAACACGACGACCGCGCCACGCAGCGACGTGACGCGCTGGAACCGCAGGGCTTGCGGCCGGGATTGCAGCGCCGCGACGAACTCTGCCGCAGTCGGGTAGCGCCCCGACTCGGGCCCGATGCTGCGCTGGATGATGCCCTTCACGTGATCGGAGCAGTCGAGCGCGGCCACGTCGCGCGACGCGTGCCGTTTCGGGCGGCCCGACAGGAGCATCGCCAGGAGCTGACCGAGCTGGTAGACGTCCTGCTGGCGCTTCCAGAGGCGCAGGCCGCCGACCTGCATCATCTTGTGGACGAATGCGGGGTTCTGCGCGTCGTTCTCGACGCCGCGGCCATAGGCGATGTGCTTGGCGATGCCGAAGTCGGCCAGCTTCAGCGTGAGGTCTGCCATCACGAAGATGTTGTTGGGCGTCAGGTCCCGGTGGACGGCGTGCATGCGGTGGAGCAACTCGGTCGCGCGCGCGATGCCGAGCACCTGCGACCGCGCCTTCCGTTCCGCAAAGGCCCCACGCGTCTCGAGGAACGTCGTCAGGCTGCCGTGTTCGGCCAGCTCGCTCACCAGCACGTGCCGCGCCCGGCCGCCGCTGACGTGCACGAAGCTGTCGAGCACCTGGACCACGTGGGGCACGCCACGCAGCAGCTCGCCGAAGTAGGCCTCGCGATGCCAGGTGCTGATGGCCGCCGGCTCGATGAACTTGATGCAGCACGGCGAGGCCTCGCCGGTGAGGACGACACGCCGCACCGCCCGGTGCGCGACGCCGAAGCCTCCACGGCCGATCACCGGTCCGATGTCGTACTCCACCAGCCGCGCGAGGGTGGAACCCGCGAGTGGCACAGGCTGGCCCGACGGCATCACGGTGGTCGTGAGGACGAGCGTGGTCGCGAGCCGGTCGCTGCGGGTCCGGGTCGCGGTGGGACGCCTGGTCGTGCCGGGCATGTCCGCCATCATCGCGCGGGCGACGCGCGCGTTCCAGTCGGGCGCCGGCCGGCGCGCCGCTACCGCCCATCCGTCGCCGTGCGGGGCTGCCCGCGCGCGACCCAGTCCTTCGCGAGCGTGTACGTGGCCGCGAGTACCACTGGCCCGACGAAGAGGCCGACGACGCCGAAACCGATGAGTCCGCCGATGACGCCGGAGATGATCAGCAGCATCGGCAACTCCACGCCCCGGCGGATGAGCACCGGGCGCACGACGTTGTCGAGCGCGGCCACGGGGATGCTCCAGATCAGGAGGGCCGTGGCCCATCCGCCGTTCCCCGTCCAGTACAGCCAGGCCACCGCCGGAATCAGCACAGGCGCAGGCCCGAGCTGTGCGATGCCGAGGACCAGTGCCAGCGCCGTCAACAGCCCGGGGTGTGGCACACCGGACGCCCACAGGCCGAGTCCTGCCAGCAGGGCCTGAATCAACGCGGTGACGATGACGCCCAGGGCCACGCTCCGGACGGCCTTCCCCGCCAGCACGACCGTCCGCTCACCGGTCTCGCCGCCGAGGCGATGGGCCAGCGCGAGTGCGCCGCCGGCGGCGGTCTCTCCGCGCGCGTACAGGATCGTCAGCAGCACGACCGTCAGCAGCAGGTGGACGATGGTGCTGCCGATGCCTCCGGTGGCCGCAAGGGCCCACATCGCCGCGGACCGCAGGTGGGGCTGGACGGCCGACCGCAGCGCCTCGGGCCCGCCCGCCGCGACCTCCTCCCACCGTGCGACGCCGCGCTGGCCGACGAAGGGCACGCCCGACAGCCACGAGGGCGGGTCGCCCAGTCCCTGGGTCAGGAAGGACTGCATCACCGCCGGGCTCCTCTGCGCCGCGCCTGTCAGCGCGGAGATCGCCACGGCGAACGGCACGATCAGCACGCCCAGCACGACCACCATCATGAGCGCCACCGCGAGTCCCCGGCGGCCGCCTGTCAGCTGTTCCAGGCGAAGCAGCATCGGCCACGTGGCCACGGCGATGGTGGTCGCCCAGACGATCGCGCTGAGGAAGGGCAGCAGCGTCCACGCGCTCCCGGCGAGCAGGGCGCCGACGACCAGCACGAACAGGACGACGCGCGTGATGTCGGTGGACGAGTCGGACTGCACGGCTTCCTCCCGAGGTTCAGTCACCGGCGGCGTCAGGTGGTGGCTGCCAACCGCCCAACGCCGACTCCAGATGCGCGGCTGCGCGCAGTGCGACGTCCTCGCGCCACGGCCGGGCCACGCACTGCACGCCAATCGGCAGGCCCGCGGCGCTCGCGCCGACCCGCACGACGACCGATGGCGCGCCGGTGAAGTTGAACGGCACCAGGTACGGGAAGACGCCGGCGTTCCACGAGACCGACGGGTCGAGCCAGTTGGAGACGGGCAACGGTGCGACGTCGGCCGCCGCGGGACAGACGATCAGGTCGTACCGCTGCACCGCCGCGAGCGCCTGCGCGCGCCAGGCGTCGATGGCCACCATGAGGTCGCCGAGTGCTGCCGCCGACGAGGCGTACGCACGCATCAGGCTGATGGCGCCCTGTACCTGAGGCGAGCGCTCGCGCGTACCGAGGAACGTCAGATAGCCCTCGAGCCCGGCTGCGCCATCGGCGCCGAACAGTTGCGGGAAGAACGCGAACGGGCGCTCGAACTCTGGCAGCGTCCCTCGGTCTATCTCCACGCCCGCGGCAGCGAGCGCATCGGCCGCCCGGGTGACGCCCCTGGCGACATCGGGGGTGGCGCGTGCGAGCGCCGTGTCCGCGAACACGAGGGCCCGCAGGCCGCGCAGTTCCACGTCGGCCGCCGCCCGCAGCGGCACCGGCACGATGTGCGGATCGCCATCGTCTGGACCCGCGATGATGCCGAGGACGAGTTCGAGGTCCTCGACGAAACGGGCGATCGGCCCAATCGTCGTGAGCCACTGCTGGAGGCCGCCCGGCCCGATGATGTGGCCGGTGCGTGGCACGCGGCCGGAGGTGGGCTTGAGTCCCGCCACCCCGCAGCAGTGTGCGGGGAACCGGATGCTGCCGGCGGTGTCGCTCCCCACGTCGAGGGGCGACCCGCACGCCGCGACGATGGCTGCCGATCCGCCGCTGCTGCCGCCGGTGCCGCGCGACAGGTCGTAGGGATTGCGCGTGCGCCCGTAGACCAGGTTGTCGGCCTCGTACGCGAGCGTCAGCTCCGGCGTGTTGGTCTTGCCGATCACGATGGCGCCGGCCGCCTTCAGGCGCGCGACGATGGTGGCATCTGCCGACGGCACGAAGGCGCGACGTCCGAGCGTGCCGCCCGTGGAGACCAGGCCCGCCGTGTCGAACGAGTCCTTCACCGTGATGGGCACGCCGTGAAGGGGCCCCACGGCGGCGCCCGTGGCCAGTGCCCGATCGGCCGCACGCGCATCGTCTACCGCGGCGTCGGCGCGCTGCTGCACCACGGCGTTGATGGTGGGGTTGACCGCCGCGATGCGCGCCAGGTGTGCCGAGACGACGGCGACGGACGTCAGCGCGCCCGAACGGATGCGCGCCGCGAGTTCACGAGCGGACGCGGTGAGCCAGGGTGGCGACAGCGGCGGGGTGGTGGAACCGGGCACGGTCTGAGGGATCTGACAGCAGAGGGCCCGAGAAGACAAGCGGTGTGTCGTCGGACACAGCGCGGGTCCCCGCGCCACGTCATGCTGTGCGGATGAACCCCACGCGTTTCGTCCGACTGTCGGCAGCTCCGGCCAGGTGTCTTCTGGCCGTGGTTGGGGCGGCCCTGTACATGACCACGATCGTGCAGGCCGAGGAGCCCTCGCGCTACCGCGACCACGTGCTCGGCAACCAGCTCGCAGTCATCCTGAGTGCCACCGGCTCGCGCGCCACAGATGTGAAGACCCTGCATGAGCGACCGTCACTGATCCAGACACTGGAATGGCAGGCGCCCTACGCGAGACCCGGCGCCGAAGAGGCCGACCCGGTGGAATCGGTCGTGTTCGCCTTCGTCGACGGCCAGCTCTATCAGATCACGGTGGACTACGACCGGCCTCGCATCGCCGGACTGACCACGGCCGATCTCGTGGCGGGCGTCGAGGCCGTCTACGGGCCCCGGTTGCCCGCGCAGTCGCAGAAGGCGCGCGTGGACCCCATGCCGGAGGGAACGGTGGTGCTCGGTCGCTGGGGAGACGACAGCGCGACGGTGACGCTCGTACGCGGCCCCTTCGAGGAGATCCGCCTGCTGGTCAGGTCCACCAGGCTGGGACAGACCGCGGCGCGAGCGATCGCAGCGGCACGGGCACAGGACGTGGCGGACGCACCGGCCCGGCAGGCCGCCGCGGAGGCGCTCGCGGCGGCCGAGGAGCAGGCCGAGCGCACCAGGAATCGATCGGCGTTCAAGCCGTGAGCAGGTCCCTGCTGGTCGAGGATGTCGCACCGTCGCACGTCCGCCTCGCCACGGCTGTGCCGGATGGCACAGTGGTGCCCGCTGGACGCGCCTATCGTGGAGGTATGACTCGCATCAATCTCCGCGTCTCCCTCGTCGGTCTGTGGCTGCTGATCGCGGCAGGGTTGCTCATCGCTCGAGCCCCGGTGAGCCCGGCCGGCTGGCTCACGTGGTGCGTGATCGGCGTCGCGGTGCCGCTCGCCCTGTGGCGCGTGACGGCGTCCACGCCGTTGACCATGAGCGAGGCCATTCACAAGGTGCGGGATTGACCTCTCCGGTGCGTCGCGGATCGGGGGCGGCCGCCGGAGCCGCCGACGCCGTGGTACATTGAGAGTTCATCGAGCCAGCATCCGTGTCGGGTCATCCCGATCCACACGCCATCAGCCTGGGACTCCGGTACCACGGGTCGCCATGGCATTGCCTGCCTGCAGTTCAGTCGTCTCGCCCTCGCGGCCTGCTGCCGCTCCCCCTACGGTGCGCGCGCCAGCAGGCGACGCGCCAACGACAAGTGTATCCCCGGCCCGGTCGGCGCTGATGCGCGCCGGTGAGCGCCACACGCTGCCACGAGGCGGGGTGTTCTTCTGCCAGGGGGATCGTGCGGCATCCATCTGCTGGGTGCTCGACGGGCGCGTGATGCTCTCGGTGGTCTCCGACACCGGACGCGAGGTCATCGTCGGCGTGGCCGGCCCGGGTGAGATGTTCGGCGAAACAGCCCTCGACCACGGGCATCCTCGCACGACGACGGCCATCGCGCTCGAGCCCGCGACCATCGTTCAGGTCGCGGTGCGCGACCTGGCGTCATTGTCGCGCACGCGGCCCGACGTGGGCCTGCTGGTACTCCAGTCGCTGCTGGCGCGCACCGCCGACCTGCAGGACCGGCTGGCCGAGCAGATGATGCACGGCAGCGAGGCGCGCCTCGTCCACATGCTCCTGCTGCTGGCCTCGACCGAGGACGGCGAGGGGACCGCACGACTCCCGGCGCTGTCGCAGGAGGTGCTCGCGCGCATGGTGGGCACCACGCGCTCCCGGGTGAACCGGTTGTTGAGGGGCCTCCGTCGGCACGGTGTCCGTTCCGGCCCGTCGGGCATCCGCGTGGAGCCCAGCTCGCTCCGCCGATGGCAGAGCCGCAGCCACGCCATGTGAACGGCGCCCGCGGCCCCCACCGTCGACGTCTGGCGACCGACGCCGACGCGCGACCTGCGCCTCAGGCGCGCCAGCCGTGCCGCGGGGGCACCACAGGACGCGACGGGCTCCAGACGTCGCCACACGAGGTGCAGCGGCAGTAGGTGTTCGCCGTGGGCTTGGCCGCCTCGACGATGGCGGTGGATCGGCAGGACGGGCACACCAGCGCCACGACTGCTGCAACGGGGGTGCCGGACTTTCCGGAGAGAAGGGACGTCGGACCTGCTGTCATCGGATCTCCAATTGGGAGGGTGAAGCGAGCCAGGCAGGTGCGCGCTCGAGGGGCGGCGCTGCGTTGACGCGAGGTGAAGGAACTGCCGATCGTCGAGAAGAGATCGGCAGTATACACGACGGTCGGCCACCGCGCCCGCCGGTGCGACGTGTGCGGTGGTAACGTATCCCACGAATCCCCAGCGCGACCCCGACGACCCGACGCCTCACCCCGACGGGCTTCGGGCCGCGTGGGACCATCGCCCACGGGCATCCAGCGAGGCGCGGGCCTCGAGGGAGAGAGGCACCATGCAGCAGGTGAATCGCCGGCATTTCATCATGAGCGCGGTGGCCGTGCCGACGGCGTTGCGCGCGACGGCCGGGGCGCAGTCGAGTCCCAACGAGACGGTACGCGTGGCGGTCGTCGGCTTCAACGGCCGGGGCAAGGCGCACATCGACGCCTACCTGAAGATGCCCAACGTCGAGATCGCGGCGCTGTGCGACGTGGACGCGTCGGTGGTGGAGATGGGGTGCCAGCGGATCGAGAAGGCGGGCAAGAAGCGTCCCGCGACGTATGCCGACTACCGCAAGCTGCTCGACGACAAGAGCATCGACGCGGTGTCGATCGCGACGCCGAACTTCCACCACACGCTGCAGACCATCTGGGCCTGCCAGGCCGGCAAGGACGTGCTGGTGGAGAAGCCCTGCTCGTACAACATGTTCGAGGCGCAGCAGATCATCGCGGCCGCGCGCAAGTACGACCGCATCGTGCAGGACGGCACCGGCGCCAGCGCGTGGCAGCACGAGGCGAGGCAGCAGCTCGCGGCCGGCGTCATCGGCGACGTCTACATGGCGCGAGGGCTCTGCTTCAAGTGGCGCGACACGATTGGCCGCGCGAAGGAGGAGCCCGTGCCGGCCGGCGTGGACTACGACCTGTGGACCGGCCCCGCACCCGTCCGTCCGTTCACGAAGAACCGGTTCCACTACAACTGGCACTGGCAGTGGGCGTACGGCAACGGCGACCTCGGCAACCAAGGCGCCCACCAGCTCCACGCGGCGCGCACGGTGATGGGCGTCAGGTATCCGACCAAGGTGAGCTCGATGGGCGGGCACTACATGTTCGACGACGACCAGGAGACGCCGAACACGCAGGTGGCGACGTTCGAGTTCGAGGATGGCGGCCGGAAGAAGCTGCTCGTCTTCGAGGTGCGTCACTGGATCACCAACAACGAGGCGGGCATCGGAGAACGGTCCGACGCGCAGGCCGGCGCCGCGGCGGGCCAGCCGCAGACCGTCGGCAACATCTGGTACGGCTCGAAGGGCTACATGGCCACGGGTCGCGGCGGGTGGCGCACCTTCATGGGCCAGGAGCAGGCGCCGGGCCCCGTCGCGCAGGCCGGAGCCGGTGTCGGCGGCTTCGTGAACTTCATCGACGTGGTGCGCAGCCGCAAGCGCGCAGACCAGCTCGCCGAGATCGAGGAGGGCGCAATCTCGACGATGCTGATCCACCTGGCCAACATCTCGTACCGCACGGGCCGCACGCTGTACTTCGACCCGGTCACCTACCGCTGCAGGGGCGACGCCGAGGCGACCGCGATGTTCGCCCGGGCCGAGTCGCGGCCGCCGTTCGTCGTGCCGAACATCGCCGGCGGACGGACGGAGTAGGTCCCGGGAGCGCCACGGTCATGCTCCGGCCACAGGTGCGCCCCGCGACCAGCCCATCGGTCCAGGAGCTTCGACAGCGCCTGGCCGCGCAGCACTACGTCGCCGACTACGGCCTGGCGGTCTCGCTGTTCCTCGCGCTCAGGCTCGGCCGACCCCTGTTCCTCGAGGGCGAGGCCGGGGTCGGCAAGACTGCCCTCGCCGCGGCCGTGGCTGCCGCACTCGAGACGGACCTCATCCGGCTCCAGTGCTACGAGGGCCTCGACGTCACCCACGCCGTGTACGAGTGGGACTACCCGCGCCAGCTCGTCGAACTCCGCATCATGGAGGCCTCCGGCGCACTCGATCGCGACACGGCCCGACGCGAGTTGTACAGCGACGCCTTCCTGATCAAGCGCCCGCTGCTGCAGGCCATCGATCCGGCCCGCACGCGCCCCGCCGTGCTGCTCATCGACGAGATCGACCGCGCCGACGAGGAGTTCGAGGGCTACCTGCTCGAACTGCTGGCGGAGTTCCAGATCACCATCCCCGAGCTCGGCACCATCCGTGCGATCGAGCCGCCCCTCGTGGTGCTCACGTCGAACCGGACACGCGAGGTGCACGACGCGCTGAAGCGCCGGTGCCTCTACCAGTGGATCGAGTACCCCGCGTTCGACAAGGAGCTCGCCATCGTGCGCGCCCGCGTCCCCCATGCCCCCGAACGGCTGTCGGCGCAGGTGACGAGCCTCGTCCAGGCCTTGCGGACGCGGGAACTGTACAAGGTGCCGGGCGTGTCGGAGACCCTCGACTGGGTGGCCGCGCTGGCGGCACTCGACGCCGACACACTCGACCCGGCACTCGTCGAGGCCACGCTCGGCGTCGCGCTCAAGTCGCGCGACGACATCGACGCCCTGCGCGGCGACGTGATGGCCAGCCTCGTCGCCCGCGCCGCGGCACGCTGAACCGCGTCGTGACGGCCCTGCTCGACAACGTGCTCGTGTTCGGCCGGCTGTTGCGGGCGCTCGGCATGGAGGTCCACGTCGGCCGGCTCCTCGACGTGGCCGACGCCCTGCAGCACGTCGACATGGGTGCCCGTGAAGACGTGCGTCACGCCTGTCGGGCGCTCCTGGTGCATCGGCACGACGACCTTGCGCTCTTCGATCGCGCCTTCGACGCCTTCTGGCGCGACCACGGCGGGGCCATCGCGCGCACGCCGTGCCGTCGCGATCGGCCCGCAACGGGGGCCGATCACCGTGAGGACGCACGCCGACACGCCGGGCTCGCGCTGCAGGCGACGGCCGACCACGCCGAGGCCGACGCGTCGCACGACGTGCTGCAGGCATGGAGCGACGCGCAGGCGCTTGCCCACAAGGACTTCGCGGAGTTCACGCCCGCCGAGATCGCGCTCGCGCAGGCCGCCATGCAACGACTCGAGTGGGGGCCCGGTCAGCGGCGCACGCGACGCTGGGTGGCCGGCGACGGCCCGCGCCTCGATCTCCGCGGCGCGCTGGCACGCAGCGTGCGCACCGGCGGCGACGTGTTCAGGCTCCCCCGCCGGCGCCGGCGCGTGCGGGAGCGTCCGCTCGTGCTCCTGTGCGACGTGAGTGGCTCGATGCAGCGTTACTCGCGAATGCTCCTGCACTTCGCGCACGCCATCGAGGCGCGCCAGCGCCGCGTCGAGGTGTTCGTCTTCTCCACCGCCCTCACGCGGGTGACGACGGAACTCGGCGCCAGCGGGATCGACGAGGCCGCGGCCGGGGTCGCGCGATCGGCTCCGCACTGGTCCGGCGGCACGCGCATCGGCGACGCGCTGCGCGAGTTCCACCTGCGGTGGGCGCGTCGCGTGCTGCACGGCGGCCCCGTCGTGCTGCTGATCTCCGACGGCTGGGATCGGGGGGAGCCACTGCTGTTGCGCGAGCAGATCCGGCGTCTTCAGCGGAGCTGCCATCGGCTGATCTGGCTCAATCCCCTCATCGGCACGCTCGACTACGCCCCGCTGACGCGCGGGCTGCAGGCGGCCCTGCCCTACGTGGACGACTTCCTGCCGGCCCGCACGCTGAGCAACCTCGCGGACCTGGCGCTACACTTGAACGCGCTGTCGGAACACGGGTCACGCCATGGACATCGCCGGCTCCTACACGTTTGACGTACCGCCCGAGCGCGTGTGGGCGCTCCTGATGGATCCCGCCGTGATTGCCTCGTGCATCCCCGGCTGCGACAGCCTCGAGCCTGCGGGCGAGAACACCTACAAGGCGCGGCTGACCGTCGCGATGTCGGCCATCACCGGCACCTACGATGGTGTCGTCACGCTGTCGGATGCCGTGCCGCACTCGTCGTACCGCCTGGCCGCCGAAGGCAAGGGACGACCGGGCTTCGTGAAGGGTGGCGCAGACATCACGCTGCGCCCCGAGGGCGCCGGCACCGTCGTGACCGTTGCGGGCACCGTGCAGACAGGCGGCCCCATCGCGCGGCTGGGGCAGCGCCTGATTGGCGGTGTGTCGAAGATGATGCTCGACCGCTTCTTCGGGTCGATGGTCGAGATCAGCGGCGCCTACGACCGCGCCATCGCCGACGACAGCGCGCGCCGCACGAACACCTGAACCATCGCCCGACGATACGCCTCGCTCGCGTGGAGGTCGGCGTTGACCTCCTCGAGGCCGTCGCCCGCGCCCTGCGCAGCCGCCTCGAGACTCGCCAGCGACAGCGGCTTCCCTGCCAGCGCCTGCTCGACGCCGGTGAGCCGGCAGGCCTGCGGCGTGGCGCCCGTGAGCCCGATGCGCGCCGACGTGATGGTGCCGTCGTTCACGTCGAGCGCCGCGGCCACGCCGACGATGGCGTAGTGCGAAGCGCGCTGGTGCAGCTTGGCGTAGGCCGCCGTCCGAACGGGCGCGAACTCGATGCGCGCGATGATCTCGTCGGCGCGCAGGTCCACGGTGAACAGGCCGCGGAAGAAGTCGGTGGCGTTCACCACCCGCCAACCCCTGGGGCTCTTCACGTGGATGGTCGCGTCGAGCGCCAGCAGCACGGCCGGCAGGTCGGCCGACGGATCGGCGTGCGCGACGCTCCCGCCAATCGTGCCGCGGTTGCGCACCTGGGGATCGCCGATGCTCGCCGCGGCCTCGGCCAGCATCGGGCAGCGGGCCATGAGCAGGGCCGACGAGGCGATGTCGTGGTGCACCGTCGCCGCACCGATGGAGATGAGACCGTCGCGGTCCTCGATCCCATTCAGCTCGGGGAGGCGGCCGATGTCGATGAGCATCTGCGGCTCGCTGAGCCGCAGCTTCATCAGCGGCACGAGGCTGTGCCCCCCCGCGATGACCTTGGCGCCTTCACCTGCCGCGTGCAGTTTCGCCAGGGCATCGTCGAGCGACGTGGCGCGTGCGTACTCGAAGGACGTCGGGATCACGCCTGGCCTCCGTTGATGATGCGCCACAGCTTCTCGGGCCGCAGCATCATGTCCACGTGGGTCACGCCGAACGACGACAGCGCGTCGACGGCGGCGTTCACGATGCTCGGCGTCGAGCCGAGCGTGCCGGCTTCGCCCACGCCCTTGGCGCCGAGCGGGTTGACCGGCGTGGGCGTGACCGTGGCGTGCAGTTCGAACCGGGGGAAGTCGGTGGCGCGCGGCAGCGCGTAGTCCATGAACGAGCCGGTCAGCAGCTGGCCATCCTCGCTGTACACGGCTTCCTCGATCATGGCCTGGCCGACGCCCTGCGCCAGCCCACCGTGGATCTGGCCCTCGACGATCAGCGGGTTGATCAGGTGTCCCGCGTCGTCTACGGCCACGAGCTTGAGCAGCTTCGGCTCGCCCGTCTCGCGATCGATCTCGAGCATCGTGATGTGGCACCCGAACGGATACGTGTTGTTGGAGGGCTCGAAGAACGCTTCCTCGCTGAGGCCGGGTTCGAGTCCTGGCGGCAGCGGCACGGGCACGTAGGCGTAGCCGGCGACCTCGGCGAACGACTTGGACGAGGCGGGCGCGCCCTTCACGCCGATGCGCCCGTTCTCGAAGACGATGTCGTCCTCGTGCGCCTCGAGCATCGCGGCCGCGAACCTGGCCATCTTCGCCTTCACCTTGCCGCCCGCCAGGTGCAGCGCGGTGCCGCCGACGGCCTGCGAGCGGCTGCCGAACGTGCCGATGCCCTGCTTCACCACGCCCGTGTCGCCGTGATGGATGGTGATGTGCTCGATCGGCACGCCGAACTGGTCGGCGAGCATCTGCGCGAAAGTCGTCTCGTTGCCCTGCCCGTGCGGCGACGCGCCGGTCGTGGCGCTGATCCGGCCGTCGCGTTCGATGGTCACCTGCGAGTGCTCCCAGCCGCCGGTGGGCAGCGACGCACTCGGGCCGATGCCGCACACCTCGACGTACATGGCGAGGCCGAGCCCGACCAGGCGACCTTCCGCCCTGGCGGCATCGCGCTCGGCGACGAGCGCCGGCCAGTTGGCGGCCTCGAGCGCGCGGTCGAGCGCCTTGGCGTAGTCGCCCGAGTCGTACACGGCGCCCATCTGGGTCGCGTACGGGAACTCGTCAGACGGGATGAAGTTGATCCGGCGCAGTTCGGCCGGGTCCATCTTCAGCTCGCGCGCGAGCATGTCGAATCCACGCTCGACGAAGTACGTGGCTTCGGGGCGACCGGCCCCGCGGTAGGCATCGGTCGGCGTCTTGTTGGTGAAGACCTCGGTGAGCGTGGTGCGGATGGCCGGAATCGCGTACGTGCCGTTGGCCATCAGCATCGTCAGCGTGGGGATGGCCGCCGTGAGCAGCATGTTGTAGGCGCCGATGTCGGCAATCAGCCGCAGCTTGAGGCCGAGCACCTTCCCGCTGCGCAGCGCGGCGATGTCCACGTAGCCGATGATGTCGCGCCCGTGCGTGGTGGCCACGAAGGCCTCCGTGCGGTCCTCGATCCACTTCACGGGGATGCCGAGCCGCTTGGAGACTGCGGCCGTCACGTACTCTTCGGCGTAGATGTTGATCTTGGCGCCGAAGCCGCCGCCCACCTCGGGGGCGATGGCGCGCACCTGATCCTGCCCGAGCCCGGTCATCGCCGCGATCATCGTGCGGAGGATGTGCGGATTCTGGGTCGACGACCAGATCGTCATCGACCCCTTGCCGGGCTCGAAGTGCGCGACGACGCCCCGTGGCTCGATGGCGTTGGGCACGAGCCGATGATTCACCATGCGCTGCGAGATGACGACCTCAGCGTCGGCGAATGCCTTGTCGATGGCGGTGTCGTCGACCGTGCCGTCGGGCGACACGCCGGTGCCGCTCGGCACCAGCGCCACCGCCAGGTTGTTCGGGAAGTCGGCGTGGATGACGGTGGGCTGCCCCGTCATGGCCAGTTCGGGATCGACGACCGCGGGCAGCGGGTCGATGTCCACCACGATCGCGTCGGCGGCATCGCGCGCGATGTAGCGGTTGGCCGCCACGACCACGGCGACCGCTTCGCCGGCGTAACGCACCACGTCGATCGCGACCGCCCGATGCGGGGGCGACGGGAAGGGCGTCGCGATGGGCATCGGCTCGAGCAGCTCGGCGATCTGCGCTCCCGTGAAGACGGCCTCCACGCCGTCCATCGCCTCGGCGGCGCTCACGTCGATCGACACGATGCGCCCGTGTGGGATGTCGCTGCGCTTGAACGCGAGGTGCTGCATCCCGACGATCTTCACGTCGTCCACGTAGGTGCCGCGCCCCTGGATCAGGCGGGGATCCTCGCGACGCTTCACGCGCTCGCCGACGAGCTTGGGAAGGACGGGTGTGCTCACCATGGCTACTTCCTCGCCGCAGACGCCGTCTGGATGGCGTTGACGATGTGTTGATAGCCCGTGCAGCGGCAGTAGTTGCCCGAGATGCCCTCGCGGATCTGCTGCTCGGTGGGCGTGGGCACCTCGTTGAGCAGGTGCACGGCCGACATGATCATGCCGGGCGTGCAGTAGCCACACTGCAGCCCGTGCTCGCTCCAGAATGCCTCCTGCATCGGGTGCAACTGGCCGTCCTTCGCGAGTCCCTCGACGGTCGTGACCTCGGAGCCGTCGGCCTGGACGGCGAACACCGTGCACGACTTCACGCTGCGACCGTCCACCAGCACGGTGCAGGCGCCGCACTGACTCGTGTCGCAGCCGACGTGCGCGCCGGTGAGGAGGAGCTGCTCGCGAAGGAAATGGACGAGGAGCGTGCGCGGCTCCACGTCGCCTCGGCGGACCTTGCCATTGACGGTCACGGTGATGTGAGCCATGGGTCCTCGTGGTCGACCGGACAGGTCGCCTGGAATGCACGTGAAAGACCAGACGATAGTGACGTCGGCCGCGCAAGTCAACCAGCCTCGGAGGGCGGTGAGCCCGTCCGACGGCGACGCGGGGTGTTCGATGGTAGGGCCGGGTGTTCGATGGTAGGGCCGGCTGTCCCAGCCGGCCGCCCACCCCTGGCCGATGCGCGGAACCCTGCAGGCCGCGCCGTCGTAGACACGACGCATGCTGCTGCGACTGATCCCGAAGGTCTTCTATGCCGACATCGAGGTCGGGCTCGACTTCTTCGTCAGGGCGCTGGGTTTTGCCGTGCTCCACCGCGACGACACGATCGTCGTGCTCGGCAGGGACAACGCGAAGGTCTACCTGATGGAGCACGCCGAGCTCGCCGCCCAGGATCGCCCGGAGCTGGCGATCGAGACCGACGACATCGCCGGGATCTACGAGGAGATCAAGGCCAGGGCCCCGGAGGTGCTGCACCCGAACGGCAACGTCGTGCGGCGACGGCCGTGGGGCGCCCAGGAGTTCGCCGCCCTGGACCCCACCACGGTGTGTGTCGTGTTCAGACAGTGGTAATTGCTACCGCTTCTCCACCTTGACCGGCGGCGCGGGCTTCTTCGGTAGCGCCACGGGCGTCTGCAGCTGTTTCATCACCTCGTCTACCGCGCGCTCGAGCTGCGGGTCCCGGCCCTCGATGACCGCCTTCGGGTCGTTCTCGACCTCGATGTCGGGATCCACGCCGTAGCCCTCGATCACCCACTCACCCTTCGCGCTGGCCAGACCCGACAGCGGCACCGAGATGCTGCCGCCGTCGATGAGTGGACCGCGCGGCGAGATGCCCACGACGCCGCCCCACGAGCGACGCCCGATGAGCGGGCCGAGGCCGGCCTCGCGGAACATGTACGGGAAGATGTCGCCGTCGCTCGACGAGTTCTCGTTGAGGATGGCCGCCTTCGGCCCGATGAAGACGCCGTCGGGATAGGGGTTGCCCTGTTCGTCGGTGCGGCCGTAGTTGACGCCGAGCAGCGTGCGGCGCAGCCGCTCGATGAGCATCCGCGAGACGTTGCCGCCGCCGTTGGCGCGCACGTCCACGATGAGCCCCTCCTTGCGGAGCTGCGGGTAGTACCACTTGATGAACTCGCGCAGTCCGGGCGCCCCCATGTCGGGAATGTGCAGGTAACCGACGCGACCGCCCGACAGGCGATCGACGCGCGCACGATTGCGCTGCACCCAGTCCAGGTAGATCAGGTCGCTCTCGCTCGTGATCGGGTTGAACGTCACCTTCCTGGCGCCATCGGGCGTCGGTGCGGCATTCACCGTCAGCTCGACGGGACGACCGGCCTTGTGGCGCAGCAGGCGGTAGGGATCCTCGTCGGGTCGCAGGGCCTCGCCGTCGATGGCCAGCACGTAATCGCCCACGCTGACGTTCACGCCGATCTCGGTGAGCGGCGCGCGGTAGGTGGGTTCCTCGTTGTGCCCGGCGAAGATCTTCGCGAGGCGATAGCGGCCCGATGCGCGATCGAGCTCGAACCTCGCACCCGGCAGCGCCACGGCAGGGCGCGCCGGCATCGCGAAGTCGCCGCCCTCGACGTACGCGTGCTGCACCGTGAGCTCCGACACCATCTCGCTGATCACGTAGTTGAGGTCCGAGCGGTGCGCGACGTGCGCGAGCCAGGGCTCGTACTGCTTCCGGATCGCCGTCCAGTCGTAGCCGTGCATGTTGGGCACGTAGAACCAGTCGCGGTACTGCCGCCACACCTCGTGGAAGATCTGCCGCCACTCCTCCAGCGGAACCCGATCGACCATCAGGCCCGTCGTCGCAACGGCCTTGCGCGCGCTCGCACCGCCCGGCGTGGCGTCGAACAACGCGTACGACCCACCCGCGCGCACCAGCACCTTCGAGCCGTCTGCCGACAGCGCATAGGCCGAGGCATCGTCCACCAGCGTGGTTTCCTTGCGATCCTTCAGCGAGTAGATCCGCAGCGACGGCTTCCGATCGCTCTGGCGGCCGTAGTAGAAGCCAGGCCCGACGACGTACAGCAGGTGGCCCTTCTTCGCGGAGAGGGCGTCGTAGTTGTCGCCGTCGAGCGGCACGCGCGCCACGCGCGACGCCAGCCCGTCGAAGTCGATCGTCAGCGTGGAGGCCACCGCTGGTGCAGGCGAGCCTGCGGCCGCCGGTGGCGTGGCCGTGCCCGGGGCCGTCGCGGCCGGCTTCTCGTCCGCGCGGCTCACGGTCACCTCGTCGCTCTCGGGCGGGAACGGATGCTTCACGTCCCTGCGCAGCGCCAGGGCGAAGATGCCCGCAGTGCGATTGGTGGCGTAGTTGAACTCCACGGTGGAGATGTACGGCGCGTAGTCGCGATCGCTCAGGTAGAACAGGTAGTCGCCATCGGGGTCCCACGCCGGGCTCTCGGCGTTGAACATCTCGTCGGTGACTCGGCGGAGTTGCCCGTCGGCCGCGCTCCAGATGTGGATGGCGCTGAAGGTGTTGTGGCCACGCATGCTGAACGCGAGGTGGTTGCCGCGCGGCGACCACGTGTAGTCGCGCACCTGGCCGCGGGGCGCATCGACCACTTCGGTCAGCACCTTCGTGTCGAACGAGTAGACGAAGACCTTCCCGTCCTTGTCGCTGAAGGCGATGCGTCGTCCGTCGGGCGCCCACGCCGGCTGGTACCGCATCCCGGTGCCCCCGCGCGTCAGCTGCTCGGGCTGCCCGGTGCCGTCCTGTGCCACGACGTACAGCTCCTCCTCGCCCGTCCGATCCGAGATGAACGCGATGCGCGACCCGTCGGGCGACCAGCGCGCCCACTTGTCGTGCGCGCCCGAGGACGCGGTGAGGTTGCGCGTCGGGCCCTTCTCGATGGGCAGCGTGAAGATGTCGCCGCGTGCCGTGAACAGCGCCCGCTCACCCTTCGGCGACAGTTCGAAGTCCTCGATCTGTCCCGCGGCCGACACGCGCGACGGGCGCTTCCACGTGCCGTCGGTCGGCACGGTGATCGGGATCGGCGTGCTGCGCCCGGTCGTCACGTCGAGCACCTGCAACTCGCCGTTCAGCTCGTAGACGATGCGGCCCTTCCTGTCGGAGCTGGGCCAGCGCACGTCCCACGTCCGGCTCGTCGTCACGGCGGTGACGCGCCCGGAGGCTACGTCGTACGCGTGGAGGTTGAAGGTGCCGTCGCGGTCGGAGGTGAAGTAGATCGTGCCGTCGATCCACATCGGGTCGCGGTCGGCGCGTGGGTGGTCCACGATCCGGCGGGCCGCGTTGGTCTTCAGGTCGAACAGGAACAGGTCGTTGGCCATGCCGCCGCCGTAGCGCTTCTCGGGGCGGAAGTCGCGGAACAGCGGTGAGTACACGACCTGCGTGCCATCGGGCGAGTACTCGCCGGCGCCAGACTCGGGCATCGGCAACGGCTCGGCCGGACCACCGGCCATCGGCACCGTGTAGAGCCGGTTCAGCCCCAGCGTCCACGAGTCGCGCATCGAGCGGAACAGGATGCGCGTGCCGTCCGGCGTCCAGCCATAGACGTGGTTGTCCCAGCCCCAGCGCGGCGTGAGCGGGCCGCGCGCCGGGTAGAACGTCAACTGCTTCGGCTCGCCGCCGGTGGACGGCACGACGTACACCTGCTCGTCGCCGTCGTACTGCCCGGTGAAGGCAATCCACTTGCCGTCGGGCGAGAAGCGGGCGAAGACCTCCATGCCCGGATGCGCGGTCAACCGTGTGGCGGTGCCGCCGGTGACGGGCGCCACCCACAGATCGCCCGCATACGTGAAGGCGACCCGGTCGCCGTGGATGGCCGGAAACCGCAGCAGGCGGGTCTGGGCCTGGGCCGACGACCCGGCTACGAGCCCGATGCCCATGAGCACGGCCAACGCCGGTACGATCCGATGCAGTCGATGCAGGTACGTCACGAAACCTCCCACGTCAGCGTGTCAGCGGCAGGACCATGCCGCGATGTCGTCCGGGCTGCCCGTGCCGCTGAAGGTGGCAGCCTGCGGATACGGACAGATCCGCCTGCGTGGAGTGGCAGGCACCGGGCCGGGTTTGGCCAGGTCCGGAGGCTGCGTGGCCACGAGCGACGCCGGCGCGACACCGTCCTCCACCCAACGCTCGAGCGCGGCCGAGATGTCGTGGTCGGCATCTCCGAGCGGCACGCCGAGCCCGCCGGTGTAGGTCGCACCTGGCCCGCCGATACAGTGCTGGAGACCCGGCACCAGGTACAGCCGCGTGAAGTCGTCGACATCGCCTCCGAGGCGCGCGCGAACCGCCTGGTAGTAGTCGATGGTCTCGTGAGCCGAGAGCGCCGGGTCGTTCCAGCCGTGGAACAGGATCAGCTTGCCGCCACGCTTGCGGAACGCCGACAGGTCCGGGTTGGTGGCGTTGAGCACGCGGCCGATCCGCGCCTCGGCCGCTGCGGCATCGCGCTCGATGTCGAAGGTCAGCGGGTCGTAGTCGGCGCGATCGAACACCATGTGTGCCAGCGTGCCGCGCAGGAACGCCGCCTGCACGCTCGCGCCAGGCTTCGCCCCGGTGATCCAGCCCCCCCAGCCTCCCTCGCCCGTCTCCGCGCCTGGCGGGAAGCCGCGGGCCAGGACACGACCGTCGCGCGCGCGAGGCCCCGACAGCACGCGCGCCAGGGCCTCGGCCTGCGGTGCGGTCAGGCAATCAGGCGATGCAGTGCCCGTGCAGACGAGGGTCTTCGGGTCGAAGTCGCACCGGTCGGGTGCGGCGAGCACGCCATCGGGCACCCCGTCGCGCGCGTCGCACGCCGCGACCACGGCGCGCTCGATGGCCGGCAGCGACTCGGGCGGAATGTGCGCGGCCGGGTCGCTCAGCGCCTGCACGTTCCACGCGAAGCCGAGCATGATGCGCGTCCACGCGGCGGCCGGGGCGCCGGCCACGATCCCGTCGTAGTCGTCCGGGTAGCGCTGCGCTTCCATCAGCGCCTGCCGCCCCCCGTTCGAGCAGGAGGCGAAGTACGCCCGTCGCGGCCCTTCGCCGTAGAACGCCGTCACCACCGCCTTGGCCTTCATCGTCATCTCGTGGATGGCGCGGTGGCCGAAGTCGACGACCTTCTCGGGGTGCCCGAGCGCCCAGCTCGCGTCGATGGCGGAGCCGGTGTGGCCGGTGTCCGTGGACGCGGCGGCGTAGCCGCGTTCGACCGCGCGCGCGAGCGAGGGGTATCCGATCGACCCGGCGAAGCCCCCGTTGCCCACGCCCTGGAACTTGCCGTTCCATCCGGTCGCCGGCAGCCACACCTCGAACGTGATGTGCGAGTCGTTGGTGGGACGAATCACGCCGACGACGCGACAGAACGAGGGCAGGGCCTCGATCGGCTTGCCGGCCGGCGGTGTGAAGGTGCCCGAGACGAGGGCCGCGCTGGTGATCGTGGTGTCGGGCAGGCTGAGCGTCGTGAGGCTGTCGCAGGTCCGCGGCGCCGCCCCGGCTGAGGTCGAGCCGGCAGCGACGGCGAGCAAGACGACGACTGGAAGCGAACGAAGCATGGACGTCCCTCCGTTGACGAACGAGCGTCGGCTGACTGGGCCGGCGGTGCACGCCGACGCGTCGGACGAACTCGGATGATCGGGCGCTGCCACTATCGCACGATCGCGCCACCGCGGTCGCCCCGCGTCACCGCCCCGTCAGCGTCGCTGCAAAGGCGCGGATCTCGCGGATCACGTCGGCTTCATGGGAGAGGAACATGAAGAGATTCGCGCCCGGCACCTCGACGATCCGCGCGTCGGGCACGCCGGCCCGCAGGTCGTCCTGCCACTTCTTCAGCACCGCGCGCCTCGCCGCCACGGCCAGTTCGACGGCTTCGCGCTCGCGGTCGTTGGCTGGCGGGAAGTCCCGCAGCGACTGATCCAGCGTCGTCGACCGGTACATCGCCAGGACCGGCACCGTGATGCGCGCGTACTCGGGACGCACGAGGTGGTCTTCGGTGATGGCCTTCCTGATGACCGGGTCGATGGGCTGCAGGTCGAGTCGCCGCTGCTCGGCGGGCGGGAAGGTCACCGGCGTCGGCTTGCCCCGGAATGCGGCGAGGTTGACGCGATCGGCTGGCGGGAACTCGTAGTCCGAGAGCTTCAGCGTGGGATCCTCGGCGGCGTCCAGGTAGACCAGGCCGCCGAGACGATCGGCATGCTGCGCGCCCAGCGTGTGCAGGATGTGGCCGCCGCACGCGTTGCCGACCAGCAACGGCTTCCGCATGTCGAACTGGTCGATCACCGCGAGGATGTCGTCGGCCCGGCGCTGCGGGTCGTAACCGACGGGCGGCGCGTCCGAGGCCCCGACGCCACGCCGCGTGACCGCATACACGCGGAACCGATCGCGCAGCTTCGGCGCGATCTCGTCGAAGACGTGCGCGCTGAGGTAGCAGCCCACGAACAGGAGTGGCCGCCCGGAGCCGCCCCACTCGAGCACTTCCAGGCGAACCGACGAGTCGACGGTGACCATCCGCACGTCGTGGGGCGACGGATCGGCCGGTGCCGACTGCGTCCGCACGTCGGCCCGCTGGAGGCCGAGGCCCAGCAGCAGCGCAACGGCAAGGCCGACCATGGGCGAATCCTACATCTCGCACACGCATCCTCGCCACACGCGCCGGCGTCTCAACCCGGCATCGGGATCCCGGTCGCGCACACACCCTGACGTGGGCGCGCCCCCGAGCACACAGCTCAGCAACGAGGAGATTCGATGCGCGCCCTCATGGCGATGGTCGTGGTTGCCGGCCTCCCTTCCCTCCTGGGAGCCCAGCCCACTCAGTCGGAGACGCTGTTCCGCGACGTGCGGGTGTTCGACGGCGTGGGTCCGGCGCTGTCGCCACCCACCAACGTGCTCGTGCGTGGCAACACGATCGCGGCAATCGGGCCCACCGTCCCGGCAGCCAACGCCACGGTGATCGAAGGACGCGGACGCACGCTGATGCCCGGTCTCATCGACGTCCACGTGCACATGACGTTCTCGGCGCTGCCGCTCATGCAGCTCATGGCGCCAGACCTGACGCCAGCCATCGCCGAGGCCGCGGCCGCCAGGGGCGCCGAGGCCATGCTGCGGCGCGGCTTCACCTCCGTCCGCGACGTCGGCGGACCGGTGTTCGAGCTCAAGGCCGGTATCGATGCCGGGCGCTACCAGGGCCCGCGCATCTGGCCCTCGGGCCCCGCCATCAGCCAGACATCCGGCCATGGCGACATGCGGTTGCCCAACGAGCCCTCGAGGCGCTTCACCGGACAGGTGTCACGGTTCGAGAAGCTCGGCGCCGGCTTCATCGCCGACGGCCGCGACGAGGTGCTCACGGCCGTGCGCGAGAACCTGCGTCGTGGTGCGAGCCACATCAAGCTGATGGCTGGAGGCGGCACGAGCTCCGAGTACGACCCGCTGGACGTGACGCAGTACACGCTCGACGAGATGAAGGCGGCCGTCGAGGCAGCCGACGACTGGAACACGTACGTGACGGTGCACGCCTACCACCCGAAGGCCGTGCGCCGGGCCATCGAGGCAGGTGTGAAATGCGTGGAGCACGGGCAGATGCTCGACGAGGACACGCTGCGGCTGATGGCGACGCGCGGCGTGTGGCTCTCGCTCCAGAACCTGATGGAGGACTCGCCGAACATGCAGGAGTCGCGTCGCCAGAAGCGACGGCCCGTGCTCGAGGGGCAGGCGACGGTGTGGCCGATGGCCAGGCGCCTCGGCGTGAAGCTGGCGTGGGGCACCGACTTCCTCTTCGAGCCGGAGCTGAACCGCGAGCAGAATGCCTACATCCTGCGGCTGAAGCCGTGGTTCACGCCCGCCGAGATCCTCAAGCTCGTGACGCACGACAACGCGCAGTTGCTCGCGCTCTCGGGCCCGCGCAGTCCCTATCCCGGCACGCTCGGGGTCGTGAAGGTAGGCGCCCTGGCCGACCTGATCCTGGTCGACGGCGACCCGCTCGCCAACATCGACCTGGTGGCCGACCCCGACGCCAACTTCAGCGTGATCATGAAGGACGGCGCCTTCGTGAAGGGCAGGCCCTGATCGATCGCGGTGCACCTACCAGCCCAGGACGCCGTACACGAGGGGGCCGTGGAACCGGTAGACGATCTCACCGTCGGTGCGCGTGTCGCTCCGTGTGAGACGGGCCCGGTTGTAGTAGTAGGCGCCGCCGATGGCCAACGGGCGCGCGAGGGTCACCTCGACGCCCGCGCGTGCCTCGGCCAGCGCCGCCGAGTACTCGTCCAGTGATCCCTTGAGCCCGCGGGCCGAGGCGACGGCCCTGACCCGCGGGTGCATCTGCACGTTCAGGAACAATCCCGGCAGCGGGATGGGCAGGTCGTAGTCCACCCGCCTGGCAATCTCCCCCGAGGCCGACGCGCTGCCCGACACGCCGGCCGACGCCTCGATCCCACTGGCCAGCCGCACGGCGGTCACCCCGATGGACGCCCCGAACTCCACGGTGGGCGTGGCGACGAAGGCGAAGCCGTAATCGGCCGCCAGGTACCGCGCGTCGATCGACGCGCCGACCTCGGCGCCGATCGCGAACGTGCGATCGCCGAAGCTGATCTCGCGATCGAGGATCGTGCGCGACAACTCGCGCCTGAAGTCCTGGTAGCTCACCGACAGCTGATGGCGCCGCCCGAGGCGCCACGTCCCCTGCACGAACCATGTCGCCGACCGGCCGTCGAGACCCAGGTCGTCCTCGAAGTCGATGGACGTGCCCGAGGCGCCGAAGGGGTTGTCGAGGCGGACCGTGGTGTCGAACGCCGCCACCAGTCCTCCGCCGCGCACCTCGAAGCGGGGCCAGCGGTCCTGCGCGAGCGCCGGCGTCGCAACCAGGACCGCGGCCACCGCCACGACGCAGCCCGCGTTCCCAGGGCGTATACCGCGGGCGCGAGCGGCGCGCGCAGGACCCGCCGTGGCGCCGGGCTGATGGATCGACTGCGAGGATGGCATGTCGGAGAGCTGCATCCTGGATGCGACGCGGTCTCCTTACCAATGGTTGCGGGACACTCTAGGGCAGGCCCGCGGCGTCACTGCGGCTTGCAGGTCGCCTTGTCACCCATCCACGTCAGCGTGGCCTCGCCCCGGGCCTCCCAGAACGACACGCCGTCACCCTGGTAGCGCGCACCCGACGCCGACCGGATCTGGAAGGCCGGGCGCGCCTCGCCTCCGCGTTCGAGCAGCACCATCGCCGGCCGCGTGCGGTAGAGCGTCACGCGCAACGGCTCGCCTTCGCTGCCGTCAGCAGGCGCACACGTCCACGTGGCCGGCCCGCGCGACTCGACGGGCGACTTCAGCGCCGGCTCACCGGCCGCACTGGCCGGCGGAGCCGTGGGCTGGAACTCGTAGATGCCGCCGTCGGCCATCAGCGACAGGAACAGGCGGCCGTCGCGGATGACGTAGGAGCGGATGTTGGTCCACTGCCTCGCGATGTGGTCGTGCATGGCCGGCGCCTTGCACATCGCGCGGGTGAGCGCGAGCGGACCGAGTTCGAGCTGGCTGTCGCCGGCCGACTTCCACGTGCCGCGGCCGCGGTTGCAGTCGAGACGCACCGCCACGGCGCCGTCGGCGCTGAACGTGAGTGTGTACTTGGTGGGATCGTCAGGAGTCAGCACGGAATCGTCGCCGCCCTGGAAGCGCACCAGTTGCCACGACGTACCCGCCAGTGGGGCGCTGGCGGTGGCCGCCTGACCGGCGGAGTCTGCGCCCACGAGCCCCAGGAACACCATCATCGTCATCAGCATCGCTAGACACCCCAACTAAAGATAGGACATTACAGCCACAACTTACCCCTGCCACGTGAGGTGCGGCAACTGCCCCGGGTATGGCTGAGTCAAGCCCCGACGCGGCGTGACGCGGTCGCAAGCGGCATCGACGCCGTGTCGTGGCGTGCGCGGGCCGCCCTGCTAACGGGTGAAGAACCCGCTGCGGGTCCGCACCGTCACGCCGGGTCGCGCGACCGAGACGGTGATGGGCACGAACCGGGCCTTTCCGCCATCGTCGAACGTGCCGGCGGGCGGCACGTAGGCGATCACGTACCGACCTTGCTCGGCCGTCCTGAGCCTGCCCAGCAGATCGCCGACGTCGTTGCTCTTGCCGACATAGACGCCGCCGAGTTCGTCGGCGATGGCATGGAGCCCCTCCAAGAGCTCGGCCCGGGTCCGTGATCCGACGTTGATCACGCCCGCCAGATCGATCGTGTGCACCGTGACGCCGGCCTCCGCCGCCAGTTGCCCGAGACGGCGAAGGCGGTCGGCCACGCTGGCGTACTGCACGGTGGGCATGATGGCGAGTCCGCCTGGCGGATGGTCGGCCTCCGCGGCCGTCAGGGCGATCATCTCGGACAGCACGACGACGACCTTGCGGCCGGGAAGCGGGCGGAGGCTGAGCAGGAGCGAGTTGAGGCTGCCGAGCGTCCCCTCGAGGAACACGCGGTCTTTCCCGGCGGTGCCGGCGCCGGTTGCACCCGATCGGCTCATCAGCCCGCCGCGCCAGCGACTGTTCCGGTAGCGCATCCCGCCGACCTCGCGCAGCAGGTGCTGCCGATCGGCCGACAGCTTCGTCGTGTGGGTGCCGAGTTCGCCGGTCCGCAGCACGCCGATCTCGACGCCCCGCGGAAGATCGTGCTGCAGGATCGCCAGGAGGCCGGCCCTGGCGCGCGCGAAGCCGTCGGGCGACATCGCCAGGTCGTCCACCAGGAACACCCACGGTTCGACCGCATCCTCCACCTGGGACGAGGCCCGGACTTCCACTGGCGTCGTGGCTCCCGGCGAGGCCGTGGACCCGCTGCCCCGTGCGATGGCGCCGCGGGGTTCGAAGCGGAAGTCGACGACCGTGACGGGCTTGCCCGCCTGGCGAACCGTCACCTCGTCTTTACGGATATCCGCGACTGGCCGGATCTGGTCGTCGAGGAACAGCGCTTCGAACTGGACGAGCGTGGACGTGACGCGGAAATCCCTGGAGGGTGTCGGCGCCTGTGAGGGCGACCCGGCCACGACGATACCGGTCGCCGCGAGCGCGCCGAGAACGCTGAGCCTGCCCCGCATGTGGGTCCCCGCACGATAACCACGGGCGCGCACGCGGTCAAACTCGACCGAAGCCCGGCGCACGGCCAGGTGGCCGTCGGCCATCCGTGCTGAGTCCGTTCGGCGTGGTACTCGGCGATCCGGTCGCCACCTGGCCCGCCAGGCATGCGGAGAACCCCCTCGTCAGCGTGGGTGAGCGCACGTTTGCGAATCCCGCTCAGGCAGGCACCCGTGGCGAAGCCTGGCGACGGGGCCTGAACCGCAGCCGGGTCGACTCGGCGACGTTGCCCTTGAGTACCAGTTCGATCTGGCGGATCGCGTGCTCGTTGTCGGTGATCGTGTTCGAGGCGATGCAGTCGGCGGGTGCGATGATCGCGTACTCGCGCATGTACGCGTCGTTGGCCGTGAAGAGCACGCAGATGTTGCCGGCGACGCCCGTCAGGATCACGCGACGAATCCCCAGTGTCTCGAGCAGCGTGTCCAGCGTGGTACTGAAGAAGCCCGAGTGCTTGGGCTTCAGCACGAAGTAGTCGCGCGCCGCGGGCAGGAGCTGTTGCGACACGCGGCGCCCCGGCGACCGGCGCGAGGTGCAGTGCGCGATCGTCCTGCGGAAGTCCGACCGCCACTGCCCGAAGTTGTCGTTGACGTAGATGATCGGCACGCCCGCCGTCGCGGCGCGCCGCTTGAGCGCCGCGAGCCGCCCCGCCATCGCCTCGGCCTGTTCGATGAGCGGTTCGGCTCCGGGGAACGCCAGGTCGTTGATCACGTCGATGAGCAGGAGTGCCGTGCCACTGGCGGGCACGACGACCGGACCCACGCCTCGACGGACCGGGCGGCCGGTGCTGGTCGTGCGGCGCACGCCGGCACCGGTCCGTCGTCCAGTGGTCGCGCCCATCTACCGTGTCGGGCAGGTGGCGGCGACCATCGTGAGCTGCGTCACCGACAGCACCTTGCCGTGCCCCATGCCCGCCATGCGGGCGTCCTGATCCGCAGCCTGACCGGCAGGCGTGCCCGCGCCGGCCTGTCCGGCCCCGGCGGTCGTCGATGCGGGCGTGTCGTAGCGACCGGTCACCGAGACCTGGTGCCCGACGTGCGGCGCGAACTCCACACCGGGACCAGCGGCCTTCAGCCCGATCTCGTGACTCGAGCCCTCGGCTCCCTCGGCCGCGCGACCCGCACCGCTGCCCATCGCACGCGGCTTGGCTGGGTGCGGGCTGCCCGCCGTCGCGATCTGGGCGTGCTGCAGCACGAACGCGGACGCCGACGCCG